>Ga0099791_10000211_pt1 | contig 20225 bp, 19 predicted proteins | sample Rivendell_Oct201_7_FD_77318 | JGI IMG/M metagenome (GOLD analysis project Ga0099791, IMG submission 77318) | Vadose zone soil and rhizosphere microbial communities from the Eel River Critical Zone Observatory, Northern California to study diel... | ecosystem: Environmental > Terrestrial > Soil... | reverse complement strand
GGTCGAGGCGATTCTGGAGCTGATGAAGCAGTATCCGGAGCTCGGCTTCGCGCGGCCTCTTCCCCTGAGGCTCGCGGGGTGGCGGGAGGCGGGCCGATGATCCGGGGCGCCCTGGCGCTGCTGGTTGCGCTCTGTCTGGTCGGCTGTAGCGCGCGGGAAGTCGTCGTCGCGCCGGATCAGCTTTCGACGCTCAACGATTCGAAATGGACGATCAAGTCGGAACCCCGGTGAAAGGTGGCCCCATGCACGGAATCAGTCGGCGTGAGGAGATTCGAGTTCCCGGAATGCCCGAGCCCATCAGCCACTTCACGAACGTCGTGCGCGCGGGGCGACTCGTGTTCGTGTCGGGCTGTGTCGCCTCGGACGAAGCCGGACGCACGGTCGGCGGCAACGACGCGACCGCCCAGGCGCGCCAGGTTCACGAAAATCTCAAGCGCTGTCTCGCGGCGGCCGGCGCGACGTTCGCGGACGTCTGCAAGGTGACCGTCTTTCTCAAGAGCATCGCCGACCGCGAGAAGGTCAACGTCGCCCGCAAGGAATACTTCGGGCCCCACCGCCCCGCGAGCACGCTGGTCGAGATCTCGCGTCTGGTCCGGGACGATCTCCTCGTCGAGATCGAGGCAGTCGCCGTCCTGCCCGAGTGAGTGGTGGCTGACTCAGAATTCCTGTGCAATCAGGCCCAGGCGTGGGCGAGGCAGGGCCGCTACCCCGAAGCTGAGGCGGCCTACCGCGAGGCCGTCCTGACCGAGCCCGATCGCCTGAAGGCGTACCTCGGGCTCGGCCTCGTGCTCCGTCGCCAGCGCCGCTCGGCGGAAGCGGAAGCCGTCTTCAAGCACGCCATCCTCCTCAAGCCCGACGGCGTCTCGGCGCACATGGAGCTGGGCGGGGCCCTCTTCGAGCAGGGGCGCTATCCCGAGGCGGCGGCGGCGTACCGCGAGGCGATCCGGCTGCGGCCCGACTTCGCCCAGGCGCACGTGAGCCTGGGACTGGCGCTCGCCCGCACCGGCGCCTACGGCGACGCGGAGTCCGCGCTTCGCCGAGCGCTCAGTCTGAATCCGAAGGACGCGACGGCGGTCGCGAACCTCACGACCGTGCTGCGCCGCCAGCGCAAGGTTGCCGACGCCGAGGTGGTGCAGCGTGAGGCGCTGGCGCGCGAGGTCGAGCCCGCGACGGTCCGCCGCGACCTCGGCGACACGCTCTACGAGCAAGGACGCTATCCCGAGGCGGCGGCGGCGTATCGCGAGGCGCTCACGCTCGCGCCGAACGACCCGAAAGCGCAGCGGGGCCTCGGCCTGGCCCTCGAGCGCGGCGGCCGGCTGGCTGAGGCCGCCGGAGCGTATCGTGACGCCATCAGGCTTCGCCAGGACGACCCCGCCCTGCGCGAGCGGCTGGGCGTCGTGCTGCGCCGGCGCCACCGCGATGTCGAGGCGGCCCTGGCCTTTCGCGACATGCTCCGGCTCAACCCCGACGACGCTCGAGGGCACCAGCATCTGGCCGTGACGCTGGAGCGACTGAGCCGATACGACGAGGCGGTGGTCGCATTCCGCGAGGCGCTCCGCCTGCGCCCCACCTATCTGCACGCGTACCTCGGACTGGCGGCGACGCTTCGTCGCCTGGGTCAGTGGGCGGAAGAGGCGGAGGTGTACGCGGACGCCCAGCGCGTCGATCCCGACAACCCCGACCTCTACGGCGGCCAGGGGCTGGCGCTCGGCGCCCTCGGCGACTACGCCGGGGCCACCGTGGCCTTCAGGCGGGCGCTCGTGCTGAGACCGACGGACGCCGACCTTCACTACGAGCTCGGCGTCGCGCTCGGACGGCGCGGCCGCCACGCCGAGGCGGAGACTGCGCTGCGGACTGCCGTCGGGCTGCGGCCGGATCTGGTGAAAGCGCGCGCCAATCTCGCGCTCTGCCTGGGTCGCCAGGGCAAGCACGTCGAGGCCGAGGCAACGTACTGCGAAGCACTTGCGGTGCGGCCCGGGAATTCAGTGCTCCGTCGCGGGCTCGGCGTCGCGCTCTACTGGCAGGGACGCTACGCGGAGGCCGAGGCCTCGTTTCGCGAGGCCATCGCCCTCAAGCCGGACTACGCGCGGGCGCACAGCGACCTCGGCGAGATTCTGGCCGAGCAGCATCGGTACGCCGAATCCGAGACCGCGTACCGAGCCGCGATCAGGATCAATCCGGAGTCTCGCAAGGCCCACACCGCGCTGGGCGGGGTGTTGCTGGCGCAGCGACGGTATGCCGAAGCCGTGGAGGCCTGCCGCGAGGCGATCCGGCTGAACTTCGACGAGGCGCACGCGCATCTCGACCTGTGGGATGCCCTGGAGGCGCTCGGGAGACATGAGGACCTCGAAACGGCCGCGCGCTCCGTCATCGAGCGGAAGTCCGACCACGCCGACGCTCATGCGCGCCTCGGACTCGCGCTGTACGCCCAGGGGCGCTACGCCGAGTCGGTCACCGCCTATCGGGCCGCCGTCGACCGCCATCCGGAGATCCCGCGGTTCCGCGACGGCCTCGCGGCGGCGCTACGGAAGACGCAGTAGCCGCCGGAACTCCTCGAGATCGCTCAGGGGAACATCGGGACGCTGGCGAAGCTGCTCAAGAACCCCGGCCGGGTTCTCGTCGATCGCGCGGCTGACGTTGACGCACATCTTGACGAGCCGGCGGGCCTCCTTCTCGGCCTTGGCCGTCGCGACCGCGCCGGCGATGCGACCGGCAAGGGCCAGAAGGCTACTGTCGAGCTTCACGAAGCCGGTCAGGGCCGGCGAAATGAGGCTGTGACCCTCGTCGGCAGGCCGGACACGATATTCGAGGACGATCACGGCCTGCCCCTGGATGTTCGGAAGGAATCCCGACTGATAGCGGCCGCGCCCATACACCACGCGTGTGCCAGGTGCGGCGTAAACGATCGTGAACTGTCCCACGACCCCCCAGCCGTCATCGAACCAGAGCCCGCCATCGGGGGCACGCCAGACGCGATAGCGGCCCAGCCGGAGCGCCCGCGTGAGGTGCGTCGCGAACTCGGGGTGATCCAGCAGGAATTCCAGGACGTCGTGGCGCGCGAGGAACGGCTCCGCTGACGCTGAGGCGCTCACCGAGGCGGTCTCCGCCAGTTCTTGAAGCCGGGCACGTGCGGCCGGCGGGATCTGCGGAGGGAGGGTCCGGGAGGGCGTGGCTCCCCGGGCGGCCGACGCGAGAAGCACCGCCGCGGTGCCAGCAAGGACCCAAGCCACCCGGGTGCGGTGCCTGGACAACACGACCAGCCCAGTATACCCTCTCGGGCACTACGGCTCAGACCGCCCCGAACGCACGGCGCCCCGCGCGGGGTGCAGGGGGCAGCATGTACCAGCATCTCTACGCGATCGCCGACCGGCTCCCGGCAGCGTGGCGTCCGCCTGAGACGAGCGTCGGGGGTCCCGTTGTGCTCCGGCGCCTGGGCGACCTGGTCGTGGTCGCGTGCGACGTCGATCCCCCGCCGTTGGCCAACGCCCGGACGCTTGCCCTCCACCACGACGTCGTTGCCACGACGCTGGACGCCGTTGCCACCGTGCCGTTCAGGTTCGGCACCGTCGTGGCGACCGCGGACCTCGACGCGTGGCTCGACGCCCACGCGCCCCTCGTTCGCGCGACGCTCGGCCAGCTTCGGGGCTGCGTCGAGATGAGCGTCAAGCTCCTGCGGCTGCACTGCGGGCACTCGATCGAGCGGACCTGCCGCGAGTGCGCCGATGGCGCCCCCGGGGTCGTCCAGCTCCGCGAGCTGGCCGAGCTGCTCGTGGCGCAGGCAGGAGTGGAGCGGTGGCGCTACCGGTCCCCGGCGGGGGGTAGCAACGTCGCCGGGTCGGTCGCCTTTCTCGTCTCGCGGTCGGAAATCGACGCCTTCCTGACGCGGATCGCGCCCATCGCGTCGCGCGCCGCGGGAATCGCCGTCGTACCGACCGGGCCGTGGCCCCCGTACTCGTTCGTTCCGGTATTCGACCGCTTCCCGCTCGCCAGCCTTGCGAGCCCGGGTCCGCTGCCGGGACGGCTGGCATAGCTGACCACCGCCTTGTCCGACACGGCATTGTGGGATAGGCTTGGCGCCGCTCGTGAGGGGACTCGCCGCGCATCCGGCGCGCCGCGGGCCCGCGACGAGGAGGGCCCGATGCAAAGACTCCGGCGTTCCGCGGTCGAGAGCCTCATGGAAGGGCGCTCCGACACGACGCTCGAGGCGGCGCTCGAGGTGTTCGAGGTCTTCGCCAGCGGATCGCTCACGGACGAGGTCTACATTCTGGACGACGTCGGCGGCAAGCGCATCGCGATTGCTCCGACCGCGCTCAAGGACAAGTACCGGCGGGGGTGAGCCATGGCCATCGTCTACATTTCGCATCAGATGGGAGCGGGCGGCCCGGAGATCGGCATGGCGCTGGCGCAACGGCTCGGGTATCGCTACGTCAACCAGGAGCTGCTGCTCGACGCCGCGCGCCGGTACGGGCTGGCGGAGGACAGGCTGTCGCACCTCGACGAGTCTAAGCCGACGCTGTTCGAGCGCTTCGACACCGAGACGCGCCACCACATCACCGTGCTGCAGACCACGTGCCTCGAGTTCGCGGAGGACGACAACGCCGTGCTGATGCGCGGCGGCGGCCAGTGGCTGCTGCGCGGCGTGCCGCACGTGCTCCGGATCCGGATCATCGCGCCGTTCGAGTACCGCGTGAAGCAGTGGATCAAGCGGACCGCCGAGATGACGGGCGAGACGCCGAACCAGCGCGCGGCCGCGGACCTCGTGCGCCGAGATGACACCGAGAAGTCCGGCCGGATGCGGTACCTCTACGAAGTGGACATCGCGGATCCCACGCTCTACGAGCTGGTCGTCAACACCGAAAAGCTGAAGCACGAGGCCGTGGTCGGGGTCGCCGAGGGGCTGGTGCGCCGTCCCGAGATGGCGACGACCGACACCGGCCGCCAGATGGTCGCGTCGCGGGCCCTCGCGTCACGGGTACAGGTGGCGCTGGCGACGCACCCGGAGACGCGGCGCTACCGGATCACCGTTGAGGCGCACGCCGGCGTCGTGACCCTGGAGGGCACCGCCGCCCTCGAGCGCGCGGTCGAAGTTGCGCGCAAGGTGCCGGGCGTGCGCGAGGTGAAGACGCAGCAGGTCGAGATCCCGCCCATTCCACCGTTCGTCGCCTGAGAGCCCGTCGTGGCTTCCGGTGAGGCGATCGACATCGATGTCCTCGACACGCGTCTCACGGACGATGGTATCGAGTGGTACTGCGAGTGGACCAAAGGGGGCGATCCGAACAGGCGGCTTCTCGTAGACGGCAACACTCCCTTGGACCAATTTCTGGCGACTCTCAAGTCGCGCGTGGGCGGCAACAGGATCGGCGTCCTCTCGATTCTCGCGCACGGATGGGGCGAATGGGAATACCAGGACAAAGAGAAGAAGCGCCCGAAGACGATTCACGGCGGCTTCGGCGTGGAGTTCTGCAAGGACACTATTCCCGGGATTGAGCCGGGCGTCACCCTGCAGACCGTGGACCGCTTCAAGGAGCTGTACGGGCTGTTCAGCAGTCGGGAGGTCGGGATCAAGCTGAAGGGCTGCGAGGCCGCGGCGGAGTATCGATTTCGCGTGGCTCCGAACTCGAGCGAATTCAAGACTGGGTTCGGTAAGAAGCTGTGCGGTAGGCTTGCGACGGTCACCGGCGCCAGCGTCATGGCCTCGGATCATCTGCAGGACGTCAAGATCGACGACACAGCGAGGACCTATCGGTGGGCGAACGACATCCGGACGATCAAATCCTGCGTCAGCTTCGGTGAGTGGGAAGGCTCCGTGTGGATCTTTCGTCCGGATGGCACGATCGACAAGATCAAGCGGTAGGCCGCGCTGGGGAAGTTGGGCTAACGCTCCTGGAGTGACGGCTGGCGCTCGGGCGCCAGTCGATCCGGCGCCTCCGCGACGCGCAGGGTGATCGCGCGGCGCTCGCGATTGCGGACGATCTCGAGCTTGACCGTCTTGCCCACCTCGGCGTCTGCCGAGAGGCGCTGGAGCTGGCGGTAGTCGTCGACGACGGCGCCCTCGAACGACACCACGACGTCGTTCTTCTGAAGACCCGCCGCCGCCGCCGGGCCCCCCGGATACACGCGCGCGACGACAGCCCCGCGGGCGTCGCGGAGCCCGAGCGACTGCGCCAGATCGGTGGTCAGCGGCTCCATGGCGATGCCGATCCAGCCCCGCGTCACCTTGCCGCGGTCGATCAGCTGTCCCGTGACGCGCTTGACCATGTTCGCGGGAATCGCGAAGCCGATCCCCTGGCCGGTGGCGACGATGGCCGTGTTGATGCCGATGATCTCGCCGCGGAGATTCACGAGGGGGCCGCCCGAGTTGCCCGGATTGATCGACGCGTCGGTCTGGATGAAGTTCTCGTAGGTGGCGATGCCCACATCGGCGCGTCCCGTCGCGCTCACGACGCCGACCGTGACGGTCTGGTCGAGCCCGAAGGGGTTGCCGATCGCGATCGCCCACTCGCCGACGCGGAGCGCGTCGGAGTTGCCGAGCGTCGCCACCGCCACGTCGCCGTCGGGCTCGAAGCGGATCACCGCGAGGTCGGTCTTCACGTCGACGCCCACGATCTTGCCCCGGAACTCCTGCTTCGACGAGAGGCGCACGGTCACGCCGTCCGCGCCGCGGACCACGTGGTGATTCGTGAGCACGTACCCGCGCTTGTCGATGATGACGCCCGAGCCGAGCCCGGGCTGGTGGAACTCCTCGCGGCGCCCCGGACCCTGCGGGCCGAAGAACTGGTCGAAGAAGTCCTTGAGCAGCGGGTCGTCCGAGAACGGCCCCGGCACCATGGGCGGTCGCCGTGTCCGCGCCACCTGCACCGTGCCGATGTGAACGACCGCCGGCCGGACGCGCTCGGCGACGCGAACGAAGGCCGATTGCAGCGCGTCGGCCGGGCTTTGCGACGGATTCGACGGCGACGGGCGGAGGGACGAGCGGGTGAAGATCAGCGCGTGGATCCAAAAGCCCGCGCCAAGAAAGGCGAAAAGTACGGAGGCCGCAAGAGCGATGCGGACACTTCTAGGCAGCATGGGGAACGCCTCGAGCCTTGGATCGCCGCTCTTGCCGGATAGCGAGCGGATCGTACGCGCGGCGGGGTGCCGGTGTCAAGGAAACTATTGCCAATCCTATGCATTTTTCTTGACGCCCAAGTTTCCGAAAAGAGACAATGCCCCTAATTTCTACGGGTATTTTCAGCTGTCTAATGACGCACGGTTGTCTGCGCAGGTCGCTCAGCCTGCTCCTCGTGGTGTCCCTGCTGGCGCCTGGTCTGGCGTCTGCCCAGCCGCCACCCATCGGCGCGCAGCCCCCACCGCCATCGGGGACGACGATGCGTCCTGTCCAGCAGGCGCCGCCGGCCGCACCGGCGCCACCGCGGGGCACCACGCCCGGGCCGGACTACCGGCTCGGTCCCGGCGACGTGCTGGACGTTCAGATCGCCGGCCGCCTCGACATCGTCCGCCAGCAGGTCGTCGTCGATTTCGTAGGCGCGATCAATGCGCCGCCCCTCGGCGCGATTCCGGTCGGCGGGGTCACGCTGCTCGAGGCCCACCGGCGCGTCGCGGCGCGCGCGCGCGAGGTGTTCCGGTACGCGGAGGCGACGATCACGGTGGTGACGCCGCGAACGTTCGAGGTCGTCGTGTCGGGCGAGGTCGAGCGTCCCGGAGCGCTCGCGGAGACGGCGCTGCGCCGCGTGCACGACGTCGTCCTCGACGCCGGCGGGATCACCGCGCGTGGCAGCACGCGGCGCGTTCTCGTCACGCGCCGAGGCGTCGAGACCACTGTCGATCTGCTCGCGTTCCAGCTGCGCGGCGACCTGACACAGAACCCCGCGGTCGAGGAGGGCGTCAAGATCCACGTGCCGCCGCGCGCCGGGACCGTCACGCTCACGGGCGCGGTGCGCCGGCCCGGCGAGTACGAGCTCGGCGCGTCGCGCTCGCTGCGCTCGCTGCTGGATCTGGCCGGGGGCGTGATCCCGCCGGCGGCCGACAACGAGGCGCGGCTCACGCGCCTCGGGGACGACGGCCGCAAGACGACGGCCCCGTTCGACATGCGCGCGGCGCTCGCGCCTCCGGCCGACTTTGTCCTTCAGCCGGGGGACGCGCTGTTCGTGCCGCCGGCCGCGACGCTCCAGGATCTCGTCGAGGTCCGCGGCGCGTTCAACGGAACGTCCGAGAGCACCAAGATGCAGGTCGCCGGAAAGGCCACGATCCTCCAGCGCCTCGAGCTGGCGCAGGGCGATCGGGTTCGCGACGTCGTGACGCGGGCGGGCGGCGCGGCGGTGTACGCCGACCTCCGCCTCGCGCTGGTCGAGCGCAGCGGCGCCAGCGGCCCGCGCCAGCGGATCCCGATCGATCTCTACCGGATGCTGGTCGAGAAGGACGACGTGCCCAACATACTGCTCCAGAACGGTGACGTCTTCCTGCTGCCGATCGCCGAGGACAAAGTCTTCATCCTCGGCGAGGTCAAGACGCCGGGCGGGCAGGACTTCCGGCCGGACCTGTCGGCGCGCGAGTACGTCGCGCTCGCGGGCGGGGCGACCACCCGCGGGCGGCTCGACAACACCGTCGTGACGTTCCGCAACGGCAGGACCTACGCGATGGCCGACGCGCCGCCGCTCGAGCCGGGCTCCGTCGTGACGGTGCCGGAAGTGGCGGTCAAGTGGTGGCAGGACTACGTGACGATCCTGTCGACGATCGCGACTCTGGCCACGGCCTACACCGGCCTCTACTTCATCTTCCACGGCCAGGTCAACTGACCCGTGTACGAGGCGTACTGGGAGCTGTCCGAAGCGCCGTTCGACAATTCGCCGAACCCCAAATTTTTCTATCTGTCGCCCGAGCACGAGGAGGCGCTGGTCCGCCTGGTCTACACGGTGCGACACCGGAAGGGCTGCGGGATGCTGACGGGCGAGTTCGGTTGCGGCAAGACCACCCTCTCGCGCGCCCTCATCCAGCGCCTCGAGGCCGAGCGTTACGAGATCGGCCTGCTGACCAACCCCGGCTCGACTCCCGTCGACTTCCTCCGCGAGGTGCTCTACCAGATGGGCGTCGAGACCGCGGAGACTCGCAAGCCCGAGCTTCTGCACCAGCTGAACGACCTGTTCTTCCGCAACTACCAGGCGGGCCGTGACAGCGTGGTCATCGTCGACGAGGCGCAGCTCATCGAGGACGAGGCGGTTTTCGAGGAGTTCCGGCTGCTCATGAACTTCCAGACCGACGACCGCTTCCTGGTGACGCTGGTGCTCATCGGCTCGACCGAGCTCGGCGCGAAGGTCCGTCGCCTCAAGCATCTCGATCAGCGGATCACCCTCCGGTACCACCTCAAGACCCTCGACCTGACGCACACGGCGAGCTACATCGGCCACCGGTTGCGGATGGCCGGCCGGACGACCCAGATCTTCACGCCGGAGGCGATCAAGCTCATCTTCGACTTCACGCGCGGCACGCCGCGCGAGATCAACAACCTGTGCGACGTCGCCCTGCTGGTCGGGTACTCGAAGCGCGCGAAGGAGATCGGCGAGAAGGTCCTCGCCGAGGTGATCAAGGACATGGTCGGAGTCTCCTGATGGTGCGCATGAGCGATGTCGTCCGGGGCATCGTCCGCGACAAGCCGGCGGACGCGCCCGGGGAGCCGGCACCGCCCGTAGCGCCGCCCGCGGCGCCGGCCCCGCCGCGGGCCCGTCCGATCGCCCAGGCGCCCGCGCCCGCCTCGCCGGCTCCGCGGCCCGCGCCGCCGCCCCACGACGAGCCGCCGCGCGCCGTCGACACGGCCGGCCTCGACACGCTGCCGCTCGAGCCCGCGTTCCCCGAGATGCCGGCCGAGAGCGCGGAGCCCCTCTTCACCGAGATCCAGCTCTTCCTGGCGCGCGTCCGCGAGATCACGCGCACGGGCGACTCGTTCCCGTGGGCGGAGCTCGAGCGTCTCATCGAGCGCTGCGCGGCGTCGCTGGAGCGGTCGGGCGAGCTCTTCTGGGTGGCCAACAACGCCGCGGCGCCGGCCGGCGTCGACTACCTGTCCGTCCACCAGGCGCGGGTGGCGACCCTCGCCATCGCCATCGGCGCGAGCGTCGGGTACGACCGGACGCCGCGCGTGCATCTCGGCATGGCCGGCTGCCTCATCGACGTCGGGCTCTGGCAATTGCCCGAGGGCCTTCTGCGCCAGCTCGACGCGCTGTCCCCTGAGGAGCAGGCCCTGTACCGCTCGCACCCGCGCCTGTCGGTGGAGTGGATCCGGCGGTGGTCCCCGCCCAGCGAGGGGATCGTCGACGCGGTGCTCCAGCATCACGAGCGCGAGCAGGGCCAGGGCTTCCCGCAGGGCCTGCCGGGCGCGGCGTCGAGCCAGGACGCCAAGATCCTGGGGCTGATCGACACCTACACGGGACTCACGATGCCGCCGCCGCCGCGGCCGCGTCTGAGGCCGCACGAGGCGATCCGCCAGATCGTGCGCACCAAGCACGAGCTCTTTCCGTCCGTGCTGGTCAAGGCGCTGCTCTCGGAGATCTCGGTGTTTCCGCCGGGGACCCTGGTTCGCCTGAACACGGGCGAGGTCGGGCGCGTGACCGCGGTGAACCGCAATCACCCGCTCCGCCCGCGCGTGGAGATCGTCGCCGACGGCAAGGGCCAGCGCCTGGCGTCGCCCAAGACGACGGATCTGTCGGACGCGCCGTTCCTCTACATCACGGGCGCCGTGGCCGAGGGCGGCCGGTGAGAGCGGCGGCGGCGCGCGTCGTCGTCGAGGGGTTCAGCTGATGGCGCAGTACGAGATGAACCTCCGCGACTACTGGCTGATCGTGCGCCGCCGGCGCGTGATCATCATCACGTCGACGGCGCTGGTCGCCCTCCTCAGCCTCGGCCTGGCCCGGCAGAAGGTCCCCACCTACCAGGCGACCGCGGCGGTCAAGTTCGAGCAGTCGACCCAGATGTCGGGGCTGCTCGTGGAAGTGCTCTCGTACTCGAGCGCCGACTCGATCGAGACGCAAGTCACGCTGATCAAGAGCTACCCGATCCTTGAGTCGGTCGCGAAGCGGCTGGGCCGGCTGCCGGAGATGAGCGCGGGCGGGGGCCCGCGTGACGCGAAGAGCTACTGGGCCGCCCTCGACGCGATCAGCGGCAAGCTCCGGGTCACCCGGGTGCCGAACACGAGCATCCTGGAGATCACGGCGACCTCGCCGAACCCGCGCGAGGCGCGCGACCTCGCCAACGCCACCGCGGAGGCGTACCGCGAGTTCAACAAGTCGCTGCGGAACTCGCGCGTCACCGAGGCGCGGCGGTTCATCGAGAACCAGCTCAAGGACGTCGAGACGCGCGCCCGGCGCACCGAGGCGGAGATCTGGGCGTTCCGGGAGGCCAACCGGATCATCGCGCCCGGCGCCGAGTCCTCGGTGCTGCTGTCGGTCTTCACCCAGGTGCGGGGAGACATCGAGAAGACGCGCCAGCAGCGGATCGAGCTCGAGGCGATCCAGCAGCGGCTGAGCCGAGTCGAGCCCGCGAGCAGACCCGACCGCATCTTCATCGAGACCACCAACCCGGCGATGCAGAGGCTGCAGACGACCTACTCGGAGCTTCTCCTGGAGCGGAACAGCCTCGCCATCGAGGTGACCGACAAGCATCCGCGCCTGCAGGCCATCGACGACCGGATGAACGAGATCCGAACGGAGATGCGGCGCGAAGTCGCGGCGCAGATCGCCATGCTGCGCGGTCGCGAGGAGCTCCTGAACCGGCAGATCGGTGAGCTGCAGCAGAAGAACCGCGAGGTGCCGTCACTCGAGCTCGATCTGCAGCGGCTCCAGCGCGAGGCCAAGACCAACGACGAGCTCCTGGCGATGCTGAAGACGAAGCACCAGGAGGCCTTGATCAAGGAGGCCGAGCAGATCGAGGAGGTGTCGATCGTGCGCCCGGCCACGGAGCCGGACGCGCCCATGGGCGGCGACACGCTGAACACGTTCATGGTCGGCGCGATGCTGGGCCTGGCGGTGGGCCTGGTGCTTGCCTTCATCCGGGAGACCCTCGACACGTCGATCGGCACCATCGAGGACGTCGAGGCGTACCTGGGCGTGCCGGTGCTGGGCGTGGTGCCGCACATCGACTCGCGCGAGACGGTGCAGCGGATTCTCGAGCGCCGCCCGGCGCTGGCCCAGATCGATCCCGAGGCCCTTTTGAGCCACTCGCTGCTCATCACCCACTTCGATCCGAAGTCGCCCGTCGCCGAGGCGTACCGGACCCTCCGCACCAACATCCAGTTCGCGCGCATGGAGCGGTCGGGCAAGGTCCTCGTCGTCTCGAGCCCGACCCTGCAGGAGGGCAAGACCACCACGATCGTGAACCTGGCGCTCACGATGGCCCAGAGCGGCCAGAAGACCCTCCTCGTCGGCGCGAACATGCGCCGCCCGAGCATCCACCGGTTCTTCGGCATCGAGCGCGAGCCCGGCCTCTCGAACATCCTCGTCGGCAGCGCGCAGTGGCGCGACTGCATCCGGACAGTCGCGGACATCCTCATGGGGCGGTTCGAGATGGAGGACATCATGGCCGCCCCCGGCCTCGACAACCTGCACATCATCGAGGCCGGCCCGGTTCCGGCCAACCCGTCGGAGCTGCTCTCGACGCCGGCGATGACCGGATTCCTGCACTCGGTGCGCGACGTGTACGACGTCGTCCTCGTGGACACGCCGCCGATCCTGCCCGTCACCGACTCGGCGATCGTCGCGTCTCAGGCCGACGGCGTGGTGCTGGTCTACCAGGCCGGGAAGGTCGGACGGCTGGTGCTCAAGCGGGCGAAGGTCCACGTCGAGAACGTCGGCGGCAAGGTGTGGGGCGTCGTGCTGAACGACGTGAAGACCGAGATCGCCGGCTATGCCTACACGCAGTACTACACGCACTACTACGGCGAAGAGACGGTCGTCGACACCCGCAAGGAGCGGCTGCAGCGGGTGGGCAGCTTCGTGCGCCGCCTCTTCCACCGCGAGGGCCGCGGCGACGCCGCAGCCGTGTCCATCGACAAGGTCGCCCCCAGCGCGCCGGCGGACGATGCGCGCACGGACGAAGCTCCCGAGCTCGCCGCCGGGGTACCCGGTACCGGGATGTCCAAGCGTCTCCGGCTGACGCTGGTCGTCGTCGCGCTCCTGGCCGCGCTCGGCGGTCTCGCCGGTTGGCGCCTGGGCTGGTTCGGCGGCGCCCCGCGACCCAAGGAGCTTCTACGCCAGCGCCTCGAGGCGCCGCCGACGTCGCCGGCGCCGCGCGACTCTTCGGTGCCACGCCCCGCGACGCCGCTCGTGCCGTCGGTCACGCTCGCTCCGGAGGCGCTCGCGCCGCCCCTCGAGGCGCCCGGTGCCGTCGGCCCCGGCGCCGCCGGCGCGACGATGGTGGTCGAGCCGCCCGCGGTCGCCGCGTCGCCGCTGCCGGTCAGGCCCGCGCCCGTCCCGTCGGCCGGCGCCGGTCCGACGTCCGGCGCGCGCTTCGCGGTCGAGTTCGGGCCGTTCATGACCGCGCCGGAGGCGGAGCGCGTCGAGCGGCAGCTGAACGAGGCCGGCTATCAAACCGTGCGCTTTCGCCAGCAGACCGGCGCGGCGCTCTACGCCGTGCTGATCGAGAAGATCCTGGGCGCGCGCGAAGCCCAGACGCTGATCGCCGCCCTGCGCGAGCAGGGATTCGGCGGCGCGTTCGTGGTCGGCGAGCGCGAGCCGCTGAGCGTCCAGGTCGGTCTGCCGCTTCCCCTGCGCGGCGCCGTGCACACGGCGGAGCGGCTGCGGGCGAGCGGTCACGCGGTGCGCATCGCCGTCCAGCCGGGCGAGGCGGTGACGTTCGCCATCCGGCACGGCAACTTCGCCACGCTTCAGGAAGCGGAGACGAAGGGTCAGGAGCTGATACGTCTCGGCCTGGGCAACCAGGTCGTGCGCGTGAAGTAAGGACGCGCGTGGACTCGCCCTTCGTTCTGGCCGCCGCCCTGGCCGTGTTCCTCGTCGTCTTCGTCAAGACGGAGATCGGCCTCTATCTCGTAATCTTCTCCATGCTGCTCTCGCCCCAGTTCGGGGCGGGCGGGGCGATCGCCGAGAGCCGCCGTATCGTCCTGCGGAGCGAGGACATCCTGCTGCTGGTCGTCGCGCTGAGCTGGCTCGCCAAGACCGCCGTGAACAAGGAGCTGGGGCTTGCGGTGAAGACGCCGCTCAACCGTCCGATCCTCGCGTATGTGGCGGCGACCGCGATCGCGACCTTGATCGGGTACGCGACGGGCACCGTCGCCGGCGTCGGCGGCTTCTTCTACGTCCTCAAGTACGTCGAGTACTTCGTCGTCTATTACATGGTCGTCAACAACCTGGTCGACCGCCGGCAGGCCTGGCGCTTCGTCACGGCGGCGTTCCTGACAGCAGTCATCGTCAGCCTGATCGGCATGACGCAGATCCCGAGCGGGCACCGGGTCTCGGCGCCGTTCGAGGGCCCGGACGGGGAACCAAACACCTTCGGCGGCTATCTCCTGCTGCTGATGGCGATGTCCGGCGGGATCGCGCTCGAGACGCTGCGGCTACGCACCCGGGCGATCTACCTCGGGCTTCTCGGCCTCATGTCGATTCCGTTCATGTTCACGCTCTCGCGCACGTCCTACGTCGGCGTGATTCCGGCGGCGGCCGTCATGGCGGTGCTCTCGAGCCGGCGTCGCGTGATGGTCGGCACGCTTCTCGCCCTGCTGGTCGCCTCGCCGCTCGTCCTGGCGTTCTTCCCCGACACGGTGACGAAGCGAGTCCGCTACACCTTCGAGCCGGAGCGCGGCCAGCCCACGGTCAGAGTCGGTGGCATCGGGCTCGACCCGTCGACGTCGGCGCGCCTCATCAGCATCCAGCAGGCGCTCAAGGGGTGGACGCACCGGCCCATCTTCGGCTATGGCGTGACGGGATTCGCGTTCATGGACCAGCAGTTCGCGCGGACGCTGGTCGAGACGGGCCTCGTGGGGTTCGTGACGTTCCTCGCCCTGATCTGGGCGGTGCTGAAGGCCGGGGTCGGCTCCTTCCGGGCCCTCACGGCGCCCGAGGAACGCGGGCTCGCCCTCGGCTTCGTCGCCGGCACGGCCGGTCTGCTCGGCCATGCGATCGGCGCCAACACGTTCATCATCGTGCGCATCATGGAGCCCTTCTGGTTCTTCGCCGCCATCGTCGTCGCGCTGCCCGGCCTGGCCCAGGAGGAGCCCGCTCCGCTCCCGACGACCGGCGCCCGCCTGACCGGGCGCTTCGCGTGATGCCCTCGGGCACGGTCGCCGCGCGGGCCAAGAAAATCCGGCTCCTCGTGATGGACGTCGACGGCGTCCTCACCGACGGGCGGATGATCCTGTCCGAGCGCGGCGACGAGCTGAAGTCGTTCCACACGCACGACGGGATCGGCCTGGCGCTGGCCAAGCGCGCGGGACTCCGGACGGCCCTGGTGACGGGCGAGTCGAGCCCGATCGCGAAGGCGCGAGGTACCAAGCTGGGCGTCGACTCGGTCGTGCTCGGGGCGCGCCGCAAGCGGGAGTCCGTCGAGGCGCTCCGCGCCGAATTCGGCGTGGCCGCCGACGCGGTCGCGTTCATCGGCGACGACCTCCTCGACATCCCGGCGCTGCAGGTCGCCGGGCTCGCGGTCACCGTCGCGGACGCGCCGGCGGCGGTGAAGGCGGTCGCGCACGTGGTCACGCGCGCCCGCGGCGGGCACGGCGCCGTGCGCGAGCTGGTCGAGCTCATCTTGAAGTCGCAGCGGTCGTGGCAGGAGGTCGTCGACGCCTACGTGCGCGAGCACGGAGGTCGATGAGCCTCGCGGGCTCGCCGGGTCTCAGGGGTCGGACGCTTCGAAGCTTTCTGCTGCTCGGCGCTCAGCGGGTCGTCGGCGTCGCCGTCACCGCGGCCGGTAGCATCGCGCTCGCGCGACTCCTGTCGCCGGAGGTCTTCGGGCTCTACGCGATCCTCGTCTTCGTGATCTCGCTCGGCGTGCGGGCCAGCGAGCTCGGGCTCGGCGCCGCGCTCGTCCAGCGGCGGGACCTCGATCCAGCGGCGGGGCTGGGCGTGGCGTTCACCGCCACCTTCGCTCTCGCGCTGGCGCTCGGCATCTTGATCGCGGCGGCGGCGCCGCTCGTCGCCCGGTGGCCGGGTGTGTCGGCGGAGGTGACGGCGCCCGTGCGGTGGCTCGCGGTGCTCGTCGTGCTGTCGTCGTTTCGTATGCCCGCGACGGTCCTGCTGGAGCGACGGCTCGCTTATCTTCCGCTGACGGCCGCCGAGACCGCCGACACGGTGACGTTCTACGCGGTGGCGGTGGGCGCCGCGATGTCCGGCGCCGGGCTCTGGAGCTTCGTCGCCGGCGCGCTCGCCGCGCGCGCCGTCAACCTGGTCGTGCTGTGGAGCGCGGCGCGGTGGCGGCCGACCTTCCGCTGGAGCTGGGACGAGCTGGCGCCGGTGATGAAGTTCGGCTTTCTCTTCCAGGGCAGCATCCTGGTCGGAATCGCCGGCGACGCGGTGGTGCCGACGTTCGTCACGGCGTGGAGCGGCCTCGGCGGCGTCGGGTTCTTGAACTGGGCCTCGGCGCTCGCCTTCATGCCGCTGCAGGTCGTCAGCATCGCGGGCCGCGTGCTGTTCCCCGCGCTCTCGAGCCTCCAGGCCGACACCACGCGGTTCGCCGACGCCACCGCGCGGGCGCTGAACCGCGTCACCGCGGTGCTGTACCCGGCGGCCGCCTTGCTCTGCGCCGGCGCGGACCCGGTCGTCCGCCTCGTCTTCGGGGAGGCGTGGGTACCCGCGGTGCCGGCGCTGCGGTGCTTCTGCCTGTCCGCCTTCATCGGCGGCACCTCGACGATCTTCGTGCACGCCCTCTACAGCCTGGGGCGGGCCGACCTCGTCTTGCGGCTCAACGTCGCGAGCGCCGTCCTCTTGTGGGCGATCACGGTCACGCTGGTCCCGTGGCTCGGCTTTGTCGGCTTCGCGGTCGCGAGCGCGACCCTCGCCTGCGCGGGCGTGTCGTACACGGCGACGCGCGTGCGGCGTCTCGTGCCGGTGCGCGTTCTGCCGGCGGTGCGGGTCCCGCTCGCGGCGAGCCTCGGCAGCGCGGCCGTCCTGGCGGGGCTCGTCGCCGTCTGGATCCACGACCTGACGTCGCTGCTCGTTGCTCTCGGAGTTTCGGCCGCGGCATACGTCCTGTTCGCCGGCCTCATCGGAGGCCCCGCCTGGCGCGTCGAGGTCCTGGCCGACTGGCGGACGGTGCTCCAGGGGTGAGAGCCACGAGGCTCAAGGAGACCTGGCGCCGCTTCGCGCCGGCGCAGGCCCGCGATTTCCTCCGCGTGGGCCACGAAGGCCGGGACCATCCCTCCCGGATCAAGGCGGTCGAGCTGCTCGAGGGCATGACCTCGGTGCTCGACGTCGGCTGTGGCACCGGGGTCATGTTCGAGCTGCTCCGCGAGCGGCGGCCCGATCTCGACTACCTCGGCATCGACGTGACCGCGCAGTTCGTCGCGGCGGCTCGCGAGCGGTTTCCGGCGGATGCCGCCCGGTTTCGCGAAGGCTCGCTCTACGATCTCGACCGCCTGCCCGGCGAGTTCGACGCGGTCCTGTGCCGGCACATCCTCGAGCATCTGCCCGACTACACGCCGGCGGTGCAGCGCATGTACGCGCGCGCCCGACGCAAGCTCATCGTCGTCTTCTATTTGCCGCCACGGCCGCTGCGGCTCCGGCGCAAGCGCGACGAGCGGTTCGAGCGGGGCTTCTACACCCACACGTACGACCTCGGCCGCTTCATGGACCACCTGCTGACCGGGCTCGTCCCGCCGGTCGCGCAGATCCGCATCCATCCGCGGCAGGGAACGAGCGATCCGAATTTCGCGTGGGGCGATCGGGAGAACGTCATCTACGAGGTCATCCGGTGAGGGTGAGCCTGATCATCGCCACGTTCAACCACGCGCGCTTCCTCGGGGCCGCGATCGACAGCGCGCTGGCCCAGACGCTCGGCGCCGTCGACGTCATCGTGGTGGACGACGGCTCGACCGACGACACGCCGGCGGTCCTGGCGCGCTATGCCGGACGCGTCCGCGTCCTCCGGCAGCCGAACCGCGGCCTGGCGGCGGCCCGCAACGCCGGGCTCGCGGCGGCGCGCGGCACCTACGTCGCGTTCCTCGACGCTGACGACGTCATGGCACCGACGAAGCTCGCCGCCCAGCTCGAGATGCTTGAGCGCTCGCCGACGATCGGGTGGACTTACTGCGACGTCCTCATCGAGACGGTGGCGACGCGGACGACGGTGACGGCCTCGGAGCGCTTCGGCTACGGGGCGCGCGCCCTCGACGGCTGGCTCTTTCCCGAGCTGATCCACGGCAATTTCATCCCGGCCATCGCGCCGATGATCCGTCGCACGGCGCTCGACGCGGCGGGCGGGTTCGACGAGAGGCTGACCGCGCTCGAGGACTGGGACATGTGGCTGCGTCTGTCCTTGATCGCGGAGGCGCGGTACATGCCCGCCGTGCTGGTGACCTATCGGATCCGGCCCGGCGGGATGAGCGAGGACCGCGCCCGCATGGACAGGAACCGGTTCTGCGTCCTCGACAAGATCAACCGGACGCGGCCGGTGGCGCTCGAGAGCCTCGGCGACGCCGGACGCCGCATCATCGCCGACACGCACAACTGGCTGGGCAAGGAGGCCTATGCCTCCGGGGACTGGAGCGAGGCGCGGCGGCGCTTCGCGGCGTCGATGCTGACGGTGCCGTGGCAGCGAGAGGCGCCGTGGCTGCTCGGCAAGAGCCTCGTCCGGGCGGCGCGCGGGCGCTGACCCGATGACCCGCGACACCGGGGTGATCGTCGTCAGCTACAACACGCGGGAACTCACGCTCCAGGCGGTGGCCTCCGCCCGGCGCGCGACCGACGGGCTCGACGCGCGAGTCATCGTGGCCGACAACGGCTCGGCCGACGGCACCGTGGAGGCCGTGCGCCGAGCGTACCCCGAGGTCGCCGTGCTCGAGAACCCCGACAATCCCGGCTACGGCGCGGCTGTGAACCGGGCGGCGACGACCCAACGCTCGGCCCACCTCTGCGCGATGAACGCCGACGTCGTGCTCGCGCCCGAGAGTCTCCGGGAGCTTCGCCAGTTCCTGTCGGTGAACCGCTCGTGCGCTCTCGTGGGGCCCGCGCTCGCGTACCCCGACGGACGGCCGCAGCCGTCGGCCAAGCGCTTTCCCACGCTCGGGATGGCGCTCGGCGAGGTCCTCGCGCTCCACACGCTGGCGCCGCGCAATCCGTGGGTGAGGCGCTTCTACTACGAGGACCGGGATCTCACACGCGCGACGGAAGTGGACACGGTGTCGGGCTCGGTGATGATGCTTCGCGGCGCCGCGTTCGAGGCGGTGCGGGGCTTCGACGAGGGCTTCCGGATGTACTTCGAGGAGACGGACCTGTGCCGGCGCCTTCGCGACCAGGGCCATTCGGTCGCCCTCTATCCGGCCGCCCGCGCCGTTCACCGCCACGGCGCCAGCACCCGGCAGACGTCTGTGCGCCAGGTCGAGTACTACCTGAGCTACGTCCGATATTTTCGCAAGCATCACGGCCGCGCCGCCGCCGCGATCCTCCGCGCCGCCGTCGTCCTCGGCGCGCTCACGCGGATGGCGGCACTCGTCGTCCGGTATCCGCCCGTCGACCGGCAGCGCGCGGCGATGCTCTCCGCGCGGGAGGCGGCGTGCGCGCGCCTGCTGCGCTCGCTCGCGTCGTCCCGGATCATGCGCGCGCCATGAAGGCCGCGATGGTCGAGACGGGCGGCTGGGGCGGCGTCGCCCACTACGCGTGGGACCTGTGCGCGGCGCTCGCCGGGGCCGGCGTCGAGGTGTCGCTGCTCACGAACCGCCAGTGGGAGCTCGCGCATCTGCCGGCTCGTTTCGAGGTCGATCGCTGCTTCGCCGGCGACGTCGGCTACCTCGGCAACGTGAAGGCCCTCCGGCAGGCGCTGGCCCGGTGGCGGCCCGACGTCGTCCACGTGCAGAGCCTGCTCTCGACGCGGCTGGACGCCTTCCTCTGGCCGCTGATCCGGCGCCGCCGACCCGTCGTGATGACCGCGCACAACATCCGGTCGCACGAGCGCAACCGCTGGGACGACTGGACCCTCTGGCGCTGCCTCGCCGCCGCCGACGCGGTCGTCGTCCACACGCGGCGGGCCGAGGAGGTGGCGCGGCGGCGGCTCCGCGCCGGCGCGCGGATCGAGCTCAT
>Ga0099791_10000208_pt1 | contig 20425 bp, 23 predicted proteins | sample Rivendell_Oct201_7_FD_77318 | JGI IMG/M metagenome (GOLD analysis project Ga0099791, IMG submission 77318) | Vadose zone soil and rhizosphere microbial communities from the Eel River Critical Zone Observatory, Northern California to study diel... | ecosystem: Environmental > Terrestrial > Soil... | reverse complement strand
CTAGGCGGCCAGCGAGTCTCAGCAGCCCGGGCCTGCGAGCAGCGCCACGCGCAGCGCCGCGGCCAGCTCCGCGGCGGAGGCGAGGGATGCGGCGACACCGTCCGGGTCGACCGGGACCGCGACGCGCGCGAGCAGGCTGTCGCCTCGCCGCGCCAGCAGGATCTCGCGCATGAGCGCCAGCCGGAAGCGCGTTTCGCTCGCGTACGTCCGGCTCCCGATCTGGTACCAGTACGCGACCACGACCCGGCGGTCCCGACGGGAGACGACGACCGCGTTGGGGCGAGCGCCTGCCGCGGGCAGCGTCGCCCGCTCCACCCGCGACACGTCCTGCTCCGCGTAGATCCGGTTGATGGACGCCCGTCGCTGGGGATCGTCCTGTCGGGTGAACAGCGCGACCGAGATCCACGCCACGCGGGGACCGCTCCGATAGGTCCGGCGCACTGCGGCCACCTCGCTCGGGTCGACCGGCAGCGCCTCGTCGGGAATCCCATCGGCGTCTGTCCATCCGGCCAGGATCGTTGATAGCCCGTCGAGCGGCGCCGCGCGGGGACATTCGCGCACGCGCGGGGTGAGGACGATCGCGCCCGCGGCCAGCACGAGCAGGGCCAGCACCGCGAGCAGACGGGCGCGCACCTAGCCTCGCGCGCGCGCGGCCCCGGGCGTGGGGGCGGGGCTGAGCGGAGTCAACACGCGGTCCACGAGGAGCAGCAGCAGGATCGTCGCGAGGAATACGGTGGTGCCGCCGAACCGGTGGATGACATTGCTGAGGGCGATCGGCCCCAGCGTGTAGGCGGCCAGTGAGGTGAGGATGAGGCGCATGATGTTGGCGGCCAGGCCGAGCGGGGCGGCGGAGAGCGCGAGCGCGACCCTGACCCAGGTCGGACGCGGATGGAGCTGCGCGTACGCCACTCCGAGCGCGATCAGCGCCGCGATCGCGGGCACGCTGCTGCACTCGTCGGCGACCTCGAGCGTCATGTTGGCGAGATGGAGCATCACCCCGTCCTGCAGCACCGGCACGCCGAGCGCGCGGAGCGCGGCGGCGGTGGCCGAGGCGTCGAAGAGCCGCGACTGGTAGGTGAGCGTCTTCAGGGTGAGGTACGGCAGCGGCACCATGAAGAACAGGTAGGCGAGCCCGATCCACGCATGGCGCAGGACGCCGGGCCCGCCCACGAAGAGGGCGACGCCTAGCAGCGCCACCGGTAGCGAGGCGCGCGCCAGGAAGGTCTCGCCGGTGAGCGAGCCGATCACCAGCGCGCCGAGCGCCGCGATCAGCGCTGCGACGCCGGCGGCCGCGGCGGCGCGGGAGCCGTCGGGCGCGGCGGAGGCGATCGCGCCCCGGCGCATCCAGATCAAGTAGGCCGCGATCGCGGGTACCGCGAAGCCGTGCGACTGGCTGGGAAAGCGCGCCCAGTCCGCGGCCATCCCGAGCAGCACCGGCACGTACAACCCCAGCGTGCTGGCCATGGCGACCGCGAGAGGGACCCAGGTGCCGGCGCTCACGCGGTCAGTTATATACCGGGCGCGCTCGCGAGACCGCACGCGGCGGGCGCGCCGGTCGGCTATCGGTCCGGGGCCCGCTCGAGCATCCGGTTCAGGGGACCCCGAAGAACCCGTGGCGGTGGTACGTGCGTTCCTTCAGGAAATCCGGATCGAAAAGACGACGAGGCAGGCGGTCTGTCGTTGGCACCGCCTGCCCCGTGTCGGTGAGTCCGGAATTTTTGGTGGAGCTGAGGGGGCTCGAACCCCTGACCCCAAGACTGCCAGCCTTGTGCTCTCCCAACTGAGCTACAGCCCCACCGCACCGCTCAGCCTAACGTGGATGGCTTTCTTTTGTCAAGGTTGGCCAATACTTGCGACGACCCGGGCCGACCTAGCCGGCGGCCGCCTGCTTGGCCGCGGCGAGCGCCGCGTCGTAGTTGGGCTCGGTGGTGATCTCCTTGACGTATTCCGCGTGCTTGACCTTGCCGTCCTTGCCCACCACGAAGACCGCGCGCGCGGTCAGCCCGGCGAGCGGACCCTCCTTCACGAGCACGCCGTAGTTCTGGGCGAAGGAGCGCTCGCGGAAGTCGGACAGGGTCTTCACCGCGGTGACCCCGGCCGCGCCGCACCAGCGCTTCTGCGCGAAGGGCAGGTCCATGCTCACGGTCCACACCTCGACGTTGCCGCCGAGCTTGCCCGCTTCCACGTTGAACTTGCGGGTCTCGGTGTCGCACACCGGGGTGTCGAGCGACGGCACCGCGCTGAGCACGATGACCTTGCCGCGGGCCTGGCTCAGCTTCACGGGCTGGAGCCCGTTGTCGAGCGCGGTGAAGTCGGGGGCGTCGCTGCCCGCCTTGATCTCGGGACCGCCGAGGGCGATCGGATTGCCTTTGAACATCACGGCGCCTGCTCTGTCGGCCATGGGGCACCTCCTTAGGGATGGAATTCGCGTCGGGACGTCTACCACGAGCGGTCCACAGTATACAAGGGGGGGTTGTCGTATCATAGGCTCGAGCTGAAGCGAGCCACGGGCCGGAGTGGCGAAACTGGCATACGCGCCGCACTCAAAATGCGGTGTCCGCAAGGATGTGCGGGTTCGAGTCCCGCCTCCGGCACCACTTTTTCCGGGCGCTCGGCTGATCGCGTCCTCGAGGTGAGCGGCATGATCACGGCGACGCGCTCCCCGCTCCACACCGCGCTCTGCGACCGGCTCGGCATCCGCTATCCGATCTGCCAGGCCGGCACGACATCCTCCTCGCCACGAGAGCGGTCGGGAGACGGAGGCGTTCACGCGCACGGCCCCGACAACTACAAGCAGAAGATCGCGGCCCTCGATGAGGAAATCACAGTGGTGACTCGCGCGGTGTCCGGCAAGCCCAACCGCCAGATCCGCAACGCGTTCACCCGCGAGTGGGAGGGCCGACAGGCCGAGATCGAGCCGTTCCCCGTGCGCCCTGCGGGCCGGGTGGTGGCGTCGATCGTGGAGAAGGCCGAGGCGATCTTCCGGCGCCTCGGCGCGCGGGGCGAGGCGTGAGTGGTGAGCTCGCGGGGCGGGTCGCGGTCGTCACCGGCGGCTCGCGCGGCATCGGCCGCGCCATCGCGCTCCACCTGGCCCAAGAGGGCGCCGACTGCGTGATCACCTACCGGCGCAACGACGCGGCGGCCGCGGAGACGGTGGCCGCGCTCGAGGCCACCGGCCGGCGCGCCCGCGCCGAGCGGCTCGAGCTGGCCGAGCCCGAGCAGGTAGGGCCAGCCTTCGAGCGCATCGGGGCCGCCTTCGGCCGGGTGGACGTGCTGGTGGCGAACGCGGCCGCCACCGCCTTCCGCCCGGTGCTCGAGCAGAAGTCCCACAACGTGCGGCGCACCTTCGCGATCACGGTGGACGCCTTCGTCGCGATGACCCAGGCGGTGGTGCCGCTCATGGCGGGCCGGCCGGGCCGCATCGTGCTGGTCTCGGGGATCGACAGCTTCCAGGCCATGGGCGGCCACAGCGTGCTGGGCGCGGCCAAGGCGGCGGCGGAGGGTCTCGTCCGCGGGCTCGCGTTCGAGCTGGGCCCGCTCGGCGTCACGGTGAACGCGGTCACGCCGGGCTTCATCCGGACCGACTCGTCCACCTACTACGTGACGGAGGGGCTCGGGCTCGACTACGAGCGGGCCACCGCCCGGCTCCGGGAGGCGACGCCGGTGCGCCGGCACGGAACCCCCGAGGACGTGGCGGCCCTGGTGGGCTATCTAGCTTCCGATGCAGCCTCTTTCGTCACCGGGCAGTGCATCGTGATCGACGGCGGGCTCACCATCACCTCGCCGATGACCCGCATGGGGGAGGTGCCCTAGAGGGGGTGGTTGGGGGCCCCCTTCGTGTAGACTGGGCGTCATGCCGTCGTCATGGTTCGAGCCCCTCCAGGCGCGCACGAGCTACCAGTCGGAGGTGGCCAGCGAGAGTCGCGCCGCCCTCGCCGAGGCCGCCGCGCTGGCGTGCTCGCGCGCGGCGCCCGCGCTGCTGGCCCGTCAGTATCCCGAGGGCTACTGGGTGGGGGACCTGCTGGCCGACTCCACCCTCGAGTCCGACTACGTGCTGCTGCAGCTCTGGCTCCACCCCCCGTGGGACGGCGAGTGGAAGCCGCCCACGTGGGAGCGGATCCTCCGGGCGCGTCGGGCCATCCTCGACCGACAGCGGCGCGACGGCGGCTTCGACATCTATCCGGACGGGCCCGCCGACGTCAACGCGACGATCAAGGCGTACGTGGCCCTCCGCCTCTCGGGGCTCGACGTCACGAGCGAGCCGCTGCGGCGGGCGCGCGACACCATCCTCGGGCTCGGCGGAATCCAGGAGGCCAACAGCTACGTCCGCATCAACCTGAGCCTCTTCGGCCTCTATCCGAAGCGGCACGTGCCGACCATCCCGGTGGAGCTAGCTTTGGTGCCGGGCGGCCTGATCTACGAGATGTCGTCGTGGACGCGCGCGATCGTGATGCCGCTCTCGATCATCCAGGCCAAGACCGACACCCGGCCGGTGCCGGCCGGCTTCAATCTCGACGAGCTGATGGTGCCCGGCAAGACCTTCAAGCTGCCGAAGCGCGATCGCCTCTCCGCGCTCTTCCGCCAACTCGACGTGGCCCTCAAGGTGTGGGAGAGCCGCGGCCCCGAGATGATCCGGAAGCCGGCCATCCGCGAGGCCGAGAAGTGGGTCCTCGATCACACCCGCAACAGCGACGGCCTCGGGGCGATCTTTCCCTCCATGATGTACCTCGTCATGGCGCTCGACGCGCTCGGGTATCCGCGCGACCATCCCGATCTCATCGAGGGCATTCGACAGTTCGAGGGCCTGCTGACCGAGACCCCCGACACCTTCTACTTCCAGCCCTGTGTCTCGCCGGTGTGGGACACCGGGATCGCGATGTTCGCGCTCGGGGAGATGGGCGCGGTCGCGCCCGCGCCAATGCGCCGGGCCGCAGACTGGCTCATCGCGCGGGAGATCCGTCGCCGCGGGGACTGGTCGGTGAAGCGGCCCGACCTGGAGCCGTCGGGCTGGGCGTTCGAGTTCGCCAACGAGCACTACCCGGACATCGACGACACCGCGATGGTGCTGCTCGCGCTGCAGCACGCGAGCGCCTCCGACGCGGCGGCCCAGGAGCGCTGCGAGCGCCGGGCGATCGCCTGGCTCGTGGGCATGCAGTCGAGCGACGGCGGCTGGGCCGCCTTCGACGCCGACAACAACTGGGCCTTCCTCAATCGCGTACCCTTCGCCGACCACAACGCGATGCTCGACCCCTCGTGCCCGGACATCACCGGACGGGTGCTCGAGGCGCTCTGCCGGAGGGGCTTCAAGCTGTCGGACCCGCCGATCGAGCGTGGCGTGGGCTTCCTGCTGGAGACCCAGGAGCGCGACGGGAGCTGGTACGGCCGCTGGGGCGTGAACTACCTCTACGGGACTTTCCTGGCCCTGCGCGGCCTGCGGGTCGCCCAGGATCCTGGCGCCTCCAAGGCGATGTGGAAGGCGGGCAAGTGGATCGTCTCGGTGCAGAACGAGGACGGCGGGTGGGGCGAGAGCTGCGCGAGCTACAACGAGGGCCGGTTCGTGCCCGCGCCGAGCACGCCGTCGCAGACCGCGTGGGCGCTGCTCGGCCTCGTGGCGGCCGGACAGGGCGAGACCGAGGCGCTGGCGCGCGGGGTGCGGCACCTGGTCGACACGCAGAAGGCCGACGGCACGTGGGACGAGTCGCTCGCCACCGGGACCGGCTTCCCCAACGTGTTCTACCTGCGCTACACGCTCTACCGGAACTACTTCCCGCTGCTGGCGCTTACCCACGCGCGCCGGGCCCTCGAGGAAGCGGAGCGCTCGCTGCGCCTCGTGCAGGAAACGGAGCCGTCCCGCCCGATCCGCTGAGCGCGACCGGGCGCGACGGCCCCGACCCGCGCTATGCGCCCTGGACCGCCACCTCGATCACGGCCGGGTCGCCCGCTCCGGACTCCCCCGCCTCGAGCGCCACCGGCGCCGCGTAGACCGTCGCGGCGATCCGCACCGCGTCGTTGACGTGATCCGGGGTGAGCCCGCCCTCCGTCACCGTCTTCTCGTGGGCGCGCACACACATCTCGCACCCGTTGATCGCGCTCACCGCGAGGGCCATCAGCTCGAAGTCGGTCCGGTTGGTGGCCGGCTGCATCAGGCGGTTCATTCGGAGGCCGGCAGGCTTCTCGCCGTAGACCGGCTTGCCCACCATGTGGCGGAAGCGGTAGTAGCGCGCAGCTGCTCGAGCGCGTCCACGTCAGGCCACCGGGAGCGTTGGCTCGCCCGCCTTCCAGTTGCACGGGCACAGCTCGCCGGTCTGCAGCGCGTCCAGCGCCCGCAGCACCTCGTCGACGTTGCGGCCCACCGAGAGGTCGTTGACGCTGGCCCAGCGGATCACGCCCTGGGGATCCACGATGAAGGTCGCCCGGAGGGGCACGCCCTCGCCCCGATGCAGGGTGCCGAGCGCGGTCGACAGCTCGCGCTTGGTGTGGGCCAGCATCGGGAACGGCAGGCTCTTGAGGTCGGCGTGGTCGCGCCGCCACGCGAGGTGGACGAAGTGGGTGTCGGTGCTCATGCCCAGCACCTGCGTGTCGCGGTCCAGGAAATCGCCGTTCCGCTTGCCGAACTCGGCGATCTCGGTCGGGCAGACGAAGGTGAAGTCCATCGGCCAGGAGAAGAGGACCAGCCAGCGGCCGGGATAGCTCCGGTCGGTGATCTGCGCGAATTCACGGCCCTTCTCGAGGTCGACGGTGGCGAGCGGAAGGCGGGGGGCGGAGCGGGCTACGGCAGCGCGGAGGCCGCGGCCCGGGCCAAGGCCGGCAGCTCGGGATCGCGCGCGCCCATGATGAGCACGGTGTCCTCGGACCGAGCCTGGGCGCGGAGCCAGTCGACGACCGCGCGATGGTCGGGCGCGTAGCCGCAGTGCATAGCGGCCGGGAGGTCCTCCGCGAGCATGCGGCTCGACACGTCGCGGGCGACGGTGCCGCCCGCGTAGAAGATCTCCGCGTAGCAGAGGCGGTCCTGAGGCCGCAGCAGGCGCGGCATCATCTCGCGCAGCTCGGGGCGCAGGAAGCGCGCCGGCCCGAAGCCGTGCGGCTGGAAGACGGCGAGCACCCGGGCCGCCCCGGACTGCGCGGTGGTGATCGCGGCGCGGAGCTTCTCGCCATTGTGGGCGTAGTCGTCCACCACCCGGATGCCGCCCGCGGTGACCGCGATCACCTCGAAGCGGCGGGCGACCCCCGGGAAGCGCGCGAGGAGCGCGGCCACCGTGGCGGGCGCGAACCCGAGCTCCAGCGCGATGAGCGCGGCGGCGGCCGCGTTCTCCAGGTTGTGGCGACCAGGCTGCGGCACCTCCAGCCCGAGCGACCCGCCCGGGACGTGGAGCACCCCGGATGCGCGATGCGGCCCGACGCTCGTGACCTCGAGGCGAGCGTCCGCACCGGGGTCGACTCCGTAGGTGCGCGCGCCCACCGCGCGGCCGACCTCGGCCGCTTCCGGCGAGGCCGCGTTGACGAGCAGCCGCCCGCAGCGCTTGGCGAAGGTCTCGAACTGGGGCAGGAGCGCCTCCACCTCGCCGTGGTCCCGGCTGATGTTGTGGATCAGCCCGAGCGCGGCGTGATAGCCGGTGAGCGTGCCGTCGGACTCGCAGGCCTCCGCGGCCACCGGGCCGTCGGCCGCGCCGGGCAGGAAGCAGCCCGCCCCGCCCTCGCCAGCGAGCGCGGCGCCGCCCAGCACCGTCGCGGCCAGGCCCGCCTCCCGGGTGAGCCAGCCCACCATGCCGGTGATGGTGCTCTTGCCGCTCGTGCCGGCGATGGCCACGCCGGGGCGCCCCGCGTCCACCACCTCGGCCAGCAGCGCGGGCCGGGGCACGCGCTCGATGCCGTACGAGCGCGCCGCGCGTACCTCCGGCGTCTCGGCCTCCACCGCGGTGGAATAGACGAAGCGGTCGAGATTCGGGCTCACCGCGGAGCCGTCCTGCGGCTTGACCACGATGCCGAGCTCGGTGAGCCGGTCGGCCACGTCGAGGTTCTTGCCCTGGTCGAAGGAGCGGTCGGAGCCCTGGACGGCGTGACCGCGGGACCGCATGAGCTGGGCGAGCGGGTTCATCCCGACCCCCGCGATGCCCGAGAAGTGGTAGCGCACGTCCAATGGTCCCACGGATCAACCGGATATTTATTGATCACGATTGACCGGCGGATATTCGCCCACCTGCCAGGGCGAAGCGCCCGAACCGGCCATGGAAGTACTTGATTTGCTGAGTGGTTGACCGTGGCACCGGGTATGCGGTCACCGGCCCACCAAAGGAGGACGCCATGGACACGGAGACCGCCGAGGGCAGAGCCGTTACCGTGAAGAGCCGGTTCTGCAGCTCCCCGAACACCGCCAGCGGTGGCTACATCGCGGGACTTCTGGGCCGGCTGATGGACGGGCCCTCGCGGGTGAGCCTCGAGCAGCCGGTTCCGGTGGATCGTGCCCTCGGGATCGAGCGCCTCTCCGACGGAGCCCTCGTCCTGACGGATGGCGTGGGGACCTTGGCGCATGCGAGCCCGGCCGCGCTCCAGCTCGAGCCGCCCGCGCCGGTGACCTACGCAGAGGCCGAATGGGCGTCCGAGCGCTACCTCGGGTTCACCGAGCACTCGGCGCCGGGCTGCTTCGTCTGCGGCCCCGCCCGCCAGTGGGGTGATGGGCTCGCGATCTATCCCGGGCCCGTCCCCGGCCGGCGTCTCGTCGCGGCGCCGTGGGCTCCCGATCCGACCCTCTTCGACAAGCACGGGACCGTGCGTCCCGAGTTCGTCTGGGCCGCGCTCGATTGCCCGACCGGATTCGCGCTGCTGGAGGTCTTCGGCCGCCGCAAGGTCACGCTGAGCCAGCTCACCGCGAGCGTGATCCGCCCCCTGCCGGTGGGTGCGCGGTGGATCGTGATGGGCTGGCCGTTCGCGGCGGAGGGCCGGACGCTGCTGGGCGCCTCCGCGATCTTCTCCGAGAGCGGCGAGCTGCACGCTCTCGCCTCGGCGGTACTGGTCTGCGCCGACTGAGCTAGACCGGCGCCGCCGCGCGGCGCTTCAGGAGCTGCATGCTCACCATGGTGAGCACCGGCTCGCTGCGCTGGTTCACCGCCGTCCAGTGCAGACGTACGATCCCCCGGTCGGGCTTGGAGGCGGACGGGCGCTGCTCCACGACTTGCACGGTGGCCCGCAGCGTGTCCCCGGGCCGCACCGGCCGGAGCCAGCGCAGCTCGTCCACCCCCGGCGAGCCCAGGCTGCACGCCACGAGCGCGCGGGTCTGCGCAAAGAGGCGGAAGGTCAGCGCCATGGTGTGGAACCCGCTCGCAATGAGTCCCCCGAAGATCGTGCCCTTCGCGGCCTCTGCGTCGAGGTGGAACGGCTGCGGGTCGAAGGCGAGCGCGAAGTCGAGGATCTGGCTCTCGGTGACGGTCACGCCGTCGGTCCGGAATTCCCGGCCGGGCGTGAAGTCCTCGAAGTAGAGATCGTCCATCAGACGGGCGGCGGCTCCGCGCCGGTGCGCTCGACGATCAGCCGGTAGTGCTCCGGCCGGCGGTGGAGCGCGAAGTTGAAGATCGTCTCCTTGAACGAGCGCGTGAGGTCGAGGTCGCACCGCGCGGTCACGAGCTCGTCGCCGAGCGTCGCGGCGACGGCCACGATCTCGCCCGAGGGGGCGATGATCGCACTCTGGCCGATCATGTCGCAGCCCTCTTCCTTGCCGCACTTGGCCACTCCGACCACCCACGTGCCGTTCTGGTAGGCTCCCGCCTGCATCACCAGGTGGTTGTGGAAGGGCCCGAGCAGGTCGTGCTCGGGCGCGGGCGGATTGTGCACCGGGGTGTTGTAGCCGAGCAGGATCATCTCCACGCCCCGCAGCCCCATCACGCGGTACGTCTCGGGCCATCGGCGATCGTTGCAGATGCACATGCCGAGCACGCCGCCCAGTGCCCGCCAGACCGGAAAGCCCAGGTTGCCCACGTCGAAGTAGCGCTTCTCGAGGTGCTGGAAGGGCCGCCACGGCTCGTGCCGCGCGTGGCCCGGCAGGTGCACCTTGCGGTACTTGCCCACGAGGCGCCCGCCGCGGTCCACCAGGATCGAGGTGTTGTACCGGCGCAGCGCGCCCCCCTCCCGGCAGAGCTCGGCGTAACCCAGGCAGAAGGCCAAACCGAGTCGCGCCGCCTCGTCCCAGAGCGGCCGGGTCTCGGGGCCGGGCATCTCGCGCTCGAAGAACGCGTCGATCTCGGCCTGGTCCTCCATCCACCAGCGGGGGAAGAAGGTGGTGAGCGCCAGCTCCGGGAAGACCACGAGGTCGCAGCCGCGGGCGTGGGCCTGGCCGAGCAGACTCACGAGCCGCTTGACCACGTCGGACCGGCTCTCGCGGCGGGCGATCGGGCCGAGCTGGGCGGCACCGACCGTGATCACGCGGGACATGGGGCGGAGCCTAGCACGGGCGATCAGGTGAGGAAATGGAAGCAAGCGGCGGCAGCCGGCCCGGCGCGAACGCCGGCCGGCTGCCCGGAGACTACTTGCTGGAAGCGGCTTTCAGCTTGGCCTGGATCTGCGGCTTCGGCACGGCTCCGATGAGCTGATCCTGGACCTTGCCGTCCTTCACGAACAGGATGGTCGGGATCGACCGGATGCCGTACCGAGCGGCCAGGCCCGGGTTCTCATCCACGTTCACCTTCGCCAGCGTCACGGTGCCACCCGAGGTGCGGGCCAGATCTTCGAGAATGGGGCCGACGGCCCGGCATGGGCCGCACCACTCCGCCCAGAAGTCCACCATCATCACGCCTTCGGCGGCCACGAGCGCCTCGTCGTAGGTTTTCTCGTCCAGATGCAGCAGCCAGGGGGCTTCGTTGCTCATGTCCTCTCTGTCCTCCCGTGCTTGAGATGAGGGAACCGACCGGGGCGATGCAGCGGCATCATAGCGCCATTGATCGCCGGCGAGTCACTGCCGAGATGAGCGGCAAGGACTGACAGGCACCGTCACCGCTCGGTCGGAATCACCTCGTAAACTACTAATTCTATTGGCGGCAATCGTGGTCCGCTTCTTGAATTCTTGCTGCGCGGCGGGAGGGCCACGAGCACATGAATCTTGGCGAACTTGGGCGGATCTTCTCGAGCGACCTGGCGGTGGACCTGGGCACATCCAACACCCGGCTCTTCGTCCGGGGACAGGGCGTCGTTCTGGACGAGCCTTCGGTCGTCGCGGTCGACATGAGCGGCGCGGTTCAGGCGGTCGGCAACGAGGCCAAGGCGATGCTCGGCCGGGCCCCGGGCTCGGTCCAGGTCGTCCGGCCGCTCCGCCACGGCGTCATCGCCGACTTCGATCGCACCCAGAAGATGTTCCGGTACTTCATCAGCAAGACCCGCCGCCGCTGGAGCCTGGTGCAGCCGCGCCTGGTGATCGTCACTCCCTCCGGCATCACCCAGGTGGAGCGCCGCGCGGTCCGGGACGCCGCCCGCCAGGCGGGGGCCCGCGAGGTCTACCTGATCCAGGCCTCCATGGCCGCCGCCCTCGGCGCCGGCCTGCCGGTGGCCGAGCCCGGCGCGAGCATGATCGTGGACATCGGCGGCGGCACCACCGAGGTCGCGGTGATGTCGCTCTGCGGGGTGGTGTACTCCGAGTCGCTGCGTATCGCGGGCGACGACATGAACCAGTCGATCATCCAGTTCCTGCGCCGCAGCTACGACCTGCTCATCGGCGAGCGGCGGGCCGAGGACGCGAAGATCAAGCTGGGCTCGGCCTATCCCAAGGGCGACGACAACGAGGGGATGGAAGTCCAGGGCCGGGACCTGCTCGACGGCCTGCCCAAGACGGTGGTGGTCACCGCCCTCGAGGTGCGCGAGGCGATGCGCGAGCCGGTGGCGGACATCGTGACCGCGGTCCGGGCCTGCCTCGAGAAGACGCCGCCCGAGCTGGCCGCCGACATCAGCGACAACGGCATCGTCCTCACCGGCGGCGGCGCTCTCCTGCGCGGCTTCGACGCCCTGCTCCACCAGGAGACGGGGCTGTCGATCCGCGCCACCGAGGAGCCGCTCACCTGCGTGGCCCGGGGAGCCGGGATGGTCCTCGACCAGCTCGACATCCTGAAGCGCGTCGCGATCCCCGCCTAGCCTTCTAGGGCGACGGGGAGCTGGCGCCCGCCGGCTCCCGTTGCCTGCCGGCCCCTCGAGAGGATACGCTCGGGGCATTCCATGCCCCTCCGCGGAGCCTCTCATCGCGCCATCACCACCACGTCGCCACGGGCCCAGGCCTATTTCGACCAGGGCCCGAGGCTCGTCTACGGCTTCAACGACTACGAAGCCCTGGCCGCCTTCTGAGCCGACGGGATGCCGAACGATCGCTACGGTCTGTCGCTCACGACGACGCCCCCCACGGCCGCCGTGTACGTCGAGGCGGTGGATCGGCTGCTCGCCGCGCGCGAGGGGGCGCTCGAGGGATTCGATCGCGCGCTCGCCGCCGATCCCGGCTTCGCGCTGGCCCACATCGGCCGGTCGCGGAGCCTGCTGGTCGCCGGTCGCGGCCCCGAGGGGCGGGCCGCGGCGGCGGCGGCACTGGCGCGCGCGGGTGGGCTCGAGCGGCGCGAGCGGCGGCACGTCGAGGCCCTGGCCGCCGCCGCGACCGGCCCGGGCGACCGCGCGCTCGCCCTGATCCGCGAGCACCTGGCCGAGTTCCCGCGCGACGTGGTGGCCCTCGCCGCGGCCAACGGCATCTACGGGCTCATCGGTGTGAGCGGCCGGCAGGAGCGCAACGAGGACATGCTGGCGCTGCTCGACGGGCTCGCGCCCGCCTACCGGGAGGACTGGTGGTTCCTGGGCGCGCACGGCTTCGCGCGCACCGAGGCCCTCGGCTGGAAGGCGGGGGCGCCGCTGATCGAGCGCTCGCTCGCGCTCGAGGCGCGCAACGCCCACGCCGCGCACGCGTGGGCCCACGTGCTCTACGAGCGGGGGGACGACGAGAGCGGAGCTCGGTTCGTCGAGGGCTGGATCCCCGACTATCCGCGGGAGGCGGCTTTGCACTGTCACCTCTCCTGGCACCGGGCCCTCTTCGAGCTGGGCCGCGGCCGCCTGGACGCCGCGCTCGCGATCTACGAGTCGAGCATCGCCCCCGGCCGCTCGATGTGCTCCCCGTTCTCAACGGTGGTGGACTCGGCGTCGCTGCTCTGGCGGAGCGAGCTCGCGGGCGCCCCCCCGGCGCCGGAGGCCTGGCGCGCGGTGGCCCGGCACGCGGGCGACACGTTCCCGGCTCCCGGGCTCGCGTTCCTCGACGCGCACTGCGCGGTGGCCCTGGCCGCGGCGGGCGACTCCGCCGGGCTCGAGCGCTGGATCGCCCGGCTGCGGGAGGCGGACGCGGAGGGCCGGGCGCCGTCCGGTCCGGTGACGCCCGCGGTGGCCGCCGCGATGGGCGCGTTCGCGGCCGGGCGCTACGACGAGACGATCGCGGGGCTCGCCCCGGTGCTCGACCAGCTCGTTCGGGTGGGCGGAAGCTGGGCCCAGCGCGACCTGTTCGAGCACACGCTGCTGGCGGCCTACCTGCGCGCGGGGCGGCCTGCCGATGCGCGGGCGCTCCTCGCCCGCCGCGTCGATCGCCAACCGTCGGTGCCGGTGGTCGGGGCGCGATGACGGGGTCGGTCCGCGAGTACCACTACCGGGTGGATCGCGACGGGCGCGTCTTCCACGACGGCACCGAGATCGTCGACCCCGCGGTGCTGCGCTTCTTCCTGCGGGCCATGACCCGGACCGAGGCCGGCGGCTGCCTCGTCCTCTGCCAGGGCGAGCGGAACTGGTTCGAGGCCGTCGACACGCCCTTCGTGGTCCAGCGCCTTCGCCTCACCGTGGAGGACACAACCCTCCGGGCGGTGGAGCTCCACTTCGTGGGCGACTATCGCGAGCCGCTCGATCCGCGTACGCTCGAGGCCGAGCGCGACCTGCTCTTCTGCCGCGTCCGCGGCGGGTTGTTCCGGGCGCGCTTCGGCCGGGTGGCGCTGCAGCAGCTCGCTCCATTCCTGCTGGACACCGGGGAGGGCCTGGCCCTGCTCGTGTCCGGCGCCCGCCATCCGGTGCGGGCCACCGCGGCGGTCATCTAGCGTCACATCGAGTCGAGGAGCGACCATGAGCGAGCGAGTCGGATTCATCGGGCTGGGCACGATGGGGCTGCCAATGGCCACCAACCTGGCCAAGGGCGGCGTGACCGTGGTGGCCTACGACGCGAGTCCCGCGGCGCAGGCCGCGGCCGCGCGGCTCCCCGGCGCGACGGTGGCCGCGTCGGTGGCGGACGCGGCGGCCCAGTGCGTGGTGCTCTTCACCTGCCTGCCCAACGACGCGATCGTGCGCGAGGTCTATCTGGGCGCGGGCGGCGTCGCGTCCGCGGCGCGTCGGGGGCTCGTGACGTGCGACTGCTCGACGGTGAGCCCGGAAGTGACCACCGCGCTGCACGGGGCCCTCAAGGAGCGGGGCGTCGATCACATGGACACGCCCATGCTGGGCTCACAGCCCCAGGCGGTGGACGGGCAGATCTTCTTCATCGTGGGCGGCGAGGCCGGCCGCCTCCCCGCGATCGCGCCGTACCTCGAGATCATGGGCAAGATGCACATGTACGTGGGCGGCTCCAGCATGGCCAACCGGGTCAAGCTCATCCACAACGGCCTGGCCGCGGTGACCTCGGTGGCGGTCGCGGAGGCGCTCGCGGTGTGCGTGCAGTCCGGCGTGGACCCGGGCACGTTCTACGACGTGGTGCGCAGCGGCGGCGGCATGGCCTACGGCACCTACTTCGACCGGCGGGCCAAGCGGATCTTCGACGGCGAGTTTTCACCCACGTTCATGCTCGAGCTGATGCGCAAGGACGCGATGCTCGCGCTCGCCCTGGCCCGATCGGTCCAGGTGCCGGCGCCGATGCTGGAAGAGACGAAGCGCACCTACGACGAGGCGGTCGACAGCGGGTGGGGGCGGGAGGACTTCTCGGCGGTCACCCACGTGGTGGAGAAGCGCATCGGTCGCCGGCTTTCGGGGCGGTAGCGTCTCCCCCCGGCCGGGAGTAGGATGGGCGCCGGCGCGCGGCCGGGCGCCCATCACCTACCCAGGAGGCTTTCGGTGCCCCTCGTCGAGCCGGGACGCAAGGCCCCCGCCTTCGCGCTGCCCGATCAGGACGGCAGGATCCACCGGCTGCGAGATTACGCGGGCCGGCCGCTGATCCTCTACTCCTACCCGAAGGACGACACCCCGGGCTGCACCCGGGAGGCGTGCGCCTTCCGCGACGCGCGGCCGGACTTCAAGGGCCGCGCCGCGGTGCTCGGGGTGAGCGTGCTCGACACCGCCAGCAAGGCGCGCTTCGCGCGCAAGCACGACCTGAACTTCCCGCTGCTCGCCGACCCGGAGCACGAGGTGGCCGACAAGTACGGCGTGTGGCAGAAGAAGAGTCTCTACGGTCGGACGTACATGGGCCTGGCCCGCATGACCTACCGCATCGGCCCGGACGGCAAGGTCGCGCGCCGCTGGGACCACGTCAAGGTCGACGGCCACGCGGCCGACGTCCTCCGGGCCGTCCGCGAGCTCTGAGAGGCCCCCCGATCGTGTCGGTCGTCGTCGGCGCGTACGAAGATGCCGCCTCCGCGGTGGAGGCGCTCGCCCAGGCGGGCGGCAAGCGGCCCGCCGCGGTGCTGCCGCGCGGAGCGGTCGACGACGAGGCCCGGCTGCGGCTGCGCCAGGCCCAAGTCGAGTGCCTCACCACGCTCGACGGAGGCGACATGGACGCGGCGCGGTGGCTCGCGGCCACTCTTGCCCAGGCCCAGGGCTGGGAGTCCGCGGATCCACGCGGGGCGCCCGCGGGCGCGAGTGCGCCCGGCGATGTGATCGGCTGGTGCGAGCTGCGCATCGGCTCGGGCGCGCTCACCACCGATCGCCCGATCACCCGGCTGCACGGAGCGCAGCAGTACATCGCCTCGTTCAACCTGCTCGGCCAGAGCCGGCTCAACCAGGCCTGTGGGGACCTGCTCTATCGCCGGTTGATGGACGACGGCATCGCGCTCGACGAGGTCTTCGACGTGGTGGTGTGCTCGGAGTCGAAGGCGGTGGGCATGGTGCAGGTGGTGGCGGAGTGCTTCGGCCAGGATCGCTACGTGGTGCTCCGCAAGGGCCTCAAGAACTACATGCCCCGCCGGCCGCGCGAGCCCCTGGTGGAGGAGGCGGTGAGCATCACCACCGCGGGGCGCCAGGCGCTGGTGCTGGACCCGCTCGACTGGCCGCTGCTGGAAGGCCGCCGGGTGCTGCTGGTGGACGACGTCATCGCCACCGGGGGCACCGCCCACGCGGCCAGCCGGCTGCTGGAGCGCGCGGGCGCGCGCGTGACCGCCGCGGCGACCGTGCTGCTGAAGGGCCCCGAGCCCGACCTGCCCCGGCTCGTGGTGCTCGCGCGCCCGCTGCTCTGAGGGGCAGCCATCTCTCCAATCTTCCGACGAGGACAAGGAGCCGATCCATGGGTCAGATGATCGATCTCACCGCCGAAGACAAGCACCGTCTCTCCGCCTACCGCGCGGCCCCGAGCGGGACCGCGAAGGGGGGCCTGGTGGTCGTCCAGGAGATCTTCGGGGTCAACCATCACATCCAGGCCGTGTGCGATCGCTTCGCAGCGGACGGGTACGTGGCGCTCGCCCCCGCCATCTTCGATCGGGTCGAGCCGGGCATCACCCTCGGGTACACCGCCGACGACATCGAGCGGGGCCGCTCGATCCGCGGCAAGGTCGACATCGCCGACATGGTCCGCGACGTGCGAGCCGCGGTGGAGGCCCTCAAGACGGACGCGCTGCCGACTGGGGTGGTCGGCTACTGCCTGGGCGGCACCCTGGCCTGGCTCGCCTGCACGCGCATCGACGGGGTGAAGGCGGCGGTGGGCTACTACGGCGGTGGCATCGCAGAGACCGCGGGCGAGGTGCCGCGCTGCCCGGTGCTGCTGCACTTCGGGGAGACCGACCAGGGCATCCCGCCGGAGCACTGGGCGCGCATCCGCGCCGCGCACTCGGAGGTGCCGATCCACACCTACCCGGCCGGCCACGGCTTCAGCTGCGACGAGCGCGGGAGCTACCACGAGCCGAGCGCGCGGCTGGCCCGCCAGCGCACCCTGGGCTTCTTCACCGCCCTGCTCTAGCCCGCGGTGGGGGACCTTCCCGCGCCCTTCGACGCGTACCGGACCGTCGTCCGCCCCGAGTGGATCGACGACAACGGGCACATGAACATGGGCTACTACGTGGTGGTGTTCGACCTCGCCACCGACGAGTGGATGCGGTTCGTGGGCCTGGACCGGGAGCACCGGAGGGCGCGGGAGGTGACCACCTTCTGTCTCGAAGCGCACGTTACCTACCATCGCGAGGTCCGCGCGGGAGACCCGCTGCGCTTCACCACGCGGCTGCTCGACTTCGACGCCAAGCGCATGCACTACATCCACGAGATGTATCACGCGGACGCGGGCTACCTCTCGGCCACCAACGAGCTGATGTCGCTGCACGTGAGCCGACCGACACGCCGCGGCGCCCCGATGGCCCCCGAGGTCCAGGAGCGGCTCGCGCGCATCCGCGCCGCGCACGAGCCACTGCCGCGGCTGCCGCAGGTCGGGCGCGTCATGGGGCTCGGCGCGCGCCCGACGACGCGCTAGCGGCGGACGCGCGCGCAGGATCGTCCTGGCCCGACGAAGTCCGACCCGATGAAGCCCGACCCGACAACCCCAGCCCCGAGGAGGCTCCCATGACACGACGTGGTGGCGTGATGCTCCTGGCGTGGACCTCGCTGCTCCTTTCGCTCATCGGCGGGCTCGTGGTGCCGCCGCGCGCCGCCGCGCAGTGGGCGGTCTCGTCGAACGACAACAAGGTGATGCTCGACAACGGAGTGGTGAAGGTGGTGCCGAACCCGGCGCCCGACACCGCGACCATCATCGATCTCGGGGTGACCCCGCCCAAGGTGGTGGCCGAGTTCCCGGTGCCGGGCAGCGTGGTGGGACCGCCGATGAGCGTGGCGCTCACCCCCGACCAGGGCCTCGCGCTGATCACCGCGTCGACGAAGGTGGATCCGGCCGACCCCACCAAGACCATCCCCGACAACCGCGTCTCGGTGGTCGATCTGCGCGCGACGCCGCCTCGGGTGATCGCCACCCTCGAGGCCGGCGCTGGCGCGGCGGGAGTGTCGATCAACCGGCAGGGGACGCTGGCGCTGGTGGCCAACCGCGCGGCGGGCACGGTGTCGATGTTCACGATCCAGGGCAAGACGGTGACGCCGGCGGGCCTGATCCGGCTCGGCGACGACAAGTCGGGCCCGTGCCACGTGGTCTTCACCCCGGACGGTAAGACCGCCCTGGTGACGCGGGACGGGGACAGCATGATCTCGATCCTCGCCATCGACGGAACGAAGGTCGAGTACACCAAGCGCGACCTGAGCGCGGGGCTTCGGCCCTACGGCATCGAGATGAGCTCGGACGGGTCGGTCGCGGTGGTGGCCAACATCGGGCGAGGCGGCGGCGACAACGACACGGTGAGCGTCATCGACATGCGGGCCAACCCGATCCGGGTGGCGGAGACGGTGACCGTCGGCCAGACGCCGGAGGGGATCATGCTCTCGCCCGACGGCAAGCTCTGCGCCGTCCAGGTGATGAACGGGAGCAACAAGCCGAAGGACTCGCCGTTCTACAACGCCAACGGCAAGCTCCTGCTCTACCGGGTGGAGGGGACCCGGCTCCTGCCGGTGGGAGCGGCGTGGATCGGCCGGTGGGCGCAGGGCATCGCGTTCTCGGCGGACAGCCGGACCATCCTGGTGCAGAACATGGTGGAGCGGGACATCCAGGTGCTGCGGTGGGACGGGAGCACGCTCACCGACACCGGGCAGCGCATCAAGACCAACGGGGGCCCGGCCGCCATTCGCATCGCCCCCCGCTAGACGCGCCGGGTAGGCCGGACGGGGTCAGGTCGTGCATTCCGACATTTCCGGAATGCAAGACCTGACCCCTAGTTGTGGCCGTTCTTGGTGTGGCCGTTGGTGGCGGTGGCGGGGCCCCAGGGCGAGGTGGCCAGCAGCAGCGCGGGCACGCGCTCGCTGGCCATGGGCTTGGCGAAGAAGTAGCCCTGGCCGTGGTCGCAGCCGAGCGCGCGCAGGTGCTCGAGCTGCTCGGCGGTCTCGATCCCCTCCGCGGTGACCGAGAGGTTCAGGCTCTTGGCCACCGTGATGACCGCCCGCACGATCGCGCTGTCCTCCACGTCGTCGCCGATGCCCTTCACGAACGAGCGGTCGATCTTGAGGGTATCGACCGGGAACCGCTTGAGGTAGCCGAGCGAGGAATAGCCGGTGCCGAAGTCGTCGATGGCGAGCTGGACCCCGAGGGCCTTGAGGGCCTCGAGCTTGGCGAGCGTGGTCGGCGCGTCGTGCATGACCACGGTCTCGGTGATCTCGAGGCGCAGGTCGGCCGCGTCGAGCCGCGTCTCGCGCAGCACCGCCGCGATCTCTTCCACGAGGCCGGGCTGCTGGAGCTGCCGGGCCGAGAGGTTCACGCTGATCGCGAGCTTGCTGTCCGGGGAGGCGAGCTGCCACTGCCGCGTCTGCCGGCACGCCTCGTGGAGCACCCAGCGGCCGAGGGCCACGATCAGCCCGGTCTCCTCGGAGAGGCCGATGAAGTCGGCCGGGAAGAGGAGCCCGCGCTGCGGATGCTTCCAACGCACGAGCGCCTCCACCTCGCTGATGCGGCCGGTGGGCAGGTCCACCACCGGCTGGTAGTGCAGGACGAACTCGCCCCGCGCCACCGCGTTGCGCAGGTCGAGCTCGAGGTCCATGCGCTCCTGGGCCGGCGCGTTCATGCTCTTGTCGAAGATCTCGTAGCGCGCCTTGCCCTTGCCCTTGGCGTGATACATGGCGAGGTCGGCGTCGCGCAGGATGTCCTCGGGGGTCATGCGCCGCGCGGTGCTCATCGCGATGCCGATGCTCACCGTGATCACGACCTCACGTCCCTCGACCATGAAGGGCTGCTGCAGCTCGGCGGTGAGGCGGTCGGCCACCGAGGTCGGCCCCTTGTCGTCCTTCACGTCCTCGAGCAGGATCGCGAACTCGTCGCCGCCGAGCCGCGCGATCGTGTCCTCGGGACGGAGACAGGCGGCCAGCCGCTGGCTCACCCCGATCAGGAGCTGGTCGCCGACGCCGTGCCCCATGCTGTCGTTGACCACCTTGAACCGGTCGAGGTCGAGGAAGAGGACCGCGAGCTGCTCGCCCCGCCGCTCGGTGCGGGTGAGGGCGTGCTGGAGACGGTCCATGAACAGCGCCCGGTTGGGCAGGCTGGTGAGCGGGTCACGGAAGGCCTGGCGCGCGAGCTGGTCGAGCCGGCGCGGGAACTGGTTGATCTCGTCGGTCTGCTGCTCGATGGTGGCGAGCATCTTGGCGAACGAGCTCATCAACGTGCCGATCTCGT
>Ga0099791_10000207_pt1 | contig 20585 bp, 19 predicted proteins | sample Rivendell_Oct201_7_FD_77318 | JGI IMG/M metagenome (GOLD analysis project Ga0099791, IMG submission 77318) | Vadose zone soil and rhizosphere microbial communities from the Eel River Critical Zone Observatory, Northern California to study diel... | ecosystem: Environmental > Terrestrial > Soil... | reverse complement strand
CGCCAGAGGTCTGCTAAACTCCTGGCCACGCATCCCCCTCCGAGGTGCCATGCGGATGATCGGGCTCGCGGTCGTTCTCGCTCTCAGCCTGATTCTTGGGCCGCTCGCCGCCGATGCGCAGCCGCGAGCGAGGATCCCGCAGCTCGGGTACCTCGTTCTTGCCCCTCTCAGCGAATCGCCCTCGCCGGAGCGCGCAGCCTTCCTCGCCGGTCTTGGCGGGCTGGGCTGGATCGATGGGAAGAGCATCGCCATCGTGTACCGCTCCGCGAAATGGAATGTCGAGCTGCTCGACGACCTCGCCGAGGAGTTGGTCGGGATGAAGGTCGATATCATCGTCGCGGCCGGGGCCGGCGCGCCGCTCAGGGCCGCGCAGCAGGCCACCAGAACGATCCCGATCGTCATGGTCTCAAGCGCTGATCCGGTAGCGGAGCGGATTGTCGCCAGCCTCGCGAGACCGGGCGGTAACGTGACGGGAATGTCACGCATGACCCCCGAGTTGGGCTCGAAGAGGCTCGAGTTGTTGAAGGAGGTCGTTCCTCGTGTCGCCCGCGTGACCGTCATGTGGAATCCCGCCACCAGCAACGATCTTGAACTGCAGGCGACCCGTGCTGCGGCCCGCCCGCTGGGAATCACGCTCAAACTTATGGAGGTGAAAAACGCCGACGACCTGGCGCGCGGGCTCGCGGTGCTCGAAAAAGAGCGACCCGACGGTCTCACGATGTTCTTTGATGCGAAGTCGACGGGGTACCGGGCGCTCGTCGCGGACTTTGCGAAGAAGCACAAGATCCCGACGATCTTCGGGGCCAAAGAGTTCGCTCAGGCCGGCGGCCTCATGTCCTACGCGCCGGATGTCGTCGAGAGCTTCCGTCGCTCCGCCACCTACGTCGATAAGATTCTCAAGGGCGCGAAGCCAGGTGACCTGCCGATTGAACAGCCCACCAAGTTCGAGCTGGTGATCAACCTCAAGACCGCGAAGGTGCTCGGCCTCACCATCCCGCCGTCCGTGCTGGTGCGGGCCGACGAGGTGATCGAGTAGCGCCAGTGAACAAAATGAGAAGGAGAGACCCATGCATCTAATCCTGTTTGTCCTGATCGGGCTGATCGCCGGAGCGCTGGCTGGGCGAGTGGTGAGTGGTCATGGGTACGGCATGCTCGGAGATCTGGTCGTGGGGGTCGTCGGCGCGTTCCTGGGCGGCTGGCTCTTCGCCGTCGCCTTCGGCGTGGTCGGCGGGGGCTTCATAGTCAGTTTGCTCACCGCCTTCGTCGGGGCGGTCATTCTGCTCTGGGTCATTCGACTGGTTGCGCCGGGCCGCGCCTAGAATCCTCGTGAGGAAGCCATAAGGAGGTCAGCGATGAGGATGCGTCTTGCTCTACTTCTTGCCGCAGTGTTCGCAGTGTCCCCGCTTGCTGGAGTCGCCGGAGAAAAGCAGATCCGTGACGTCAAGGAGCTCGCCGGAAGTTGGCGGGGCTGGGTCACGGAGCAGACACAGGAGCGCGCATCGATGGTCGTCTCGGCGGACGGAAGCTACAAAGCTGCGACCACGCGTGGCGTGGAGACCGAGGGGAAGTTCTATCTTCAAGACGGCAAGCTTCGATATCAATCGTCGCGAACGGCAGGTACGGCGAGACTTTCCGAAGACCAGGGCAAGACGACTCTCACGATGACGCCCGAGAACCCCGACTACGGCAAAGCCGAATACGAACTGATCAAGTAGTGGATGTGAGCGCTTGCCGTAGCACGCGACGCGGCGGGAGATGTCTGTCTCCAATTGACAGGGCGCGCTTTTCTAGGCGCTGGGTAACTACCTCTCCCTCGGTCCACGCGGATCCACGGCGGGTGTCAATTCGAGGACGACCCGCTCGCGATATGATCCCCGCAGGCGGTAGATCAGCATCGCCAGAGACAGTTGCCAGCCGTACTTGCGCTGTAACGCCGTTAACGCTTCGCTGCCGCGCCCCTCATCCGCGACGATGCGTCCCACGCCTTCCTGCCATTCGCCCAGGATGCGGCGGCCGCTCATGTTGCTCGGAGCAAAGCGCACTCGACCGGTGGCCCGCACGCGCCGGGCTTTGCCGGTACTCTTGGCGGTGACGACGTACAGCTTGCCGTCGAGGGGCGCCGACCACACAGGCGTTGTCACCGGGCGCCCGTCGCGGCGATAGGTCGTGAGCGCGATGTATCGAGCGTCGCCAGGCGTCACGCTTGCCATCGCCACCTCTCCGCGCCTTGCGCGCTCTTACGCCGAATGTCCCAGCCCAACAGACGGTTGCGGGAGACAAGGAGGGTCCCGCCCCTCAACGGCTCAACCGATGCGCAAAGTCCGTCATCCGCGCCCCAGGCTTCTCACTACTTGGTATCTCCCCGGGCATGATAGCTCCTCGGGCGTCCGTGCGGCTCCTGAGCGCTCCTGCGAGAAGACCAGCCTTTGAGGGCGGCGCTGTGCCCGCCGTGCGGTCCGCTAGGAGCGGGGCGCATACTTGGTGAAGCGGGCCGGGAGGCGACGTTCTTGAAGGAAGGAGTAGGTCATGGATGATAAGGAAGTCCTCGGTCGCATCAACGAGCTTGCGCGCGAGGAGCACGAGCTATTCGAGCGCGAATCTCACGGGAAGGTGACCGACGCCGACCGGGCGCGACTCCGCCGGCTCGAGGTCACGCTGGACCAGTGCTGGGACTTGCTGCGTCAGAGACGGGCGAGGCGCGCGGCGGGTCTCGACCCGGACGGCGCGCACGTTCGCGACGAGAAAACGGTCGAAGGCTACACAGCCTGACCCGTGAGTGACCTCATACCGTCGGCGGACGTCCTCGAGTGCCCGCCCGGCCTGGCGTCCGCGCCCGTCCTCGAGTCGTATCCGGCGCGGCAGGCTGTTCTCCCCGGAGGCCTCATCGTTCGCCGGGCGCTTCCGCGAGCCGAACGACGGTTGGTCGGGCCGTGGTGCTTTCTCGATTACTACGGCCCGGTCGCGTTCGGGATCGATAGGCCGATGGCTATTGGACCGCATCCCCACATCGGGCTGCAGACCGTGACCTGGCTGCTCGAGGGTGAGGTATTGCACAAGGACAGCCTGGGCAATGAACGGTTGATTCGGCCGGGTCAGCTCAATCTGATGACCGCCGGGGCGGGCATCTCGCACTCCGAAGAAACGCCCAGCGGTAATTCGGGGAGGTTGCACGGTCTGCAACTCTGGGTGGCGCTTCCGGACGCGCGCCGGCGCGTCGCAGCGAGCTTCGACCACTACGCGGATCTCCCCGTGACGACAATCGGCGCCGCCCGGGCGGTGGTGTTGATCGGCGAGCTCAACGGAGCGCGTTCACCAGCGAAGGCCTATTCGAAGATGGTGGGCGCGGACGTGGTTGTCGACAACGATGGCGACGTACATTTGCCACTCGATCCGAGCTTCGAGCATGCCCTCATGCTGATCGAAGGCAATGTCGCGCTGGGCGACCGCACACTTGAGCCATCGACGCTCTACTATCTCGGCACCGGCCGTGGCGGCGTGGCGCTGACGGCGAGCGCGGGGTCTCGTGTGGTATTGCTCGGGGGCGAGCCGTTCGGCGAGCGGATCCTGATGTGGTGGAACTTCGTGGCACGCACGCCAGAAGAGATCGCGGGGGCCCGGAACGACTGGGAGCAGGGGAGTCGGTTCGGCTCGGTGGCCTATGTCGGCGACCGCATTCCGGCGCCTCCCTTGTCATCGCGAGTGCAACGGTAGGCAGGTCGGCGTCGGAGCGGAGTGGAGGGGTCATCGGGCGATCGCCTTGTCGCGACGGCTCGCGATCCTCGCCGCCTCGAAGAGCTGGTGCAAAAGTATCGCGACCAGGTGCGCACCGCGCCTCTCGACGTGGTGGATGAGCACGCGGCCCATGAAGCGGCGCAACTGGCCATGAAGGTCTTCGCGCTCGCGTTTGCGCTGCCGCTCGCAGTGCGGCGTCCTGTGATCATCAATGGCGCCGGGGGTTCTCGGTGATGGGGTTTACGGTTGCGCGCGACAAGATCGTTGAGATCGACTGCCTCCTCGGTCCGGAACCTCTCGCGCGGCTGGATCTCGCCCTACGCGATGATGCGTCCTGAAACGCTCATTGCGAGCGCGGCCGCCACCGCATCGGGGTCGGGACAGGGGGCATGACGTCATAATCGCAGGAGGCGCAGCAGCAAGAGAACAGTCGCGAGACATGCGCATGCGGTCCTGATTACGTTCCATCGATTCCAACGGGGCTCGAACGCCTCTCGGGCGTGCCGTAGCGGCGCCTCGCTCAGGCTCAAAACGTCGAGTCTCTGAAGCTGATTGTTCAAGGGGAGGTTGACCACGACCGTTGGCAGTTGCACGCCGAGCAGATAGACAAGCGCACCGACGATCATGAGCAGCCGATCCACTCCACTGAGCGCCCACACGCCGATAACAGCTGCCACGACCACTGCCAACACCGACCCGACCCACACGAGGACGAAAAGCGGCTGATTGTTCTGGATTACTCTATCGACCACCTGGAACGATCGGATGAAGCTGGGATCATCCAGGCTCCTGAGGCCGGGCATCACCACAGCCGCGAAGGCGAACAGAAAGCCGGCAACGAGAGCACACAGGACCGCTGCCACCAACAGCGCCGACTGAAAGAGCATCAAGAATCTGTCATCAAATGACGCCAAGAATGTTCGGGGTGCTTGATCCTGACATTGCCGGCTCCTTCCAAGCCTGGAGGTTAGACCGGCGTTGAAGAGGCTGGCCGTTGGGCGTGGATGGCATCTCCCGATTACCTCAAGCGAGCACTCTTCTGGCTAGTCATGACGACCGCGGGTCGTCGACTAGACACTGAGCCGAGCAAGGAGGGCGAGTCGGCGTGCACATCAAGGATCTGTACGCGATAATCGTGACGGACAAACGCGTCGAATGCCGGGACTTCTACGTCAGGTGGTTCGGGTTCCGGGTTGTATTTGAAGCATCCTGGTTCGTCTATCTTGCCGCCACCGGCGACCATGGATTTGGTATCGCCTTCATGGCTCCGGATCATCCCTCCAAGCCTCCGGGACCTGAGACCTTCAACGGCAAAGGAATGTTCATCACGATCCAGGTCGTCGACGCCGCAGCGGAGTTCGAGCGTCTGGTGCGGGCTGGCGTATCCATCGCTTACCCATTACGTGACGAGCCGTGGGGTCAGCGTCGCTTCGCGCTGCACGATCCATCGGGCACATGGCTTGACGTCATCGAGCAGATCGACCCGGCGCCAGGATTCTGGGACAAGTTTCTCACTTGAAAGTCGGGCAAGCGACTCGTTCGGCGCGCCATAGCACCTCGGCCGCTCGCTCCGCGATGACGATCGCTGGGGCATCGATGTTGCCGCTCGTCAACACCATCGTCGTGATCGGCCTGCCACCCGGTCAGCACGAGGCGAACGGAGCGTGTCGAGCAGCGTCTTTGCCGCGATCAGGTCCGAGGTCCGGAAGCCCTGCGCGAGGTCTCGGATGCGCTCACCAGACTGGCCAAGCTGAGCGCGGCCGAGACGGCGCAGGACATGTCGGTGAAGGCGCTCGGGGAGGCCGTCGAGCATGCGATGGATCGCTATCGGCAGGGCCTGGCCAACTATTTCGAGGTGCTCGAGGCCCAACAGCAGCTCTATCCCGCCCAGAACACACTTGCCCAGATTCGGCAGAACCGCCTGCGCGCCTACGCACAGCTCTACCGGGCGCTCGGCGGCGGCTGGGCGCTGACGGATGCGCAGTGGTCGGGTCAGGGGGAGGCCACGACGAAGTGAGGAGGAGCAGCTGCATGCGGTCTGAGGGCGAGGCACTTCCGGCCGGAGGTATGCTCATGTTCGGGGCCCACGCTCGCCGATCAACGGTCGCCGCAGCTCGAGCCATTGGAGGGCTCTGGTGATGAGCGAGACGCGAAACGTCGGGATCGAAGCGCTCACTGAGCTCGCCCTGAACATGCGCTCGACATGGAACCGGAGCACGGATGAGCTCTGGGCCGAGCTCGACCCGGAGCTCTGGGCCCTGACTCACAATCCATGGGCCGTGCTCCAGACGGTGTCCCCGGTAAGGGTGCAGGAGCTCCTGGCGCGACCAGACTACCGACAGCGGGTAAAGGATCTGATCGACCGACGGCATGAATACCTGACCTCGCCGGCCTGGTTTCAGCAGACGCAGCCGCAGTCGCCTCTCAAGCGGGTCGCCTACTTCAGCATGGAATTCGCGCTGAGCGAGGCCCTGCCGATCTACTCCGGCGGTCTCGGCAATGTCGCCGGAGACCAGCTCAAGGCGGCCAGCGATCTCGGGGTGCCGGTGATCGGCGTCGGCGTCCTGTACCAGCAGGGATACTTCCGTCAGGTGATCGCCGCCGACGGCAGCCAGGAAGCGCTCCACCCCTACAACGACCCGGACCAGCTCCCGATCACGCCCGTGCGCACTCGGAGCGGCGACGTTCTAAGGCTGCCGATCGTGCTGCCGGGTCGTAAGGTCTGGCTCCGCGCCTGGAGTGTCCAGGTGGGACGCGTTCCTCTCTATCTCCTGGACAGCAACGACCCGGCGAATCCGCCTGCCGTCCGCGGGATCACCAGTGAGCTGTACGGAGGCGGGCCCGAGCTGCGGCTGCAGCAAGAGCTCGTGCTGGGGATCGCCGGCTGGCGATTGCTGCGCGCGCTCGGGCTCGAGCCCGAGGTCTGTCATCTCAACGAAGGCCACGCGGCCTTTGCCGTGCTCGAGCGCGCTCGAAGCTTCATGGAGGACACACGGAATCCGTTCGAAGTCGCGCTGGCCGTCACGCGGGCCGGCAACGTCTTCACCACGCATACCCCGGTTCCGGCAGGCTTCGATCGCTTCTCGCCGGCCCTCATCGAGCGCTTCATGCGGCGCTATGCCGAGGACCAGCTCGGGCTCTCGTTGCGCGACCTGCTGGCCCTCGGCCGGGAAAATCCCGACGACCCCGATGAACCCTTCAACATGGCGCATCTCGCGATCCGCGGCAGCGGCGCGGTCAACGGCGTGAGCCGGCTGCACGGTCACGTGAGCCGACGTATCTTCCAGTCACTCTTTTCTCGATGGCCCGAAGTCGACGTTCCGGTCGGACACGTCACGAACGGCGTGCACACGCCGTCATGGGAGTCCGCGGCGGCCGACGCGCTGTGGACGAAGACGTGTGGAGCGGAGCGCTGGCGCGAGGAGCTCACGATGATCGAGCGCGACGTCGCCCGGGCGTCCGATGCGGAGCTGTGGGCGATGCGTAACAGTGCGCGCCAGACCCTCGTCGATCATGCGCGAGGGCGCATCGCGCAGCAGGTCACGTTCATGGGCTTGCCGGCGCCGGAGGCATCGGGGATGGGCGCGGAGCTGGACCCAGCCGTGCTCACGCTCGGATTCGCCAGGCGGTTCGCTCCCTACAAGCGTCCCAACCTGCTGCTTCACGATTCCGCTCGATTGCTTCGCATCCTGACGAACGCAGAACACCCGGTGCAGCTCATCATGGCGGGTAAGGCGCATCCCGCCGATCGCCTCGGGCAAGAGCTGATTCGGACATGGATCCAGTTCATTCGTCACTCCGAAGCGGGCAAGCGGGTGATCTTCATCGAGGATTACGACTTGCTCCTGGCCGAGTACCTGGTTCGGGGCGTCGATGTGTGGGTGAACACGCCTCGGCGACCCTGGGAGGCCAGCGGGACAAGCGGCATGAAAGTGCTTGCCAACGGCGGCCTGAATCTCTCTGAGCTCGACGGCTGGTGGGCCGAGGCGTACGACCCGGAGGTCGGCTGGGCGCTGGGCGACGGCCACGAGCACGGGGACGATCCCGGCTGGGACGCGGCCGAGGCCGAGGCGCTCTACGCGCTGCTCGAGCGTGAAGTGGTTCCCGCCTTTTACACACGCGACAGCCGCGGAATCCCGCAGGCCTGGATCGCAAAGATGCGCGCCAGCATGGCTCGTCTCACCCCACGGTTCTCAACGAATCGCGTGGTGCGGGAGTACACGGACACGTTTTACGTTCCGGCGGCCGCGAGCTACCTGGCACGGTCCGCACACAAGGCGGCGCTGGGAACGCAGCTCGTCGCCTGGATGCGCCATCTCGGCGAGCACTGGGCCGACGCCCGCTTCGGCGTGGTCCACGCGACGACGCTCGGCACCCACCACCGTGTCGGCGTCGAGGTCTACCTCGGCCGCCTCGACCCCGAGGCCGTCCGCGTGGAGCTCTACGCCGAGGCGGCGAACGCCGGAGAGCCGGAACGCCATGCCATGGCGCGGGGCCGAAAGCTCGACGGCCCGGGCAATGGCTACGAGTACGAGGTGAGCATTCCCGACGTCCGAGCAACCGACGACTATACGCCACGCCTCCTCCCGTACCACCCCGCGGCCGCGGTCCCCCTCGAAGCCCGCGAGATTCTCTGGCAGCGGTGACTCATGCGACGCACTGAGCGCCGAGAGATGCGGTGATCTTCATCGACGGCGGCGTCGCACCGACCGCGTGACGTTCGCGAGAAAGGATCGAGTCATGGCCATTGCGCCGCTCGCGGGCAAGCCGGCTCCCAGGGAGATGCTCGTGGACCTGGCTCGTCTCGAACGGGAGTACTACGCGCACAAGCCGGACGTGGCCAACCCGGACGAGCGCGTCAGCTTTGGCACCAGCGGACACCGTGGCTCTTCTCTGCGCGGCTCGTTCACCGAAGCGCAGATCCTCGCGATCACCCAGGCCATCTGCGATTACCGGCGGACGCAGGGCATCGACGGTCCGCTCTACATGGGCAAGGATACCCACGCGCTGTCGCGTCCGGCCGAGCGCACAGCGCTCGAAGTCCTGGCGGCCAACGATGTGGAGGTCGTCGTACAGCGCGACGATGGCGTCACGCCCACGCCGGTCATCTCTCGCGCCATCCTCGTCTACAACCGGGAGCGCACAAGACATCTCGCGGACGGCATCGTCGTCACTCCGTCGCACAACCCACCCGAGGACGGAGGCTTCAAGTACAACCCGCCGGACGGTGGCCCGGCAGACACGCGCGTGACCGGCTGGGTGCAGGACAGAGCAAACGAGCTCCTGCAGCACGGCAACGTCGGCGTCAAGCGCGTCCCGTTCGCGGCGGCGATCAAGGCGGCGAGCACCCACCAGGAAGACTTCGTTCACGGCTACGTCGATGACCTGAGAAATGTGATCGACATGGACGTCATCCGCGACACCGGGCTCAGGCTGGCCGTCGATCCGCTGGGCGGCGCGAGCAGAGACTACTGGGAGCCGATCAACCGCGCCTATCGACTCGACATCACCATCGTCAATCCGCTGATCGACCCTCAGTTCGCGTTCATGACCGTCGACCACGACGGGCGGATTCGCATGGACCCCTCGAGCCCGTATGCGATGGCTCGGCTCGTCGGCCTCAAGGATCGGTACCGCGTGGTCTTTGCCACCGATCCGGACGCCGACCGGCACGGCATCGTCACGCCATCGATGGGGTTGATGAACCCGAACCAGTATCTGGCCGTCGCCATCAACTACCTGCTCACGAACCGTCCCCGCTGGCCGGTGCGGGTGGCCGTCGGCAAGACGATCGTCAGCAGCAGCCTGATCGACCGGGTCGTGGAGCGGTGTGGTTATTCGTTGCGTGAGGTTCCGGTCGGCTTCAAGTGGTTTGTGACGGGTCTGTTCGACGGCTCGCTATGCTTCGGCGGTGAAGAGAGTGCCGGAGCGAGCTTCCTACGGCGGGACGGCACGGTGTGGGCGACCGACAAGGACGGCCCGATCATGGCGCTGCTCGCCGCCGAGATCACCGCGCGCACCGGCAAGGATCCCGGCGAGCACTATCGCGCGCTGACCGGCGAATTCGGTACGCCGTACTACACGCGCATCGACGCGCCGGCGACGCCCGAGCAGAAGGCGAGGCTGGAGAAGCTCTCGCCCGAGGCGGTCGGTGAGTCTCAGCTGGCCGGCGAATCCATCACGACCAAGCTGACGCGCGCGCCGGGCAACGACGCGCCGATCGGCGGCCTGAAGATCATCGCCCGCAGCGGATGGTTCGCCGCGCGGCCCTCAGGCACCGAGAACATCTACAAGATCTACGCGGAGAGCTTCAAGGACCAGGCCCACCTCGACGCCATCGTGCGCGAGGCGCAGGCAATGGTAAACCGAGCCCTCGGGAGGTGAGACGATGAAAGCGACTCGACTCCGTGTGACAGGGCTCACCGCCAACCCGAAGGCGAGCTGACGTGCCGTCGCGCAAGCGAGCCGAGATGCCGCCGGCATGGAAGACCCTCACCGCCCACCATAGGATGGTCAGGCCGCTGCAGTTGCGCCAGCTCTTCGCGGACGATCCGACGCGCGGCGAGCGCATGACGGTGGAGGCAGCGGGCCTGTTTCTCGATTACTCGAAGAATCGCATCACCGACGAGACCCTCGGGCTCCTGCTGCGGCTGGCGGAGGAAGCCGACCTGCGCGGGCGGATCGACGCGATGTTTCGGGGGGAGAAGATCAACGTGACCGAAGGGCGTGCGGTGCTGCACGTCGCGCTGCGCGCGCCGCGCGGGACATCGATCGTCGTCGACGGCCAGAACGTGGTGGACGAAGTCCACGTCGTCCTCGACGCGATGACCGATTTCGCGAACCGCGTCCGGAGCGGCCTGTGGACGGGGTACACGGGCCGCCGCCTCCGCAACGTCGTCAATATCGGCATCGGAGGCTCGGACCTTGGGCCGGTGATGGCATACGAGGCGCTGAAGCACTACAGCGACCGCGCCATGACCTTCCGTTTCGTGTCGAACGTCGATGGCACCGACTTTGTGGAAGCGGCCCGTGATCTCGACCCGGCAGAGACGCTGTTCATCGTCGCGTCGAAGACCTTCACGACCCTCGAGACGATGACGAACGCGCAGAGCGCGCGCCGGTGGCTCCTCGACGCGTGCGGCGGCGATGTCAAAGCCGTCGCGAAGCACTTCGTCGCCGTCTCGACGAACGCGACGGAGGTCGGCAAGTTCGGCATCGACACCGCGAACATGTTTGGCTTCTGGGACTGGGTCGGTGGCCGCTACTCGATGGACTCGGCCATTGGCCTGTCGACGATGCTCGCGATCGGCCCGGAGAACTTTCGCGCCATGCTGGACGGATTCCACCAGATGGACGAGCACTTCCGCACCGCGCCATTCGAGCGCAACCTGCCGGTGCTCCTGGGGCTGCTGGCCGTCTGGTATAACGACTTCTTCGGCGCCCAGACAGTGGCGGTCCTGCCGTACGAGCAGTACTTGAAGCGCTTCCCGGCGTATCTGCAGCAATTGACGATGGAGAGCAACGGCAAGGGGGTGACGCTCGACGGCAGAGCGGTCGCCTGCGACACCAGCCCCGTCTACTGGGGCGAGCCCGGAACCAACGGCCAGCACTCGTTCTATCAGCTGATCCATCAAGGGACCCGGCTCGTTCCGTGCCACTTCATCGCCTTCGCAAAGCCACTTAGTCCTCTGGGTCAGCACCACGAAATTCTGCTGGCCAACGTCGTGGCCCAGAGCGAGGCGCTGGCCTTCGGTAAGACGCCCAAGCAGGTCAAGGCCGAGGGCACCCCCGACTGGCTCGTGCCCCATCGGGTCTTCGAGGGGAACCGTCCGTCGAACACGATCCTGGCCGAGCGCCTCACGCCCGAGGCGCTCGGCAAGCTCGTCGCCCTCTACGAGCACAGCGTTTTCACGCAGGGCACGATCTGGCAGATCGACTCGTTCGACCAGTGGGGCGTCGAGCTCGGCAAAGTGTTGGCTCAGCGCATTGTGCCGGAGCTCGAGAGCCAGTCGGAGCCCGAGCTCCGGCACGACAGCTCGACAAACAATCTGATCCGGCGCCTCCGGAAGATGAGGGCGAGTCCATGATGCCGCTCGGCTTCGACCGACCTCTGTACGTGCTGCCGTTCGATCACCGCGGCTCGTTCCAGACGCGGATGTTCGGGTGGGAGGGGAAGCTGTCCGCCGACCAGACCGCTGAGATCGCGGCCGCGAAACGGGTGATCTACGACGGCTTCACGGCCGCCCTCGACGCCGGCGTGCCGGAGGACCAGGCAGCGATTCTCGTGGACGAGCAGTTCGGCGCGTCCATCCTCCACGAGGCGACGGCCCGCGGCCATGCCACAGCGTGTTCGGCCGAGAAGAGCGGGCAGGACGAGTTCGACTTCGAGTACGGCGAGGGGTTCGCGGACCACATCGAGCGCTTCAGCCCGACGTTCTGCAAGGTGCTCGTGCGGTACAACCCGCAAGGCGACCAGACCCTGAACCGGCGGCAAGCGGCCCGCCTGCAGCGACTGTCCCGGTATCTGCACGACAAGAGCCGGAGCCTTTTCATGTTCGAGCTGCTGGTGCCCGCCGAAAAGGGCCAGCTCGAGGGACTCGGCGGCGGTAGGAACACCTACGACCTGGAGTTGCGACCCGGGCTGATGGCGGAGGCCATCCAGCAGCTTCAGGATGCGCAGGTCGAGCCCGACATCTGGAAGGTCGAGGGACTCGACCGGCGCGACGATTGCGAGCGGATCGTTGCCGCCGCGCGCCGCGCCGGTCGCGACAACGTGGGCGGCATCATCCTGGGCCGGGGCGAGAACGCCCAGCACGTGCACGACTGGCTGGCGACGGCCGCCGGAGTCCGCGGATTTATCGGCTTCGCCGTCGGGCGAACGGTGTTCTGGGATCCGCTCGTTGCCTGGCGGGCCAAGAAGACGACGCGGGACGCCACCGTAGCGGAGATCGCGCGACGCTACAAGGAGCTCGTGGACCTGTTCGACACGTCGCGGGGTCGTTTGGGGAACGCCCACTCATGACCGCGCGCCATCCGGTCGTCTTCCTGGTCGACGTGGACAACACCCTCCTCGACAACGATCACATCGCGGCCGACCTCAAACGGCATCTCGAGCGTGAGGTCGGGCACGAGCGACAGGAACGGTACTGGGCCATCTTCGAAGAGCTGCGGAGCGAGCTGGGCTACGCCGACTATCTGGGCGCGCTGCAACGGTATCGCGTGGAGTATCCGCGTGATCCGCACGTGCTGACGGTGTCTTCGTTCATGGTGAACTACCCGTTCGCGAACCGTCTGTACCCGAACTCGCTCGACGTGCTCGAGCGTTTTCGAGGCTGGGGGCCGACCGTCATCCTCTCGGACGGCGACGCGGTATTTCAACCCCGCAAGATCGAGCGCGCGGGGCTTCAGGAAGCCGTGGACGGCAACGTCCTCATCTATATCCACAAAGAGCGCGAGCTGGATGACGTCGAGCAGCGCTATCCGGCCGACCACTATGTCTTGGTCGACGACAAGCTGCGCATCCTGACCGCTGTGAAGCGGGTATGGGACCGGCGAGTCACCACGGTCTTTCCACGGCAAGGACACTACGCACACGATCCGCGGGAGCTCGCCAGCAATCCGCCGGCGGATCTGAGGGTCGACCGCGTCGGCGATCTGCTCGCGTTCGAGCTCTCCGCGCTCCTGTGCGCCGCGTCGCGAGCGCAGGATGCCACCACGGCCACGGCGTGACCAAGGAAAGGACGTCAACCCATGCGTCGGATCACGTGGATCGTCGCCGTCGCCCTTCTGATTCTCGGCGCGGTCTCTGGCGTGTCGGCTCAGGATGTTGTCGTGTCCGAGCAGACCTTCGGCTGCATCCTCGACTGGGCGCAAGTCAGGAATACTCGCATCAGGCATTCGGATCCGGTGAAGCTGAAAGAGGCGATGCGAATCCTCCGGGACCGCATTCCGGACACGGAGTATCCGGTCGGGACGATCCTGCAGCTCGTGCCCTTCGAAGCGATGGTGAAGCATCCGCGCGACAAGTTCCCCAGGACGAACGGCTGGGAATTTTTCGCGCTGGAGGTCTCCGGCACGGGCACCAGGATTCGAGATCGAGGCGACACCGTCGTCAATCTCGCGCAAGGCGTGACGTGTCTGAGCTGTCATCAGCCGGCGGCTCGGTTCGACTTCGTGTGTGAAAAGGGACACGGCTGCGCCCCGATCCCGTTCGACGATCAGAAGATCGCGGAGCTTCAGCGGGCCGATTCACGCTGCGCCAGGAAGTAGGGTTGGAGATGCCGGCCCAGGCTGACGCCCTCGTCTTCTTCGGCGCCACCGGCGATCTCGCCTACAAGAAGATCTTTCCGGCGCTGCAGGCGATGGTGAAGCGCGGCCATCTGCACGTACCGGTCATCGGCGTCGCGAAGTCCGCCTGGACTCTGGAACAGCTCGAGGACCGGGCGAAGGACAGCGTGGAGAAGCACGGAGGGCTCGACCCCGTCGCCTTCGACAAGCTGTGTGGGTTGCTGCGCTACGTGGATGGCGACTACAACGACCCGGTGACGTTTCAGGCCATCCGCCGGGAGCTCGCTTCCGCGCAGCGGCCAGCCCACTATCTCGCCATTCCGCCGGGGCTGTTCGGACTGGTCGTCGACCAGCTGGCCCGGGCGGACTGCGCGCGGGGCGCCCGCGTGATCATCGAGAAGCCGTTCGGAACGGACCTCGCATCGGCACGCGAGCTCAACCGGACCCTGCTCCGTGTCTTCGACGAGACGTCGATCTTCCGCATCGACCACTATCTCGGCAAGCGTCCGGTCCACAACATGCTCTTCTTCCGCTTCGCGAACGCGTTCCTCGAGCCGATCTGGAACCGTCACCACGTCGAAAGCGTGCAGATCACGATGGCGGAGAGCTTCGGCGTCGAGGGGCGCGGCGCCTTCTACGACCAGACCGGCGCCATTCGCGACGTGATCCAGAATCACCTGATCCAGGTCATGACCAACCTGACCATGGAGCCTCCGGTCAGGGCTGACAGCGAGTCGATCCGGGACGAGAAGGTCAAAGTCCTGAAGGCCATCCCGCCGCTCACCGAGGAGAACCTGATCCGAGGGCAGTTCCGCGGCTATCGCCAGCAGCAAGGAGTGGCGCCGGACTCCCAGATCGAAACGTTCGCGGCGCTGCAGCTGGAGATCGATTCCTGGCGCTGGCGAGGGGTCCCCTTTTACATTCGGGCCGGAAAGTCACTGGCCGTGACCAGCACGGAGATCGTCGTCAGGCTTCGGCAGCCGCCAACAATGTATGAGGGTTTCGACCTCCAGCCGAACTACTGTCGGCTGCGCATCAGCCCTGACATCACGTTCGCGGTAGGCGCGAACGTCATCGCTCCAGGGCAGGAGACGGTCAGCGCGATGGCCGAGATGATGGGAACGCAGCATCCCCGCGCCGACGAGATGGACGCGTACGAGCGACTGCTCGGTGACGCGATGGCCGGAGACGCCACCCTGTTCGCACGCGAGGACCACGTCGAAGAGGCGTGGCGAATCGTCGATCCGGTGCTCAAGGCGAAGACGCCGGTCTATGAATACGAGCCCGGCACCTGGGGACCGAAGGAAGTTGACAAGGCTGTGGTGCCCTTCGGTGGCTGGCAGGCTCCGACAATGCTGGACGCCAAGGAGCGGTAGCATGAGTAGGACGCACGTAGCCGAGCCCGTCACGGATGCGCAGCTCGATCAGCTGTGCATCAACACGATACGCACGCTCTCGATCGACGCGGTCCAGCAGGCCAAATCTGGACACCCTGGTACGCCGATGGCGCTCGCGCCGCTGGTCTACACGCTCTGGAACCGCGTGATGCGATTCGATCCCCAGGACGCCATCTGGCCCAATCGCGATCGGTTCGTGCTGTCGAACGGCCACGCCTAGATGCTGCTCTGGTCCGTGCTCCACCTCACGGGAACCCGGGCGGTGAGCGCGGACTACGAGAAGCTCGGGCAGCCGTCGGTCACGCTCGACGACATCCGGCGCTTCCGCCAGCTCGACAGCAAGGCGCCGGGTCATCCCGAGTATCACTGGGTGTCGGGCGTCGAGACGACCAGCGGCCCGCTCGGGCAGGGCGTCGCGACGAGCGTGGGCATGGCCATCGCTCAGAAGTGGCTCGCGAGTCGATTTAACCGTCCGGGCTTCGACATCTTCGACTACGACCTCTATGCGGTCTGCGGGGACGGTTGCCTGATGGAGGGCGTCGCGTCCGAAGCGGCGTCGCTGGCGGGCCATCTGGGCCTCGACAACCTGTGCTGGATCTACGACAACAATCACATCACCATCGAGGGAAGCACGCGACTGGCGTTCACCGAGGACGTGGCCGCGCGATTCTTGGGTTACGGATGGCACGTGCTGCGCATCGGTGACGCGAACGACATCGATCGGATCGTGCACGCCCTCGAAGTCTTCCGGCAGACGAAGGGTCGCCCCACCTTCATCATTCTGGACAGCCACATCGGTTATGGATCGCCGCACAAGCAGGACACGGCGGAAGCCCACGGTGAGCCGCTCGGCGACGAGGAGGTTCGACTCACGAAGCGCTTCTACGGATGGCCCGAAGACGCCAGGTTCCTCGTCCCGCCCGGCGTCTACGAGCACTTCGCGGCCGGCGTGGGCGCGCGCGGCGCCGCAACCCGCCGTCGATGGACGGAGCTGTACGACGCCTATCGGGCGCGGTATCCGGAGCTCGCGAACGAGATCCATCTCATGCAGGGGCGCGAGCTGCCGGCCAAGTGGGACGCCAATCTTCCCACCTTCCCCGCCGATCCGAAGGGCATCGCCGGGCGCGATGCCTCGGGCAGGGTGCTCAACGTGCTGGCCCAGAACATCCCGTGGTTCCTCGGTGGCTCGGCGGATCTCGGGCCCTCGAACCGGACCACGCTGACGTACGAGGGGGCGGGAGACTTCCAAGCCGAGAGTCCCAGCGGGAAGAACCTGCATTTCGGCATTCGCGAACACGCGATGGCGGCGACCGTGAACGGACTCGCCCTGTCGAAGCTTCGGGCATTCGGCGCGACGTTCTTCATCTTCAGCGACTATGCGCGGCCTGCGATCCGGCTGTCGGCCGTGATGGAGCTGCCCACGATCTTTGTCTTCACGCACGACGCGATGGGAGACGGAGAGGATGGGCCGACCCATCAGCCCGTGGAGCATCTCGCGTCGCTGCGTGCTATTCCGGGGCTGGTCACGCTGCGGCCGGGTGACGCCAACGAGGTCGTCGAGGCCTACCGCTATGTCATGCAGCTCCGCCATGCCCCGGCGGCCATCGTGCTGTCGAGACAGCCGCTGCCGACGTTGGATCGCAAGAAATATGCGTCGGCCAGCGGCCTGGCGCGTGGCGCCTACGTCCTCGGCGATGCGCCAGGCGGCGAGCCCGAGGTCATTGTCATCGCCTCCGGCAGCGAGGTGAGTCTCGCCGTGGAGGCTCACGAGACGCTCCTGGCCGACGGGATCCGCTCGCGCGTGGTCTCGATGCCGTCCTGGGACATCTTCGAGCATCAGACTCAGGCCTATCGAGAGAGCGTGCTGCCGCGCAGTGTGACGGCCCGCGTCGCGGTGGAGCAGGCTTCGACGCTGGGATGGGAGCGCTACGTCGGGACGTCCGGACGGATCATCGGCATGCAGACGTTCGGAGCGTCCGCGCCTTTGAAAGAGCTGCAGCGGAAGTTCGGGTTCCAGCCGGATCGCGTCGTCGCGGCGGCCAGGGAACAGCTGGGCCGGTGACCGCGGAAGGAAGCAGCTCACCGCTCGGAGCCGCGTGCGTTCGTGAAGGCGTCAACTTCAGCGTGTTCTCCCGACACGCCACGAGCGTCGAGCTCCTCCTCTTCGAGGGCGTCGATGACGCGCGGCCCTCCCGCGTAATCGGCCTCGATCCGCGGATCCACCGCACCTACTTCTACTGGCACGTGTTCGTGCCAGGCGTCCGCCACGGGCAGCTGTACGGCTACCGCGTCGACGGACCGTTCGATCCCCAGGCCGGCATGCGATTCGATCGAGCGAAGGTTCTGCTCGATCCGTACGCGCGCTGCGTCGTGGTGCCGCGGTCCTACAGTCGTGACGCCGCTCGGGGAGAGGGCGATAACGCCGCGATGGCGATGAAAAGCGTCGTGGTGGATTGCGGAATCTACGGCTGGGAGGGTGACGCCCCATTGCGGCGACCCGCCGCGCAGACCATCGTCTACGAGATGCACGTGCGCGGCTTCACGGGTCACCCGGGCTCTGGTGTGCCCGAAAAAACCCGGGGCACGTTCGCCGGGCTCATCGAGAAGATTCCGTATCTTCGCGAGCTCGGGATCACGGCTGTCGAGCTCTTGCCGGTGTTCCAGTTCGACGCGCAGGACGCCCCGCCGGGACTCGTCAACTATTGGGGCTATTCGCCGGTTTCGTTCTTCGCGCCGCACCGGGCGTACAGCTCACGTCAGGATCCAGTAGGGCCGATCGACGAATTTCGCGACATGGTGAAGGCGCTGCATCGAGCGGGTATCGAGGTCATCCTCGACGTGGTCTTCAACCACACCGCGGAGGGTGGCCTCGGTGGTCCGACGCTGAGCTTTCGCGGCTTCGACAACGTGACGTACTACATCCTCGAGCCGGATCGCTCGCGCTACGCCGACTACACCGGCACCGGAAATACCCTCAACGCCAACCAACCGATCGTGCGGCGGATGATCGTCGATAGCCTCCGCTACTGGGTCGAGGCGATGCACGTCGACGGCTTTCGGTTCGATCTCGCGTCGGTTCTCTCGCGCGATGCCGCGGGCCAGCCGATGTCCAATCCGCCCGTCCTCTGGGACGTCGAGTCGGATCCGGTGCTCGCCGGCACGAAGCTGATCGCCGAGGCCTGGGATGCCGCCGGCCTGTACCAGGTCGGCAGCTTCGCGGGTGACGCGTGGCAGGAATGGAACGGACGGTTTCGCGACGACGTCCGGAGCTTCTTCCGCGGAGAACGGAGTACGGTGAACCGCGTGGCCGATCGATTGATCGGAAGCCCCGAGATCTACGGACATAAGGAGCGCGAGGCCGAGCAGAGCGTGAATTTCGTGACGTGTCACGACGGCTTCACCCTCAACGACCTGGTGACCTATGACCACAAGCACAACGAGGCGAACGGCGAGAGCAATCGCGACGGGAGCGACGACAATCGGAGCTGGAACTGCGGCCTCGAAGGTCCGACGGACGACGCCGTCATCGAGCGGCTTCGCAATCGCCAGGTGAAGAACTTCCTGGCCGTCACGCTGCTGTCGATCGGCATGCCCATGATCCTGATGGGTGACGAGGCGCGCCGGACGCAGCACGGCAACAACAACGCATACTGCCAGGACAACGAGACGAGCTGGTTCGACTGGACGCTGATCGAGAAGCACGCAGACGTGCACCGGTTCGTGCGCTTGCTCAGCCGATGGCGGCGGCTGCGAAGCGGCGAGCCGGTGCGCCAGCCCGTGCGCCTTGGCCAGCTCCTGCGCGATGCGCATCGCGACTGGCACGGCGTGAAGCTCGGCCAGCCGGATTGGGGAGATTCCTCTCACAGCCTCGCGTTCAGCGCGGAGATCGGACGCGAGCAGCTACTCGTCTACATCATCTTGAACGCATATACCGAGCCCCTGGACTTCGAACTGCCGCCGACGGGCGCCGAAGCCCGACACCGATGGCGCCGCTGGATCGACACGTCCCTCGACTCGCCGGATGACATCGTTCCGTCGCAGACAGCTCCGCCGGTCGGCGGCCATTCCTATCGGGCCCAGTCGCACTCGGTCGTCGTCCTCTTCGCGAGCACCCGGCCCAACTGATGGCGCCACGCCGGATGAGACCGGGTCATTTCGCTCGGCAGGCCGACCCCGCGCCGATTCTCGGGAAGCGGTGCTCGGCGAGGTCCGATCGGACGGGCTTCTGTCTCTGCGCCACCCCTCGTTTCAGTCGCGTGTTTCCATCCCTCCCGATCCTCGTTGACTCAACACGCCGCAAGTCGTTGATTCGCTGGCAAGAGCGCGCGGAGGGGTGGGAACACGGGTTCGAATCCCGGCAAGGACTGGGGCGGTAACGCTGATTGAGAAGCGCCGGCGCCCGCCGTAGCATCCCAACAGGGTCATGGGCTCGCTGATCGCGGCCGCCGGCGCCATCTTCGTCGTTGTCATCATGTGGGACGCGTTCGAGGCGCTCGTGCTGCCTCGGCGTGTCACGCGGCGGCTGCGGCCGACGCGGATGTTTTATCGCGTCGCGTGGCTGGCCTGGTCGGCGGTAGCACGCCGCATCCGCCCGGGCGGCCGCCGCGAAACCTACCTGAGCTTCTTCGGGCCGTTATCCCTGCTCGTCCTCCTGGCCGCGTGGGCGGCAAGCCTCGTCGCGGGCTTCGCCCTGCTCCAGACCGGCCTTGGCGCCGGCCTCAATGTCCCCGGTGGCGGTTCTTTCAGCGACCATCTCTACCTGAGCGGCGAGACGTTCTTCACGCTCGGCCTCGGCGACATCACTCCGGTCTCGCGGGCGGGGCGCGTCCTGGTGGTGATCGAGGCCGGCATCGGGTTTGCCTTCCTCGCTCTGGTCATCGGCTACCTGCCGATCCTTTATCAGTCGTTCTCCCGGCGTGAAGTGAACATCACGCTGCTCGACGCGCGCGCCGGTTCACCGCCGAGCGCCGAGGAGCTGCTGCGCGGCAGCTGGAGCGATCCCGAGGAGCTCGCCGCGCTGCTCCGCGAATGGGAGCGCTGGAGCGCGGAGGTGCTGGAGTCGCATCTTTCCTATCCGGTGCTGTCGTATTACCGCTCGCAGCACGACAACCAGTCGTGGCTGACCGCGCTCACCACGATCCTGGACGCCTGCGCGCTCGTGATCGTCGG
>Ga0099791_10000204_pt1 | contig 20728 bp, 23 predicted proteins | sample Rivendell_Oct201_7_FD_77318 | JGI IMG/M metagenome (GOLD analysis project Ga0099791, IMG submission 77318) | Vadose zone soil and rhizosphere microbial communities from the Eel River Critical Zone Observatory, Northern California to study diel... | ecosystem: Environmental > Terrestrial > Soil... | reverse complement strand
GTTCGACGGCGGAACTGACGCCTGATGCCAGGAGCAACAATGAGCAATCCGATGCTCGTCCGAATCCTCACGCCGGTCGCGACACCCGTGATGAGCTCGCCGCGCGCCGAGGCGCAGCCGGTAAGCTTTCCGTCGGCTGACCTCCCGCTTACGGAGGGCGCAACGCTGCCGACTTCTATTCCCGCCACGCCCAGCCTTCCACGAAGGGCGGTCGGCCGGGTGCCGGCGGTCGTCATCGGCTCCTCCGAGGGCGCGGAGGACAACGGGCCCGACGGCGCGCGCCAGATCCGCCGGCGACTCCGGCAGGTGTTGGGGACGCGACGCTAGTGCGAGGCGCGGCATGGGCGCTGGCGGTGGTGGCCGCCGCGGTCGCGGTCGGGGCGGCGCTTGTGCACGGTCAGGTCAGCGATGTCGGTTCGATCGAGCGGGTGACGCTCCGCTCGGGCTCCTACGCCGACTTCCGTCAGGTCTTCGCGCGCGAGGCACCGGCGGGCGTGTCGGTCCCGGCGACCCTCCGCTTTCCCGAGCGACCGCGGGATCGCTATCCGGCGGTGGTGGTGGTCCACACGATCGGCGGCTTCCAGGAGGCCAACGAGGGCTGGCTCGCGGCGGAGCTTCGCCGGAGCGGGTTCGCGACGCTGACCTACGACAGCTTCAGCGCGCGGGGACTGAGCCAGTCCGCGGTCGTCGGCTCGCGCACCGGCCCGCCCCTGGCGTCGGGGGTGGCCGACGCGTTCGCCGCGCTGCACTTCCTGGCCGGGCATCCGCGGATCGCCGCCGATCGCATCGGCATCGACGGCTTCTCGTTCGGCGGCGAGGTGGCGCACCTGACTGCGTTCGAGGTGCTCCGCGCCGTGATGGCGCCGGGCTCGTCGCGGTTCGCGGCCCACGTCGCGACCTATCCGGGCGGCAGCTACGGCGTACGGGCCGAGGCGGGCGCGTATACCGGCGCTCCGATCCTGATGCTGCTCGGGGAGAAGGACGACAACCTGCCGGTGGCCAAGGTCGAGGGCTATCTCGCCTACGCGAGCGGAGCGGGCCATCCGGCGCCCATCACGACGGTGGTCTATCCCGGCGCGTTCCACGCCTGGACGGTGCCCACCCTGGGCGCCCCGCGCTTCTACGCGCAGTACCTGAGCACGCGGAAGTGCCCGTTCATCCTGTTCGGGCGCGGGGCCCCCACCGTGCTCGTGGACGGGCGCGCGCAGCCGCTCGACCCGGACGCGCTCGCCGCGTGCCGATCCGAGGGGCCGGGCTACTCGATGGCGTTCGACGCCACCGCCCGTACCAAGTCCACCGCGGACACGCTGGCCTTCCTCCAGCGCCACCTGCGCCCGTGATCACCTCAGGCAGAATGCTACCGGGCGGCCCCGGGCTTTCACTGGCGTGGTCGCCAACATAACCTAGCTGGATCAGGGGAGGTCGTTGGTGGAGGAGTTTTCTGCAGCGGATCGCGAGGTGTTCTATCGCGTGATCGAGCGTCGCCGCGACGTGCGGGCCTTCCGACCAGATCCCATTCCGTCCGAGACGCTCTACCGAATCCTCGGCGCGGCCCATCATGCCCCGTCTGTCGGGCTGATGCAGCCCTGGAACTTCATCGTGATCCAGGAAGCCGACACGAAAGCCCGGATCAAAGACATCTTTCTCGAGGAGAATGAGAAGGCGGCGGCGCACTACTCGGGGCCACGCGCGAACCTCTATCGCTCACTGAAGCTCGAGGGAATCCAGGAGGCGCCGGTCAATCTCTGCGTGACCTCGGATCGGACTCGCGCAGGACCGCATGTGCTTGGGCGCAACACCATCGTGGACACCGATCTCTACAGCACCTGCTGCGCGATTGAGAACCTGTGGCTGGCCGCGCGGGTCGAGGGCATCGGGGTCGGATGGGTCAGCATTCTCAGCCACGACGAGCTGCGAAAGCTTCTGGGCATTCCCGACCACATCGTGGTGGTTGCCTATCTATGCCTCGGGTACGCCCAGGAGTTCTTCGACGAGCCCGAACTGCAACGCCGGAGGTGGGCCAGCCGCGTGCCCCTCGATCAGCTGGTGTACCGAGAGCGCTGGGGCCAAGCGCCTCCTTAACACGAACACTCTGATCGCTTCACTGCCCGGTCCGCGTGACGCCATTCTGGAAGCGATCGATCACCAGCTTCGGGATCAACAGGCCGGCGCTCATCGCCACGATGATGTTGATCGCTGTCACTCCGTCCCCGACCGTCGCGCCCAGGAGCTCCAGCGTCGCCTTGCTGCTATCGGCCATCTGCACCAGGCCGCTCGCCATCCTGAACAGGAACACCCCTGGAATCATCGAGACCACCGCGGCGAAACCGATCGCCGCGAACGGCATCTGACCCCGACGAGCGACCGGAGCCAGGACCAGCCCGACAACCAGACACGCGACGAACGCCCCACTCGCTGCACCCGCCCCGACGACGGTGAGCGTCCACCATCTCAGTGCGTGCGCCACCATTCCGACCACGACCGGCCAGCCCAGCATGCGTAACGGGGTCGAGAAGAAGATGCTGTAGGCCGCCGCCGTCACCCCGGCCGCGATCGTGTCCAGCCAGAGCGGCACTGGCCGGCCGGGCTCGTCCACCGGCAACGAGACGCCGAGCACCCCGAGCCCGAGCAGCAGCCCCGCTGATATGGCCAGCACCACGAGCCCCGCGTAGACGAGCCGGGAAGAACCGAGATGGATCCGGTTCGCCGCGAGATCGGTCATGCCATTGAGCACATGCGGCCCCGGCACCAGAATCATGCACGGGCAGACCGCGACGAGGCGCAGCGCCGAGCTCAGCTGATAGCGCACCGCCAGCGCGCCGACGACGCCCGCGAGCAAGGCCGCGCCCAGCGGCTGCAGCAACGCGTTCGTGCTGTACCTCGCCACGAACCGACGGAGCGCGGCGCCCACCGCCGCGCTGGCGCCGATGAGCACCACCGCCTCCAGATGCTCGACGCCGAAGATCACCGACAGCGCTGCGGCACCCGCCGCAGCCGCGAGCGCGAACAGCCAGGTCGGGGAAGGAGGGGCGTGCGCAATCCGGTCGATCGCCTCCATTCCGTCGACCGGCGACAGCCGCCCGGCGGCGATCTCGTCGATCGCCCTCATGGCCGCGGCCACGCGATGCATGTCCACGCCGGTCGGATCGGCCGCCTCGACGGCGACGCACCCGGACCCTTCCTGGTCCAGCTGCAGCTCGCCCCAGCGGGGAATGACCGTTGCGGGCAGATCAAGCGCGTGACCAAGCCGCCGCGCCGCCGCCACGGTCTCCTCCGTGGTCTGCCCATTGACGAACAGCACGCGCGCACCGGCGAGGACCAGCCGCCCCGCCTCGCGACGGTCCCGGGCCAGCTCAGGCTCCCGCCACCCCATGGCCGACCATCCTCTTCGGATCGACGATCTCATCGAAGCGCGCCGCGTCGATGTAGCCGAGCTTGAGTGCGGCTTCCCTCAGGCTGAGCCTCTCGTCGTTGGCCTTATGGGCGATGGCCGATGCCTTGTCGTAGCCGATTACCGGGCTGAGCGCCGTCACCAGCATCAGGGACCGTCCCAGCATGTCGCCGATATGCGCCCGGTTGAGACGGGTCCCCTCCACCGAGAACTTCCTGAACTTCTCCGCGGCGTCCCCGAGCACCCGGGCGGAGTGCAGGACGTTGTTGATGATGATCGGCCGCATCGCGTTCAGCTCGAAGTTCCCCTGGCTGCCGGCAAACGCGACCGCGTTGTCCTCGCCGATCACCTGGATGCACACCATCACCATCGCCTCGCACTGCGTCGGATTGACCTTGCCCGGCATGATCGACGAGCCCGGCTCGTTCTCCGGCAGCAGGAGCTCACCGAGACCACAGCGGGGACCGGAGGCGAGCCACCGCATGTCGTTCGCGATCTTCATCAGGGCGACCGCCAGGCCTCGCAATGCCGACATCGCCGCCACCATCGCGTCCAGCGACCCTTGCGCCGCGAACTTGTTCGGGGCGGTCACGAACGGCCGGCCGGTCAGCTCGCCGATCTTGGCGGCGATCTCCTTGCTGAAGTCCGGCGGGGCGTTGAGTCCCGTCCCGACCGCGGTGCCGCCCGCGGCGAGCTCGAACAGCCCGACTTCCGAGCCACGGACGCGCTCCATGGCGTCGCGCAGCTGCGTAGCGTAGCCGGACCACTCCTGGCCGACGGTCAGGGGCGTGGCGTCCTGAAGGTGGGTGCGCCCGGTCTTCGGGACGTCCATCCACTCCTTTGCCTTCGCCTCGATCGCTACCGCAAGGGCTCCCATGCTAGGCAGCAGGCGTTGCTCCAGCTCGAGCACGCAGGCGATGTGCATGGCGGTCGGAAAGGTGTCGTTTGACGATTGACCCATGTTCACGTGGTCATTGGGGTGGACGGGGTCCTTGCTCCCGATCCTGCCCCCGAGGAGCTGCGTCGCACGATTCGACAAGACCTCGTTCACGTTCATGTTCGACTGGGTGCCGGATCCCGTCTGCCACACATACAGCGGGAAATTGTCGTCGAGCTGCCCCGCGATCGCCTCGTCCGCCGCCCGGATGATTGCCTCCGCGCGCCACTTTTCCAGCCGGCCGGCCGCGGCGTTTACGAGGGCCGCTGCCTTCTTCACGTAGCCGTACGCGTGGTACACCGCCTTCGGCATGTGGTCGTCGCCGATCGAGAAGTGGACGAGGCTCCGCTGGGTCTGCGCCCCCCAGTAGCGATTCGCGGGAACGTCGATACCACCCATCGAATCCGTCTCGTGTCGCTGCCCAGATGCATTGATGCCGATCGGCAGGTCAAGAAGTCTCGGCACCGCCTGAAGCGTACCCGTAGTCTTGGACACTTTCGTTCCTCCTCTCCCGGCTGCCCCTACGGGGGCCCGGCAACGCCCCGGCTGGAGCGCGACGTGGCGCTCGATGCGGGAGTAAGATAGTGCGGTCGCCATCACATTCTACCCGGAGGCTCGCCATGCAGAAGTCCGCGTTCAGGCAGTCGCTGCTCGTCAAGCACTTCGAGGACACGACGTTCGCGGCGCTGGAGGCGAACAACGGCGCGCCGCGGCCGCAGTTCCTCTATCGGCAGCTCGGCGTCGCGGAGGCCACCGGCGGCGCATACGACGCGCACGTGATCAAGGGGGTGCCGGGCTCGAAGCCGCCGATCGCGGAGCACAAGCACACCGAGCTCGACTTCCTCTTCGTTTATGTCCTCAAGGGCTGGATGAGCTTCCACTACCACGGCCACGGCGACCACCGGCTCAAGGCCGGCGACTGCCACATCATCCCGCCGGGGCTGTCGCACACCGTGACCGGCTGGTCGGAGGACGTCGAGATCCTCGAGATCACCGCGCCCGGCCACTACAAGACGGTCAACACGGTGAACGGCGTGGAGGTCGCGCCCGCAACCGCCTAACCGCAACCGACCGTCCCGAGAGGGGCTCGCACATGACCGTCGTCACTCACCACGGTGCTCCGCCGTCCCCTAATGGGACGCGGATGGATGTGCTAGCGGCGGCACATTCGACAAGAGCGGGCCAAGTCCCTCCGTCATCGTCAGATGCGCCAGCACGGCGTCTCCGAGCTTCGGATATGGCAGCCCGGCCAGCATCGCCGCTTGCACTGCCGCCGCGACCTCGCCCGCCTCGGGGCCGATCATGGTGAAGCCGAGGATGCGATCATCACTTCCGGAGACCAGCGCCTTCATGAAGCCGGGTCGGTCGCCGATCGCCTGCATCCGCAGTACCTCGCTCATCGGCAGCTTCGCCACACGCGCAGTCACGCCTTGGCGACGAGCGTCCCCCTCGCTCAGTCCAACGTGGGCCAGCGGCGGGTCCGTGAAGACGCAGTAGGGGATCAACCGATCGCGTGTGGTGCGGTTGCCGCCGGCGAGATTCTCTTTGATGATCCGGAAGTCGTCGACGGATGCGTGCGTGAACTGCGGGCTACCAGCGCACTCTCCGATGGCCCAGACGTCGGATGCCGTCGTCTCCAGCCGCTCGGTGACGCGCACGTAGCCACGATTGTCCAGCTCGACGCCGGCCTCCTCGAGACCGATCCCGGCGGTGTTCGCCGTGCGCCCCACCGCGACGAGGATGTCGCTACCCTCGATCCGTTGCTCCCCGGCAGGCGTGCGCACTTCGAGCGTGACGTCCTTTCCCGATCGGCCGTGCACGCGTAAGGTCTGGGCCGCGACGAGACATTGGACGCCCTCGTCGCTGAGAATCCGCTGCATCTCGTCAGCCACGTCGGGATCCTCCTGGCTGAGAAGCTGAGACCCCTGCTGGATGATCGTCACGCGGCTGCCGAAGCGACGGTATGCCTGGCCGAATTCGAGACCGACATAACCACCGCCGAGCACGATCAGATGTGGCGGCACGCGGTCGAGCTCCAGCGCTTCGATATTGGTAAGCGGAGTCGCAGCCTTGAGGCCCGGGACATCCGGGATCGTCGCCTGTGTCCCGAGGTTTAGGAAGATCTGGTCGGCCGCCAGCACGCGGGTGCCGCCGTCATTCAAACGCACTTCGAACGTTTTCGGAGCCACGAAGCGCCCGGACCCCATGATCAGCTCAGTGCCGCTGTCCTTGTAGTGGCGCAGGTGCCCAGCGATCTGGCCGTCAACCATGTCGCGCTTGCGCCGGCGAACCGTCACCATGTCGATCGCCACGCGACCGGTCGTCGTGCCGAACTCCGCGGCGTGCCGAGCCACGTACGCGACGTTCGCGCTCCAGATCTCGTTCTTGCTGGGCATGCAGTTGACGTTCGGACAGGAGCCGCCGATCCACTGGCGCTCCACGACGGCAGTCCGTCGTCCCGATCGCGCCAGATGCCAGGCCAGCAGCTTGCCGCCCGCGCCACTCCCGAGGATGAGCGCTTCGAACCGTTCCGGTGTACCCATGTCTTCCTCCCGGTCAAAAGATGCTTCGTGCCCCGCCAGCCTGCTCCTTCGCCGTCTTCCGCCGTCGTCCCCTGCTGCCGGACCACGTCCTGCACAAAGGTCCCCGCACCCTCGGACGCCGCTGGACCCGCCAGCACCTAGTTCACCGTCACTCTTCAGAGGCGCATGTCGGCGGTTACGTTACAGAGCCAGGACCTCGAGCCCCACCTGAAGAGGCAGGCCATCACCGCCGGCACCTCCCGATCGAGGGGCACCAGGTCTCCCATCACCATCGCCTGGTCCCCTGCAAACGAGGCCTTGACGGGCGCCTCCTTGGCGGTCACGGTCAGGTCGGGTCCTCGGCATACCAGCCCACTGCTGATCACGGTTAGAGAGGCAAGACTGGTTGCGCGCTTCAGCATGTGACAGAGCGCCCCGAGACCGTCGCTTCCGTGCCGCCGCCGAGTTGCTACTAGCCGTGATGAAGCCACGCTGCCGGTCGGAGATGAGGAGGGCCCCCGGTTCAGCGACCTCGTCGGGACCCTCGGGCTCGCCAATCAGACTTCCTCCCAACAGTGACAAGCATCGCCGGATGCAGCAGATACGGACCGCGTACTCGCAAGAGCTCCCGCGCCGCCTCTTGAGAGGGCCGATCCTCAGTCTCCGGGATGCCCGCGCTCATCTTCTAGCAAGAACGCGATAGTGCGTAAACGAGATCAGAGAGATTCCAGATCGCCTGGGTAGGACTTACCGAGATTGTGAAACACCGCGCGGATTGTGACACGCGGCGCGGCCTCTCGTCACCTTGACACGCCGCACTGAGCCGACTAACTTTTTTGCGTGGTTCCTCTGACGTTAGCGGACCTCTTAGTCCGTCTCGTGCATCGAATGACTCGATGGTGTCGCGCTGACGTGCTCCAGCAGAAGGTGTGCAATGGAATCAGCTGCATCACTACCGCAGGAACCACTCACCCGCGATCCCGAGGAGATTCCGACATCCGAAGTCAAACTTCGGCAGGTCGTCGATATGATCCCGGCTCTAGTCCGATTCTGGAGCAATCTGGCTGATAGTCCGAACGACTTTTCGAACCAGGGATGGCGGGACTACACAGGTATCAGTTCAGAAGAAGCACGAGGCAGGGGCTGGCAAGCTGCCGTGCATCCTGACGACCTGCCGAAGTTGCTCGACACCTGGCGGGAGATGGTTGCGGCGGGAAAGGCCGGCGTGTTTGAGACGCGGCTTCGCCGCAACGACGGCGTGTTCCGGTGGTTTCTCTGCAGGATCGACCCGCTGCGAGACGAGTCGGGAAAGGTTCTTAGGTGGTTCGGAACAGCTACAGACATTGATGCCCTGAAGCAAACCGAAGAACGGTTACGCGAAGACGAGCGCGAACGGGAGCGCCTTGAACACGAATTGAGACATGAACGCGACCGACTGCACTTGTTGCTGGACATTACGAACAGCATGACCTCAAAGCTGGATCTTCGCCGTCTGGTTGAGGGCCTTTCTACGAATCTCTTGAGCGTAACGCGATGTGACTTTTGCGCGTTGCTTCTTCCTGATGCTGATAGTGGGGAATTGCGCGTGACGACCCTGTTCAACCCCGAGGCGCGAAGTTCCCTCTGCGACGGGACGATTGTACCCATCCATGGTTCGCCCTGCGGCAAAGCGTTCTGGACCGGCGAGACTCAACACGTCGATCATATTGAGGACTTACGAAACGATCCGGACAGCTTCGGGAACAGTGTAGGCCGCCGTTTCTATCAACGTGTAATGGCGGAAGGTTTGATTTCGGGCTGCGATCTACCGCTTATCGGCAGAAGCGGGGTGGTAGGCGTGTTGGCCGCGATGAAGCGATCGGAGAGGGCTTTTTCCAAGGATGATGTTGCCTTTCTGGAACAGGTTGCCGCCCAGGTAGCCATTGCTGTCGAGAACGCGTTGGACTACGAAAAAGCGATAGGGGACAAAGACAAAGAGACGAAACAAAGACTTTACCTCGAGGAGGAGATTCGCGCCGAGTTCGGGGACATCGTCGGAGAGAGCCCTGCGCTGAAGACGGCCTTGAACTTGGTGTCAGTGGTGGCACCTACCGATTCGAGCGTGCTAATCCTGGGCGAGACGGGAACCGGTAAAGAACTTATCGCGCGCGCAATCCACAATCTGAGCAGCCGCCAGGAACGGGCCTTTATCAAATTGAATTGCGCCGCCATCCCACTCGGGCTTCTGGAAAGTGAATTGTTCGGTCATGAAAAGGGCGCATTCACCGGAGCGATCGCGCAAAAGCCGGGACGCTTTGAACTTGCACACAAGGGCACGCTCTTTCTTGACGAGGTCGGCGACATCCCTCTGGAGCTCCAGGCGAAGCTGTTACGCGTCTTGCAAGAGCAGGAATTCGAGAGACTCGGAAGTAACCGCACACATAAGGTTGACGTCCGCCTGATCGCGGCCACACATCGGGATCTTGCTGCCATGGTGAAGCAAGGGACATTTCGCGAGGACCTATATTATCGACTGAAAGTATTCCCGATCAACGTCCCGGCTCTACGGCAACGCACTGAAGACATTCCGATACTGGTGTCGCACTTCACAGCACTCTACGCCCGACGAATGAACAGGAGAATCGACGACATCCCTTCAGAGACGATGGATGCGCTCGTGCGATACCGCTGGCCCGGAAATGTGCGGGAACTACAAAACTTCATCGAGCGGGCCGTGATCCTGTCTCCTCACACCGTACTGCGCGCCCCAACATCCGAACTAGAGCCATTCAACTCTCGCCGGGAATCCAATTTGCCAATTAGCGGGCTCGCACAGATAGAGCGGGATCATATTCTGTACGCGCTTGAAGCGAGCAATTGGGTAGTCGGCGGTCGGAATGGTGCAGCCGAGCGCCTTGGGATGAAGCGGACATCATTGGTCTACAGAATGAAAAAGCTTCGGATCAGTCGGCCGCTGGCCTCCCCCGGCTAGGGTTGCCGTCTGCTCGCGACGAGAACCCGTCAGTGACGGAGATTCATCACAACGTCGTCAGTGACCACGGACCTTTGGCTGCTTTGCTTAGCTGAGAAGCTCCAACCACCAGAACACTTTAGCTCTGCTATCTCCCTTCGGTTCAACTGCTTGTTCTGTGGCACGTCGCTTGCCCTCCCAGGCGTAGTGCCAGAAATCGACCGTGAAGCCCGGAGGCGCATCACATGGACGTGCAGCAGCTGGAATACCAAGCTCCACTCCTCGAGTCTCCGCGCGCCCGCCCTGGGAAGCCGCCGGTCGCTCCGGAGGCCGATCTGGCCAGAGGCGATAGAGACTGGTCGCTGATCGACGCGCTGCGCCAACGGGAACCGATTGCCGCCGAGCGTCTTGTTGCGACCTACGGCGACCACGCGTACCGGGTGGCCATCAGGATCACGGGAAACGCGCAGGACGCCGAGGAAGTCGTCCAGGACGCGTTCTGGAGTGTGGTCCGGAAGATCGACAGCTTCAGGGGCGCCGCTGCCTTCGGCTCGTGGCTCTATCGGATCGTCGTCAATGCCGCCTATCACACACGGCGCCGCGGACACGGCCGGCGCCGGGACCGCGCGCTGGCCGAGGCGTCACCGGTGCTCGATCGCGATGGCCGGCATCAGGAGCCCGTTGCTGACTGGTCGGCGCGCCTGGACAATCCATCAGCCCAGAGCGAGTTGCGGTTGGTCTTGACGGCGATCGACGAGCTGCCCCCGGAGTACCGGACACTGGTCGTGCTGCGCGATGTCGAGGGTCTGTCGCACCGGGAGATCAGCGAGGTCCTCGGGATCACCGTCTCCTGCGCGAAGACCCGTGTCCACCGGGCGCGGTTGTTTCTCCGCCAGCAACTCGCCGAATACCTGGCCCCGCGGCCGGGCCGGGCTCGCTCCAACCTAAGCAAAGGAGTGAAGCAATGAACGCGCTCATCAACACGTTGATCAAGCTCGGAATCCTCAAAGGGGACCTCGACTACCATTTGGTCCGCGCATCGATGGTCGTCATATTCCTGTTCTTCGGGTATCAGAAGTGGTTCGAGTACGAGGCGCAGGCATTGATTCCTTTCATCAGCCACGGTCCGCTCATCTTCTGGCTGTACCCGTTGCTCGGCATCCGGGGAGCGACCTGGTTTCTGGGGGTGTCAGAGTGGTCGTTCTGCGCGCTCCTGTTTCTGGGGTTCTGGAACAAGGAGCTGGGCATTCTTGGGGCCCTCGGCGCGGTCTTCTCGTTCGTCGGGACCACCACGATCATTCCGTTCATGCCGGATGGCTGGGCCGCGTCCGCGGGCGGGTTCCCGGCAATGACGGGCAACGTTGCGTTTCTCATGAAGGACCTGGTTCTCCTCGCCGCCTCAATCTATCTGCTCAAGCAGGATGTCACGCGAGTGATCACAACCCGCCGGGCCGAGATGGCCGCGGCGACGCGATGAGACCGACCCGGGCGCTCTCGATCAAAGAGACCGTAGGTCTGCGTTGCGGCGGAATGCGGACCATGAAAGGACACCATGGCCACTTTCGTAGAGGCCGTATCGGTTTGGCGGGACGCGAGGGCAAAGCTTGCCCCCTACGCGGCGGTCCCCCTTCGCTTCATTGTCGGCGGCGGATTTCTTGCCCACGGCCTCGCGAAATGGCACCACGGGCCGGAAGCGTTCTCCGCGATCCTCCACGCCCTCGGCGTTCCTTCACCCCTACTGATGGCCTGGGTCACGATCGCCACTGAGCTTCTGAGTGGCATTGCCATCCTGATCGGAGCCTTTGTTTCCCTCATCAGCATTCCCAGCATCATCCTGCTCACGGTAGCGGTCTTCACGGTTCATCTGCCGTATGGCTTCAGCTCGATCACGCTGCTCGGCGTCAGCAACGGAATGGCACAGTTCGGACCCCCAGGGTACGAATGCAATCTCCTCTACATTGCGGCCATCGTGGCGCTTGCCCTGATTGGTCCTACCCCCTGGTCGGTCGACAGCTATCGAACCCGTGCGCGTTTGTCTTGAGTCATGAACTACGGCTCGGAGTACAAAGCCGTCCGGTCGGTGACGCGTTCTCTCGTCGCCAGCCTTTCCACCGAAGATCAGATGGTGCAGTCATGCCCGGAGGCCAGCCCGGTGAAATGGCACCAGGCTCACACCACCTGGTTCTTCGAAACGTTCGTCCTGCGCCCTTTCCTCGCAGACTACAAACCGTTTCGCGAGGAGTTCCGTTGGCTCTTCAACAGCTATTACAATTCACTCGGTGAGGAGATCCCGGCCAAGAGGCTGCGCGCTTCCTTCTCCCGTCCCTCTCTCGATCAGGTCCTCGCCTTTCGCGCGCACGTTGACCGGGAGATGGAGCGGGCCCTCGAAAGCTCCCTCGACGAGGAGCCGTTGCGGCGCATCATCCTAGGGGTGAACCACGAACAGCAGCATCAGGAACTCTTGCTGACTGATATCAAGCATGCTTTCTTCTCGAATCCCCTGCGTCCCTCGTACGCGGCCGGTGCCCTCGCGGGACAGAGTGCCCTTCGAACCCCTAACCTCCGATGGCACAGCTTGAACGGGGGTCTGATCGAGATCGGTTACCCGCTTGACGTTGCGAACCCTCTCGACTTTTGCTTTGACAACGAGACTCCTCGCCACCAGGTCTACCCAGAACCCTTCCAGATTGCTAACCGCAAGGTCACCTGCCGTGAGTATCTGGAGTTCATGTCGGATGACGCGTACACACGTCCCAACTTCTGGCTTTCCGAGGGCTGGGACACTGTGAAGCATGCGGGTTGGCAGGCGCCTCTCTATTGGGAACGTGACGCCCCTGACGAGACTGGCTGGCGCGTCTTCACGCTGCGGGGCTGGCACGGACTCTCCTCTCTGCTCGATACGCCCGTATGCCACATAAGTTTCTTCGAGGCCGATGCATTTGCCCGCTGGCGAGGCTGCCGACTCCCGACGGAGGCTGAATCGGAATGCACCGCGACACAAGCACCGCCGCGAGGCAATCTACTCGACGCCGGAAGACTTCATCCCGCAATGGCCACCGGGGTGGGTGTTGAGCAACTCTTCGGCGATTGTTGGGAATGGACGGCCAGCGCCTACACCGGCTATCCGGGATACAAGGCCCTCCCCGGTGCACTGGTCGAAGACAACGGCAAGTTCATGTCCGGTCAGATGGTCTTGCGCGGGGGGTCCTGCGCCACCCCCGCGAATCGTCTGCGGGCGACCTATCGCAATTTCTTTCAACCCACGACTCGTTGGCAGTTCACTGGAATACGTTTGGCCGCCTGAAGGCATCCGGTAACCACCAAGCAGCCATGCAATCGTCAGAGGAGAACGCTCTATGAGTAGACCACTCTCAAGAACAGCTACCGAGGCCCACTTCCGTGTGCCCCCCACGTCCATCCACCGGGTCGAAGCCGACGGCGTCCGCGTCTTCTATCGTGCTGCGGGCGACGCGGCCGCGCCGGTACTTCTCTTGCTACATGGATTCCCGACCTCATCGTTCATGTTCCGTGATCTCATTCCGCGTCTCGCCAATGATTACCGCCTGATCGCGCCGGACCTTCCTGGTTTCGGATTTACCGAGGTCCCGGCGGAACGACGCTATCGTTACTCGTTTGATGGACTGGCGTTGACCATACAGGCCTTCACGCAGGCGCTCGATCTCAACCGCTACGCACTTTATGTGTTCGACTATGGCGCGCCAACCGGGTTCCGTTTGGCGATGAGTCAGCCTGACAGAGTCACCGCCATCGTTTCGCAGAACGGGAACGCGTACGAAGAGGGTCTCGGAGATGCCTGGGGTCCGATCCGGCAATACTGGGCCTCGCCCACGGCAGAGAACCGGGAGGTACTTCGCAACAACATCTTGACGCTGGAGGGAACGCGCTGGCAATACACACACGGGGTAGTCCATCCAGAACGTGTCGCGCCCGAGTCATACACCTTGGACACGGCTCTCCTAGAACGCCCCGGAAACAAAGACATCCAGCTCGACCTATTCTTGGACTACGCATCGAACGTGAAGCTGTATCCGAAGTTTCAGGAGTATTTTCGCAAACGCAGACCGCCTCTACTTGCCATTTGGGGCAGGAATGATCCGTTTTTCATTCCGGCTGGAGCAGAGGCGTTCCGGAAGGACTTGCCGAACGCGAAGATTGAGTTCCTGGATACCGGACATTTCGCGCTAGAGACACACGCTACCGAGGTTGCCACGGCGATGAAAGCATTCCTTGAGGCGAACGACATTGGGCGATAAGCGGAGGGACTCCCATGCGTGCGATTCTGAGGACGGGATTCGGCGGGCCAGAGGTGCTGGAGATCCGGGAGATGCCGGAGCCCGAGCCCAAGGCCGGTCACGCGGTGATCGAGGTCAAGGCGTTCGGGATCAACCACGCCGAGATGCACATGCGGAAGGGAGAGTGGGCCGAGATCGCGGACGTCAGCGGGATTGAGTGCGTCGGCCCGATCAAGTCGTGCCCCGGCGGGGAGTTCGCGATCGGGACCAAGGCGGCGGCGCTGATGGGCGGGCTCGGCCGGACGATCAACGGCAGTTACGCCGAGTTCACCCGCGCCCCCGTGTCGAACGTTGCGGCCATCGAATCGGACCTGTCGTGGGCAGACCTCGCAGCCATCCCGGAGACGTACGCCACGGCCTGGACCTGCCTATTCCGCAACCTCGAGATCGCACGCGGGCAGACGCTAGTGATCCGCGGGGCGACCTCGTCCTTCGGGCAGGCCGCAGTCAACATGGCCGTGAACGCGGGCGCGCGGGTCATCGCCACGACCCGAAACCGCGAGCGATTCGGGCTACTCGAAAAGCTCGGCGTCGGGCGTGCCGAAGTGGAGGAGCCGGAATTGTCCAAGCGGATCGCCGAGACCAAGCAACTCGACGCGGTCCTCGACCTGGTGGGGAACAGCACGATCCTCGACTCTCTCGCCATGCTCCGCCGCGGTGGGCGGGCCTGTCTGGCCGGGTGGCTGGGCGGCCTCGCGCCGATCGCCGACTTCAACCCGCTCCTGCAGATGGCGAGCGGCGTCTACCTCACGTTCTTTGGCAGGTTCGTGTTCGGGACGCCGGGGTTTCCGCTGTCGGACGTTCCGCTGCAGGCGATCGCGGGCAACGTGGCGGCCGGCCGTACAAGGCGAACAGGTCTCGGGTGTTTCGGTTCGAAGACATCCGCGAGGCTCACCAGGTGTTGGACGCTAACCAAGCTAACGGGAAGATGGTCGTAGTCGTCTAAGTCGCCCCCACCCCCTCGCCGTGTCCCGCGCCTTGGGGTCGACGTGGGCGTTGAACTCGGCGTCCGTCGTAACGTTGCCGGGGACGTCCACGGCTCAGGTCGCGGCCGCGGCGCCGGCAGCGACGAGCGGCGCTGGCGACGCCCGGCGCAGGTCCAGGAGGCGGAAGAGGTTGCGGACGCTGCTCCCGTTTCGGCCTCTTCCGCCTCTATCGCCCTCGCCGGTCAGCTCATCCGCGAGCCCCCGCCTATTGCCCTGGTGGCGCCGTCTGCGGGAGCTGCAGCCAGCCCGAGGAACATTCACGCACGCCGCTACCGCGAAGGCGAGCGCGGGTGGGAGCTCAAGCGCAACGCCTAGGTCCCACCGGCCCGTGGCTCATCCTTTACCGGCCGCCAACAATCCTTGACCGTCTGCCAGCAACCGGGAGAGTTCCGCGACGCGCCGCTCCATGTAACGAACCAGCATTTGTCGAGACCCGAAATCCTCCAAGTAAACTGCCCTGCCTATATTCAATCGCGCCGTCCAGCTGCCATTCCTCGTATAGCTAAACCCGCATGGAACAATTGAGATTGGGGATCCTAGGCGTCTCTCGGCAGTAGCGGCAATGGCGGCGAACCCGCCCTTAAACGGAAGAACCTCCTCCGGCTTCGTCTTCGGCGTGTAGTGTCGGTCAATATTCGGATAGCCTTCGGGAAACACCACGAGGACGCGACCCTCAGTGAGAAGCGCGACAGAATCATCGAGCGCGCTCCGTTGATAGCGCCTGACGGCGCCGGCCCTGATGAGCTTCTCCCCCCACTCCCCGGTGACATGAGTACGTCCAGCGTCGCTGCGCAGGACGACTGGCCAGCGCACCATCGCAGTGGCCAATGTGAGCAATCGTCGAGCGTAATCGTTCTTAACCCAGTCCAAGGTCACCAGCATATGGATCGGACGTGGTATCGAGACTAACAACGCCACGCCGTCGAAAACATAGTGGTAGTGACGGGCCACCAGAAGGACCGGGCCAGCGGCAGGAATATGCTCGAGTCCGGTGACCGCAATGGCGACACGCCCTGCAGCCAATGCGCGGGCCCCGAGCCGTGTAGCCAGGGATGCCATTCGACTCATAGGGCTCATCTCCGGACCCTACAGCTTCCTCTCGAGCTTCCCGGTCTCCGCCTTCACCATCTGCCAGAACGGCGCATTCGGAGCTTCCCTGCACCGCTCGACCAACAGCGGAACGATACGGTCTGTGGCATCGACATCGATGACGGCGTTCACAAGACTGCCGCGCGGGTCACGGGTAGCCGCCCAGTACACCATCTCCGGTTTCACGGTGTCATCGACGAGCAAAAAGTCGCCGCACGTCATCTGTCGACCGGGCTTCCGGGCCAGGCTCGACTGCGCGAACGCGAGACCCGACTGAGTCAGCAGGACGGCAGCAGCAAGAGTAACGACGACACCTCGCTTCACTGGACGCTCCTCGCCCGTTGCGCGCGAGCCGCCACGACACGGCTCGCCAGTCACTAGTGGGGTAGCTGCCCCCGAGTAACGCTTCTGATGATCCGATACCAGTCCCGGTGACACCGACCCCTCTGTTTTCGGCAAGGTTACGATATCCGGTGCCGGGGACGGGTTGATGCGAGCCGAGTGTCGGCAACCAGCGTGCCCACCTACGACTGTCGCGACGCCAATCAGGAGGACCGGCTGCACGCGGATGGTGTTGGCCTGACCGCGGAAGGCAACTGCGCGCCGAACTATCTGGCGGGCGGTTCCGGGTCGACATTCCCGCGTTGCGTGGTCTTGCGGAATTCTTCCTGGATCAGGGTCGCCGTACGGCGCGTGCGCCTCAAAAGGGAAATTTTGGAGCCGGAGGAGGACGCGATGCGTCATCTTATGATCGGGCTGGTGGCGGTCGGGAGTCTTGTCATGATAGTCGCCGGGCTGGCCGGGGCCCAGCCCCGGAACCCTGATGCCACCCTGACCTTATCGGAGGGCTCGGTGGCCGTCGGGGTCGGGTTCAGCTGGGGCAATGGGGTCTTGACCTATAAGGGGAAGACGTACCCCGTGCGGGTCGAAGGGCTGTCCGTGGGAGAGCTGGGGGTGATCCGTGCCACGGCCAAGGGGGAGGTGTCGCACCTCGCGAAGCTCGCGGACTTTGCGGGGAACTACGCGGCAGTCGGAGCTGGGGCGACTGCCGGCGGAGGGGCGGGCACGACCGTGATGAAGAATCAGAACGGGGTGGTCATCGAGCTCCAGAGCACGACCCAGGGCGCGAGTCTCAGGCTCGGTACCGAGGGTGTTCGACTCACGCTTGTAAAGTAGGCCTCGCTGAACTGCGGGTCGAAGACGCCGTGTAGGCGCCGGCCGCGCGCTGTCTGTCCCAGGGTTATCGCGGAACAGGCCTGATGTCGCCGGCAGCTGAAGACAGGACGGCTTTGGTGTCAGCGCCCTCCGTTGACATCTTCACCGGACTCACCGCCTGGGACGCCCAGCGGCTGAAGGAGATGGCGCTCGCCCTGCCCGAGGGCCAGCTCGGCTCCTATGCCATCGTGGGCGCGCTATCCCTCTACCTCGACTTCATCAACCTCTTCCTCTTCCTCCTGCGCTTCCTCGGCGATCGTCGCGAGTGATCGTTCATCCTCCGCCAGCGCCGGCGGCGCGCGCCGGTCGGCGTGCGCCAGGGCATCCACGACCAGCCAGACCGCGGTGACGAGGAAGACCGCCGCGCCCGACCGCCACATGATCACCCCCGCCACCGCCTGATCCCGAAGCGCGGGGGCCACGATATGCCTGTATGGGTCCTGGCGACCAGAATTCTCGCGGCCGTCTTGCTCGGGGCCGTGATCGGGCTCGAACGCCAATGGCGTCAGCGGGGGCTGGTCTCCGTGGGCCGACGAGGTGATCGAGTGACTGCTAGCCGTCACTGGGCGCTTAGACCGGCCCCGCGCTCGGCGTTGGAAGCTCAGGGGGCCCGTGGCTAGCGTGCCCGTGCGGCGCTCAGATCAGCCATCCGGCACGTAGGCGGGTGCGGAGCTCGCCTCACCCCGTGGCTAAGTTCAAGGCGGGCGGGCTTGGCGTGCCTTTCACGCTTGTTGTAGCTGACGATGACCCGGACTACTGTTCCTCCGTTTGCCTCCTCCTCGCGTCACTGGCCGCCACCGTCACCATCGTGGGCCGGGCTGACGGCGGCGAAGAGGCCCTGACACTCGTGTTGCGCGAACGGCCCGACATCGTCATCGCTGACTTGCTCATGCCCCGGCTGAACGGCATTGAACTAACAAGGCGCATCAAGGAAGAACTGCCGGACACGAAGATCATCCTGATGACTGGATACACCGGCGAGGCCAACCGACGCCTGGCTTTCCTGGGCGGCGCGGACGGCTTCTTGGACAAGACGACGCTCGTTATCGATCTACTGCCAGCGATCCGCGACATTGTCGATTCCATGCGGTAGGTCCGAGCGGGGATCTGGCGCGATAGAATGAGGCCACCGGGTGCCTTTCGGGCGCTCATTTGTCGGTTAGACCTTCTCGGCAACGCTCCCATAGTGCCTTTGCTAGACTCCGACCGGGATGAGACCACCAGTAATGGACCGGCGTGCGTTCATCGGCTCCTTGGCTGGCAGCCTCCTCGCCGCGCCGCTCGCCGTTGGGGCGCAACCGCGGGCAAGCCCTCGATTGGGGATCTTGCTCACGGGCTCGCCCTCCGATCCGACCCAGTCGCGTGAACTGGAGGCGTGCGTTCACGAAAGGCTGAGCGCGCTTGGCGGGGTCGAGGGGTGGAGCCTCAGCGTCGACACCCGATGAGCGGAGGTGTATATGGCGGCACCTGCAGCACCTACGGCTGGACTAACGTCCCCTGCTGTGTCGGATAGCATCCTGTCGAACCGATGGACCATTCTGTTCTTCAGCGTGCTCAGTATGGTGGCAGTAGCGAATTTCCAGTATGGCTGGACGCTCTTTGTGACGCCACTCCAGAAGCAACTCGGCGTGGAACAGGCGCTCATCCAGGTGACGTTTACCGTATTTGTGCTGCTGGAGACGTGGCTTGTTCCCTTCGAAGGGTGGCTGGTGGACAAGTTCGGGCCCCGGCTCTTGGTGATGATCGGTGGCGTGCTGGCAGGCCTCGGCTGGGTGTTGAGCGGGACGACCGAGACGCTGACGGCGCTGTACATGGCCTATGCCGTGGCCGGACTGGGGGCAGGCATCGTATACGGCACCGCCATCGGCAGCGCACTCAAGTGGTTCCCTGATCATCGCGGGCTGGCTGCGGGGTTGACAGCAGCGGGCTTCGGCGCCGGGTCAGCGTTCACCGTGGCTCCCATTGCCAATATGATCACCTCGGCGGGGTACCAGGCGACGTTCATCCGTTGGGGCATCATCCAGGGCGTGGTCGTCGTCATCGCCGCGTCGTTTCTCAAGTCGCCGCCGGCCGGCTGGCTGCCCCAGACCTGGAGGTCCAGAGGCAGCGAGGAAGTGAGGACGCGCCAGGTGCCGGTCTCCTTCACCTCGGCGGAAATGGCCTCGACATCCCATTTCTGGCTCATGTACTTCATGATGACCATGGTGGCCACCGGCGGCTTGATGGCGACGGCCCAACTGGCCCCCATGGCCAAGGACTTCAACGTAGACACGACGCCCGTCACCATCCTGGGCTGGACGGTACTGGCCTTGCCGTTTGCGCTGAGTCTGGATCGTGTGATCAACGGGATCTGCCGCCCGATCTGGGGGTGGATCTCCGATCACATTGGACGCGAGAAGACCATGGCGCTGGCCTTCGGGCTGGAAGCCGTGGCCATCTATGCGCTCATCTCCTTTGCTCACCGTCCGCTGCTGTTCGTACTGTTCAGCGCCTTTACCTTCTTTGGCTGGGGTGAAATCTACTCGCTATTCCCGGCGTTGTGTGGAGACTTCTTTGGCCGCAAGCACGCCACGGCCAACTACGGGTTCCTCTACACTGCCAAGGGTACCGCGTCGGTATTGATTCCGATCGGCTCCGCGCTCGCCGCCGGCAAGGCCTTTGACTTTCGCGCCGATATCCTGCTCCTGCTAGGCGGAATCCTGGTGGTGTTCGCGCTGTTCCTGGCGCCGACCGTGCTCAAGATGGAGCTGGGGCCGGCGAAGGCGATTCTACTGCTGGTGGCCAGCGCACTGGTCGCCTACGGTCTCGTTCTCACGGTGATCCCGACGGTCTGGACTCCCTTCGCAGCCAAGTTCACTGTACCGCAGGTCGGCTGGAGCGGCGTCTTCAAGGTAGCGATAGCCTTCGACTTGATCGCGGCGGTGCTGGCCTTCTTCGTTCTGCGCAACATGAAGGCGCCGGTACTGCAGACAGAAGCAACTACCACGGCGGTGGCTGCGGCCTAAGGTGCGCGCCAGAACTTCGGATGCTCCTTTCAAGCCGGAAAGCAGCCTTTCCCCCTACGTGATTGTCTGCCCTTCGCCCCAGTTGACCCTCGGCCTGACGATCCTCAATCGCTCCTGCAGCGGGCGGATCAGGTGATTGAGTAGTGCGGGACAACGTTCTCGCAGCGCCCAGCGTACGCTTAACGGCCCGGCGGTGCTGAGGGCGCCGGGGGCGCTGCCGGCGCAGCTGGCACCCATACCCAGGAATAGGCCACCGTCACCCCATCGCCTTGCAGGTGGTAGCAGCCGCTTGGGTAGCAGACTTCTCGTTGGATTGAGGG
>Ga0099791_10000203_pt1 | contig 20795 bp, 22 predicted proteins | sample Rivendell_Oct201_7_FD_77318 | JGI IMG/M metagenome (GOLD analysis project Ga0099791, IMG submission 77318) | Vadose zone soil and rhizosphere microbial communities from the Eel River Critical Zone Observatory, Northern California to study diel... | ecosystem: Environmental > Terrestrial > Soil... | reverse complement strand
GAACGGTCCCTATCGGGAGGATGACCCGCCCCGGCCCATCAACGCGTATGGGCGCTCCAAGCTCGCGGGCGAGGAGGTGACGCGCGAGGCCGGAGGGAACTTCCTCATCGCTCGCACCTCGTGGGTGTTCGGGGAAGGGGGGAAGAACTTCGTGGACGCGATCGCGACGAAGCTCAAACGTCAGGAAGCGCCCGAAGTGGTGACCGACCAGCAGGGCTCGCCCACCTACGCGCGCGACCTCGCGCGCGGGATCGAGAAGCTGCTCCGGGTCGGCGCCACGGGGACCGTGAACGTGACGAACTCGGGAAGCCCCACGTGGCACGGGTTCGCCGTGGAGATCGCCCGATACCTCGGCTCTCCTCTGGCCATAGGCGAGACCACCTCGGACCGGTTCCCGCGTCCCGCCCCAAGACCCAAGAATTCCGTCCTCTCGGGGGAGCGCTACAAGGCGCTCACAGGGGAGTCTCTCCCGACATGGCAGGACGCGCTCCACGACTACCTGAGCCGAAGCTCGCTGCGGAAGGGCGCGGCCGCTTGAGCCCGCGCCCCGCGCGAGCCACACCCCAGATCCAGAGAATCCGCCGCGTCTTTGCCGAGAGCGCCGCCACGCTCCTCGCGGTCTTCGCTCGCGAGGTGGATTCGCTCGAGCGGATGTCCCGGCTCGTCGCCGCCACACTCGCCCGCGGCCACACGGTGTTCTTCTGCGGCAACGGCGGGAGCGCGGCCGAGGCGCAGCATCTCGCCACGGAGCTCGTCGTGCGGTTCGCGCGCGATCGGGGCGCGCTTCCCGCGATGGCCCTGGGCACGGACGTCGCGATGCTCACCGCGGCCGGGAATGATCTGGGATTCGATCGCGTCTTCGCCCGCCAGATCGAGGCGCTGGGAAGGCGGGGAGATCTTCTCGTGGCGATGACGACGAGCGGGCGATCGAAAAACATCCTCGAGGCGGTTCGGGCCGCGCGCGCGCGCGGGCTCCGGGTCATCGGGATGACGGGGGAGGCCGGGAAGGCCTTCGCGCGCCGCTGCGACGCGGCCGTGGTGGTTCCCTCGCTGAAGACGGCGCGCATCCAGGAGATTCATCTCCTCGTGGGACACATCCTCTGCGAGCGCGCGGAGGAGAAGGCGCCGGCCGGACGCAGGAAGCGGGCACGCCGGTGATCCGCAACGTCCTCCAGTCGATGCGGCTCTACCAGTGGACCAAGAACCTGGTCCTCTTCGCGGGGCTCATCTTCACCCTGAAGTTCCTCGACCCGCCCTACGTGAAGGACGCGCTCCTGGGATTCCTTCTCTTCTCGCTCGCGGTCTCCGGCATGTACATCCTGAACGACATCCTGGACGTCGAGCGCGATCGCCTTCACGCGGGGAAGCGCGATCGTCCGATCGCGGCCGGGAAGCTCTCCATCGCCACGGCGGCGGTATGGGCGGCGCTCCTCCTCGCCGTAGGGATGGGCGGCGCCTTCCTCCTGGGGACGCGCTTCGGCTGGACCGTGGCGGCCTACGTGGCGCTCACGCTTCTCTACTCCATCGCCCTGAAGAAGGTCGTGCTCCTCGACGTCGTGATGATCGCGATGGGGTTCGTGCTGCGGGCGACCGCGGGCGTGGAGCTGATCCGGGACCGCGCGATCGGGAACGGCGAGGAAGTGGTGCTTTCGCCGTGGCTCCTCGTGTGCGCGTTCTTCCTGGCGCTCTTCCTGGCGATCGGAAAGCGGCGTCACGAGCTGGCGCTGCTCGAGGGGGACGCCGCCCGCCACCGCAAAGCCCTTGGCGCCTACACGCCGCGGCTCCTCGACCAGCTGGTGGCGGTGGTGACCAGCGCCACCCTGCTCGCCTACTCCGTGTACACGATCTCGCCCGAGACCCTCGAGAAGTTCGGAGGACGCCCTCTCTATCTCACGATTCCCTTCGTGCTGTATGGAATCTTCCGCTACCTCTACCTCATGTATGCCGAGGAAAAAGGGGGAAACCCCTCCGAGCACTTCTACCGCGACCGGCCCACCCTCGTGAACGTGATCCTCTGGGGCTCGGCCTTGCTCGCGATCCTCTACTGGCCCGCGGGCTAAGCCGTGGCGCACGCCCGCGCGCTCCGGGTACGCTGCCCCGCGAAGATCAATCTCGGTCTCTGGATCCTGGGCCGCCGCCCGGACGGCTACCACGAGATCGACACCATCATGCAGTCTGTGGCGCTGGAGGATGAGCTCTTGCTCACGGAATCCGCGGGCGGACTCACGCTCACGGCGCGCGGCCTTCCCCTGCCGGGCGACACTCCGAACATCGTGGAGCGCGCGTGGTCGCTCCTCGCCGGGGAACGAAGCATCTCGCGAGGCGTGAGCGCGCGTCTCACGAAACGAATTCCGATCGGCGGCGGACTCGGTGGGGGAAGCAGCGACGCCGCGGGATTCCTTCTCGGCGTGAATCGGCTGCTCGATCTCGATCTGGAAGCGGGAGCCATTCACTCCATCGCGGCGCGGATCGGATCGGACGTTCCCTTCTTCCTGAGAGGCGGAACGGCACGCGCTACGGGGCGCGGCGACCAGGTGAGACATCTTTGTCCCGCCCCCTCGGCCTGGGTTGTGCTCGCGACTCCACCTCTCGCAGTTTCAACGACTTGGGCATACGGGCGGGCCAAAATTGCGTTGACACTCCGGGGCGGCAGCGCTACCATGCTGGCCGCAGCGATCGGGCGTCGAGACTGGCCCGCGATCGCGTCGCATCTTCACAACGATTTCGAGGACGTGGTCCTTCCTGAGTTCGGTGTGGTTGCAAGACTCAGGCGTGTGCTCGAAGAGAGCGGCGTTCTGGGTTCGCTTTTGTCCGGTAGTGGTTCCACGGTTTTCGGGCTCGCACGGACGCAGGAAGAGGCGCAACGGGTGGCTCGCAGGGTCGCCGCTCTCGGCGCAACGGTCCACGTCGTGCGTACCACCGAACGAGGCGTCGCGCTGGCGGAGCTTCGGTAGCAGGGAAGGTTGCAAGCGCCGGGGTCGATGTTCGGGGGGTGCATGGGCCGGGTCCAGCGATGGACCCGAAGGACTTCGACGGATCGAGGTCCTTAACTCGAGGGCGGTGAGGGTATGACGCTCGAAATCTCCGAGGTCCGTATTTCCCTGCGGGACGACGACAAGCTGAAGGCCTTCGCGAGCATGACCTTCAACGATTCCTTCGTCATCCGAGGACTGAAGATCATCGAAGGGACGAACGGCATGTTCGTGGCGATGCCCAGCCGAAAACGTCCCGACGGGACCTACCAGGACGTGGCACATCCGATCAACAACGAGACGCGCAAGTTCATCGAAGATCGGATTCTGGCGGAGTACGAAAAGGAACGGCTCAAGCAACCGTCCCTCGCCGTGACCGGCACGTAGGGAGGTTTTGGGGCGTCGGCAAGTGGTAAGCCAGGAGACTTTGGATCTCCCATCCGGAGGTTCGAATCCTCCCGCCCCAACCACCTTTTTGGACCCGCAGCGCGTCCGGATGCGTTAGAATCCGTTGCCGCCGCGAGCCGGCGGTGTTTTCGCCGCGAATCCATGCGCGGCGGATGGTTCATCAGGACCCAAGACAATTGACCTCGATCGCCGGGCCCCGGAGGCATTCGACCTCCGGCCCATCGAGCGCCTCCGGGCGCATCGGGCCCGATTGACGAAGTTGTCAATCGGCCTTGGGTTTTTCGTTTTTGTGGGGATTCCCGGGAGGAAACGATGACGGTGAAACTACCAACGGATCGGCGCCTGGCCGCGGCACCGGGACACGAATCGGAGTCGATACGGAAGCGCGACTCACAGACGAGGCTCCGGCTCTTCACGGGGACCGCCAACCGGCCGCTCGCCGAGAAGATCTGCGAGTACCTGGGCACCGAGCTGGGGGACGCGACCGTGAGTCAGTTCGCCGACGGCGAGACGTTCGTGAAGATCAACGAGAACGTCCGCGGCGCGGACATCTTCGTATTCCAGCCGACGTTCGCGCCGGCGACGAATCTCATGGAGCTGCTCGTGATGGTCGACGCCGCACGCCGGGCCTCGGCCGGGCGCGTGACGGCGGTCATCCCGTACTTCGGGTACCAGCGGCAGGACCGCAAGGATCAGCCGCGCGTGCCGATCACGGCGAAGCTGGTCGCGAACATGATCACCACCGCGGGCACCGACCGGGTGATGACGATGGACCTGCACTCGGCGCAGATTCAGGGGTTCTTCGACATCCCCTTCGATCATCTGTACGCGGCGCCGGTGCTGGTGGACTACTACCTGCACCTCAAGATCCCGAATCTGATTGCGGTGGCGCCGGATATCGGGAGTGTCAAGATGGCGCGCGCGTACGCGAAGCGGCTCAGCACCGGGCTCGCGATCGTGGACAAGCGCCGCCCCAGCCCCGACGCCGTGGAGATGATGAACGTGATCGGCGACGTGGACGGAAAGAACGTCGTGATCTTCGATGACGTCGTGAGCACGGGATCCACCCTGGTCGAGGCGGCGGAGGCCCTGAAGCGGGCCGGCGCCCGCGACATCTACGCGGCGTGCACCCACGCCGTGCTGTGCGGGGACGCGATCGAGCGCATCGGGCGCTCTTCGGTGCGCGAGCTGATCGTGACTGACAGCATCCCGCACGACCCCAAGAAGCTGGGGCCCAGCATCAAGGTGCACTCGGTCGCCGGGCTTCTGGGGGAGGCGATCCGCCGCATCCACGACGAGGAATCGCTCAGCTCGCTGTTCATCTAACGGGATCACTCGAGAGAAGGAAGGAGTCGCACGATGGCCATCGTTTCCCTGGAAGCCGCCGCCCGCGCCGATGCAGGCAAGGGCGTGGCCCGAAGACTGCGCGCCGGCGGGCGCGTCCCCGGCGTCTATTACGGACGCGGCGAGGACTCGATCCCGCTCACGGTGGCGCTGAAGGACTTGATGTCGGTGCTCGAGAGCACCGACGGAAGCAACGTGATCGTGGATCTGAAGCTGGGGGGACAGGCCGCCAAGGACCGGAAGGCCTTGATCCGTGAGATCCAGCGCCATCCGGTGGCGGGCACGATCCTGCATCTCGACCTGCAGCACATCTCGCTGACCGAGCGGATCACGGTCGAGGTTCCGATCGTGCTGATCGGAGTTCCCACGGGCGTCAAGGACGGCGGCGGGATTCTGGAGCACCTGCTGCGCGAAGTGGAAGTCGAATGCCTTCCGACCGACATCCCGTCGAAGCTTGAAGTGGACGTGAGCGCGCTCCAGATCGGCGACTCGCTCCACGTGAGCGACCTCAAGGCGGAGCGCGCGACCATTCTGACCGAAGCGGATCGCGCGATCGCCGCGGTGGTGCCGCCGACGATCCTCGAGGAAGTGAAGCCGGCGGAGGGTGAAGCGGCCGTGGCGGAGCCCGAGGTGATCGGCGCGAAGAAGGAAGGAGAGGAAACGGAGGAGGGCGGCAAGGAAGGTGGCAAGCCGTCCGCGAAGGAAGGCGGCAAGCCATCCGCGAAGGAAGGCGGCAAGCCGTCCGGCAAAGAGGGAGGCAAGCAAGGTTAACGAGCCCAAGGTGGTCGTGGGTCTCGGCAATCCGGGCCAGGAGTACGAGGGAACGCGTCACAACGCCGGGTTCATGGCGGTGGACCTTCTCGCCTCGAAGCTCGGGCGCTTCACCGGATGGCGGCGCGAGGGAGCGATGCTCCGCGGCGAGGGCCGCGCCGGCCGGCACCAAGTCTCGGTGGCGAAGCCGCAGACCTACATGAATCGCAGCGGGCAGGCGCTGCGCGAGCTGATCCGGGAAGGCCGGATTCCCTCGGAAATCCTGGTCCTGCTCGACGACGTATACCTGCCGCTCGGCACGATCCGCCTTCGCGCCGCGGGCGGGACGGGCGGACACCAGGGGCTGGAGTCGATCCTCGCTGAGGTGGGGACGGCCGAGTTTCCGAGACTGAGGATCGGGGTCGGACCCGCCCCCCGTTCTGCCGATCTTCCGGAGTACGTGCTGGCGCGGTTTCACGAGGAGGAGCGCCAGAGGCTACCCGAGGCGCTCGAGGGAGCCGCGAGCGCCGCCTACGACGCGGCTGCGGACGGCCTGACCCAGGCAATGAACCGTTGGAACCGATTCGGACTGGACCCGGTTGAGGAGTGAGACCTTCATGAAGACTTACGAGACGACGATCATTTTCGACCCCGGCCTCGAGGAGGCCCGCATCAACGAAGAGGTGGACAAGGTGTCCCAGAGCATCTCGCAGGCGAGCGGCGAGATCGTCGAGGTGCAGCGCTGGGGCAAGCGGAAGCTCGCGTACAACATCCGGAAACGGCGGGACGGCACCTACATTCACATCAAGCACAAGAGCCCGCCGGAGCTGATCGGGGAAATGGACCGGCGGTTCCGCCTGAACGAGAGCGTCTTGAGGCACCTGACCGTGCTCGCGGTGAAGGAGTCCCCGCGGGTCGAGGAGCCGGGGCGTCCCGCGGAGCCGGCCGCCGCCGAAGCGGTACACGCAGTTTCGCCCAACATGGAGGAGAAGGTTTGATGGCCCGCGAAGGCGAATCGAGATCGTTTCGCAGAAAGTTCTGCAAGCTCTGCTTCGACAAGGTGGACCGGATCGATTACAAGGACGACCGGAGGCTCACGCGGTTCATCACCGACCGCGGCAAGATCGTGCCGCGGCGGATCTCCGGCACGTGCGCCCGCCACCAGTCGCAGATCACCGAGGCCGTGAAGCGCGCGCGGATCCTGGCACTCCTGCCGTTCACCAGTGAGCAGTATCGCTGAGCCCGGCCGGACGCTCTCGCTCGGGAATTCCGTCCGGGCGCTGGGAGCGATCCTGGTCGGCGCTCTTCTGATCGCGGCAGCCAACACCGACATCCCCTCGCCCCTGCCCTGGGCGTTCGGGCTCCTGCCCGTGGCGCTCCTCTGGCTCGCGCGCAAGGTGGGGCTGTTGCTGGGAGCGCTGGCGGCCGCCTCGACCCTGGGCGCCCTCTACGCGTCCGGGATCCACGAGCCGCATCAGCTGGTGTTCATCGGCGTCCTCGCCGCGGCCGGGCTTCTCCTGGCGGCCTGCGCGCGGCGGGGTCTGCCCGCCTCGGTGACCGCGAGTCTCGCGGCCGCGCTGGTGCTGGCGGTCGCCGGGGGATATCTCCTCGCGGGGGGCATGGACGAGCTGACCCGCATGCTCGCGACGCGGATCGACGAGCTGAAGCGGCTGGAAACCGAGCATCGGCTCAGTCAATCGCTGGGGCTCTCCTCGACCGAGTTCAATCACGCGCTCGAGCAGACGGGGCGCCTGTCGGCGCTCCTCCTTCCCTCGCTCTTCGCGCTCAAGTGGATCGTGGTGATCGCCACGAACTGCTGGCTGGCCTCCGTTCTCTTCCAGGAAGAGGAGGGAGGGTTTCCCGCCTTCTCGGAGTTCGCGGTATGGAGGGTGCACCCCGTGGGGGCCTGGGTCCTGGCGCTGGCGCTCGTGCTGATGGTGACCCGCTGGAAACCCGCCTTCGACGCGGGGGTGAATCTCGCGTTTCCGCTCGCGCTCGCGTACACGGTGCAGGGGTTCGCGGTCGCGCGCTACGTGGCGCAGGTCTTTCACATTCGCGGCCTCGTCCAGGCCGCGGTTCTGGTTCTCCTCATCCTCATGCCGATCCTCGTCACGACGGTGATGGCGGTCGGCTTGCTGGATGTCTGGTACGACTTTCGGCTCAGGGCGACTCCCGATACGCGCTCGCCGCAGGGCGGGCGCGGCAACGACGACTAGGAGGTTCGATGGAGGTCATTCTTCTGGAGGACATCGGCGGGCTGGGAAAACGTGGGACGGCCGTCCGCGTCGCCGACGGGTATGCCCGCAACTTCTTGATCCCGCGCAAGAAAGCGATCGAGGCGGTCGGAAACGCGCGCGCGGTGTTCAAGGATCGTGAGCGGGCACGTGTTGCGCTGGAGCAGAAGCAGCGCCAGGCGGCGGAGCGGCTTCGCGAGGATCTGGGAAAGCTCTCGCTCCAGTTCAGTGTGGAGGCCGGGGAGGAGGATCAGCTCTACGGCTCGGTCAGCGCCCACGAGATCCAGGACGCGCTCGCGGCCAAGGGGTACACGGTGGACCGGAAGAGCGTTCGTCTCCTGGAGCCGATCAAGTCCCTGGGCGTGTTCGAAGTTCCCATCCACCTGTACGAAGAGATCGAGGCCCCCGTGAAGGTGTGGGTCGTTCGCAAATGAGAGGACGGTTCCGAATTCCATGATTCGAATTCAGTCGTTTGCGCTGGGGGTTGGAGCGCTTCTCCTCGTGTCGGGAATGGGGGGCTGCGCCGGCTCCTCCAGGTCCAAGCCGCCGGCCGGAACGCAGGGCTCGACGGCGCGCGTCTGGCAGCCCAGTCCGCCGAGCCCGGGCAATCCGCCGGTCGCGGTCGTGAACGGACGCTACATCACCCGCCACGACGTGGATTCCGTCCTCGCGACGGCCCCTGCCGGGGTCCGCGAGGACTATCTGAAAGACCCGGAGCAGTACAAAGGGCTCGTCGAGAGGATCGTCAACCAGGAGGCGATGTACCAGGCGGCGATGAAGGCGGGCACCGATAGGAGCAAAGGCTACCTCTCGGACCTGGAGGGTCAGCAGCGCCAGCTCCTCCTCCGCCACTACTACCAGGACGCCTTGAGCGTGCTTCCCGCCATAGCCGACTCCACGGTGCGGCGGTACTACGACGAGCACCCGGCCGAGTTCAACATCCCCGGGCGTGCGCGCGTCCGCCACATCCAGGTCGCGACCCAGGCCCGCGCCAAGGAGGTCCTCCGGAAGCTCCGCACTTCGACATGGGACGAGGTCGCGGCGCGGTACTCGACCGACAAGCTGACCGCCAAGAACGGCGGCATCCTTGGATTCGTCACCAACGATACCGCCATCGTGCCGGGGATCGGGAACGCCCCCGCGGTCGTCGCGGCAGCCTTCAAGCTGAAGGAAGGGGAGACGAGCGAGCCCTTGAAGAGCTCCAAGGGATGGCACGTCATCCGCGCGGACGAGAGGGCCGAAACCGGGCCGCAGAAGTACGAGGCCGTGCAGCGGCAGATCCGCTCGAATCTGGAGAATCAGCGGACGGAGCACTTCCAGACGGATCTGATCGCTTCGCTCCAGAAGGAGTACGGCGTGCGCATCCTCTCGGACTCGCTCCAGAGCCCGATGGCCCCGGCGCTGAAGCCGGCCGATCTCTTCGCGCGGGCGCAGGCCACCGAGAGCCCCGCGGAGCGGATCGGCATCTTCCAGCAGCTGGTCCGCGAGTACCCCGACGACAAGTCGGCCACGCAGGCCTCGTTCATGATCGGGTTCACCTACGCGGAGGAGATGAAGAACTATCCCGAAGCCAGGAAGGTGTTCGTGAGCTTCATCGCGAAGTACCCGCAATCCGATCTGGTCGCGTCGGCGAAGTGGATGATCGAGAACATGGAGCACGGGGTCCCGCCGCCTTCCGTGGGCATGCCGGACACGCTGATCATGAAGGGCGGCGGACTCGGCGCCCCGCCCGGAGGAACGAACTCCCGGCCATGAGCATGATCCCGGTACGCGTGGGCGGGCTCGCCATCGACGAGCGCACCAAAAGTCCCGTCGTCCTTCTCCACGAGATCGAGGGGAACCGAGTGCTTCCCATCTGGATCGGACCGATGGAAGCGAGCGCCATCCACATGGAGATCCTGGGCAAGAAATATCCACGTCCGCTCACGCACGATCTCATGATCCAGATCCTCGAGAGCCTGAACGCCAAGGTGTCCCGCGTGGTCATCACCGACCTCAAGGACAGCACCTTCTTCGCGAACATCTACGTGGACGGCGGATCGGGTGCGGTTCCGGTGGACGCCCGGCCCAGCGATTCCATCGCGATCGCGCTCCGCGCCCGCGCGCCGATCTTCATCATGGACAAGCTCTTCGAGAAGTCCGCCGCGGAGAACATCACGCCTCCCAAGCTGGAGCGCACCGCGGAGGAGAAGGCGGAGGAGCTGCGGCGCTATCTCGAGGGACTCAACCCGGAAGACTTCGGCAAGTTCAATCCCGAGGAGCTCTAGCGCGCCCGCGGCCATGGACCGACCGCTTCTCCTCACGTTTCAGGATCACACTCCAAGGATTCACCCATCCGTGTTCGTCGCGCCCACCGCCACCGTGGTGGGCGACGTCGTTTTGGGGGAGGCGTCGAGCGTCTGGTACGGCGCCGTGATCCGCGGGGACGTGGGATCGATCCGGATCGGACGGCGGACCAACATCCAGGATCTCTGTGTCCTCCATCTGACGGGCGGCGGTCCGCCGATCGTCGTCGGAGACGAGGTCACCGTGGGACATCGCGCCATCCTTCACGGAGTGACGGTCGAGGATCGATGTCTCATCGGAATGGGCTCCATTCTCCTCGACGGCTGCGTGATCGGCGAGGAATCGCTGGTGGGCGCCGGGAGTATCGTGCTGGAAGGCACCCGCGTCCCCCCGCGCTCCTTCCTGGCCGGCGTGCCCGCGAAGGTGAAGGGACCGATTCCGGAGTCGGTGCACGCGCGCCTTCGGGAGTCCGCCGAGGGGTACGTGCGCCTCGCGCGCGAGCACGCCGCGCTCCGATGATCCTCAAGGTACTCCTGGCTCTCTGGATCCTGAGTCCCGCCGCCGCTTCCGCCGCCAATCCCGATTCCAAGCAGTACCCGCCCACCAAGGCCGCGGAGCTCAAGGCACGGCTCCTCGACCGCCCTTCGGCGCCCGAGGCGCCTTCCTGGGCGGTCCAGTACGTGAGTCAGCCCGAGCTCGACCGGCTGGAGCCGCCCGCACGGGTCGCGGAGCGGATCTGGGCCGCGCGCCTCGGGCTCGCCGCGGGCGCGCGCGGCGACGACCAGAAGAAGCTCAAGCAGATCCTCGCCTCCTTCGAATCGTGCGCCCTCGACTCGATCGCGATCCGGCGCGCCGCCACCGGGCTGGTCCGGATCGGCGTCGTCATCCCGCTCACGGGCCGGTTCGACCGTTACGGAAAGACCTTTGTCCAGGGGCTTCGCGTCTCGGTGGAAGAGCACAACCGTGACTGGGCCCCGAACGTCTCGCTGGTCCTCTATGACTCGGAGGGAGATCCGCTCGTGGGGGCGAGGAAGACGCGCTGGCTCCTGCGCGACCACGGCGTGTCCATCCTCATCGGCGAGCTCTTCAGCGCGAACACCGCGCCCCTGGCCGCCGCCAGCCAGGTCGTCGGCGCCGTGCTGATCTCGCCCTCGGCGACGAACGAGCGTCTCGCGATCCTGGGCGACGCGGTCTTCCAGCTCCACCTCGCGAACTCCCTCCTCGCAGAATCCCTCCTTCGCGGCTTCTCGACCCCGAACCCCCGGGGGTCCGTGGGGCTCCTCGTCGCGAATACGCCGGAGGATTCCACGAGGGCGGAAGCGGTGGTGGGCGCCTGCAAGACGCTGGGGATCCCGGTGGCGGGGAAGGAGGTCGTTCCGGCCGACGCGGTGGATCTCACGCGCGCGCTGACCTCCCTCCGCGAGAAGCGCGCATCGGCGCTGGTGCTCCTGGCGCCGGCGCGCCTCTCGGCAATCGCGGCGGCGCAGCTCGGCAGCGCCTGGCCCAAGGTGCGTGTGTTTGGATTCGACGGGCTGGATCCCACGGGGATGAACCCGGAGGCCAGGACCGCGCTCGAGGGTGCCACCTACGTCGCCTCCGATTACGTGCTCACGGGCGCGGTGCGCGATTCCTTCGCGACCCGCTACCAGCACGCGTACGGGGAGCCGCCCACGCGCATGTCGGTGCGCGGGTATCTGGTCGGGCTCGCGGTGGCTCGGGGCATCGAGCGAGGCAGCCTGAACGCGTCCATGCTCCGCGAGGCGCTGCGCGCGCAGGTCTACGACTCCGAGGATGGTCGCAAGCTCCGGGCGCTTCGGCCCGCCGTCTCGACCGAGCCCGAGCGGTTCGTGATCCACTCCGGGAAAGCGTCGCCGACCGATCCGGTCCCGCTATCCCCTTGAAAGCGAGGGGCGGCTGGGCTAGGGTGGCCCGAAATCTTGTCTTAGAGAACTCTCTTTCAATTCAAACACTTACGGCACGGAGGCTCGCCCCATGATCCGTTACAACAAGATTCTCACCACGGTCGTCTTCACCTTCGCGGCGTTTCTCGCGCTTCAGAGCTGCGCGAAACGGGAAGCGGAGATCAAGGTTGGCGAATACGGATCGCTCACGGGAAGCACCGCCACGTTTGGAATCTCGTCCAAGAACGGCATCGAGCTCTTCGTGGACAACCTGAACGTCTCGGGAGGCATCGGCGGGAAGAAGATCCACGTCCTCGTGGAGGACGATCAGAGCCGGCCCGAGGAGGCGGCCACCGCGGTGAACAAGCTCATCGCGCAGGACGGCGTCGTCGCGGTGCTGGGGGAGGTGGCGTCGAGCCGCAGCCTGGCCGCGGCGCCCATCTGCCAGAACGCCGGCGTCCCGATGATCAGCCCCTCGTCCACGAATCCCAAAGTGACCGAGATCGGGGACCACATCTTCCGCGTCTGCTACATCGATCCCTTCCAGGGCATGGTGATCGCCAAGTTCGCCCGGAACACCCTCCACTTCTCGAAGGGCGCCGTCTTTCGCGATAACAAGAACGACTACAGCGTGGGGCTGGCGAACTACTTCTCCGAAGCGTATAAGGGCATGGGTGGGTCGATCGTGGGCGACGAGTCCTACAGCGAAGGGGATCAGGACTTCAAGGCCCAGCTCACCAACCTCAAGGGCAAGAAGCCGGAGTTCATCTTCGTCCCGGGCTACTACACGGAGGTCGGACTCATCGCGCGCCAGGCGCGCGAGCTGGGGCTCAACGTGCCGATGCTCGGCGGGGACGGCTGGGTGTCGGACCGGCTCCTCGAGATCGCGCAGGACGCCCTGAACGGCTCCTACTTCGTGAACCACTACTACGAGAACGATCCCAATCCCATCGTGCAGAGCTTCGTCCAGAGCTATCGCAAGCGCTACAACGCCACGCCCGACGGACTGGCCGCGCTGGCCTATGACGCCGCCGGCGTGCTCACGAACGCGATGCAGCAGCTTCAGCAGCAAGACCCCAAGGCGTTCGAGGCGCTTTCCGGGCCTCCCAACCTGGAACAGAAGGCCGCGCGCACCAAGCTCACGGCGCTGATCGCGGCGACGAAGGACTTTCCCGGCGTGACCGGCAAGATCTCGCTCGACGAGCATCGGAACGCGGTCAAGCCGGCTGTGTTCCTGGGAATCGAGAACCGAAGCTACAAGTTCGTCGCGACGGTCGAGCCGTAAGCGCGGGGAAGGAACCTCCGGCCGCCCGTGCAGGAGTTCTTTCAGCAGCTCGCGAACGGCATCGCCTGGGGCAGCATCTACGCCCTGATCGCGCTCGGGTACACCATGGTGTACGGCACCCTGCGCCTCATCAACTTTGCGCACGGTGACGTCTACATGGTGGGCGCCTTCGCGGCGTATTACCTGGCGCGCGCCCTGGGCATCGGCACCGTCACGGAAGCCTCGCCGCTCATCGCCGCCGTCGTGCTGCTGGGCTCCATGGCGATCTGCGCCCTCCTCGGGGTCCTGATCGAGCTCTTCGCCTACCGCCCCGTGCGGCGCTCCTCGCGCCTCACCGCGCTCATCACCGCCATCGGCGTCTCGCTCTTCCTCGAGAATTTCGGGATCCGGGTCTTTGGCGCCGATCCCAAGTTCTTTCCCCAAGTGATCGCGCCCCGCACGATCACCCTCCCGGGAGGGGTGCTGGTCACGAACCACCAGATCACGGTCGTGGTGGTCGCCTTCGTGCTCATGGTGACGCTCACGCTCTTCATCAAGCGGACGCGCACCGGAAAGGCGATGCGCGCCGTCGCGTTCCATCGCGACGCGGCAAGCCTGATGGGGATTCCGGTGGACCGGATCATCACGATCACGTTCGCGATCGGCTCGGCGCTCGCGGCGGCCGCGGGATTCCTGGTGGGGCTCACCAATCCCAAGATCGAGCCCTTGATGGGGATCATGCCGGGCATCAAAGCGTTCGTGGCAGCGGTGCTGGGCGGGATCGGAAGCGTCCCCGGGGCCATGATCGGCGGGCTCCTGATGGGCATCTCCGAATATCTGGTGGTGGGATACATCTCCTCGACCTATCGAGACGCGATCGCGTTCGTGATCCTGATCGCCGTGCTCCTGATCCGGCCCGCGGGGCTCCTGGGCAAGAACGTGGCGGAGAAGGTCTGATGGTCTGGCGCCGGTTGCTCAGCGCCGGGATCGCGATCGCGGTCGTCTGCGCCGTGGACTGGCTGGGGTCCCGGTACCTGAACGCCTACATCTACCGGGTCCTCGTGCTCTGCTCCATCAACGTGATCCTGGCCCTGAGCCTGAATCTGGTGAACGGGATCACGGGGCAGTTCTCGATCGGACACGCGGGCTTCATGGCCGTCGGTGCCTACGCCTCGGCCGCGTACACGGTCTACGCCGTTCCGGTATGGTTCGGCCGCTCGGCGGAGACGGGCATTGCCGCGGCGGGCGCCTTCCTGATTGCAATTCTTGTGGGAGGGCTGGTGTCCGCGGTCGCGGGATTTCTGGTCGGGCTCCCGTCGATGCGCCTTCGCGGAGACTACCTGGCCATCGTGACGCTGGGATTCGGCGAGATCATCCGCGTGGCCATCCTGAACATCGACGCGGTGGGCGGCGCGCGCGGCTTCGCGGGGGTCCCGACGCGGACGAATCTGGCGTGGGTCCTGGGCGGCGCCTGGCTCACGTACGCCGTGATCCGGAATCTGATGCGCTCCTACCATGGACGCGCGCTCCTCGCGATCCGCGAGGACGAGATCGCGGCGGAAGCGCTGGGGGTGCCCACCACCCGCTACAAGGTCACCGCCTTCGTGATCGGCGCGTTCTTCGCGGGGGTCGCGGGAGCGCTCTTCTCCCACTACACGTACCTCCACACGAACAGCTTCACCTTCATGAAATCGATCGAGGTCGTCATCATGGTCGTGCTGGGAGGGATGGGCAGCCTGACCGGGTCGATCCTGGGAGCGACGGTCCTGACGGCGCTTCCGGAGCTCCTCCGCTTCGCGAGCGCCGAGCGCCTCATCATCTATTCGCTCCTCCTGATCGTGCTGATGATCGCGCGTCCCCAGGGCATCCTGGGCCGGCGCGAGCTCACGCTCCGCCTCCGGCCCCCGAGGATGAAGCCGGATCCGGCGCTCGGGTCATGAACCAGCCGCTCCTCGAGCTCCGCGGGCTCTCGGTAACGTTTGGAGGATTGAAGGCGGTCTCCGGTCTGGACTACCAGCTTCCGCGCGGGACACTGGGCGGGCTCATCGGGCCGAACGGCGCGGGGAAGACCACGGTCTTCAACGCGATCACGGGCGTGTATCGTCCGGCGAGCGGCTCCATTCTCCTCGAGGGAAAGCCCATCCAGGGGCGTCCGACGAACGTGATCGCGGCCCGCGGCGTCGCGCGCACGTTCCAGAATCCGCGGCTCTTCGCGACGCTGAGCTGCCTCGACAACGTCCGCATCGCCTGCCATCTGCACGGCGGCGTGGGCCTCGTGGACAGCGTCTTCGCCACGTCTCGATCCGCAGCGGAAGAGCGGCATATCCTGCATCAATCGGAAGCGCTCCTCGAGGCCTTCGGCCTCACGAAATACGCGTCGAGCGAAGCACGCTCGCTGCCCTACGGGGAGCAGCGCCGTCTCGAGATCGCGCGCACGCTCGCGACCGAGCCCAAGCTCCTCCTCCTGGACGAGCCCGCCGCCGGCATGAATGGTCCGGAGTCCGAAGCGCTGATGAGACTGATCCTCGAGATCCGCGAGCGCCACAAGCTCACGGTGCTCCTGATCGAGCACGACATGAAGGTGGTCATGGGCATCTGCGAGAGGGTGGCCGTGCTGGACTACGGGGTCAAGATCGCCGAGGGCACTCCGGAGGAGATCCGGCGCGACCCCAAGGTGATCGAGGCATACCTGGGGGAGGAGCCTTGAGCCTCCTGGCACTCACCGATCTCCACGTCCACTACGGGGCGATCCACGCGCTCAAGGGCGTCTCGATCGTGGTGGACGAGGGCACGATCGTGACCCTGGTGGGCGCGAACGGAGCGGGGAAGAGCACGACCCTGCGCGCCATCTCGGGGCTGATCCCGCCGAGCCGTGGCGAGATCCAGTTTCGTGGCAAGTCGCTTCGGGGCATGAAGGCGCACGAGATCGTCCGGGCGGGCATCTCGCACGTGCCCGAGGGAAGGATCGTGTTCGCCAACCTCACAGTGCTCGAGAATCTGGAGCTGGGCGCCTATCTGAGGCGCGACCGCGCCGGAATCGCCGAGGACCTGAAGAAGATCTTCCATCTCTTCCCGAGGCTGGACGAGCGGCGCCGCCAGTCCGCGGGGACCCTGAGCGGAGGGGAGCAGCAGATGCTCGCCATCGGACGGGCGCTCATGGCGAGGCCCACGGTGCTTCTCATGGACGAGCCCTCGCTGGGGCTCGCGCCGATTCTCGTGCGCGAGATCTTCTCGGTGATCCGGGAGATCCGGTCGCGGGGAACCACGATCGTCCTGGTGGAGCAGAACGCCCGCATGGCTCTGGCCACCGCGGACCAGGGGTATGTTCTGGAGACCGGGGCGGTCTGCATGGCGGACAAGGCGCAGGCCCTGTTGAACAATCCCTTCGTGCAGGAGGCCTATCTGGGGGGCGCGGGATGAGTCCGGCGAAGCGTAGGCCCAAACCCGAGCGAAGGAGAACATCCCGCCCCCCACTTCGTGATCTCCCATCGGTCGGCTCGGTCCTCGAATCGCCGGAGCTTTCCTCTTATAAGGAGCGGGCGCCGCATGCCGTCCTGGCGGAGGCGGCCCGGCAGGCCATCGCCGCGGCGCGTGCCTCCCTACGTGGGAAAGCCGGATCTCGGAAGGAAGCTCCCGAGCGGGAGGCCATCGTGAAGGACGCGGTCCGCCGCGTGGAATCGGAGCTCCTTCCTTCTCCCAGGCCCGTGATCAACGCCACCGGAATCGTGCTCCATACCAACCTGGGGCGGGCGGTGCTCTCCGAGGAGGCGATCGCGGCGGTCGTGGAGACCGCGCGGCGCTACACCAATCTGGAGCTCGACCTCACGCGCGGCGCACGCGGCTCGCGGATGGCGCACGTGGAGCCGATCCTGACCGAGCTCCTGGATACCGAGGCGGCCCTGGTGGTGAACAACAACGCGGCCGCGATGCTCCTGGCGCTGAATACGTTCTCGCTCGGCAAGGAGGCGATCGTCTCCCGGGGGCAGCTGGTGGAGATCGGGGGCAGCTTCCGGATCCCCGAGATTCTGGAGCGGGCGGGCGCGGTTCTGCGCGAGGTGGGGACCACGAACAAGACCCGCCTCCAAGACTACGAGCGCGCGATCGGGCCCCGGACCGGGCTTCTCCTGCGCGTCCATCCCAGCAATTTCGCGATGGTGGGCTTCACGGAGGAGGCGACCCGCGAAGCGCTGGTGGCGCTCGCCCGCAAGCGAAAGCTCACGCTTCTCGAGGACCTGGGGAGCGGCGCCCTGATCGATTTCTCGCGCTGGGGGCTGCCGGCCGAGCCCCAGGCGCGGGACGCGCTCCGGCAGGGCGTTCCGATCGTGTGCTTCAGCGGAGACAAGCTCCTCGGAGGACCGCAGGCGGGGATTCTCGCGGGGAAGCGGAGCCTCATCCAGGCGCTCCGGGCGAATCCCATGGCGCGCGCCCTCCGCGCGGACAAGCTCACGCTCGCGGCGCTGGTCGCGACCCTGCGCCTCTATCGCGATCCCAAGAAGCTGGAGCGCGCGATTCCGACGCTCCGCATGCTGAGCGAGCCCGAGTCGGAGGTGCGGGAGCGCGCGAGCCGCCTTCTCCACGCCATTCCGGACGTTCACGCTTCTCAGAGCCGAGCGGAGGTGGTAGCCTGCACCACGGAGGTGGGTGGAGGGGCGATGCCGCTGGCCCGTGTTCCCTCGTATGCCCTGGCGTTACGTCCCGCTCGGGGCAAACTCGAAGATCTCGCTCGCTCGCTTCGTACCGGTCCGGACCCTGTGATCGGAAGAATCGAGTCGGGAAGGCTCCTGTTGGATCTCCGTACCGTGGAACGTGACGAGCTCCCGAAGCTCGCCCAGGCGGTCGTGCGCGCGCTCGAGGAGGAACCCTGACGCCGTCCAGCGATCTGGAAATCGAGCGGTACTCGGATCCTCAGAGCTTTGCGCGGGAGGTGAATCTCCCGCTCGTCGGTGTCGTCAACGTCACGCCGGTTCCCGCCGGCGCCCCGTCCGCGACGCTCCTTGGCGCCGACAATCCCGACGAGATGAAGCCGGTCATCGACCTCCTCACGCAGACCCGCAAGTCGCTGACCCTGCGCTCCCTCTTCATGACGGGCTTTCCCTACGATCCCGAATTCTTCGCCGCCGGCCTCGCCCTCGCGCGCCAGTGGAGCCGCCAGGGACTGAAGGTCGCCGTCGTGGATCTGGATTTCCGGAATCCCACCCTCCTCCGCCCGAAGCCCGATCCCAACGAGGGGTACGTGGACGCGCTCGAATACGGGTGCTCCTTCCAGCGGATCGCGTGGGAGCTGGTGAACGACGCGCTCTGGCTGGTCGGCCCCGGGAGCCATCCTCCGGAGGAGCGACGGTTCACCGAGCATCCGGACTGGGCCCGCGTGATGCGGATCTTCTCCGGGCGCGTCGACGTGACCCTCTATCTAGCGCCGTTCCTCGACAAGAAGGGTTTCTCGGGGGCGCTCTCGAAGCGGATGGACGGAGTCCTGATCGCGACGTCCGTACGCCGCTCCAGCCGCGCCGCTCTCCGGGATGCGTTTCTGGAGTTGTGGGGCTCGGATGCGCCCATGATCGGCTACCTCGGCCTGGACGTGCCCTACGTGCTCGCTCCGCGCGGTGAGGTGGAGCTTTCGCCCGCGGAGCCCTGGTCCTCGGCGAGGTTCGAATCCTCGAAGTCGGCGTGGCCCTATCCCGCGCCCCCCTCCGGTGGCGCCGCGGCGGGGCCGCAGGGGCCGCCCGCACCAACGGCGCCGGCTTCGGCACCCAAACCTTCCGGAAGCCGCAGGGCTACGGATCCGAAACCAGAGCCGCCTCCCGGAATCACGCGCGCCCACGTCACGGTGTCCGCGCAAAGGCCGACCCAGGCGCTGGTCGAGCGAATCTCGGACGAGGTGCGCCGGGAGCACGTGCCCCGCTCGGCCCAGCCGCGTGCGACTCCAGGGCGCTCCTACGGAATCCTCTGGGGGGCGCTGCTCCTGATCACGCTCGCGGGGGCCGGGGCCTGGTTCGCCTATCAGGCCATGCGGAGCGACGCCCGCCGCGCGGCTCCTCGCGAGACGCTCCCCTCGGGCACGGAGCCCATGCTCCCGGAGAATCTCGGGGCCCAGAACCCGTCCGCTCCCGGCGGTTCAGAGCCGGCGCAAACTCCGTCCGTCGGCATCGTTTCGGGGGCGCCCCTGGGTGGGGGCTCGCCGTCCGCCGGAACGGATGCGACGGGCCAGGAGATTCTGCCCTATCGCGTCCATGTGGCTTCGTTCCGTTCCGAAAAGACCGTGCGCGAGCTCGTGAGGCGCCTTCGCCTGAAAGGGCTCGATGCCTGGTATGCGAAGGCCACCGATCAACCCGACTGGTACCGTGTGTTCGTCGGCCACTACGCCGCCCGCCAGGAAGCCGCGCAGAAGGCCGCGGAGCTCTTGAACCATGGATGGGTGGACCACGCCATGGCGTATCCCGACAACGCGAGGTAAACCGTGTTCTTGAAGCGACTCGACATCCAGGGATTCAAATCCTTCCCGCAGCGCATTCGCGTCGATTTCGGCCCGGGGATCACCTCGGTCGTGGGCCCGAACGGAAGCGGGAAAACGAACATCGTCGAAGCCATCCGCTGGGTCCTGGGCGAGCAGAACATGAGGAACCTCCGCGGGGACACCCTGGAGGACGTCATCTTCACGGGCTCCGCGCACCGGAAGCCGCTCGGCATGGCGGAAGTCTCGCTCACCATGTTCAACAACCGGGGCGTGCTGCCGTCGGAGTACACCGAGATCGCCATCGGCCGCCGCACGTTCCGCAACGGGGGGGGCGAGTACTTCATCAACAAGAAGCCGTGCCGGCTCCGGGACGTGCGCGACCTCTTCCTGGACACGGGCATGGGGTCGCACGCCTATTCCCTCATCGAGCGCGGCATGGTCGACAACGTGCTCTCCGACGAGAGCGGGCACCGGCGCTTCCTCTTCGAGGAGGCCGCCGGGATCATGCGGTACAAGACGCGCAAGAAGGAGGCGCTCGGGAAGCTCGATCTCACGGTGGGGGATCTGACCCGCGTGAACGACATCGTCATCGAGATCGAGCGCGAGGTCCGGTCGCTGGGCCGCCAGGTGGGCAAGGCCCGCCGGTACACGCGGCTCCGCCAGGAGATCAAGGTCCTGGACCTGGGGCTGGCGAAGGAGGATTACGACCGGCTCTCGAGCGTGGGGTCCGCGTTCCTGGACGACGTGGCGCGCGCCGAGGAGCGCCGGGGGACGCTCACCTCGTTCCTGGCCCGTCACGACGCGGAGCTGGAGCAGCTCAAGCTCGACCTCCTGAAACGCGAGGCCGAGGTACGTCTCGCCCAGGAGGAGCTGAACGAGCGCGAGGCCCGCGGAGCGGCGCTCCTGAACGAGGTGGCGGTGCTCCGCGAGCGGCGCACGGGGCTTCTGGAGAAGCTCGAGCATGCGCGCTCCGAGGGCACGCGGCTCATGAAAAGCCTGGAGGAGCTCCGGCGCGCGAAGGATGCGCTGGAGGGGGAGCGGACCCTTCTCAACGCCGCCCACTCGGAAAAGGCACGCGAGCTCGAGGAGATGGAGGCCGCGCTCTCGGCGGTGCTCCCGCGGCTCGAATCGAAGCGGGCGGCATTGCCAGAGAGGAAGCAGCTCTCCCTCGACCTCTTCCAG
>Ga0099791_10000202_pt1 | contig 20805 bp, 17 predicted proteins | sample Rivendell_Oct201_7_FD_77318 | JGI IMG/M metagenome (GOLD analysis project Ga0099791, IMG submission 77318) | Vadose zone soil and rhizosphere microbial communities from the Eel River Critical Zone Observatory, Northern California to study diel... | ecosystem: Environmental > Terrestrial > Soil... | reverse complement strand
GCCGGCGCGTCGGCCTCGTCGGCCCGTCGGGAGGAGGCAAGTCGAGCCTGCTCGCGTTGATCCAGCGCTTCTATGATCTTCACGACGGCCGCATCACGATCGATGGACAGGACATCACACGGGTCACGCAGGAAAGCCTGCGGGCAGCCATTGCGGTGGTGCCGCAAGATCTTTCTTTGTTTCACCGTTCCGCCATGGAGAACATCCGGTACGGCAGGCCTGACGCAACGGATGGCGAGGTCATCGAAGCTGCGGATTTTGCGAGATGCCGCGAGTTCATCGAGGCTCTGCCGCGTGGCTTTGCAACCATCGTCGGCGATCGCGGCGTGAAGCTGTCGGGAGGACAGCGCCAACGCATCGCGATCGCCCGCGCTTTCCTGAAAGATGCACCATTGCTCCTGCTGGATGAAGCAACCTCGGCGCTCGACAGCGAATCCGAGCAAGCCATTCAGGAGGTGCTCACGAAGCTGATGCGCGGACGCACCGTGATCGCAATTGCGCATCGGTTATCGACAGTTCACAACTTCGATCGCATCGTCGTTTTGCGAGCCGGACAAGTCGTCCAGGATGGTCCTCCGGACCAGTTGATGCGCCACGACGGCATTTATCGCAACCTTGTGCTGCAGGAAATGAGCCGCCTCGCAAAACACGCGGCATGAAGTTGCGATGAACGCAAAGGCGCAGCCCCATCCTGCCCTCCCAAGTAGCCCGGATGGACCGGAGCGCAATCCCGGAACGGGAAAGTGCCGGCGGGACGAGTGGGGGGGCGTCCCGCCCAGGAACCGCACCCCTTCACGGGCGTTATTTCCAGCATGCCAATCGAGGCCAGCGGATTCCACTTCGCCTTTGAACGCAGGAGAACGGACGTGACCAAAGCATTTATTGTTGTCGCGACGATAAGTGGATTGATGATGTCGACAGCGCTCGCGCAGGCACCGGAGCGTCCGGGCGCCGGCACTGCAGCCCAGCCCGCCGATTCTGCGCAACCCGTCAGTTCTCAGATCGTCAGTGCCCAGGGCAAGGACGAATGGCTGGCATCGAAGTTGAGGGGCACGGCCGTTGTCGGCTCGGACAACCAAAAGGTCGGGGACATAGTCGACATCTTGCTTGATAAGAGCGGGCAGGTCAGAGCGTTCATCGTGGGCGTGGGCGGCGTCCTCGGCCTCGGCACCAAGGAGGTTGCAATCGATTTGACGGAGTTTCGCGAAGTGCCGGCTGCCAGCGGCAACAAGGCACAGTTGAAGGTCCCGATGACCAAGGAGCAACTGACCCAAGCCCCGGATTTCAAGCCGCTCCCGTCGCCGCCGGCGACGACCGGCTCCGCACCAAGCGGATCGCCCCCACGATCGCCGTCGCGCTAACCACAAGGGGTCGCCCACATTATCCAAACGTCGGCACAATGCCACGCTCCGGGGCAGCATCGCGGTCCACCAGCCAAAGCAGGTCTCCTTCCGAGTACGCACGCGCAGCCGGCAGGTCTGCCCCGGAAAACACTTGGGCGAGGATCTGGCGTTTGGAAGGTCCGCTGACGAGGAAGAGCATTTCGCGCGTCGATGCCAAAGTGGGAAATGTCAGGGTCACGCGCGGAACGAACGGTTCGAGGCCGGCTTGCGGCACTTCAACCACCCAACGCGTCTTCTCGCCGAGTTCCGCATGACCCGGAAACAGCGAAGCCGTATGTCCGTCTGACCCAAGTCCCATCAACACCACGTCGAACAGCGGGCGCCCGGGCAGCAGTCGTTCTGCGCCGTAAAAGCGACGAAGCTCCGTTTCGTACAGGCGCGCCGCCTGCTCCACGTTTTCGACGTTTGTGGGTATCGGGCAAATGTTGCCAGAGAGCGTGGGAACACGATCGAGCAGCAGCCGGCGCGCCATGGTGACATTGCTGCGAGGGTCGTTACGAGGGACGAAGCGGTCGTCCCCCCAGAACCAATGAATGTGATTCCAAGACAAGGCGCCGCGGTAGCGTTCGGTCGCCAGCAGTTCGTAGAGACGTTCCGGGGTCGAGCCGCCGCTAAGGCAAACAGCGAGGCGACCGTTCGATCGACGCAGACGCGCCAAGATCCGCTCCGCCGCCGTCCGCGCCAGCGCATCGGCGTCGGCTACGACAATTACGTCCGGAGGTTTCGGCGGCATCGTGTCCTTTCCTTCCCTTCCCCCTACCCTCCCCCGCAAGCGGGGGAGGGTAGGGAGGGGGCTCACGCAATTGGCCGCCAGCGCCGGCCATCGCGCGCGAGCAGCTGATCGGCCTCGGCAGGTCCCTCGCTGCCGGCTTTGTAGACCGCAAGCCCATGCGGTCCCGCGTCGCGCCACGCGTCCAGGAACGGCTGCACCGCCCGCCACCCCGCCTCAATCGCATCCGCCCGTTGAAACAGGATCGCATCGCCGATCATGCAGTCGTAGATCAGCGTCTCATATCCGCTGCTCGGCGCCGTATCGAAATAGTCCTGGTACTTGAAGGTCATATTCACGCCCGAAATCGCGACGGCGGGCCCCGGCACTTTCGCATTGAATTGCAGCCCGATGCATTCGTCCGGCTGGATGCTCATGACCAGAAAGTTTCGTGCCAGCCGATCGACGGGCGTATCCCGGAACATTGCAAACGGCGCCCGTTTGAACTCAATGGCAACCTCGGTTCGCCGGGATTTGAGCGCCTTGCCGGTGCGCAGGTAAAATGGAACACCCGCCCAGCGCCAGTTGTCGATCATGAGCTTAAGCGCAACGTAGGTTTCGGTCGCACTGTCGGGCCGGACGTCCTTCGTTCTGCGATAGTTCTCGACTTCGTTGTCGCCCACCCGGGCCGCAACATATTGCGCGCGTACACAGTCTTGCAGCACTGTCGCGTCCCGCGGCACGTGGATCGCGTCGAGCGCTTGCGCCTTTTCGGAGCGGACCGCGTGTGCCTCGAAACGCGAAGGCGGCTCCATGGCCACGAGCGAGAGCAGCTGGAACAGATGGTTCGGAACCATGTCGCGCAAGGCGCCGGTTTCATCGTAGAAGCGGCCCCGGTTACCCACCGTAAGGGTCTCCGCCACGGTGATCTGCACGTGGTCGATGTGGTGGCGATTCCAAATCGGCTCGAACAACCCATTTGCGAACCGCAACACCATGATGTTCTGAACCGTTTCTTTCCCGAGGTAGTGGTCGATGCGATAGATCTGACGTTCGTCGAGCACCTCAAGAAGTTCCCGGTTGAGCGCCTGCGCCGAAGCGAGATCGACTCCGAATGGTTTCTCGATGATGAGCCTGCGCCATGCCCCATTCTCCTCGTGGGCCAGACCCGTCTCGCCAAGACGGCGGCCGATCGGCGCGAATGCCGAAGGCGGCGTCGCGAGATAGAAGAGGCGGTTGCCGCGGGTGTCGCGGGCGCGCTCGGCCCGCGACAGCGCCTCCTTTAGTCTCTGGTAAGTCGCAGGATCGTCGGCACCGCCGGCAACATAGCCGACACAACCAAGCAGCCGGCTCACGATTTCATCATCGACCTTGCCGACTGCAAACCGGCGCAGTCCATTTTCCAGCTCCGTGCGAAAGGCCTCCTCGGACTTTTCGGCCCGCGCCACGCCGATGATCGCAAAGGTGTCCGGCAGCAGACCTCGTACCGCGAGATTGTAGAGCGCGGGCACGAGAAGACGGTGGGCGAGGTCTCCGGAGGCGCCGAAAACGATGAAGCAGCACGGGTGCGCCGGTACTGCTATCGTTGCCGGGCGTTTCGTCATCATCGGTGAAGGGCTCTCGATTCAACGTGTCCGCCGAAGCCTTTACGCATGGCCGACAGGATTTTCTCCGCAAACGCATGGTGCCGGCCCATTCCGGTTTCCGGCTCTCCCGGCGAATGGACCCGCAGCGTGGGCCTAGCATGCCGGGCGAGCATGTCCAACTTACGGCGCGCCTGCACGGACTAAAATCGCACCGGTTGCTCGCGGCATTGGGCCGAGGGCCAGCCGGATACGCGCTGCATCGGCTTTGCCCGAGGGTCCACTCACTCGCTCTCCTCGGCCGTCGCCTGAGAGCGCTGCTCGACCGGCATGAGCGAGCGCGTGAGATTGAAGGCGCTATTGATCAAAGCAACATGGGAGAATGCCTGCGGGAAATTGCCGACGAGCCGTTGCGCCACCGGGTCGTATTCTTCGCTGAGAAGGCCCACGTCGTTGCACAGGCCCATGAGGCGCTTGAAAAGTCGCTCGGCGTCCTGCCGACGGCCCTGCAGTACGTAGACGTCAGCAAGCCAGAAGCTGCAGGCGAGGAATACCCCTTCCCCGGGCGGCAAGCCGTCAACAGAAGTACTTGTCTCGTAGCGCATGACGAAATCATCTGCCAGCAGGCGCTGCTCTATCGCGCTTACGGTGCCGCTTATGCGCGGATCGGAGACCGGCAGGAATCCCACGCATGGGATCAAGAGCAAGCTCGCGTCGACTTGTTTCGATCCATATGACTGAACGAAGCTGCCGAGTTGTGCGTCGAAACCGCGCTCGCATATCTCGGCGCGAATCCGCGCCCGCAATTCTCGCCACTGATGAACCGGCCCCTCAAGTCCGAAAGTTTCTGCGCTCTTGATGGCCCGATCGAACGCAACCCAGGCCATGACCTTGGAATAGGTGAAGTGCCGGCGCTCTGCGCGAACCTCCCATATGCCTTCGTCCGGTTGGGACCACACGCGCGCAAGGTGACCCAGGAGCGCCACCTGCACCCGCCATCCTGACTCGCTCGTGGTGATGCCGCTGCGACGAGCCTGGTGAAGGGCATCCATGACCTCACCGAACACGTCAAGCTGAAACTGACGGTGCGCTGCGTTCCCGACCCGGACCGGCTTGGAGTTCGCAAAACCCGGTAACCACGGCACGATCCATTCATGCAGCTGGCGCTCGCCGCTGATACCGTAGAGCGGTTGGATTTGATAGGCGCTGCCGGCGACTGCCCGCACCATCCAGTCGCGCCACGCCTGAGCTTCGTGGTAGATGCCGGCATGCATCATGGCGAGCAAGGTGAGTGTCGCGTCGCGCAGCCAGCAGAAGCGATAATCCCAGTTGCGCGGCCCGCCCGGGCGCTCGGGCAATGACGTGGTCGCAGCCGCCACAATGCCGCCCGTTGGCGCATATGTCAGGGCTTTGAGCGTAATCAGCGACCGCATCACCGCTTCGTGCCAGGGCCCCTCTGCGGTGCATTTTCCTGTCCAATCGCGCCAAAAAGCCTCTGTCGCCTCAAGGGCCGTTGTTGGGTCTCGCGGCGCCGGTGGGGGCAGATGCGACAATGAATAGGTCAGCACGAACGGAATGGTTTCGCCTGCCGCAATGATGAAATTTCCCACCGTTGTCAGATTTTCGCCTCGGAGCTGCACCGGCGTGCGCAATACCACCATATCCGGACCCGCAATGGCACGGTATGTACCGTCCTCCAGGCGCGTCATCCACGGCACAATCGCGCCATATCCAAATCGGAACACGAGCTTCGTCGCCATCGGCACCCGGCCGCGTTCGCCGACCACCATACGCACGATGTTGGAATGCCTTCCCCGCGGCGGCATGAAATCGATCAATGTCGCGGCGCCTTCCGGGGTTTCAAATCGCGTTTCAAGAATCAGCGTGTTCGGGCGGTATCGCCGAACGACGCGCGCCCCGGAATGCTTCGGGCAGATCAGCCAATGCCCATGGTCGTGGGATCCGAGCAGCGCCGCGAAGCAAGCCTCCGAATCGAACCGCGGCCAGCATAGCCAATCGATTGACCCGTTGCGCCCGACCAGCGCGGCCGTCTCGCAATCACCGATCAGTGCATAGTCTTCGATGCGCATAGCGATCAGCGCCGGCGAATTGTGGAGCGAAACGCTCCGCCACGAGATACGGGTAAAATCAGCCGATCGGCAATGCAATAAACTTCGCAGTGCCGCCCGACTTGATGCGCATCAATACCGAACGTTTCCCGGCGCTTTTTGCGATGTTTACCAGCCTGAACACGTCCTCCGGTGCCCCGATGGCCTCGTCCGCGACGTTGAGAATGAGGTCGCCCGGATCAATCCCTCGACCCGCTGCCAGCCCACCCGGTTCAACCTCCACAACCATGACGCCTTGTCGTTCCTCGCTGCCGCCGAGTGCACCGAGCGCAAGGAGCTTCAGTCCAAGCTGCGGGTGATCTTCGTTGTTTCCGGCCTCGTATTTAGGCGTCGGCAGCGGCGAAACCTCGGCGGGGATCGGGGACCGACCGGCCATAACGGCAATCCATTCTTCGCGTCCCTTTTTCCGGATGCCGAGTATGATTATTGAGCCCGGCGGCGTGGCGTCTATCGCGCGACTGAAGTCGTGGGCGTTCTTTATCGTTTCACCATTGACGGAATCCACGAGGTCGCCCGCTGCGATCCCTGCCTTCGCGGCCGGCCCTGTAGGGTGGACGTCGGCAATGAGAATGCCCGCCGGCGCCGCTAGCTCCAGGCTGTCCGCAATTTCCGGCAAGACGGATTGGAACTGAATTCCTAACCAGCCCCGCGTCACCGCGCCCCTCTCCTTGAGCTGTTCAGTGATGAGTTTCGCCTTGTCCGACGGGATCGCGAAGGCGATTCCTACTGAACCGCCCGTGGGCGAGAGGATGATGGTATTGACTCCGACCACATTGCCAGAAACGTCGAATGTCGGCCCGCCTGAATTGCCTTTATTTATGGGCGCATCGATCTGAAGCAGGTCTTGATACGCATCCGACTCCTTCTCCACGTCCCGGCCCCGCGCAGAGACGATCCCGGCCGTAACTGTCCCGCCGAGACCGAATGGATTACCGACGGCGATAATCCAGTCACCGACCTGCGGCGGCTGTTCCGCAAACTTCACGTGCACGAAATTCCTGCGCCCATCCGCCTTGATCACCGCGAGGTCGCTCATCGCATCGGTGCCGATCACCCTCGCTTTGTAGACGTCGCCCTCGTCAGTGCGAATCTCAACCGACGCACTGCCTTTGATGACATGATTGCTTGTGACGGCGTAGCCGTCGGCACTGATGAAAAAACCGGATCCTTGCGATGTGCTAAATCGCGACCTTGGTCCTTCGGGCGATCCCGGCGCCCGTGACGTCAGATCGACCTCGGTCGTACGAGCGATGACCGCGACCACGGCCGGCTTGACCGCATGAGCAAGCTCCGCAAAGCCGGCAAAATGCGAGGCTCGTTCGGTGCCGATAGGGCGAGGCAGCTCTTGCTTCGGGAACAGCGGCACCTGAAGGAGGAGGTTTGCGCTCGCGATCAAGGTCGCCGTCGCAACACCTATCCCACCGAAAAGTGGCGCGAAGCGGCTACTGCGCCCGATCGCAAACTTCGATGCGACAATCCGTTCAACCATGACGCTCTCCACTCGGTCGCTCGGCCGTCCAGTAGCGCGAGCGGCGTATCGCGACCGGCGCGATCAACCGCTTCATCGATACGCCGTCTCTACCCTCCCGGCTGGCGGGGGAGGGAGGGAGCGGCAATGAGGGCAGATGACAACCTCCTCCCACATGGTCTCCACGTGGGCGTTCCCGGTATTGGGATGTTTATCGGTTCGACCGCGAACTGCCCGATGACGCGGACAGGCACGCTTCCAACGCGTGGACAGCGCGTGCCCACCGTTCTCTCTCTCCGCGCGGGTACCCCGTCCGCGTCGGCCCCCTAATCGACGGGTGCGAGGGCTTTGACTCCGCTCTCGCGCGAGGCTTCCGGCGCGCGCGCGTCCGCCGGAAGTTGCAACACCGTGGCGGATTGTCCGACGCAAAGCCGTGTCAGCAGCACCACCTTTCCATTCGGAAATTCCAGTGCATCGTGATGTTCGTAGGGGCTATGGAGATTGATCTGCCGGAAGCGCGCGACCTTCTCTTTCAATTTCCGCCTTTCGTAGAGCCCGAGCGGGTGGTCGCATTCTACATCCTGGTCAAAGCTCAGCTCGGTTCCGGGAAGCAAGCACACGGCAACATCCGGCTCTCCTATCGCCGCGAAACCGCGGGTCAATGAATTCACGAACTGCGTTGAAACAAGCTTCTCGCCAACTCGCGCCGCACGACTCGCGACGTTCTCAAGGCTGTAATCGCACATACCGGAGCCTCCTGCTGTTAGCGCGCGAACGTGCAAACAAATCGACCCGCGTGCTAAATTGGGAATGAAACAGCTATCCTGCGTCCTGTGATTCAAACCGAATAGCCGCCGTTCGTTCCTCCGCGGCATCAGAATATTTACCAATGCGATCGTCCGCCGTGATCACTCAACGACGGTACATGAAATTCGATCGCCTGGACGCGTGGAAGCCTCGCGGGTGATGTCCGCGCCATTCGTTTTCCCGACGCGGACGCCATTGCGACGCGCCCTGCCAGGGACTCTCCCAAGGCGATCGGCTCGGATCAAACGCATAGGCGCGTTCGGACCGCCCGCGAATTGGAATTTCGTCGCGATCTTGCCTGTCGCTCTCGCGAGACACCAGGCGATACCGCGTATCGATAACTCTCCCCTTTCTATCCAACCGGAAGCACTCGGTGAAGGCGGTCCTGGATCGCCGGCGACTTTCGTTAAGTTCAAGATCGCTCGAGTTGCACGAGAGTTGCCGGGCCGCCTCGGGTGAGGGCGGTGCGAGCGCCCGTTTGGACGCCACATGGGCCCACGCGGCCTCGATTATCGGGTCAAAGACCGGTACCGCCACCGCTCCCCCCGTCGAGCCGCTGCCCAGCGTACGGCGCCGTCCTCCGGCATTGTCGTAGCCGAGCCAGACTGCCACCGTAACGTCGTTGGTGAAGCCGACGAACCAAACATCGTTCTCATCCTCGGAGGTACCCGTCTTGCCGGCGACGTACGGGGAGAGCCTTGCAATGGAGCGGGCGGTTCCACGCGCGAGGACGCCTTGCAACATGGTCTTCAGCTGATAAAAAGCCGCCGGGTCGACGGATTTGATCATGACCGACGCTGCCTGGTGTCGAAAGATATTCTGGCCATCGCGCTCGACGGATTCCACCACATAGGGTGTGGGCCGCTTCCCCTCATTGGCGATCGCGGCGTAGAAGGCGGCAAGGTCAATCGGCCGCACGGGCTGCGCACCAAGCACGAGCGGATAGACCCGCTGGCATTCGCGATAGATCTGCGCCTCCACCGCCAGATCGCAGATTCGGTTGAGACTGGCCTCGGGTTTAAGCTCGATTCCCCCGTCGAGGAGGTGCACGGTCGCACGATTGCGCGAATTCTCCAGTGCCGCCCGCATGGTCAGGACGCCGCCGCCGCCGCCGTCGTAATTCTTGGGCGCCCAGTATTCGGGCTCGCGGCCTCCCCGTGCCCGCGCCCCGACCGGGCGGAGCGCGATCTCGTCGTCGCTGACGAGCGTGTCCGGCTGCAAGCCCTTGCCCAGCGCCGCAAGGTAGGTCAGGGGCTTGATCGTCGACCCCGGCTGGCGTGCGGCCTGAGTGGTGCGATTGAGCTGGCTCAGGGGATAGGAAAATCCGCCGGCCATCGCCAGAATACGCCCCGTCTTGTTCTCCAGGACCACCACAGCCCCTTGCACCTCGGGGCGCATCCGCAGTTGTGCGCGCCCCGGCGCCTTGCCTTTTCCGCCGGAAAGATGAACCAAGACCACATCATGAATCTTGAGTTTGCGCTGTGTTCGGGGATCGAGGGTGAGGGGTACGATGCGTCCGTCCGCAAGGCCGACATGCCAAGCCGCGCCCTTCTTGCTGGCGGGCGCTTCTACCACCACGGCCGGCGTCCAGTGGACGTCATACAGCGGCAGACGTGCGCTTATGAGCGCTTGCTGCCATGCCGGGCGTTTCTCGTTGGGCTTCCTTTCGGCCTCGATCCGCCCGATTGCTTGGGAAAGATTAGCCTCAGCGCCTTTGAATTCGAGGCGGCCGTTGTCGCGCTCGTATTGAAACAATCCCTCCTGAAGGGCTTCTTCCGTCGCGCGCTGTAGTTGCGGATTGATCGTGGACCTTATCGTGTAGGACTCAGGTGCGGCCTCGGTGACGCCGGCCACCGTTTTCACTTCGCGAGTGACCTCATCCACGAAATGGAAACCGATGTCGCGCCGCGCCCGTTGATTGGGCGCCATTGCGGGCAGCGACGGTAACCCCGGTCTGCCATGCAGCCTGGCGTTTTCTGCGGCACCCAACATCCCGTCTTCTTGCATTCGGCCCAAAACATACGCGAGCCGGCCCTGGGCGCGCGCCGGCTGCCGATCCGGGCTGAAAAAGTTCGGCCCCTTGGTCAGGCCCGCGAGCAATGCGCCTTCCTCCACAGAGAGCTCGCTCGCCGACTTGTCGAAATAGTTGCGAGCCGCACGCTCAATGCCCCACGAGCCGCGGCCGAGATAGACGGAGTTGAGATACAGTTCCAGGATCTGCTCTTTGCCGAGTGTGGACTCAACTCGCGTCGCAATAATCGTCTCGCGAATCTTTCGCTCGTAGGTTCGATCTTCGCCCACCAGCAGGTTCTTGACGAGCTGCTGGGTTATCGTCGAACCTCCCTCGCGGCGGCCGGCTTGAGTGAGATTGTTCAGGAAAGCGCGGACCAGACCGCGTTCGTCAACCCCCTTGTGCTGGTAAAAGCGCTTGTCTTCGGCCGCAATGAACGCGTTTCGGACGTGGACCGGCACCTTATTGAGCGAAATCCAGCTGCTGCGCTGGTTGTCCTGAAACATGTCGGCAAAATGCCGGCCGCTGCCGTCGAGCACGGCACTCACGCCGGGAAGTCTGAGGCCGTTGAGTTTGTTATGGTCCGGAAGGTTGCCGGTCGCCTTGTTGTAGAAGTCGATGACGTCGCCGAGGTCGACCGCGGGCTTCGCAGTTTCCTGGCGTTTGCAGAATTGTCGATAGGCGGCGTGCAGGTCGCCAAAGTTGATGCCGCGGAACTCCTTGTTGGTCTCACCGCCAACCGCCTGAGGATCATTCATGGCGGTCTCAATGAGGTCATCGATGTTGATATTCTCGATCGCAAAGACATCAAGCATATGCTTGCAGCCAGCCTGCAACAGCTGCGTGACCTGCCGTTGATCCCGATCGCGGCTGAACTCCGTTTTCACCGCGCCTGGATTTACCGCGACTTGGCTAAACGCCAGCGCCGCGGCGAGGATTTTGACGAAAACCGTTTCCATTCTCGTCCCGAAATTTGCACTGATCCGCTCGTTGTCAAGGCTTTCGACACCTAAACGTTCCGGGAATGTGGCAATTTCTCGAATCGCAGCAGCCCACATCAAATCATGTGGCGGTCTGCCGCCGTAACCTCGCCGGCCCTGCGCACGAGACAGGTTCGCCGCCGCGAAAGATCGGAACGCGCAAAGCACCCCAGCGTTTATTCCGCAGCTCAACCGGTGCAGCGGACGTGGCAATCAAAGGCAGATCCCTGGAGCGTGACCGACTGCGTCTTTCAATCCTTCGAAGCAATGGCGCGACATCGCCCGCAGTCCCACCATGGCGCGACATCCCGGTCTGCGTTATTGTCGCGCACCCGGACGACGAGACGATTGGCTGCGGCGCCCAATTGACCAACAACGCCACGGTCGTCGTGGCGACAGACGGGGCGCCGCGAAACCTGGCGGATGCAAAAGCACACGGCTACGACACAGCCTGTGCATATGCGGCAGCGCGCGCCAGGGAGTTTCGCAGCGCCACGCGCATCGCCGGGGTGGACGAGACTTCGCTCATCCAAATCGGCGTGCCCGACCAGGATGCCGCCCGCCATATTGCGGACATGGCGCGGATGCTCGCCAGCGTCATTGCAGCTAAGGGAATCCATTGCGCCATTACGCATGCCTATGAAGGCGGTCATCCCGACCACGACGCTGTCGCCTGCGCCGTATCAGCGTCCTGTCGCCTGCTTGCGCGCAGCGGCTACGCGGTTTCGCTCTATGAAATGCCGCTCTATCGCCAGGGAGCCAATCGGGAGTTGCATCAAATATTTGCATCGAATGAAGCGGCACCAGAACTGGCGCTGTTTCTTGATGCCGATGCGCAGGCGCGCAAGCGGCAGATGCTCGCCTGCTACTTAACGCAGCGCCACACGCTTTCGGGCTTTGCGGTGGAGACGGAGCGGTTCCGCCCAATGCCCCGCCACGACTTCACCGCGCTGCCTAATAATGGGGCGTTGCTCTACGAGCGTCATGATTGGGGCCTGCGAACCGGCGCCGAATGGCAGGAGCTCGCCGGGAAGGCGCTGATCGAACTCGATCTCATCGAGCCCCAAGTTTGAAGTTCAAGATATGAAGCTCACCGTTTTGAACGTCGCCTATCCGCTCGCTCCGGTCGGTCCCCAAGAGGTCGGAGGAGCGGAGCAAGTTCTCAGCAGGCTCGACCGTGCATTGACGCGCACGGGGCACAATTCGATCGTGATCGCCACCTCTGATTCGACGGTTTACGGACGCCACGTCCCGATCGCGCAAACGCCGGCGCCGTACGATCACGACGCGATCGCGCGCGCACGCCAGTTATGTCGCGATGCACTGCAAGCGGTGCTTTCAGCCCATGATGTCGATGTCGTTCATATGCATGGGGTCGATTTCGCCGAGTACCTTCCGGCGCCCAATGTCCCGGTCTTGGCGACATTGCATCTGCCGATCCAGTGGTACTCGCCCAGCGCCTTGCGCCCGGCCCGCCCGGCCACCTGGCTCAACTGCGTGTCGCAAACGCAGCACGAGGGCTGCCCGCCAAGCCCAAGCCTCATCGACCCGATACGCAACGGGGTCACCATCGACGATCGACCGAACGATCGACCTTTGGCGAAAAAGGGCCGTTACGCGCTTGTCCTCGGACGTATCTGCCCGGAAAAGGGCGTGCATATCGCAATGAACGCCGCGGCGCGGGCCGGGGTCCCTCTCGTGATCGCCGGGAAGGTCTTTCCTTATCCCGCCCATCTCGAATATTTCGAGCACGCTGTCACGCCGCGGCTCGGTTCAATGCACAGCTACATCGGACCGGTCTGGGCCGAGAAAAAGCACCGTATCCTGGCCTCTGCCCGCTGCCTTATCGTCGCTTCGCTTGTCCCCGAAACAAGCTCGCTGGTCGCAATGGAGGCGCTCGCCGCCGGAACCCCAGTCGTCGCTTTCGCCAACGGCGCTTTGCCGGAGATCATCGATCACGGCAAGACCGGACTCCTGGTTTCCGACGAAGACGGGATGGCTGCGGCGATCGAACAGGTCGATCATCTCAGTCCGCATGCATGCCGGGCCGCGGCGCGGGACCGTTTCGACGTCCGTCATATGATTGATCGGTACTTCGCAGTCTATGAGAAAATCGCCCGCCTTCACGGTCGTCGCCCGGGCGAGGCCGCATGATCGACAAAGTCGTTATGCACGGCATTTCAGAATTGCTGGCCATCGAACCGGCGTGGTGGCTGCTGTGGGAGCGATGCTCGCGGCGCACGCCGTTTCAGTCTCCCGGTTGGCTTCTCCCATGGTACCGTGCATTCCGGCCGGGAGAACCGGTCGCCTTCGCGTTCTGGCATTCTGGACGCCTGGTCGGGATCGCCCCATTCTATGCAACGCACGAAACAGACGGATTTCATCTGCAGTCGTTCGGATCCGCAGTGAGCGACTTTCTCGATATGCTCGTGGAACCGGGATGGGAGGACCTCGTCGCAGAGGCCTTTGCGGCCGCGCTCGCGGCGGAAACCGGATGGAACACGATCACGTTTGATGAACTGCCTTCCGATGCCATCGCATTGCGCCTCAAGAAATTGCGCGCGTGTGCGGTTTCCGAGCAGACTGCCAGCACCTGCCCGGTGCTCACGCTTGAGCGTCGCGTAGCGGCCGAATCGAATCTGCCATCGCACCTGCGGCGCAACTTGCGAAAGGCCCATCGTCGCGCGACACGCCGAGGCGAGGTGCATTTCATCCTCGCGGACGAGGGCGCGGCGCAATACACCTTCGACCGCCTGGTGGCCCTGCACACCGCACGCTGGCACGCGCGTGGTCAGGCTGGGGTGCTGGCCGACGAACGGATCCGACGGTTTCATGCCGACGTTATCAAGGTTCTCTATCCCAAAGCCGTCGCCAGGCTCTATGAACTGCGGATCGCCGGACAAACTGCAGCCGCGTATTATGGCTTTCAGGATAACAATCGCGCCTACGCATATATCAGCGGTTTCGATCCACGCTTCGCGCACGAGAGCCCCGGCTCGCTTCTGCTCGCCCATGTGATCGCCGACAGCGCGAACGCCGGCGCCGGCGAATTTCATTTCCTGCGCGGAGCCGAGGCGTACAAGTACGCCTGGGGCGCCCACGACCGCCACAATCATCGCCGTCAGTTCGTCCGATTAGCTTCTCTCGCCGATGTCATCTGAACTGCGCTGTCCTGCGCTGGTGGCCGTTCCGGAAGCGTTCCGGGACGTGCTGAGACGCCTTGCGCGCGGCGACTTACCGGCCAACGTGGCATTGATGCACCTGATCATGCACGCGGACGCGCCGGAGCAGGTCAGCGAAGCCATTCGTGCGGGCGTTGCCATGTCCGCTGCGACGCCCTCGGCGCGCTCCCGAACGAATGCGCTGTCCAAAATCTGGGCGCAGACACCCGACGCTTGGAGCACCGTGAAGGGCATCGTGTCGGTTGCGCAGAAAGGACCGCGGACTGCGGGTCCAATCGAATACTGGACAAGGTTTTTCGATCTCGCCGCGGCGCAGGCTGCAGATTCCGCCACTGCTCTTTATGCGCTTGGCCGGGCTGACATCCTCGATGCCGCCACGCGCGAAGTGATGCGGCGCCTGCGAGAATGGAAGGTGCTGGCGCGGGCGTCGAACATATTGGAAATCGGTTGTGGGACAGGGCGGTTCGTTGCGCCCCTGGCGATGGCCGGCTATCTGACAATCGGAATCGACACGTCCGGCGGCATGTTGCAGCTTGCCGCGCTGCGTTGCCGGACTCTTCAATCCGCCTTGCTGGTGCAAACCGCGGGCCATGGTCTCTCGATGTTTGCCGATTCCACGTTCGATGCGGTTCTGGCAATCGACTCCTATCCCTATATCGTTGCCGCGGGTCGCGAATTGGCCGAGGTCCATATGCGCGAGGCAGCACGCGTTCTGCGATCGCAAGGCTCGTTTGTCATACTCAATTATTCGTACCGGGATGATCCAGTGACGGACGCCCACGAGGTCGCAACGCTGGCGACGGCATGCGGCCTGTCAATCATTCGCAATGGAACTCGGGATTTCGCAGTTTGGGATGCCAGAACCTACTTGATGCGAAAGCCCTGAAATCTACTCGGTCGTACCCTTCAGTCCGCGCGGTGATAAAGGGCTTTCAGAACCAAGCCGGGCTGCAGCGCAGCCTTCCGGCACCGTCGCAATATCCGAGCCCGATGTGGCAGCAGCCGCTCGCGGTGTTCGAGCAATAATAGACCTGATAGTCGGCCCCGCAGTGGTCGGCACAAATGAAATGGCCGTTGTAATAGCCGCAATGGTTTTGATGCCGGCGCGGCAGCAGCGGCATCGCGGCAAAACTGTAGGAGAACTGCTCGACGGCCGGCGAGTACTGTGGCCCGGCCCCCCGGTCAGCCGCCGTACCTGCCGTCGCCATGGCGCCGAGCAGCGCCGCCACCCCAATCAACGTCTTCATCCTGCCATCTCCATTGGAGGCGTAGTGGTACCAGATTCGATGGCACAGCTCGCTGAAAATCTCAAATCTCATTCCGGGAGCGCAAGGTAAATCGGGGTGGCCGGGACGAAAGCGCGTTCACGCGCGTCTTCGACGCGCTGCTGCCCGGCCACGACGGGGCCGATCACTCGGCCGCGACACCCAATGGTTCAAGCCGGCCATGGAACGCGTCGGATTCGCCAGCGGCCGGGAGCGCCGGCGCGGCTTCGTGTTCGCGCACCCGGAACCACAGCGCATAGAGCGCCGGCACCACAAGAAGCGTGAGAACCGTCGCCACGAACAGGCCCCCCATGATGGTGATCGCCATCGGACCCCAGAAGATGTTGGTGGCCAACGGAATCATGCCGAGGATAGCGGCAAGCGCAGTGAGCGCCACCGGCCGGGCGCGGCGCACGGTGGCGTCCACGATGGCCCGATAGCGCCCGTGCCCGGCCGCAATGTCGCGCTCGATCTGGTCGACCAGGATGACGGTGTTGCGCATGATCATGCCAGCAAGGGCGATCAGCCCCAACAGCGCCACGAAGCCGAACGGCCGGTTGGAGATCAGCAAGGCACCGGTCGCTCCGATCAGGCCGAGCGGCGCCGTCGCGAAGACGAGCGCCAGTCGCGAGAAGCTCTGGAGCTGGATCATGAGGAGCGACAGCGTCACGATCGCCATCACCGGGAACACGGCCACCAACGAACTGTTCCCCTTGACGCTCTCCTCGATCGACCCGCCGGTTTCGATGCGGTAGCCATAGGGAAGCGCGTCCTTGATGGGCTTGAGTTCTGGCAGCACCTCCTTGGTGACATCCGGCGCCTGCACGTTGTCGATGACGTCGCCGCGCACCGTGAGGACGGTGTCGCGATTGCGCCGCCACAGGATCGGCTCCTCGTATTCGTAGTTGAGCCGCGCAAACTGCGACAGCGGCACGGCGACGCCGTTGCGCGTTGCAATTGTGATCGTCGGCAAGCGATCGAGATCAAGACGCTCGTCCGCAACAGCGCGGGCGACCACGTCGATATGCTCGATGCCCTCACGGTATTGCGTGACGGTGAAGCCCGACAGCAATGTCTGCAGATTTTGCGCCACTTCCTGCGGGGTGAGGCCCATCGCCCGGGCGCGGTCCTGGTCGACCTCGAGACGGATCGATTTCACCTGCTCGCCCCAATTGAGGTGCGGGTCGATGATCTTGCGGTTCGTCGCCATCACGCCGCGCACGTCGTCGGCGATCGCCCTCACCTTCATGGGATCGGGCCCGACCACCCGGAACTGCACCGGGAAGCCGACCGGCGGGCCAAAATTGAAGCGATCAACCCGAGTGCGCGCCTCCAGCAGCGCACCGTCCGCAAGCGCCCGATCGAGTCGCGCTTTGACGCGCTCGCGCCCTTCCAGGTTCTTCGTCACGATGACGATCTGGGCGAAGTTCGGATTCGGCAGCACCGGATTGAGTCCGAGCCAGAAGCGCGGCGAGCCTTGGCCCACATAGCTCGTATAGGTCGCGATATCGGGGTCGCCTGCAAGCAGGCGCTCGGCCTTTTTCGCGGTCGCATCGGTGACGCCGATGGCGGTGCCTTCGGGCAATCGCATTTCGAGGAAGAGCTCGGTGCGGGAGGAGGTCGGGAAGAACTGCTGCTGGACGAAGCCGAACCCCCCTATTGCGGCCAGAAAAGTCAGCACCGTGAGGGCGACGACGCTGCGGCGCCAGCGCAGCGCAAATTCGATGGTGCGGCGCAGGGTGCGGTAGATGCGGGTGTCGTAGATGGCGTCCGGATTGTCGCGCGCATGGGCCTTGGCGAGGTTCGGCAGGAGCTTGAACCCGAGATAGGGCGTGAACATCACTGCCACCAGCCACGAGGCCAGCAACGCGAGGCCGACGACCCAGAAGATGCCGCCCGCATACTCGCCCGCACTCGATTTCGCAAAGCCGACCGGCAAGAAGCCGGCCGCCGTCACCAGCGTGCCGGTCAGCATCGGGAACGCCGTCGAATTCCATGCGAAGGTGGCGGCGCGGGCGCGGTCGAAGCCCTGCTCCATCTTCACCACCATCATTTCGATGGCGATGATGGCGTCGTCGACCAGGAGCCCGAGCGCGATGATCAGCGCACCGAGGGTGATGCGGTGGAGATCGACCCCGCCCGTGTACATCATGGCAAGCACGATCGCCAGCACCAGGGGCACCGAGAGCGCCACCACGATGCCGGTGCGCCAGCCGAGCGAGATGAAGCTGACGAGGAGCACGATGCCCAGCGCCTCCGCAAAGGTCTCGACGAATTCCGAAATCGACTGCTCGACGATATGGGGCTGATCCGCGATCTGGGTGACCTCGATGCCGACCGGCAGCTCGGCGGCGATTGCCTGCATGGCGCGCCTGAGGTCTTCGCCCAACGTGATGATGTTGGCCCCATCCTGCATGGACACGCCAAGACCAAGCGCCGGCTTGCACCGCGTTCTGCTTGATGACGCTATCGAACACCTGTTGTGGCGTGATGCCGAGCGTCGCCAGTTTGGCGTGGCTGAATTCGACGAAGATCTTTTCCGGCTGGTCGCCGATGAAGTTCACCTTGTTGACGTTCGGCACCCGCAGCAGGCGTTGGCGAATGTCTTCGGCGCGCGCCTTGAGGTCGGCAAGGCCGAGGCCATCCGCCGTGAGCATGTAGACCACCGAATAGACGTCGCCATACTCGTCGTTGAAGTTCGGGCCGATGATGCCGGCCGGCAGATCGCCCCTGATATCGCCGACCTTCTTGCGCACCTGGTACCACAAGTCCTTGACCTTGGCAGGCGGCGTGCGGTCGATGAGGATGACCTGAATGAACGACACGCCCGGCTGGGAGTAGGTTTCGACACGATCGAGCCACGGCAGTTCCTGGAGCTTCTTCTCGATCTTGTCGGCGACCTGCGTCTGCATTTCGGTTGCCGTCGCGCCCGGCCAGGCGACGTTCACGATCATGTTCTTGATGGTGAAGGAGGGATCCTCGCCGCGGCCGAGATTGAGGTAGGAGTAAGCGCCGGCCGCGCCGAGGACCAGGATCATGAACAGCACCAGCGCGCGGTGCGTGATCGCCCATTGGGAGAGATTGAAGCGCGGCATGACCGGTTCCTTTCAGTGGCTGTCAAAAACGCTGCACGACCCTCATCCTGAGCGCTTCAGCGGCCCTCGACGACGCGCCCCACGACGGCGCGGACTTTCTGTCCGGCTTGCAGCATCTGGACGCCCAGGGTGACGATCTGGTCGCCGTCCTCGAGACCGGAGGTGATGAGTGCGGCAACGTCGTTGAAGGACGACATCGTCACCGGCCGGCGCTCCAGCACGCCGGTATCGTCGACGCGATAGACCGTAGGGCCGGTGCCGCGGTTAAGGATCGCAGCGAGCGGCACCATGGCGACCATGGTGTCGGTCGGGTGCGACAGCACGACCGTCGCCGTCATGCCGAGCGCCACCGCGTCGTCCGGGTTCTCGATGGTGAAGCGCGCCGCATAGGTGCGGGTGGCGGTATCCGCCTGTGGCGACAACTCGCGTAGCCGCGCCGAAAATCGGCGGTTCGGGTCCGACCACAGCCGCACGCTCGCGTCCGACTGGCGCGTTTCGGTGAGCCGGGTCTCTGGCAGCGAGACGACGGCTTCCATCTCGCCACGATGTGCAAGCCGCGCGACCGCCTGGCCCAGCGCCACCACTTGTCCTGATTCGGCCAGCGTTGCGGTGATCACGCCATCGGCGTCGGCCTTGAGGTCCGTATAGGCGAGCTGATTGTGGGCGAGGTCGAGCGCACGCCGCGCCCGCTCCATCCGCCCCTCGGCCTCGTCCTTGGCGGCTTTCTTGCGTTCATAGTCCGCCACCGCCGCGTAGCCGCGGCTCCGGAGGCTCTGGTAGCGCAACTCATCAGCGGCGGCTTGGGCGAGATTCGACGTGGCGGCCGTGAGTTCGGCGTCAGCACTTTCGGCCTGCAATTGGAGATCACGCGGATCGAGCCGCGCCACCACATCGCCCGCCCGGACCCGATCGCCCACATTGACGAGACGCGCCACCATCTTGCCGGCGACCCTGAATCCAAGGTCGGTCTCGTAGCGCGCCCGTACCACGCCGGCAAACTCACGATTCTCGTTCGCGGGGACAAATGCCACGCGCTGCACCTGCACCGGCCGCACCGGCGTCGCGGTCGCGGACGTTGCCGCGTCGTTGCATGCGGTGAGAGCGGGCGCGAGCGCGACCACGGCCACGATTGCCCCGATGGCGCGAAGCCCCCTCCCCCGCGTGCGGAGGAGGGGGGAGCGGGTGTGCTGGCGTGAGGTCGGCAAGGGCATGATGGCACTCCTTTGCGGTCGGTTATCGCGGTGGTGGCCCCTTTCCCGGGAGGAGCGGTGGGTGATCACTAATAAGTGATGAAATCCGTTTTTCATCACCCATCAGACAAGATCGCGCTCTCGACTGGTTCGACATGGCGTTACCGGGGGGTGATGGCGCGGAGAGCGAACCTGACGGACGCGCGAGCCTCGGTCTCCAGATCCTGTCCTTCCTCCAGGCACTGCCCGACGATCATGGGGTGGGTGAAGCACAACATGGAGCGAAGGATCAGCTCGGCAGTTTCGCGCGGCTCGACGTTCTCGAATTCACCGGCCTCGATGCCGTCGCGCAGGATCACTTCCATCACCGTGCGCATGACCTCCTTGTGTGCCCGGATCGCATCCCAACTCAATTCGATCGCCGCCACGACCATGTCGTTGACGCGCTGCTCGGTGAGCACGTTCTCCTTGTGATAAGCGAGAATCTCGAGAATCAGCTGCTCGATTCGCTGGCTGGCCGGGCCCTTGGCGCGGGCTACCGCCCAGGCCTTGCGGTCGATCTCGCCGAGGAAGCGCCGGCAGATCGCCTCGACGATCGCGTTCTTGGACGGGAAAAAGCGGTAGACATTGGCGGGCGACATGTCGAGCTCGGCCGCTATATCCGCCACGGCCGTCTTGGCAAAACCAAGCCGCCGGAACAGCGCCTCGGCGGTGTCCATAATCCGGGCCCGCGTATCGTCGGGCTTGGTTCTGGCCTGCGAATTCAACGGTATCCCCTGCCGGCGCGAATAAAAGCGGCTAACTGAATGCTGACGCATTTAGTAATTCGTCACTAGCCCAAGATCAAGCCGGCCAGGTGAACGAGGCGATCACACCTCCGTTATGGCCCCCGCGGCGTTCTGCAGATGTCCTGGATTGCGCCATCCGCAAACGCGGACAGTCATTCCGGGGCGCCCCGTAAGGCGGCGAGCCCGGAATCCATT
>Ga0099791_10000197_pt1 | contig 20940 bp, 15 predicted proteins | sample Rivendell_Oct201_7_FD_77318 | JGI IMG/M metagenome (GOLD analysis project Ga0099791, IMG submission 77318) | Vadose zone soil and rhizosphere microbial communities from the Eel River Critical Zone Observatory, Northern California to study diel... | ecosystem: Environmental > Terrestrial > Soil... | reverse complement strand
GACTTGAACACGTTCGAGCCCGCTGACGCGGTCCACCCACGGGCCCTCGACCAGCGCCTCACCTTCGAGCGTCATGCCGAGCGCGGTGAAAAAAGCGATCCCGGCTGCAAGGTCGTCGACGACGACGCTGACGTGGTCCAATCTCTTGATCGTCATGTCCCTAGTATCGCGGAGGCCATGCGCGGCGGTTTCCCTACTCCGGGGCGCTCCTGAGAGGGACGAAGATACTCCGGTCCGACTCGCCGCGCCCCTCGGCCCGGACACGCGCCTCTTCCCAGAAGACCTCCTGGGCCCGCACCGGCCGGCGCCGGCTCGCCCGTTTCCCCAACGTTCCGTCCGGCCGCAGCTCCCGCGCCTTCACATTGTCGGCGAAGAGCACGTCGAGGATGTGGGCGAGGCGGGCCTTGTGCTCCGGCTCCGCGACCGGGAAGACCAGCTCCACGCGCCGGTCGAGGTTCCTCGGCATCCAGTCCGCGCTTCCGATGAAGGTCTCCACGTCACCGCCGTTCCGGAACTCGAAGATGCGGCAGTGCTCGAGGAAGCGATCCACGATCGAGACCACGCGGATGTTCTCGCTCAATCCCTTCACCCCGGGGCGCAGCACGCACGCCCCGCGCACGTTGAGAGAGATCCGCACGCCCGCCTGCGAGGCCCCGTACAAGGCATCGATGATGGGCTTGTCCACGAGCGAGTTCATCTTGGCGCGGATCTGCCCCGGCTCCTCCGGCGTGGACTTCTCGATCTCACGGCGGATGAGCTGGAGGAACCGCGACCGGAGCCCGAGCGGCGCCATCGCGATCCGCCGCCAGGGCAGCGGCTCGGAATAGCCCGTGACCACGTTGAAGAACGCCGTCAGGTCGGCGCAGAGGTCCTCGTTCGAGCTCAGGAGACTCAGGTCGGAGTACTCGAGCACCGTGCGCTCGTTGTAGTTCCCGGTTCCCAGGTGCGCGTAGCGCTCGATCCCCGCCGGGCCGCGCCTCACGATCAAGAGCGCCTTGGCATGCGTCTTCAACCCGGCGAGCCCGTAGAGCACCTGCACCCCCGCCTCCTCCAGCCTCCGGGCCCACGCCGCGTTTCGCTCCTCGTCGAACCGCGCCTGGAGCTCCAATAACGCCGTGACCTGCTTGCCGTTCTCCGCGGCGCGCTCCAGAGCGCGGACCACCTCGGAGTTCTGCGCGGTGCGATAGAGCACCTGCTTGATCGCGAGGACGGAGGGGTCCTCGGAGGCCAAACGCAGGAGCCGCAACACCGGCTCGAACGTCTCGTAGGGATGGAAGAGGAGATAGTCGCGCTGCGCCACGGCCTCCCAGATCGCTTCCCCGGGAGGAATGTCCGGCACCGGCTGCGGCGGCCAGGCAACCGCGCGGGGCGCCGGCAAGGAAGGGACGCGCGCGAAATCGATCAGGAACCGGAGGTCTAGGGGCCCCGCGACGTGATAGACGCTCAGCCGATCCAGCCCGAACGCGGCCATCAGCCGCTCCGTGATCTCGTCGCTGGTCGTCGCCTCGATCTCCAGCCGCACCGGGTCGCCGCTCCGGCGCTGCTTCAATACGAGCTTCACCGCATCGACGAGATCCTCCGCCTCCTGATCGTCGGTCGCGAAATCGGCATCGCGCGTGACGCGGAAGAGCACCGCCTCCTTGATCTCGTGCCCGGGAAAGAGCTCTCCCAGGCGGCCCCGCACAACCTGTTCCAATAAAACGAAGCGCGAGCCGCCCTTGCTCCCCATCTGGATCCAGCGCGTGGACTGCCGCGGGAGCTGGAGCAGCGCAAAGCGCTCTCCCACGCCCTCGCGCGCGAGTCGGATCGCGAAGCACAGGGTGAGATTCGTGACGTGCGGGAAGGGCAGCTCCGGCTCGACCGCGGCCGGGGTCAAGATGGGCAGGATCTCCCGTGTGAAGAGGCGATCCAGGAACGCTCTTTCTTGCGCCAGCAGATCCTCGTCGCGCACGAACTGGACGCCGTTCTCCTCGAGCTGAGGCAGGATCTCGCGCTCGTAGGTGGTGTAGGCGACGCGCACCATGCCGTGGGAACGCTGCCCGATCTGGGCCAGCGCGGAGGGAACCGCCTCCTCTCCCTCGGCGCGGTCGATTCCGGCCTCGATGGCTTCCCGGAGTCCGGAGACTCGAACCATGAAGAATTCATCGAGGTTGGAGAAGAAAATCCCGAGAAATCGCAGGCGCTCGAGGACGGGGAGTGTCGGGTCCTCGGCTTCCTCGAGGACGCGCCCGTTGAAGCCGAGCCAGGTGAGCGCGCGGCTGAGGTAGCGAGGCTCCGCGGTCGAGCCGTTCCCCGCGCGGTCCGTCACGCCGTGACCTCGCGGAGCACCGGCTTCAGTCCGAACACCTCCTCGAAAAGGGAACCCTTCTGATCCAGCGTCAGCCGCTCGAGTGCGATGTCCTCGGCTGTCTCCACGTCGATCCGGAGCTCCCCCTCCTCCACCGTGATCTTCGGATTCTGGATCCGCTGCGCGTGCGCCTTGTCCAGGGCGTCCGCCACGCGGATGATCGCGCTGAGCCGGTTCACCGTCAGCCGCGCCGCTCGCGGGAGCGCCGCGTAGGCGGGATGATCGGATTGCGGCGTGCCCTTCCGGTGATAGCGCGCCACGTTCGCCACGATCTCGAGATCCATCTTCGAGAGCCCGAACACCTCCGAGTTCACGAGGAGATAGTAGGCATGCCGGTGATGCCCGCGCGCCGCGACGTAGTTGCCGATGTCGTGGACGATGGACGCGACCTCGAGCAGGAGGCGCTCCCCTTCCCCCATGCCGTGCTGGGCGCGCGTGGCCTCGAAGATGCCGCGGGCGAGCGCGGCGGTGTGCAGGCCATGCCGCTCGTCGGCGCGATACTTCCTTGCCAGATTGAGGGCGGCCGCGATGGTCTGCTCCGGGAAGAAGACGGAGGAGCCGCTCTGGATGGAGCGGGCTACCTGTAAGAGAAGCCCGTCCCGGATGCTGGCGCGCGCGACCAGGAGGCGATCCACGGGATTGAGCTTGATCAGCTCCGCATACACCATGAACGCCGGCGCCAGCGATTCCGCCTCGGGTGTGGGAATGGAGTAGGCCGCCGCCACCTCCGCGGCGCTCATCCCGAGGATCTTGTCCGCCAGCGCGCGGAGGTCCTTGGCCGAAACGGCAGCGAGATCCCCCTCTCCCTGGAGGGCTCTCGCCGCGAAGCGCGCCTCGGGCCCGATCGCGATCAGGTTCGTGACTTTCTCGAAGGGAAGCGTGCGCTTCACCTCGTTCATCATTTCCTTCACGTTGTGCTGGATGAGCCGGGTCATCGCGCGCTTGTCCCCGAGCTCCGAGCGAAGGAGGTCGCGCATGCGAAGCGTGCCCAGCTCGTAGGTCAGCGAGCCCGCGACGTCCCCGCCGCGCACCAGCGCCCACTCCGTGCCCCCCGCGCCCAGCTCGAACATCAGGGAGTCCCCGCTCGTGAAGTCGGGGCGGTCGGCCAGCGCCCGCTGCACCGCGGCGAACGTGAGCAAGGTCTCCTGGGAGCCCTCGATCACCTCGACCTCGATTCCGGTCGCGAGGAATACGCGATCCACGAAGGTGTCGCGGTTCAGCGCGGCGCGGACGGCGCTCGTGGCCACCGCGCGCGTGTGCGTGACGCCATAGGTATCCATGATGGCGCGGTACTGGCGAAGCATGTTCACCGACTTCTGGATGCTGGCGGCGGAGAGGGTCCCGGTGCGGAACGTCTCGCGCCCGAGCGCCAGAGGCTTCTGCACGTCCTCCAGCTCGCGGACCGATCCGTCCGGCTTGAGCTCCGCCAGGAGCATGCGGACTCCACTCGATCCGATGTCGATGACCGAGATGACATGGGTCGCCACCGCCGCCCCGGGCACGGCCACGGGGACCGTGGGGGTGGTCGTGGTGGTATCAGGCACGGGTCTTCAGCACCGGTTTCAAGCCGAACTCCTCCTTGAAGAGATCGCCGCCCTTCTCCCCGACGGACCACTCGTCCAGGGTCACGTCTCCGCGCGTGCGCGCCTTCACGGTCAGCTGCGAATCCTTCGTCTTCGCAGCGACGCCGAGCACGTGCTGGCGGTGATCGTGATCCAGCGCGTCCGCCAGTCTCAGGATCGCCGCCAGGGCGCGCACCTGATCGCGGGCGCGCTCGGAGAGCGCCGAGTAGGATTCGTGGCTCAGGTCCGGCGGCGCCTTGCGGTGATAGCGGGCGACGTTCGCCACCACCTGCACCTCCTGCTCGTTCAATCCGAGGATCGGGGTCTCCGAGATGATGTAGTGGGCGTGGCGGTGATGCCCCGGGCCGGAGATGAAGTTCCCCACTTCGTGAAGCAACGCCGCGATCTCGAGAAGCAGCCGCTCGCGCTTTCCCAGCTGGTGCACGTCCTTCAGCTGATCGAAGAGAGACAGCGCCAGCGAGGCGACGTGGCGTGAATGTTTGGGATCGGGATCGTATTTTTTCATCACGGCCTGGGCGGCGTTCAGGGTCTGCGAGGTCTCGACCTTTTTCTTCCCTTCCGCGCCCGCCACCCTCGCCAGATCCAGGAGCACGCCGTCCACCAGTCCCACGAAGGGGACCAGGATGTGGCGCACGGCCGTGCGCTTGCCGATGTGCTCGAAGATCGCCCCGGCGGGAACGATCACGTCCGCGCGATCCGGCTTGAGGTCGTATTTCTTGGCTCGCTCCTCGGGCTCCATGTTCGCCAGCGCCTCGAGCAGCTTCGTGAGGCGTCCCAGCGGAACCGCGGCCGGCTTTCGCTCGGTGTCGTCCTTGGCCGCCTCGTTCTTGGCTTGGCCGGCGACCAGGGTCGCGATGGCCTCGATGTTGCCTCCGGTTCCGACGAGCTGCGAGACGCGGTGGCCGCGGAGGGATTCCAACATGGGGAAGCGCGAGGCCCGCAGCCGCTCGCGCAGGATGCGCAGCAGCTTCGGACCCGTGGCCTTCCCCACCTGCTCCAGCAGTCGGACCGTGCCCAGGTCATGCGACTCGACGAGGAGGATCTGCCCCTTCTGCAAGAGAGCCAGCTCGGCGGATCCGCCCCCGACGTCCAGGATCACCGCCGTGCCCCGGAGCGTCACCTTCTCACGCACCCCCAGCGCGACCAGCCGGGCTTCCTCGGTGCCCTCGATCAGCTCGAGGTCGATCCCCGTCTCGGTGTGCACGCGCTCCAGGAAGGCCGCGCGGTTCTTCGCCTCGCGCGTGGCGCTGGTGGCCACGGCGCGATGGAGCACCACGTCGTATTGCTCCATCAGCGCACGAAATTCCCGGAAGGCGTCCACCGCCGCGTCCAGCGTTTCGGGATCGATCCGGCTGGTCTTGAAGACCGACTGCCCCAGACGCACGGAAACCCGCTTCCGCTCGAGAATCCTGTACCGGGTCGGGCTCTTGAATTCGGCAATCGCGAGGCGCAGCGCATTGCTTCCCACGTCCATTCCGGCGCAGCGGATGGGAAACCGCGTCTTGTCGGCTCTCATCCTCCCATCTTACTGCATGTGCTAGACTTGGGATACATGGAGGAGGTTTCGGCGGGGTTACGAGGAGGTTCCAATGGAGTTACTCATCGTACGTCATGCCATCGCGGTGGAGCACGGCGATCCCGCGTACAAGCGCGATGACGATCGGCCGCTCACGCCCGAGGGGATGCACAAATTCCGCCTCGCCGCGCGCGGGCTCAAGGAATTCACCGAAAAGCCGGACCGGATCGTTTCGAGCCCCTTGATCCGGGCCCGCCAGACGGCGGAGATCCTCCGCGACGCGCTGGCGCCCGATCTCAAGATCGAATACTGCGACGACCTGGTCCCGGGCGGGGACTTTGCCCGCGTGGTGACGTTTCTGAGACAGCTCGGCGCGGAGCGCGTGGCCATCGTGGGGCACGAGCCGCACCTGAGCGGATTCACCTCGTATCTTCTCGTCGGCGACAAGTGCAAGGCGACCGTGGTGTACAAAAAGGGCGGCGCCGCGCTCGTCACCTTCCCAAGCTCTCCCGGCGCCGGTCATGGAACACTCGAGTGGCTGGTGCAGCCGGGCGCCCTGCGCGAGATCGCCTCGACCCACTCCACGTAGCCGCGATGCTCGAACGAGAGCTGAAGTTTCGAATCTCCGAAGGGGACAGGCCCGAAGAGATTCGCGGCGCGCTCGAGCGTGCGGGCTTCCAGCTCACGCCCTCGGGCGCCCTCTCCCATGAGGATCGCTACCTCGACACCGAGGACTGGCTCCTCCACCGCGCCGGCCTCTCGCTGAGACTGAGGCGCGAAGGCGCGGACCTGCGCCTGGAGGCGAAGACGATCGCTTCCACGAGCACGGAAACGATGGAGCGGCTGGAGTGGTCGCAGCAGCCACCCGACCAGGGACCCCCCTGGAGCCATCTTCCGGAGGGGGAGGTTCAGGGGCTCCTCGAGCCCCTGGCCTCGCTCCACGTCGTGAGCCGCCTGGGCGTGCGCGCGCGCGTCGCGAGCGAGCGGGAGATCTTCCGCTGGTCGCGGCAGGACGAGACCCTGGGCTCGGTCACGCTCGATGACGTCGGAGAGAATCCGGGATCCGAAGACGCGGGGGCGGAGAGAAGGCACTACCGCGAGCTGGAGCTGGAGCTCCGGGAAGGCGCGCCCGATGTGCTTCGCGACGTTCGCACGGCATTGCAAGATTCCTTTGGATTCCATCCCAGTGCTACGACCAAGCTCTCCGCGGCTCTGGACGCGGCAGGAATTCAGGTGCCGGAGCTGGACGAAAGCCCCTTCAAGCCCCACGAGAGCGACCGGCTGGCGGATGTGGCGGTGAAGAACATGGGGCGACAGCTCGCGCGGATGTTCTGGTACGAGCCGGGCACGCGCGTGGGCGTGGACCCCGAATACGCGCACGACATGCGCGTCGCGACGCGAAGGCTGCGGACCGCCCTGCTCGTGTTCGCCGACGTGATCCCGGGCAAGGCGAGGCGCGAGTGGCAGCGCGAGCTGCGCTGGATCGGGCGCGGGCTGGGACGCGTGCGGGACTGCGACGTGGAGCTGGAGCGCGTGAAGAAAATGGCGGCCGGCGCGCCGGAACCCGAGCGCTCGGCGCTTCTGATCTTCGCGAACCGGGTGGAGATCAAGCGAGCCCGCCGCCGCGCGAAGCTGCTCCGGCGCCTCGATTCGCCGCGCTTCGTCGCGCTGAAGGCGCTCGCGCGTCCCTGGATCGAGATGCGCGCCGACCAGGCGCTGGTGCGCGAGGGGGACGCGCCCGCCTACATCGCGGGCCCGCGGATCGTGGCCGAGTGGGATCGCAGGATGCTGGAGGCGTGCACGATCGCGGAACAGAATCCCACCGCCGAGAACGTGCACGCGCTCCGGATCGCCATCAAGCACACGCGCTATGCCGTGGAATACTTCTCGGATCTCGAGGGACACGGGGCGAAGCATCGCGCGAAGCAGCTGGGGAGGCTCCAGAACGTGCTCGGCGCGCGCCAGGACGCGGCCGTGATCCTTCGCCACATGCGCCGGTACGCGGCGACCATTCCCGACGAGGATCGGGAGCTTCTCCTGGGCGCGCGGTCGGCGATCGAGAAGATCGACCGTGCCGCGCGCGTCAAGAAAAGCGAGCTACAGCAAGTGCTGAAACTCGGCGCGGATCAGGATCCGAGCTAGCCCGCCCAGACCGAAGCCTTCTTCGCCCACTCGCTCTGCGGATACTTCTTCTGCACCGCCTGAGCCGTATCTTTCAACTTCCCCGCATCGTTCGTTGCCTTGTACGCCGCGACCCCGGCCCAGTAGAGCGCCTGAGGGGCAGCCTCGCTCGTGGGGTATTGCTGGACCACGGATCTGAAATGCTTCTCCGCGTCCTCGAATTTCTCCATCTTGAAGAGCGATTTCCCCAGCCCCAGCTCGAGCTGCGCCAGCATGTCGTCCACGCCCAGGAAGCCCTCGATCCGGTGGGCCTCCTCGCCGTTGGGGGTGATGACGAGGATGGTCGGGGTCCACTGCGCTCCGAATCGCTTGAATGTCTGCGGCTGCTCCTTGATGTGAACCTTCGCGGGGATGAAGTTCGAGCTGATGAAATTCACCACCCGCTCGTTCGGATAAACCTCGGCTTCCAGCCGAGCACACCCGCTTCACTGGGGAGCGGCGCTGAAGTCCAGAAGTGCTGCTCTCCCTTGGGCTTTCGCGGCCTGCAACGCCTGATCGGGATCCTTGAGCCAGCTGATTGCCAACGCGACCATAGGTACCTCCTCTGATTCTTGCCTTGCCCCCATGACCCGCTAGGTATTATTACGCGCTCATGGGGGAGCACTTGGCAAGCCACATTCGCGACGTAACCGAACCGCCTCAGACGCGGCCGGCCTCCGTGCCGGGTGCGCGTCCCAGGCCGGCGAGGAGCAAGAAACGGCGCCTGTGGCGCTGGGCGCTCGCCGTGGCCGCGATCGTGGCCTGGCTGGTCGTTCTTGCCGGCCTGAACCAGGCGCCACCCTGGACGGCGCTCCCGAGCGCGGGATCAGGGAACGTGATCGTGAATGGGGTCTCCGTCCCGGTGCGGGACTTCCACAGGCTCACGAGCCGCCTCGGGCCGGGAGCGCGCGTGCGGCTCGAGAGCGATCAGGATCTCGATATCCTCAGCTCCGGCGTGCTCGGGCTGCAGCTCACGCCCGGCACCGAGGCCGTGCTCCCAGCGGCCCCCGGGCGCTGGTTCGGACGGAGCGGCGTGGCGCGCGTCGACCGTGGATCGCTTCGAGTCACGACCGGACTCCGCTTCGACGGCGCCCATCTCGCGATCATCACCCCCGACGCGACCGTCCGCCTCACCGGCACGACGGTGGCCGTGATCGCCGAGCCAGGGGGAACGTGCGTGTGCGTGCTGGACGGAACCGCCGACGTGAAGGCGAGTCGGGGCGGGGTCGTGCACGTGCCGGCGGGGACGCGGTGCGACATCGCGAGGAATGGGAACAAGGCGCCCCGGGAGGGTGAGATCCGCGGGGCCGAGCGCCCGAAATTGCAAGACCTGAGGGATCGGCTGCAGGCCGTGATGAACTAGTGGTACACAGGGGTATGGGGGGCGCGGACGGCCCGGACGCCCGTTCAGTCGCGTGTCGCCTCAGTCCGACACCGGTCGTGCCCGCTGCTTTCTGCTATTCTGCGGCCGCATGAGGAGTTCTTCCCCGCGCTCCCTGATCCAATGCGCTCTCGCGACCGCGACGCTCGCGGCATGCGGCATCCTTTTCTCCTCGCCGGTGCACGCCACCTACATCCCATCCGAGCGAATCCCGACATCGAGCCCGGTGTATCGCGATCTCGAGCGGCTCGCGGACAGCTACGCCAGCATGCCCGCCTTCCTCTCCATGCGCCCGCTCCGTGTCGCCGAGGGTTTGGCATTCCTCGACGCGCTTCTTTCGGTGTACCCCGACGCCGAGTCCGACCCGGCATTCCTCCGCGCGCGGCGCGAGCTCGATCCCGAAGCGCCCGGCTCCACACGTCCCTTCCTATACAAGGTGGAGGGCGAAGAGAAGGTCAGCGTCTCGCCCTATGTCTCCGTCCGGTACGAGGATGATCCGCGCAACCGCCCCGACGTGAATCGCGATTATCGCCTGGGCGGCAGGCTGGCGGCCGCGCCGGACTCGGGGACGATTCTCTTCGTCGACGGCTACGCGGGAACCGCGTCCCAGGGCGGACGCGGCACACCGAACTTCGGAACCGGGAACGCCCTCGTCGAGGGCATCGACTTCAATACGTGGATGGAGGAAGCGTACGTGGAGTTCCGCGCGGGACGCGTGCGCGTGCTCGGCGGGCACACCTGGCTTCGCTGGGGGCCCGGCCGCGAGGGCACCCTGGCGCTCTCGGACGCGGCTCCGGCGCTGGATCTCCTGCGCGCCGAGGTGGGGATGTTCCGCGTGTGGCGGTTCCAGTGGTTCACGTCGGTCCTGGACCCGGGCAGTCAGACCTATCTCGCCGGGCACCGGATGGAGTGGTCTCCTACGCCGCGGCTCACCGTGGGCGTGACGGAGATGGCGCGCTTCGATGGGACCAGCCAGGCACCTCTTTATCTGATTCCCTTCGTCCCCTACTCGTTCTGGGAAAAGCGACCGAAATCGACCACGGTCGGGGCGATTCCTGGGGACTCGACGGGGACCGCGTTCACCAAGAACAACGTGCTCCAGTCGGTGGACGCCTCGTGGACGCCGCGACGAGGCTGGCGCCTCTGGGGTGAGTTCATGCTCGACGACATCTCCTTCTCGAAGGACTACAAGCCCGACATGGTCGGATACCAGGCGGGGATCGAGACGCGCAGGCGGGTGATGGCGCGGGGATCGGGCGAGAGCGCGCGAGCTGGGATGCTGGGCGCGTCCCTGGAGTACACCCGCGTGAACAATTTCACGTACTCGGTCTGGCACCATCACGATTTCGCGGCGGAAGGATTTCCGATTGGATTCGTACTCGGGCCGGACGTGGCCTCACTGGCCGGAGAGCTTTCGTACGAGCACAACGACGCGTGGGAAGTTCGCGCGCGGGTGGAGTGGCGGAAGAAAGGGGAGGGACGGCTCGGCGATTTCTACGACAAGCCCGCGGGCGGCAAGGCCGATGCGTCGAAGTTCGAGGGGATCGTGGAGCGGGAGACGCGCGTCTCGGGATCGGTGATCTATACGCCGGCGAGGTGGCTGCGGGTCGAGGGGACGGTCGGCGCGAGCGAGATCAAGAATCGCGGGCACGTCGTGAGTGATGCGGTCCGGAACGCGCCGATTCGGATCGCGGGCACCGTGCAGTGGTGATGGCTCGTAGATGAGGAGCGGCCGCTAGCCCTTGGTGTAGGGCTCCCACACGTAGGGCCGCTCGTAGAATCCGGGATAGCACTTCAGTTCTTCAACTCGCTTGATCACGACGGCGGGATTGCCGGCAGCGACCACTTGCCGATCACGAGCTTGAGCTCCCCCGGCTCCTTTCCTCGCGGCGGCTTCCCGAGAACGAGAGGCGGCTCCAGCACGGCCCCTTCGCCGATCTCGACGTTCGGATAGACCTGGACCCCGGGAAGAACCTCGATGGCGGCTGCCAGGTTCAACGGAGCGCGCCCTTGTACGCGGCGGCCGCGTGCCCGTTCGTCGGCTGCTTCCTGGGAGCCACCGCGCCGTGCGGCAGGATTGGCTCGAGCCGGCTTCCGTTCCGGGCCGAGCGCTCGATCGCCTCGAGCGCGCGCACGACTCTCAGGCCGTTGAGCCCGTCGGTCTTGGGTCTCTTTCCGGAGAGGGCGCACTCGAGGAAATGATCCACTTCCAGCTGCAGCGGCTCCGTGGCGGGAATGTGGGGCGAGATGATGTCCCCGGTGCGATAGCTCAGCGAGAACTCATGGAAGGTCTCGGGATCCTTGAACTCCACGCCGCGATCGTAGATTTTGACGCGCTCCATGGAATTCGTGTCGTCGTACACGAGCATTTTCTGGGAGCCCACGATCGTTGTCTGGCGGAGCTTGCTTGGCGAGAGCCAGGAGACCTGGATGTTGGCGATCGCTCCACTGGCAAACTGCAGATTGATGAACGCGACGTCCGAGATCGCGCGCTGCACGTACGCGCCGCCCATCATCGCCACCGCCGACGGAGCCTCGTCGAGCCAGTAGAACAGCATCGAGAGATCATGTGGTGCCAGGTCCCACACCACGCTGACGTCTTTCTGATGGATGCCCAGATTCACCCGGATGGCGGAGATGTAATAGATGTCCCCCAGAGCGCCGGATTCGATGATCTCCTTGATGCGAACCACCGGCGGGGAAAACTCGAACGTATGCCCCACCATGAGGGTCACGCCCGCCCGGTCGGCCAGGCGCACCAGGATCTCGGCTTCTTCGACGGACGCGGCCAGCGGCTTCTCCACGAACGTGTGGCGTCCGGACTCGATGCTCGCTTTGGCCAGCTCGAAATGCGTCGAGACCGGGGTCGCGATGAGAATGGCCTCGATTCCCCGGTCGGAGAAGAGCTGCTTGGTGCTGTTGACGCATTGGAGATGCGGAAAGCGCTGCCTCGCCCTGTCTAGATTTTTCTCGTTCGCATCGCACACCGTTACCGATTCCGCCCTTCGATTCTCGAGCACGTTCCGAATCAGATTCGGACCCCAGTAACCACACCCGATCACCCCGACGCGCATCGACCCTCCCCCTAGTAACCTCCCCGTCCGCGGATCATGGCGGGAACCGTACACAGTATTAGCAAGAGGTCCCCTCCCACCGTTCCGTGGTGTGCGTAATGAAGATCCAGCATGACCATTTCTTCGAAGCTCACCCGGCTCCGGGCCGTTACCTGCCACAGACCCGTGCACCCGGGTACGACGTCCAGCCGGCGCCGCTGCCAGGAGCGATAGAGATCCCACTCATAGGGCAGGCAGGGACGCGGACCCACCAGGCTCATCTCCCCGCGCAGCACGTTCCAGAGCTGCGGTAGCTCGTCCAGCGACAGGGCCCGCAGCCATGCACCGACCGGGGTGACCCGTGAATCCGCCGTGAGCTTGAACACCTTGGACCCGTCCTCCGAGACCGACGCGGGCGCTCCGTCACGGATGAACGACTCGAGGTACTCGCGATGCATGCGTGGGTCGTTTCCATCCGTCATGGACCGGAACTTGTACATGAGGAATCGGCGCCCCTTCTGGCCCACGCGCTCCTGGCGGTACAAAATCGGTCCGGGCGAGGAGAGCTTCACCGCGGCCGCGATTGCCAGAAGGAGCGGCGAAAGAACCACGAGGCCGAACAACGCGCCGCCCACGTCGATCACGCGCTTGACGAACCCTTCCGGGCCCGTGAGGTCCGGCCGGCGGAAGCGCATGACCGGAACCCCGTCGGCCTCTCCGATCGCGGCCCGCGCCGCAATGACATCGAAACGCTTCGACGCGATGGTCACCTCCGCTCGGGCATCCAGGCACGCGAACGCGATGTCGAAGATCTCGTCCAGGTCCGTTCCTCGAGGCTCGAGGACCACTTCACTGACTTCCGCCTCGTGCACCATCCTTGCCGCGCTGTCCGGATCCACCGTGTCGAGCGGGAGCATCCACACCTTCCGTCCTCGCCCCACGGTGGACTCGACTTCTCTCATGAGGTCTCCCTCACGCCACGAATCGCCCAGGACGAGAACGGGGCCGCGCGTGAGCCGCCGATAGGTGCGGCGAGCCAGAGGCCTTGTGAGCAGCAGTCGCGCGGCAACGAGGAATAGCGCCGTCGCCGGGAGCGACACCGAAACGGCAAGACGGCTCTCAAACGGGATCTCGGCCTTGAGCAGGAACGCCAGGAGATGGGTGAGAACCCACGCCGGCAGAAACGCGCTGATCACGCGTGCGATCTGGCTGGTCCTCGAGATGAGGATCCGCGGCGCGTAGGATTCCCGGGCGCTCAGGATCGCGAACCACAGCAATCCGACCAATACGAGGAACACGGAACCCGTTGGACTGAATGCGGCACTCAGGAGCGCTGAAGGAGAGAATCGCACGAGTCCCGAGGCAGCGAATCCCAAGAGGACCGCAACGAGGTCCAGTGCGATGGCGGCGGAGACGGTGAGTCTGTGAAGGAGAGGCGAGACCGGCGGAATGGAAAGCCGAGTTCTTGGAGGTTCGTGCAGGTGCGCGTGCGTGCGCTCTCGCGCGACGAGTCCTTCGATCCTCAGCGCGGTCCTCCCGACGGTTCGTCACCGCCGTATCGGAGTTCGGACCACATCGGGGGGCCTTCCATGCCCCGCTCTGAACCGCAGTGAATCAGGCTAGCACCCGGGTGTCAATGGTTATTGGCTTGGGACACAGCAGCTAAGCCGAACGAGTTCACGCCCTGGATGACCTGTTCCAGCTGTTCGGGCATGAGCTCGGCATACATGGGCAGCGACAGACACTCACGGGCCCAGATCTCCGCCTCGGGGAAATTTCCCTCGCGATGACCGAGGGGTGAGTAGGCGGCCTGAAGGTGGATGGGCACGGGGTAATGAAGCCCCGTCTGAATACCCTGCTCGCCCAGATGCGCGCGCAACGCGTTCCGGTGCTCCGAACGGATGACGTAGAGGTGATAGACGGGCTCGCACCCATGAGCCGTGATCGGCGCCTGGATGCCGGAGCCTGCGAGCCCCCGGTCATAGAGGGCGGCGTGCGCCCGGCGCGCCGCATTCCATGTATCGAGGTGCCGGAGCTTCACGCCGAGCACCGCGCCTTGAATGCCCTCGAGCCGCGCGTTGTAGCCCACTTCGGCGTGCCGGTAGCGCTCCGTCTGTCCGTGGTCGCGCAGCCGCCTCACGCGAGATGCCAGCTCGAGATCGTTCGTCGCGACGGCGCCGCCCTCGCCGTAGGCTCCGAGATTCTTGCCGGGATAGAAGGAGAAACAGGCGGCGTGACCAAACGATCCGACGCGCCGCCCCCGGTACCGTGCGCCATGAGCCTGGCAGGCGTCCTCGATGACGAGGATCTGCTCCTCGGCGGCGAATTGGAGGATGGAGCTCATGTCGGCCGGCTGGCCGTACAGATGGACCGGAATGATGGCGCGCGTGCGCTTCGTTCGGGCCTCGCGAAGGCGCGAGAAGTCGAGGTTGCCCGTGTCGCGGCGCACGTCGACGAATACGGGACGAGCGCCCACGTGCGAAACTGCTTCCGCGGTGGCGATGAAGGTGTGGGCCGGAAGGATCACTTCGTCGCCCGGGCCGATGCCCAGTGCGAGCAGCGTCAGCTGCAGCGCCACCGTGCCGTTGCTGATGCCGACGACTTCCTCGACTCCGAGGTACTCCGCGAAGTCGCGCTCGAAGCTCTCGACGGCGGGACCCAGGACGAACGCGGTGTTGTCGATGACCTCCTGGATCGCGGCATGGACCTCTTCACGAATGTATCGGTACTGCGCTTTGAGATCTACGAAGGGAACGCCCACGGATTCCTCCCATAGATGGCGCTCTTTACGGTCTCCAGAACGATTTCCATGCCACGAGGAAAGGGTCCTCGAGTCTCACCTCGGCCGTTCCCAACGGGGTCGACACGATCCAACTCCTGCTGAGCTCTGATCCAGGTCAGTCTTCCTTCTCGTGCAAGGCACTCATCTATGTAGGGTGCCGTTCCGCAAAAGGTGCTCCAGACAGGAGTTCCCAGTACAGCTGCTTCCCGATTCATCGTCCCTCCCCCTCCGAGAACAAGATCGGCCGCATTGACCAACTCGGGGCCCTGCACTCCAGAGGGAAGCACTTGAATCCGTGAATCTGATCCGAGATTCAGCGACATCCAGCTCGCCTGCGCCTCGTCTCGTGCCATGATTGCGAATCGGTCCGCTCCGCCATCAAGGAGCTTCCTCGCGGCACCCACCCACATCTGGGTGCTGAGGTCGGTCGAGTAATGCGCGCTCTCGGCTGGTGGTCTGGCTAGGACGAAACGCTGATTCGACGTAATCCCGAGCGATCTTCGTGTAGCTTCACGACTCATCTGCCAGTGGTCGAGATACAAATTCTCCTTCAGACCCGGGAAGAATCGGCTCCTCCGCCGGGTGAGGAAGGGTAGGTGAGCGCTGGAGAGCAGGTCCGGCAGCAGGACACACTTTGATGAAATTACGAGGGGCCAGTGAAGTGAATGCTCATAGTCCATGATTCCGATCGAGGGGATACCCAGCGATCTCGCAGCCATCGCCGCGCTCCGTGAGCTCGAGACCAGGGCCTTCACCCCATGTCGGCGGGCAAAGTGCCGTAGCTCTCGAATACGGTTCAGCGCCCCGCGAACGCGGCCGTAGTTCGCAGCCTGGTTCCCATCGCCAACAACACTCAGGTTGATTCCACGAGCCTTGGCGAGAGCGACCGTCTGACCGTGAGGCCGTCCCGTCACCTCAACTTCGATCCCCTCCCGGTGTGCCCAGCGCAGGATCGGCTCCAAGAACAGGACCTGAGGCGTATTCTCCAGGTCAATCCAGAGCATTCGGCGCGCCTCCCTGTTGCACCCTGCCCAACCGGATGCCGTATCTCGAGAGGAACAGAGCTAGCTCTTCTGCGAGCGGATTTCCGAGGTCGCTTCTCTGCTTGGCTCCGAGATCGAGCCACGGAACTCCAGACTCGTCGAGCGTCTTTCTCGTAACTGGCGATAGACATGGGTCCGCCAGTACGACGGTTCCCTTGCCCGAGAGATCCAGCTCTCCGTTCTGACCATTCGCTCGCGCGAGCCGATACTGTCGGTCGCCCATTCTGAAGAGATCTTCGGAGGGCGAATCAATCCCGTTCGCGAGGACATAGCGACGGAATTCCCGGAGCATCTCCTCGATCAGTTCCTCACGCTTGTCGGCGCTCACGGACTCGGGCGCTTGCCGGATCACCTTTGCCGGCGTGCCAACAGCGAGCGAGAGAGGGGGAATAGTTCCTCTGACGAGGGAGTTGGCACCAATGACCGCACCATCTCCGATATTCGTGCCTGGCATGACAAACACTCGCCAGGGAAGCCAAACGCTCTTCCCAATGGTCACTCCTTCGAACGTGACGGGATAACCTTCAAGTGCACTGAGCCAGGAACCGTGGGTGAAAATGAGGCAGTCGCCTCCGATGCCGGAATCGTCACCGATGATTAGGGGTTTTGTCGGATTCAAGAAGCTCATTTGCATGATGATCGTGCGTGCTCCGAGCACGAAGCGCGACTCAGGAAGCATGGGACCGCCCACGAATACTTGTTCGTTGATCCTTGCGTCTTCCCCGATCTGCACATGAACGCAGAAGATGTAGCTACCTGCGCCGATCCTTGCGTGACGGTTGATCTCGATCGTTTCCCCCCGAACTATGGTCATCGGACCGATCTCAACGTGGTCACCGATCGTCACGTGCTTACCCAAGACGACACTGCCGAACGCGAACTTCACACACTTTCCTACGCGGTATCCGAAGACAGCACGATAGAGAATGGATTTCATCCAGCTCGGCATCCACCCATGCGTCAGAATGTGGCGGATTGGAATTCTCTCTCGTTTGATCAGACCTGGGTGAGGCATGCCCGCTCCCCATATTCAAGCCGCCATTCGTCCCTGGTCGATTCCAGGAGGATCGTTTCAGTCTCTGACGACCTGTTTTTCCACCAGTGGGCGACTTCAAATGGAAGGGCACGCCATACGCCTGGCAATTCCGCGATTGCTTGCAACAGGGCTCGATACTCCCGCCAGCGGATCTCGCTCGTGATGTAGTCAGGGTGAACGAGCACGGTCATGAGGCCGCCAACAGCGAAAAGCCATTGGATCTTCTCTTGCCAAACGGGGAGAGCGTTGCACTGAAGGATCTCCCACAAGGTATGGTCCTGGGCCAGAGTGATTGGAAGCTCCATGACACCGCCAATCTGGAATGGGTACGGACACCCACAACCCCCAGGGACTGGCTCATAGGGGTCGGTATCGGGGTAGGAGCTGTCGTAGACGAACGGTAGCTCGGGCATCCACTCCCAACGACGGTGCGTGGCAGGGGAGCGGAACCCGGAAACCTTCCACTCCTCTGCATATTCCCGTAAAGACCCCAGACGGCTCAGGAAGATCTCTCGAGACGAGAACTTCAGGCCATCATGCTTCACCCCATGGACCCCCACCTCGTGGCCCATCGCCCTCAACTCTCGAATCAACCCGAGATCGACCGGATAACGTTCCGTAACAAAGTTGAAGCAGGACCGAAAGCCGAGCTCGAGATCCAGGGCGGCCAGGTGAGGGACCGCGCGCTGTCCCGCGGCGGTTTCCACGTCGTGCGTCACGATGCATCCGGCACGTGACCCTTGGGGCCAGCGACTTGGAATCCGAAGGGAGTTCGTCGATTGTTCATGGAGTCGAAGTGCCATGTAGGCTTCCGCGAGGGCAACCCAGGTGCCGTCAACCGGCCAACGCAGACACGGCCGGCTTGCTCGTCTCGCGTGGATTCTGCGTAACAGAATCTGGATGGATCTCGGAAGGAGGGGGCGAATTCTATAATAGGCCCTCACCAGGCTCGCTTCTCGGCTCGATTCCTGAGCCCGGTAACGTTCGCTGATGATCCATTCAGCCCAAGCATCGAGAAACGACATCATTCGATGTTGATCCACGCCACTTTCAGGAAGATGCACCCGCATCCCACCCGATGTGTTCAGAATAGGTCCCTTGCCTAGGAAGATGGAGTCGGCAGACGTATGGAAATCATCGTAGTGCTCAGGATCAGGTTCAGCCGATCGCGGCGCGACGCCCCAGTGAGAGGCTAGTCCCGGCCACAGCCTGCGTGTCTGCGGGACATCACGCGATGCATGCGCTCGGGAGCCCGCGATCACGCGACACCCACCGCGGCTGGCACAGGCTGTTTGGCGGACCGCAAGGATCCGGCCGTGGCCATGGCGAGGGCCATCCACGCCTGTACCCAGCGAAGGAACTCGCGCTCATCACGACGCCCCTTTCGCATCTGATAGGCGAAGTGATCCTCACTCGGGATCCATAGCTCTCGGAGCGACCAATCGGCGATCGAGCTTGCGACCTGACCCGCCTGCGCTTGCATGGAGGGGGTCGCGTCCTCCCAGGACGAGAGCGCCGCAAACGTGATCAATCCCTGCGCGGCCGAGTGCGCGTCCAGCGGAGCGGAGTCGCGGAGCCAAAGCCTCGCGGACCCATCCTCGCCGAAGAATCGTCGGTAGAACGCCATTCCACGATTCAGGACAGCGATCGGCACGCTGAAGCCCATGCTTCGAATCTGCATCAAGGATTCGATCACGTAGCCGGTATGGAACGAGTCGACCCAGGCGCCGCCGGGATCGGCAGCGTACGGCCAAGACCCATCGGGCCGTTGCGCTCCGAGAACGAAGTGGAGAAGCTTTGTGCCCAGCGCTTCCAGGTTCCGATCCCTGTTGAGAAGGGCAACCCTCAGGAGCAGGCGCGCACCCAGCGCGGAGATGTTCACCACGCGCGTCCTGTCGGCTTGTGTGTAGGAAAGCGCACCGCCCTCGCCTTCCCTCGTGGTCTGAAGGCGAGAGGCCAGAAACGTGGCGGCGCCAAACGCCATTTCCGTAGCCCGCGTCTCTCCAAACCCGCTAACGCATTCCAGCGCATGCCACCCGACCATCGACGTGACGACCGCATTCGGCGTGTTCGCGGGCGCCCAGAAAGAGCGTGACTGCCACGGAAATGGGTACCCCCAGCCAAGAGTGCTTCCTACCCGGACCGAGCGCTTCTCGATTTCGTCCAGGAGCTCGTTGGCGAACTCCTGTGCCCGCACCTCGCCGATCAGCCGTCGTCCGCGTGTGACCGCTCCCAGGAACAGCGCGAGCGCCTTGGGGTTCACGCTCGGTGGAGGCGAAGCCATGCGGCGAAGCCAGGGAAATCGTAGCACCATCTGAGAGAAGGCGAATCGTGGCAACGAACCGATGCGCGTCACGACCGATGCAAAGGGGGACAGCAGGCCGTCGTAGGGATCGGACCCGGACCAGCCGTTCCGTCTTGCCCTGTAGAGGGCGAGCTGGAATGTCTCCGCGGCCGTCACGTCACCACTCATCGGCGGTGATCGCGCGCGCTTCGCGTATGGAGCGAGCCGCCGCGAGCGTCAGGGCGGTGCTGAGAATGCTCTCCTCCTCGGGAATCGGGGTCTTGGCTCCAGTGATGACGGCGCCGAGAAACGCGTTCACCTCGGCTCGATGGCCCTTGTCACGCATGGGCCATCGCTTGCTCCGATGCTTCCCTGCCCGGTGAATGGAGGCCGATCGGAAATCGTCGATGACGATCGAGGTCCCCGAGCGATGGAGCTCGATCCTCTCTTTGGCGAGAGACGAATCGCCGTTCGACACGTAGTCGATTCCCGCCGTCGCGCCGTTTCGGAAGGAGACCTCGATGTGGAAGCTTTGATGTCCCGGGCCATCCTTAGGCGAGTCGACGTTGCGGGCCTCGATGGATGTCGGGGGAGCGCCCGCCAAGAAGCAGCTCAGATCAATGAAGTGGCAACCCTCGCCCAGGAGCCGCCCTCCCCCAATCTCCGGGTCCAGGAGCCAGTGATCGTGCGGAAGCGATCCCGCGTTTATCCTGGATAGGATGCGAAGGTGATCGCGGCTCGGTCCCAGGATGTCCAGAGCCCATGCGGTAGCGGGAGCGAACCTGCGATTGAATCCGACCATGAGGCGTCCTTGAGTGGCGCGAATCGTGGTGGCGATGCGATCGAGATCCGCGGACGTGAGCGCGAGCGGCTTCTCCACGAGAACCGCCTTGCCGGCTCGCAAGGCGGCTTCCGCGTATCGAGCATGAGAATCATGCCGCGTCGCGATGAACACGATCTCGGAGCGCGGATCTTCCAGAGCGGTCTCCGCCGAGGTTCCCGCGAGGCGAAAGCCCGCGCGACGACGGGCGGTCTCCGCCTTGAGCGGCGTCGAGGTGACGACGTGCTCCAGGGTCGCGCCCCGGAAGGCACGGACCGCCGGCAGGAGATAGCTCGAGGCAAAGCTCCCCATTCCGAGGAACGAGATCTGGGCATCTCGCGGGCCGAACGTGAGCGAGGGGATCGTTGGTGACGCCGAAGCCACGATGGCCCTGGAGCCGCTTGGTCCGCCTCCATTCCCGTATTCGAGAATCACCGACAGGGGCGACGGTCCGTTCTTTCCCGAGAGAAGCCCGTAGCCCTCCGGAGCTCGCTCAAAGGGCACCGTCACGCCTGTGAGTCCCTCGAGTGAAAGCCGGCCGGAGGCGAGGAGATTCAGGAATTCCTCCATGTTTCGTCGTTCGGTCCACGGAACGAAGCCGACCGGATAAGCCATCCCCTTGGCTTCGAAGGATGGATCGTAGCGTCCCGGTCCGTAGGAGCGCGAGACGACGAGACTCAGCTCCTTCTCGTAGAAGGGCTCGCGCGGGATCTCGAGATCGATGGCCCCAACGACGACGACCTTCGCGCGATCGCGCGCGGCCGCGCCCGCCAGGACCAGCGGCTGGTTGTCGGCACCACCGGCGGTGATGAGAACCACGTCCGCCCCGCGCCCGCCCGACCACTCGTGCACCTGCTGCGCGGTGGCCCTGTCCAGCGAGACGTCGACTGCTTCGGCTCCCGACTGAACCGCGAGCTCGATCCGGTCGCGACGGG
>Ga0099791_10000196_pt1 | contig 20992 bp, 13 predicted proteins | sample Rivendell_Oct201_7_FD_77318 | JGI IMG/M metagenome (GOLD analysis project Ga0099791, IMG submission 77318) | Vadose zone soil and rhizosphere microbial communities from the Eel River Critical Zone Observatory, Northern California to study diel... | ecosystem: Environmental > Terrestrial > Soil... | reverse complement strand
ATGCGGAGCTGGTAGTAGTTCTGGGCCAGCTCGGCCTGGAAGCTGAGCCGGGCGGTCTCGAGATCGCCCGCGCTCGCCTGGGCCGACGCCCGCCCCGACTCGACCGCGCGCCGCACCCGCCCCCAGAAGTCGGGTGTCCACGCCACCTCGATCGGGAGCTGGAAGGTCGAGACCGGCTGATTCGAGCCCGCCCGGCCCTTGCCGGAGGACGACGAGCCCGACGAGCTGCCCAGGGTGTCCGATTCCCGGGAGCGGGCGTAGCCGACCCCGGCGGTCACGGTCGGGAAGTACGCCGCGCGCGCCTGCCGCACCAGGGCGCGCGCCTGCCGATAGGTGGCCTCCGCCACCTGGAGATCCTGGTTGGCGAGGCTGACCTGCTCCTCGAGCGCGTCGAGCGACGGGTCGCCGAAGAGCTGCCACCACTGCCCGCGGAGGACGTCGTCCCGCGGCTCGGCGACCTTCCAGCCCGCGTTCTCCTTGTAGGCCTCGGGCGTGACGACGGGCGGCCGGGCATAGTCCGGGCCGACCACGCAGCCGCCGGTCAGCGCGGCGAGGCCCGCGGCGAGCGCCCACCCCACGAGGGCCCGCGCGCGCGTCACGACCGTGCCGCCTCGAGAGCCGCGGGGCGCGGGGCCCGGCGGCTCCGCCACCAGAGCCGGAAGCGGTCGAGGTAGAGATAGATGACGGGGGTGGTGTAGAGGGTGAGGATCTGGCTGAGGATCAGGCCGCCCACGATGGAGATGCCGAGCGGCTGGCGCAGCTCCGCGCCCTCGCCGATGCCGAGGGCGGGGGAGACCGCGCCGAGCAGGGCGGCCATCGTGGTCATCATGATCGGGCGGAAGCGGAGCAGGCACGCCTGGTAGATCGCCTCCGCGGGCGGCTTGCCCTCCCGGCGCTCGGCGTCGATCGCGAAGTCGATCATCATGATCGCGTTCTTCTTGACGATGCCGATGAGCAGCAGGACCCCGATCATGGCCATGAGGCTGAACTCGATCCGGAAGGCCATCAGGGCCAGCAGCGCCCCGACCCCCGCGGATGGGAGCGTGGAGAGGATCGTGATCGGGTGGATGTAGCTCTCGTAGAGCACGCCCAGCACGACGTACATCGCGACGAGGGCGGCCAGGATCAGCACAAGCTCGTTGGAGAGCGATTGCTGGAAGACCCGCGCGGTGCCCTGGAAGCTGCCGTGGATGGAGGCGGGCACCCCGAGGCGGGTCATCGTGTCGCCGATCGCGCGGGCCGCATCGCTCAGCGATCGCCCGGGGGCCAGGTTGAAGGAGATGGTGGAGGCCACGAAGTGCCCCTGGTGGTTGACCGCGAGCGGGGTCGTGTCGGGGCCGAACGCGCTCATCGCCGCCAGCGGCACCATGGTCTCGGCCGCGGTCGCCACCGCGGCGCCCGTCGAGATGTTCCCCCGCCCGGTGTTGGCGAGCTGGTTGGCGGCCTGGTTGCGCGCGGTGTCGGCGGCCACCGCGGCGGTGGTCGCGGCGGCGGCGCTCCCCGCGAGACGCCCGGCCGACACGGTGCCGGCCACCGCGTTGGTGGACTGGGCGCCGCGGACCCCGCCTGCCGCGGTGCTGACGTAGATCTCGCGCAGGATCTCTGGGCTCTGCCAGTAGCGTGGAGCCACCTCCATCACCACGTGGTACTGGTTCAGCGGGTTGTAGATCGTCGAGACCTGGCGCTGGCCGAAGGCGTCGTAGAGCGTGTTGTCGATCTGGCTCGCGCTGATGCCGAGCCGCGAGGCGGTCGGCCGGTCGATCTGCACCGTGACCTGGAGCCCACGGTCCTGCTGGTCGGAGTTGACGTCCACGATGTCCGGGACCCGGCCGAGCGCCTCGACCAGCCGGGGCGTCCAGACGCGCAGGTCGTCCAGGGCGTCGCCCTGCAGCGTGTACTGGTACAGCGCGTTGCTCTGCCGACCGCCCACCCGGATGTCCTGCACCGACTGGAGGAACAGGGTCGCGCCGGGGACCCGGGCGAGCTTGCCCCGGAGCCGGGCCATCACCTGGTCGGCCGAGACGCCGCGCTCGGCGCGGGGCTTGAGCGAGACGAAGACCGACCCGCCGTTGGTCTGGCCGCCGCCGGTGAAGCCCACCACCGCGTCGACCGCGGGATCCTCCCGCACCACGTCGACGAACTGGCGCAGCTTGCCCCGCATGAGCTGGAACGACGTGGCCTGGTCGGCCTGGATGCGGCCGGTGAGCCGGCCGGTGTCCTGCTGGGGGAAGAAGCCCTTGGGGATGACGAGGTAGAGGTAGGCGTTGAGCGCCAGGACCCCGGCCAGGATGAGCACCACCGCGAGGGCGTGGCGCAGGGCCCAGTCGAGCGTGCGGGCGTAACCGGCGAGCAGCCGGTCGAAGCCGCGCTCGCTCCAGCGATAGAGGCGCCCGCGGGTCACCGGCCGGTCGGGGATGAAGTAGGCGCACATCATGGGGGTGGTGGTGAGCGAGACCGCGAGCGACACCAGGATCGCGACGGAGAGCGTGATCGCGAACTCCCGGAAGAGGCGGCCCAGGATGCCGCTCATCAGGAGGATCGGGATGAAGACCGCGATGAGGGAGAGGCTCATCGAGAGCACCGTGAAGCCGACCTCGGCCGCGCCCCGGAGCGCGGCCTCGAGACGCGGCACCCCCGCCTCCACGTAGCGGGTGACGTTCTCCATCACCACGATCGCGTCGTCCACCACGAAGCCGGTGGCGATGGTCAGCGCCATCAGCGACAGGTTGTTGATGCTGTAACCGATCAGGTACATCACCCCGAGGGTGCCGATCAGCGAGATCGGCACCGCGACCCCGGGGATCACGGTGGCCCGCACGCTGCGCAGGAACACGAACACCACCAGGATCACGAGGGCGATCGCGATGGCCAGCGTGTACTCGACGTCGCGCAGCGAGGCGCGGATGGTGGTGGTGCGGTCGGAGGCCATCGTGAGCTCGGCCCCGGCGGGGATCGACGCGCGCAGCTGGGGCAGGACTTCTTTTACCCGGTCCACCGTGTCGATGATGTTGGCCCCCGGCTCGCGGGAGAGGATGACCAGCACCGACGGCCGCCCGTTGGCGAGGCCCTGGTTGCGGAGATCCTCGACCGAGTCCACCACTTCCGCGACGTCGGCCAGGCGCACCGCCGCGCCGTTGCGATAGGCGATCACGAGCCCGCGGTACTGGTCGGCGCGCCGCGCCTGGTCGTTGGTGTAGAGCTGGTAGTGGCGCCCCCCCACCTCGATGGCCCCCTTGGGGCTGTTGGCGTTGGCCGCCGCGATGGCCGCGCGCACGTCCTCGAGCCCGATCCCGTAGCGGAAGAGCGCGCGCGGCTCGAGCTCCACCCGCACCGCGGGCAGCGAGCTGCCGCCCAGGTCCACCTGGCCGATGCCCGAGACCTGCGAGAGCTTCTGCTGGAGGATCGACGCGGCCGCGTCGTAGAGCTGCCCCTGGGCGAGCGTGGTGGAGGTGAGGGCCAGGATCATGATCGGGGCGTCGGCCGGGTTGACCTTCCGGTAGGTGGGGTTGGACCGCAGGCTCGCGGGCAGATCCGCGTGGGCCGCGTTGATCGCGGCCTGCACGTCGCGGGCCGCCCCGTTGATGTCGCGGTCGAGGCCGAACTGGAGTGTGATGCGCGTCGAGCCGAGCGAGCTGCTCGACGTCATCTCGCTCACGTTGGCGATGGTGCCCAGGTGGCGCTCGAGCGGGGTGGCCACGCTGGTGGCCATCACCGCCGGGCTCGCCCCCGGCTGGGAGGCCTGCACCGAGATGGTCGGGTAGTCCACCTGGGGGAGCGGCGAGACCGGCAGCCGGAAGAAGGCGAGCGTCCCGGCGAGCGCCACCCCCAGGGTCAGCAGGGTGGTGGCGGTGGGCCGTCTCACGAAGGGCTCGGAGAGGCTCACGCGGTGGACCCGTGCCCGCGCATCCAGCGCCCCAGCCGGTCGAAGGCCAGGTAGATGACCGGCGTCGTGAAGAGGGTGAGGACCTGGCTCGCGATGAGCCCGCCCACGATCGTGATGCCGAGGGGCCGCCGCAGCTCGGCCCCGGTGCCGGTGCCGAGCATGAGGGGTAGCGCGCTCAGCAGGGCGGCCATCGTGGTCATGAGAATGGGGCGCAGCCGCAGCAGGCACGCCTGGTGGATCGCCTCGCGGGGGGACTTGCCCTCGCTGCGCTCGGCGTCGAGCGCGAAGTCGATCATCATGATCGCGTTCTTCTTCACGATGCCGATCAGCAGGATGATCCCGATGATCCCGATGATGCCGAGGTCCTCGTGGCAAGCCATGAGGGCCAGCAGCGCGCCGACTCCCGCGGAGGGCAGGGTGGAGAGGATCGTGATCGGGTGGATGTAGCTCTCGTAGAGCACGCCCAGGATGATGTAGACCGCGGCGAGCGCGGCGAGGATCAGGAACAGCTCGTTCGAGAGCGAGGCCTGGAAGGCGAGCGCGGCGCCCTGGAAGCTGCTCGCCATGCTCGCGGGCAATCCGACGTCGCGGCCGGCCGCCGCGATCGCGTCCACCGCCGCGCCCAGGGAGGCGCCCGGCGCCAGGTTGAAGGAGACGGTGGCGGCCGGGAACTGCCCCAGGTGGTTGACCGCGAGCGGCGCCGACTCCTCGCGCACCGACGCGATGGCGGAGAGGGGGACCTGCCCGCTCGCCGCCACCGACGAGGGCAGGTAGATCGAGCCGAGAGACTGGAGCGACTGCTGGAGCGCGGGGTCCGCCTCCAGGATGACGCGGTACTGGTTCGACTGGGTGAAGACGGTCGAGACGATGCGCTGGCCGAACGAGTCGTAGAGCGCGTTGTCGACCGTGGCCGGCGTGATGCCGAAGCGGCCGGCGGTGGCCCGGTCCACCTCCACGTACACCGAGAGGCCCTGGGTCTGCAGGTCGCTCGCCACGTCCTCCACGTGCGGCAGCGTGTTCATGCGCTCGATGAGCCGCGGGAGCCAGACCGGGAACTCGTCGGGGTTGGCGTCGACGAGGACGAACTGGTACTGGGTCCGGCTCACGGTGGTGTCGATGCTGAGGTCCTGGACCGGCTGCATGAACAGCGAGACCCCGCCCACCGCGGCCACGTCGCGGCGGAGGCGCCGGATGACGTCGCTCGCGGTGGCCGCGCGGTCCTCGCGCGGCCTCAGGTTGATCAGGAAGCGCCCGGTGTTGAGCGTGGGGTTCGTCCCGTCGACCCCGATGAACGACGAGAGGCTCACCACGTCCGGGTCTTTCAGGATCCGCGCCGCGAGGGCCTGCTGCAGCTCGGCCATGCGCGCGAACGAGACCGATTGCGAGGCCTCCGAGATCCCCTGGATCAGCCCGGTGTCCTGCACCGGGAAGAAGCCCTTGGGGATGACGACGTAGAGGAAGACGGTGAGCACGAGGGTCGCCACCGCCACCAGGAGGGTGGCCGGCTGGTGCTCGAGGATCCACCCGAGCGCCCGGTCGTAGTGGTGGATGAGCCGGTCGAAGGTCCGGGTCGTGTAGCGGGCGATCCGCCCCTGGTCCTCCGCGCGCTCGGGGCGGAGGATCTTGGCGCACATCATGGGCGCCAGCGACAGCGACACCCCGGCCGAGATCAGGATGGTCACCGCGAGGGTGATCGCGAACTCGTGGAAGAGCCGGCCCACCACGTCGCCCATGAACAGCAGCGGGATCAGCACCGCGATCAGGGAGATGGTCAGGGAGACGATGGTGAAGCCGATCTGGGCCGAGCCCCGGAGCGCGGCGGCGAGCGGGCGCTCGCCCTGCTCGATGTAGCGGGTGATGTTCTCGATCATCACGATCGCGTCGTCGACCACGAAGCCGGTCGCGATGGTGAGCGCCATGAGCGAGAGGTTGTTCAGGCTGAAGCCGGCGAGGTACATCACCCCGAAGGTGCCGACGAGGGAGAGCGGCACCGCCAGGCTCGGGATGACGGTGGCCCGCAGACTGCCCAGGAACAGGAAGATCACCAGCACCACCAGCACCACCGCGAGCACCAGCTCGAAGTTCACGTCGCGCACGGAGGCCCGGATGGTGTTGGTGCGATCGGTCAGCACCGTGACTTCGACCGCGGCGGGGAGCGCGCTCTCGAGCTGGGGCAGGAGCGCCTTCACTCGGTCCACCACCTCGATGACGTTGGCGCCCGGCTGGCGCTGGATGTTGACCACCACCGCGGGGGTCGTGTTCATCCAGGCCGCGAGCTTGGGGTTCTCGGCGCCATCCAGGACGTCGGCCACGTCGGAGAGACGCACCGGCGCCCCGTTGCGGTACGCGACCACGATGGAGCGGTAGGCGTCCGCGCTCTGGAGCTGGTCGTTGGCGTTGACCGCGTAGGCGCGGGACGGCCCGTCGAAGTTGCCCTTGGGCAGGTTCACGTTGGCGTTGTTGATGGTGGTGCGCAGGTCGTCGATGTTGAGCCCGTACGCGGCGAGGGCGCGGAGGTGGGCCTGCACGCGCACCGCGGGCCGCTGCCCGCCCACCACCCGGACGAGGCCCACCCCGGGGAGCTGGGAGACCTTCTGGGCCAGGCGGCTCTCCGCGAGATCCTCGATCTGGGGCAGCGAGAGCGACCTCGAGGTCAGCGCGAGCGTCAGCACCGGCACGTCGGCCGGGTTGATCTTGGCGTAGATCGGCGGCGCGGGCAGGTCCGAGGGGAGCAGGTTGCCCGCCGCGTTGATCGCGGCCTGCACCTCCTGCTCGGCCACGTCGAGGCTCAGGTTGAGCGCGAACTGCAGGGTGATGACCGAGGCTCCCGCGGAGCTGGTGGACGACATCTGCTTGAGGCTTGGCATCTGGCCGAACTGGCGCTCGAGCGGGGCGGTCACCGCGGAGGTCATGACCTCGGGGCTCGCGCCCGGGTAGAGGGTCTGGACCTGGATGGTCGGGTAGTCCACCTCCGGCAGCGCGGCGAGGGGCAGGAACTGGTACGCCACGATGCCGACCAGCATGACCGCGACCATCAGCAGCGAGGTCGCCACCGGGCGCTCGATGAAGATCCGCGACGGGTTCACGGGCTCGCGCCCTTCCGGCCACCCCGGCGCGCCGCGTCGGGCGGGGCGCGATCGGGCGGTGCGCCGCCCGCGCGGCCCGGCTCTCCGGCGAGATTGACCTTGGCCCCGTCGCGCAGCTTGTCGGCGCCGTCCACGACCACCTGCGCCCCCACGCTCGCGCCGGAGAGGATCGCGACCCGCTCGCCATCGGTGGGCCCGAGCTTCACCGGCTGCAGGTGGACGACGCGCTCGCCGTCGACCACGTAGACGAACGTGCCGGGTGCGCCGCGCTGCACCGCCGCGCTCGGCACCAGGGTGGCGCCCTTCATGGTCTCGACCAGCAGCAGCGCGGTCACGAACTGATTCGGAAAGAGGCGGTTGTCGCGGTTGTCGAACTCGGCGCGCAGGCGCACCATGCCGGTGGTGGTGTCGATCTGGTTGTCGACGGTGCGGAGCTTGCCCTCCGCGAGCTTGGTCGTGAGCGAGCGGTCGTACGCGGTCACCGCCAGCGTCGTGGTCGCGTCGAGCCGGCTCATCACGGTGGGCACGTTGTCCTCGGGCAGCGTGAAGATCACCGAGATCGGCTGGAGCTGGGTGATCACCACGATGCCGCCCGGATCGCTGGTCTGGACGTAGTTGCCCTGATCGACCTGACGCAGACCCACGCGGCCGGACACCGGCGCCACGATGTGGCAGTACTCGAGGTTGAGGCGCGAGTTGTCGACCATCGCCTGGTCGGACTTCACGGTGCCCTCGTACTGGTGGACGAGGTAGGCCTGGGTGTCGGCCTGCTGCTGCGGGATCGAGTCCTGCTCGGCGAGGGTGCGGTAGCGGGTGAGGTCGATCTGGGCGTTGTGCAGCAGGGCGGTGTCGCGGACGAGCTGGCCCTGGGCCTGGTCGAGCGCGATTTGGTAGGGGCGGGGATCGACCTGGGCGAGGAAGTCGCCCGCCCGGACGATCTGTCCTTCCTGGAATCCGATCGCGACCAGGCGCCCCGCGATCTGCGTCTTCACGGTCACGGTGGCGAGCGGGCTGACCGTGCCGAGGGCGTTGAGCGTGACCGGGAGATCGCCCTGGACCACCGGCGCAGTCACCACCGATACCGAGGCGGTGCCGCGGCCCGCCCGCGGATCCGGGGGTGTGCGGGAATGGACGAGCCACGCGACGCCGGCGAGAAGGAGCACGACCGCGCCGCCCCAGGCGAGGGAGACGAGGCGCGACCCGCGGCGGCGGGGTAAGGGAGCTGGTGCGGCGGGCGTCTGGCCTCCGTCGGAATCCTGGGGTGACTCAGTCATCGATCATCGGATCGCACGCGGCTCCTCTCTACGCTCAGCGCATTCCGGGCGGTGGTGGGGGCGGTGGGGGTCCCGGGGGCGGCGGCGTGGCCAGCGCGCCCGGCGGCGCGGGTGGCGGGGGCGGAGCCGGCATCGTCGCCGCGGGTGGCGGGGGCGGGGGCGGCGGGGTGGCCGGGGTCACGGCCGGCGCGACGACGGCCGCCCGTCCCGGGACCTGGTCGCCCTTGGCGTACATGCACTGCGTGTACGCGTTGTCGTAGCGGCGCTGGACGGTCTGGCCCGAGGCCTGGCCGGCGCCCGCGCCGACCGCGGTACCCCCGACCAGGCCGACGCCGGCACCCACCGCGGCCCCGGCCGCGGGCCGGTGCGTGACCGCGCCGAGCGCGGCGCCGAGTCCCGCGCCGATCAGCGTGCCGATCGCGGCGCCGCCGACGGTGGACTGCACCGCGGAGGCGCCGGGGGTCGTGCCCGCCTCCTGGCGCGCCCACTGACGGCACGCGACGTCGTCATCCTGGAACTGCTCGAAGGTCTTGCCGCGTCCCGGGAGTACCGACACGCTCGGCCCCGCCGGCACGGTGGCGCAGCCGGCGACGAGCGCCACGACGAGCAGTAGCGCGAGCGCTCTCATGTCACTGGCCGGGCTTCGGGGTGGGGCTCACCGCCTGCCAGCCCCGCGGGCACTGCTGCACGTACGGGTAGTAGCCGGCCGGATCCTGGCAGTAGTACCAGGACTGCTGCGCGGTCTGTGGCTGCTGTTGATAGACCGGGGCGGAGGGCTCGACGACCACCGGGGCCGGGTAGGATGGCACGTAGACCGGGGGCGCGACCACCACCGGGGGCTCGACCACGATGCCGGGTTCCACCCACACCCTACCCCGCCACCACGCCCCAGCCGGCGTCGTGCTCGAGGCAAGCAACAGAGCGACCAGGCCACCGACCAGCACCATCAGGCCAAGCGCGCGCATTCGCATGATCACGTTCCTCCTCAAGAGGGCCCGCTTCGAGGGCCACCGTCTCTGACGGCAGTCGCGGCCCGTTCATTTATGGGGACGAGTGGATTCATGCTCCGGTTGACCATGACCCGGCGCGGCAAATCTTCATTGCGGTCAACCGAACCGGCCCCTCATTCGTCCCTTTGCAGGGCCCGTGCTATCGTGGAACGCGACCATGACCGATCCCGCGAAGCAGCCCCCGGGGCGCGCGGTGGGGGAGGGCGAGCGCCTCTACCGGATCCTGGCCGAGCACTCCTCCGACGTCATCGCGGTCTTCGACCTGCAATCGCGACCGCTCTACGTGAGCCCGTCCGTCTTCCAGCTGCGCGGTTACACGCCGGAGGAATGCCTCACCCAGACCACCGAGGAGCGTCTCACCCCGCGCTCGCAGGAGGTGATGCGGCGGGCCCTCGCCGAGGCGCTCGCGGTGGAGCAGGCCGGTGAGACGCCGCCCCACTCGTATAGGCGGCTCGAGCTCGAGCAGCCCTGCAAGGACGGGTCGACGGTGTGGGTGGAGTCCACGCTTACCTGGATCCGCGACGAGGCCGGGAAGCCCACCGGGGTGCTCAGCATGACCCGCGACATCACCGCGCGCCGGCGGGCCGAGGCCGCGCTGGCCGAGAGCCAGGTCCAGCTGCGCGAGTCGCAGAAGCTCGAGGCGGTGGGGCGGCTGGCGGGAGGCGTGGCCCACGAGTTCAACAACCTGATGACGGTGGTGCTCGGGCGCTCGCAGTGGCTGCTCACCCAGCGCGGCGACGACGCGACCCTGCGGCCCCAGCTCGAGATGATCGAGCGGGCCGGCCAGCGCGCCGCGCACCTCACCGCGCAGCTCATGGCCTTCTGCCGGCGCCAGTCCCACGCGCCGCTGGTGGTGGACCTGAACGAGATCGTGCGGGCGGTCACCCCCGCGCTCCGTCGCCTGCTCCCCGCGCCGATCGAGCTGGCGACCCGGTTGCACGAGGGCCTGCCCCCGGTGGAGGCGGACAGCCCGCAGCTCGAGCACGTGCTCCACCAGCTGGTGATGAACGCCCGTGACGCGATGCCTGACGGCGGCCGCGTCATCCTCGAGACCAGCGCGGCGGGCCGGAAGGGCGGCGCGCGCACGGTCGTGCTCTCGGTGGCCGACACCGGTCTCGGGATGAGCGAGGAGGTGCGCAGCCACGCCTTCGAGCCCTTCTTCACCACCAAGGACATCGGGGCGGGCAGCGGTCTCGGCCTGGCGATGGTGTACGGCGCCGTGCAGCAGCACGGCGGGCGCGTCGAGATGGACAGCGCGCCCGGGGTCGGCACCACCGTGCGAATCCACCTGCCCGCACTGATGCCGCCCGCGCTTCCTTCGCGCGCCACCGTGCTGGTGGTCGAGCGCGATCCCGCGACCGCGGAGCGCCTGGCCGAGGTGTTGGGGAGCGGCGGTTACCGCGTGCTGCCCGCGCGAGGCGGCGAGGAGGCGCTCGAGGTCGCCGCGCGGCATCCCGGGCCGATCGACCTGCTGATCACCGGGGTGATGCTGGGCGGCCTCAACGGCGCCGAGCTATCCGCGCGTCTCCGGCGAGCCCGGCCCGGCCTCCGCACCCTGTTCGTGATCGAGGGCGCGGGCGAGCCGGACCCGCGGCTCCCCCGCCAGGGCCCCGAGGACTGGCTCGTCCCCCGGCGATTCTCGGCCGCGAGCCTCCTCGAGAAGGTCGCCCACGCACTGCCGCCCGCGGACGGCTAGCCCGCGTAGGTCTCCGAGGGCCGCTTCATCTGGAAGATGTCGTGCACGTGCGTGTAGGCGTGCCCCGCGAGCCGGCCCACCGGCCTGAGGCGCGTCATGTCGATGCGCCCGGTTGCGGTCTCGTAGAGATCGTCGCGCACGTGGAAGTAGAGGATCTCGCCCAGGACGAGGCTGTGGGGCCCGTGCCCGACCGGGATGATCTGGGCCACCCGGCACTCGAGGCTGATCGGCGCCTCCACCACCCGCGGTGAGCGCACCCGCACCCCGGGCGCGGCGGTGAGTCCGGTGAGCGCGAACTCGTCGACCTCGGCGGGATACTCCCCGGAGCTCTGGTTCATCTGCTCGGCCCGGTCGTCGTCCACCACGTTCACCACGAAGTCGCCGGTGTGCTCGGCGTTGCGCACGGTGTCTTTGCGGTCCTTCGCGCGCGGCCCCGAGGAGAAGGCGATGGTGGGCGGGTCCCCGCACACGCCCATGAAGAAGCTGAAGGGGGCGAGGTTGTTCACCCCGTCGGGGCCGACGGTGGAGACCCACGCGATCGGCCGCGGCACCACGCAGCCGATGAGCAGCTTGTAGGTGGACTCCTGCTTCATCGTCCGGGGGTCGAGCTGCATGCGGGACTCCTCTCGTTCGAGTTCGGTTATTTGCCGCCGCTGATCTGCTCGGCGGGCCGGCGCACCCCCAGACGCTCGCCGACCCGCGCCCACGCCCCCGCCGTCCGCATCCGCCAGCGCTCGAGGAAGAGGTACACGACCGGGGTCGTGTAGAGCGTGAGGAGCTGGCTCAGCATGAGCCCGCCGATGATGCTCACCCCGAGCGGGCGCCGCAGCTCGGAGCCGGTGCCGGTGCCGAGGGCGAGGGGCAGGGCCCCCAGCATCGCGGCCATCGTGGTCATGAGGATGGGCCGCAGCCGCTGCAGGCACGCGGTGTAGATGGCGTCGCGCGGCGGTCGCCCCTCGCGCCGCTCCAGATCGAGCGCGACGTCGATGACCATGATCGCGTTCTTCTTGACGATGCCGATGAGCAGGATGATCCCGATGATCGCGATGATCGACAGGTCCATCCGGCAGATCATCAGGGCCAGCAGCGCGCCCACTCCCGCCGAGGGCAGGGTGGAGAGGATGGTCAGCGGGTGCACGTAGCTCTCGTAGAGCATGCCGAGCACGATGTAGACCGCGACGAGGGCGGCCAGGATGAGCAGGGGCTGGGTGGAGAGCGAGTCCTGGAAGGCCTGGGCCGCCCCCGCGAACTTGCCGCGCACGCTCGAGGGCAGGGCGATGCGGCGCCCCGCGTCCTCCACCGCGGTCACCGCGTGGCCGAGCGAGACGTCGGGAGCCAGGTTGAACGAGACGGTCACCGAGGGGAAGAGGCCCTGGTGGTTCACTTGGAGTGGAGCCGCGCTCGGCTGGAAGCGGGTCAGCGCGGTGAGCGGCACGGTGGCGCCGGTCTGGGAGCGCACGTAGATGGCGGAGAGCGCGTCCGGGCTCTGCCAGAACTCGGGCGCCACCTCCATCACCACGTGGTACTGGTTGAGCGAGGTGTAGATGGTCGAGACCTGGCGCTGGCCGAACGCGCTGTAGAGGGTGTCGTCGATGAGCTTGGTGCTGACCCCGAGCCGGGCCGCGGTGTCGCGATCGATGGTGAGCGGCACCTGGAGCCCGGCGTCCTGCTGGTCGCTCGAGACGTCGCGCAGCTCGGGGAGCGCGCGGAGCGCCTGGAGCATGCGCGGGGCCCACTCGCTCAGATCCGCGAGACTGTCCGCCTGGAGCGTGTACTGGTACTGCGCGTTGCCGATGCGGCCGCCCACCCGGATGTCCTGCACCGCCTGCAAGTAGAGGGTGGCCCCGACCACCCGGGCGAGCTTCGGACGGAGGCGCGCGATGATCTGGTCGGCGGTGGCGTCCCGCTCCTTGCTCGGCTTGAGGGCCACGAACATGCGCGCGGTGTTGACGGTGGTGCCGCGGCCCCCGCCGCCGCCGGTGTAGGCGGTGACGGTCGCGATGCCGGGGTCGGCCTGCACGATGGCGGCGAGCTGGGTCACCTTCTCGCGCATGGCCTGGAACGAGATGTCCTGGGAGGCCACCACCCCGCCGCTGAGCCGGCCGTTGTCCTGCTGGGGGAAGAAGCCCTTGGGGATCACCACGAAGAGGTAGACGGTGAGCCCGCAGGTGATCGCGGCGATGGCGAGGATCGTGCGCGGGTAGCGGAGGGCCCAGCCCAGGGTGCGCTCGTAGCCGTGGACCACCCAGCCGAAGACCCGCTCCCCGCCGCGGTAGAAGCGGCCGCGCTCCCGCCCGTGATACGAGCGGAGGAGGAGAGCGCACATCATCGGGGTGGTGGTGAGCGAGACCACCAGGGAGACCAGCACCGCGATGGAGAGCACCATCGCGAACTCCCGGAAGAGCCGGCCGATGAGGCCGCCCATCAATAGAATGGGGATGAACACCGCCACCAGCGAGATGCTGATCGAGAGCACCGTGAAGCCGATCTCGCGGGCCCCGGTGATCGCGGCCTGGAGCGGGCTCATGCCCTGCTCGAGGTGGCGCATCACGTTCTCCACCACCACGATGGCGTCGTCGACCACGAAGCCGGTGGCCACCGTGAGGGCCATCAGCGACAGGTTGTCGATGCTGTAGCCGATCAGGTACATGAAGGCGAAGGTGCCGATGAGGGACACCGGCACCGCGACGCCGGGGATGGCGGTGGCCCGCCCGTCCCGCAGGAACAGGAACACCACCAGCACCACCAGGGCCACCGAGATCATCAGGGCGTGCTCGACGTCGGCCACCGACGCCCGGATGGTCACGGTCTGGTCCAGCACCGGCGTGAGGGTGACGTCGGCGGGGATGAGCGCGTGCAGCTCCGGCATCGCCTCGCGGATGTGATCCACCGCCTCGATGATGTTGGCCCCGGGCTGGCGGAAGATGATGATGAGCGCGGCGGGCCGGCCGTTGGCGATGCCGACCGAGCGCAGGTCCTCGACCGCGTCGCGCACCTCGGCCACGTCGGAGAGCCGCACCACCGCCCCGTTGCGCCAGGCCACCACCAGCGGCCGGTACTCGTCCGCGAACCGGAGCTGGTCGCTGGTGCGGATCTCCCACGCCCGCTCGAGGCCGTGGATCTGGCCCTTCGGCCGGTTCACGTTGGCGTTGGCCAGCATCGTCCGCACGTCCTCGAGGCCGATGCCGTAGCGGGCGAGCGCGTGGGGATTCAGCTCGACCCGCACCGAGGGCAGCGAGCTGCCGCCCACGAACACCTGGCCGACGCCCTCGAGCTGGGACAGCTTCTGCTGGAGGATCGTCGAGGCCATGTCGTAGAGCTGGCCGGTGCTCGCGGTGGCCGAGGTGAGCGCCAGGATCATGATCGGCGCGTCGGCGGGGTTGACCTTGCGGTAGGTCGGGTTGCTGGGCAGGTTCGAGGGCAGCTGCCCGCTCGCCGCGTTGATCGCCGACTGCACGTCGCGGGCCGCCCCGTTGATGTCGCGGGAGAGATCGAACTGCAGCGCCACGCTCGTCGAGCCGAGGAAGCTCGTCGAGGTCATCTCGGTCACCGCGGCGATCCGGGTGAACTGGCGCTCGAGCGGGGTGGCCACCGCGGAGGCCATCGTCTCGGGGCTCGCGCCGGGCAGGCCCGCGGAGATGTTGATGGTGGGGAAATCCACCTGGGGCAGCGGCGCCACCGGCAGCAGCCGGAAGCCGATGATCCCGGCGAGCACGAGGGCCAGGGTCAGCAGCGTGGTGCCGACCGGCCGGCGGATGAACGGGCCGGAGAGGTTCAAGGCCGGGATGGCTCGGCGGGCGCGCCGGCGGGGACGGTGCGCCGGCGGCGGACCGCTCGCGACGCGAGACGATCGAACGCCAGGTAGATGACCGGGGTGGTATAGAGGGTCAGCATCTGGCTCATGATGAGACCGCCCACGATGGCGATCCCGAGCGGCTGGCGGAGCTCCGCGCCCACCCCCTGGCCGAGGGCGAGCGGCACGCCGCCGAGCAGCGCGGCCATCGTGGTCATCAAGATCGGCCGGAAGCGGAGCAGGCAGGCCTGGTAGATCGCCTCGGGCGCGGGCTTGCCCTCGGTGCGCTGGGCGTCGAGCGCGAAGTCGATCATCATGATCGCGTTCTTCATCACGATGCCGATCAACAAAATTATGCCGATCAGGGCGATCACGCTCAGGTCGAGGCGGGCGGCGAGCAGGGCGAGGAGGGCGCCCACCCCGGCGGAGGGCAGGGTCGAGAGGATCGTCACCGGGTGGATCCAGCTCTCGTAGAGCACGCCGAGCACGATGTAGACGCAGACCACCGCGGCCAGGATCAGGAGTGGCTCGTTGGCGAGCGAGGCCTGGAAGGCGCGCGCCGCGCCCTGGAAGCGCGTTTCGATGGAGATCGGCATCTTCAGATCGCGTCGCGTGGCGTCGATGGCGTCCACCGCCTCGCCGAGGGAGACCCCGGGGGCCAGGTTGAACGAGACGGTCACCACCGGGAACTGGCCCTGGTGGCTCACCACCAGCGGGGTCGCGCGTTCCTCCAGGCTCGTGAAGGTCGAGAGCGGGACCTGGCCGCCGGTGCTCGAGCGCAGGTAGATCTGCTGCAGCGCGACGGGATCCTGGCGATACTCCGGCCGCACCTCGAGCACCACGCGGTACTGGTTGAGCTGGGTGAAGATGGTGGAGATCTGGCGCTGGCCGAACGCGTTGTAGAGCGCGTCGTCGATCATCTGGGGCGTGATGCCGAGCCGGGCCGCGGTGTCGCGGTCGATGCGGATCGACGTCTCGAGGCCCTGGTCCTGCTGGTCGCTCGCCACGTCGCGCAGCCCCGGCTGGGCGCGGAGACGCTCGACGAAGCGGGGCGCCCAGGTGTTGAGCTCGGCCACGCTCGGGTTCTCCAGGCTGTACTGGTACTGGGTGCGGCTCACCCGGTCCTCGACGGTGAGGTCCTGAACCGGCTGGAGGTAGAGGGTGACGCCGGCGACCTCGGCGAGGCGGGGGCGCAGCCGCTCGATGACGTCGCGCACCCCGATCCGCCGCTCGTCGAGGGGCTTGAGGGTGATCAGCATGCGGCCGCTGTTGAGGGTGACGTTGGTGCCGTCGATGCCGATGAAGGACGAGATGTTCTGCACCGCGGGGTCGGCCAGGATCGCGCGGGCGAGCGCCTGCTGGCGCTGGGCCATCGCGGGGAACGACACACTCTGGGGCGCCTCCGAGATGCCGAGGATCACTCCGGTGTCCTGGATCGGGAAGAGGCCCTTCGGCACGACGGTATAGAGCAGGAGGGTGAGCCCGAGGGTGCCCACCGCCACCACCAGGGTGAGCCCCTGGTGGGCGAGGACGACCCGCAGGGTGCGCGCGTAGACGTCGAGCACGCGGTTGAACACCGCCTGCGAGACGCGGGCCACCCGGCCGGTCTCGTGCGGCTCGTGGTGGCGCAGCAGCTTGGCGCAGAGCATGGGGGTGAGGGTGAGGGAGATCGCGGCCGAGACCAGGATCGCCGCGCTGAGGGTGATCGCGAACTCCCGGAAGAGCCGGCCCACGATGTCGCCCATGAACAGCAACGGGATCAGCACCGCGATCAGGGAGACGGTCAAGGAGAGGATGGTGAAGCCGATCTGCTCGGAGCCCTTGAGGGCGGCCTCGAGCGGGGAGTCGCCCGCCTCGATGTAGCGCGCGATGTTCTCGATCATCACCACCGCGTCGTCGACCACGAAGCCGGTGGCGATGGTGAGCGCCATCAGGGAGAGGTTGTTCAGGCTGAAGTTGAGCGCGTACATGACCGCGAAGGTGCCGATGATCGAGACCGGCACCGCGATCGACGGGATGAAGGTGGCGGCTGGGCTGCCCAGGAACAGGAAGATCACCGCCACCACCAGGACCACCGCGAGCATCAGCTCGAGCTGGACGTCGTGGACCGAGGCCCGGATGGTGGTGGTGCGGTCGCTCAGGATCGCCACCTTCACCGAGCTGGGCAGGGTGGCCTGGAGCGTGGGCAGCAGCAGCTTGACCCGGTCCACGACCTGGATCAGGTTGGCCCCGGGCTGGCGCTGGATGTTCACGATCACCGCCGGCTCGGCGCCCATCCAGGCGGCCTGGCGCAGGTTCTCCGCGTCGTCGACGGTGTCGGCCACGTCCGAGAGGTGCACCGGCGCGCCGCCGCGGTAGGCGATGACCAGGTTGCGGTACTGCTCGCTGGTGACGAGCTGGTCGTTGGCTCCGATGGTGTACGCCTGGCGGGGGCCGTCGAGGCTGCCCTTGGCCTGGTTCACGCTCGCGTTGGCCACCGCGGTCCGCACGTCCTCGAGGGTGAGCGCGTTGGCGGCCAGCCGCGCCGGGTTCACCTGGATGCGGATCGCCGGCTTCTGGCCGCCGCTCAGGGTGACCAGGCCCACGCCCGGGAGCTGGGAGATCTTCGGCACGAGGCGCGTGTCCGCGAGGTCCTGGACGCTGGTCAAGGGCAGGGCGGTCGAGGTGAGACCGAGGGTCAGGATCGGCGCGTCGGCGGGGTTCACCTTGCTGTAGATCGGCGGGTTGGGGAGATCGGTGGGCAGAAAGTTGGTGGCCGCGTTGATCGCGGCCTGCACCTGCTGCTCCGCGATGTCGAGCGCGAGGTTCAGGTCGAACTGCAGCGTGATCACGCTGCTGGTGGACGAGCTGGTCGACGTCATCTGCTTGAGGCCGGGCATCTGGCCGAACTGGCGCTCGAGCGGGGCGGTGACCGCGGAGGCCATCACGTCGGGACTCGCCCCCGGGTAGAAGGTCTGTACCTGCATGGTCGGGTAGTCGACCTGGGGCAGGGCGGAGACCGCGAGCAGCCGGTAGGCGACGAGGCCGGCCAGGACGATCGCGACGGTGAGGAGGGAGGTGGCGACCGGCCGTAGGATGAACGGCCGCGATGGATTCATGAGCCCGTGCGGCCGGGCGGGCGCTCCCCGCGCGCGGGTGGCCGCTCGCCCCGCGTGGTGGGCTCCACGCGCGAGCGCTCCTGCACCTTGTCGGCCCCGTCCACGATGAGCGCGTCGCCCGCGGCGACGCCCTCGCGCACCGCGGTGACCCCGCCCTCGGCGGGGCCGAGCGCGACCTTCCGCAGCTCCACCGTCTTGTCGGGCTTCACCACGTAGACGAAGGCGCCCTGGGCGCCGCGCTGGATCGCCTCGTTGGGCACCAGCACCGCGCCCTTGAGGGTGTCGACGAGCACGCGCGCGTTGACGAACTGGTTCGGGTAGAGCATGCCGTCGGCATTCTCGAAGGCGGCCTTGAGCTTGACGGTGCCGGTGCCCTGGTCGATCTGGTTGTCGACCGCCACCAGCGTGCCGCTGCCGATCCGGTTGCGCCCCTCGCGGTCGAAGGCCTCCACCGCGATGGCGCCCGCCGCGCGCTGGCGCGCGAGCACCGACTGGAGGTTGTCCTGGGGGATCGTGAACAGCACCGCGATCGGCTCGACCTGGGTGAGCACCACGAGGCCGCCCGGGTCGTTGGCGTGCACCATGTTGCCCGCGTCGACGAGCCGCAGCCCGGTCCGGCCGGTGATCGGAGCGAGGATGCGGCAGTAGGTGAGCTGGAGGCGGATCGCGTCGATGTTGCCCTGGTCGGCCTTGATGGACGCCGCGATCTGCGACACGGTGGAGGCCTGGGTGTCGAGCTGCTGCTGCGGGATGAAGCCGCCCTTGACCAGGGTCTTGTAGCGCTCGAGATCGAGGCGCGCGTTGCTGAGCGCGGCCTCGTCCTTGGCGAGCTGGCCCTCGACCTGCATGAGCTGGGCCTCGAAGGGCCGAGGGTCGATCTCGGCCAGCACGTCGCCGGCCTTGACGATCTGCCCCTCCTGGAAGGAGGTCCGCATGAGCTGGCCGTCGACGCGGCTGCGGACCGTCACTGTGTTCAGCGCGGTGACCGAGCCGAGGCCGGTCAGGTAGACGGGCAGGTCACCGGTCCGGGCGGGGACGGTCACCACCGGGACCGCCCGGGGGCCGGGGGAGGCGGCCGGCTGGGCGCGCCCGGGACGGTTCAGGGCGAAGTAGCCGCCGCCGGCCAGGAGGCCCACCAGGACGATCCCGATGACCCAGACCCGGCCTGACGACCGGCGGGGGGCGTCCGTGGGTATCGGACGGAACTCCCCGGACTCATGCGCTTCCCCAGCCATACCGATCCCCCTCTCGTGTGGCTCCGCTTGTAGCATATTCCGACGCGCCACTCCGCGGGATCATTCGGCCGGACGGGCTCGGGACGGGCTCCGGGCGGGGGCGACCGGGGGCGGGACCTTCGGCCGGTGGTCACGAGGTCGACTCGAGCAGGCCGAGCCAGGCCGGGGGCGGAGCCCCGAGGGCCCGGAGGGTCCAGGCGACGCGCTCCGGGGTGCCCAGATCGCACCAGGTGTGGGTCGGCACCTCAGCCACCGCGAGGGCGAGGGAGGGCGACTCGAGTACCGTGCGCGAGAAGTCCGCGGCCGGCGCGAAGAGATAGGCCTGCCGGAGGGCCCAGGCCTCGTACTGCGTGCCCGAGAAGAGCCCCATGCGCACGAGGCGGTCGTGGAGCAGGGGCACGCACTCGCGACCCGCCTCGATGAGGGTGGTCACGCTCGCCGCGAAGACGAACGTGTTCCAAAGCCCGCCGAGCGCCGCGGATCGCGCGCGCGGATCCAGTGGGCGGGCATCAGCACGCCGGCCGCGGTGCCGCGGTCGGAGGGCTGCGCGAGGACGTGGATCTGCGGGAAGCGGGCCAGCTCCGCCCCGAGGTAGCGGTCGTGGCTCGCCTGGGCCACGACCACGATGCGCGAGGGCGGGACCAGCCGCGCGACGCGCTCCAGGGTCTGCCGCAGGAGCGACTTGGAGCCGGTCAGGACCGCGTATTGCTTGGGCCGCTCGTCGCCGTAGAGATAGCGGGTCAGCGCCCGGAGCCGGCTGCCCTCCCCACCGGCCAGCACGACGGCCCACAGGTCACCGTCACGGTCTCGCTCCCGGATCGCGGCGAGCGGCTCGCTGCACGTGAATGCCTGCTCGAGCATGGATCTCCTCCTCGTTCTCACCTCCGTTCGGGTTTCGACGCGTCGCCGGGGCGTGAAGGCCCCGCGGACGAACCCTCAGAGAGAGCCCGCGAGCCGGCCGGCGACGAAGGGAATGAAGGCGCTACGAGGCGGGAGGGGCGCGACAGTGCCCCGCGTCCGTCGCGAGCGAATCGGGCGCGGTCTCGACCGCGTGACCGAGGCACTCCGCGCGGCGCGGAATGAATCCGAGCGCATCGAGGGCCCCGGGGGTGACGCTCCCGGTGCCCGACACCACGCGCGTGACGACGTCGTCGAAGTCCGCGTCGTCGTAGACGCCCGGGATCCACGAGGGGTTGGGCGGGCTCGCGTGGGCGAGCACCGGCAGGGCCAGCCCCGCGGCCATGACGAGGAGGGCAAGGAGGTCGCGCATCGGGGGCTAGGGCCGGGCCGGCTGCATCAGCTGCCGCATCTCCTCGCGCAGCTGCTTGAGGCGGTCCTTCGTCTGCGCGACGCGCGCGAGCTGCTCGGGGGTGAGCACGGCCCGGACCTCGAGAGCCGCCGCCGCGCTGTCCTGGGCGAGCTGATCCCGCAGCTGACTGATCCGCTGGAGCTGCGGCTGGAGATCGGCGGCCTGCACCTGGCCGGGCGCGAGCAGCTTGGTCCCCAGCTCCTGCTGGGCCTGCTGGAGCTGCTCGACGAGCGGGCGCGCGCTCGTCCGGTGCGCCGACAGGATGGCGCGCACGCGGGTCTGTTGCTCCGGGGTGAGAGTGGCCGCGCGGATCATCAGCCAGAGCTCTCCGTCTCCGCGGCCTCCACCTCGCATCGAGGACTCGCGGCCGGGGGCCTGGGCGAGCGCGGGCCCGGCGGCGGCCAGCAGCAGCACGCCCACGAGCAGGCCGGCGAGGCCGCGCATCCGGATCATGGCTCACCTCCGGTCAGGGTGCTGTCGACCTCGCGGGCCATGCCCTCGAGGCTCAGCGGTCCCTCGTCGCCGGTGGCGGGCACCGGGTCGCCGTTCACCGAGAAGAGCGACGCGGAGACGTCCGAGAGGATGGCGGCCACCTCCTGCGGCTGCAT
>Ga0099791_10000195_pt1 | contig 20995 bp, 19 predicted proteins | sample Rivendell_Oct201_7_FD_77318 | JGI IMG/M metagenome (GOLD analysis project Ga0099791, IMG submission 77318) | Vadose zone soil and rhizosphere microbial communities from the Eel River Critical Zone Observatory, Northern California to study diel... | ecosystem: Environmental > Terrestrial > Soil... | reverse complement strand
TGAACGCCTCGGGGGCGATGGGCGAGCGGCCCATGATCTCGCAGAGCGGGGCGTACTCGAGGTTGGTGAGCCCGGCGCCGCGCTCGCTCTCCGGCAGGAAGAGGTTCCAGAGGCCGCGCTCGCGCGCGTGCGACTTCAGCTCCTCCATGATCGGAGGCACTTGCCACCGGGTCGAAGCCGCGTCGAGCTGGTCGTGGAAGACCTTCTCGTTCGGATAGATGTACTTGGTCATGAAGTCGGCGAGCTGCTCCATGTACATCCTGGTCTTCTTCGAGTACTCGAATTCCATCGCGCTCTCCTTCTTCGTAGGCTCGCCTCGGTCGGCGGGGGCCCAGCCCCGCGACGACCTGCGGCTCGCACGGCCTTCCTTCATAGGCGCGCCTCGGTCGGCGGGGCCCCAGCCCCGCGACGACCTGCGGCCCGCACTGCCTTCTTTCATCTGCTCGCCTCGGCGGGCGGGGCCCCATTCCCGCGACCGCCTGCAGCGCGCACTGCGCTCAGTGCTGGTACCGCGGCAGCGTCTTGAGCGGCGAGAAGAACACCGGCCGGGCCATCCGCCCCACCGGCACCTCGATCAGCACGGGCCGGTCCATCTGGATCGCGTCGGCCACGAGCTTGCCCACCTCGCTCGGCTCCTTCGCGCGCCGGCCCACCGCGCCGTAGGCCTCGGCGAGTCGGACGAAGTCGGGGTTGTGCAGCTCGGCCGCGAACTTGCCGCCCCAGTGCTCGTCGAGGTCGCGGGCGACGTTGCCGTAGGCGTTGTCGTTGAACACAACGGCCACGACGTTGATGCTTTGCTGCACCGCCGTCGACAGCTCCTGCGCGTAATAGAGGAAGCCGCCGTCACCCGCGATCATGACGACTGGCTTACCGGGGACCGCGACCTTGGCGCCGAGCGCGGTCGGGTACTCGAAGCCGAGATTGCCGGAGTACGACGAGTTGATGTAGGTCCGCGGGCGGTACACCGGGAAGAACGGCCGCGAGAAGTAGCCCATCTGGGTCATGCCGGCGATGACGACCGCGTCCTCGGGGATGCCCTGGCGCAGCGACCGGAGGATCGACGAGTTCGGCTCCTGCGTCATGAAGGAGCCGACCTCGGTGCGCAGCGCGTCGCGCTCCGCCTTCCCCGAGGCGCGGGGCTTGCCGCCCGCGCGCAGGCGCTCCAGCAGCCGCTCGAGCGTGGCCTTCGCGTCGCCGACGAGCCCGGTGGTCTTCGTGTGGTTGCGGCCGATCTCCGCGCCGTCGGCGTCGATCTGGATGACCTGCTGCTCGGCCTGGAACCCGGCGATGGCGCAGCGGGTGCCGACGGCGAGCACGACGTCGGCCGCGTCGAGGTAGCGGCGCAGCGGGCTCTTCGGGAAGAGCCCGGCGCCCAGCGAGATATCGCTGGCGTCGCTGACCGCGCCCTTGCCCTCCGCCGTCGCGACCACGCCGGCCTGCAGGAACTCGGCGACGGCCGCGAGCGCCTCGTGAGCGCCCGAGAGATGGACGCCGCCGCCCGCGTAGATCGCGACACGCGGCGCGCGCAGGAGCGCTTCGGCCGCGCGGTCGATGTCGGCGGCCGGCGCCGCGGCGCGCGGCGGATGCGCTGCGACCGCGTCCAGCGTGACGTCGACTTCCTCTTCCATCGTGTCCCACGGCATGTCGATGGCCACGGGACGCGGCCGCCCGCTCCGGAGCTGGCCGAAGGCCTCGTGGACGATGCGCGGCGCGTCGGCGACCTGCATGATGCTCTGGCGCCACTTGGTGGACCCGGCGAGCGCGTCGAGCTGGTTGTCGAGCTCGTGCAGGACGCCGATCTGCTTGCCGATCTGGTTGCGCGGGATCTGTCCGGCGATCATCAGCACCGGCGACGAGGCGGAATACGCGGTGTTCAGGCCGGCCGCCGCGTTGAGCAGGCCGGGTCCCGGTACCGCCACCGCCACGCCGATGCCGCCGCCGGCCCGCGCGTAGCCGTCGGCCATGTAGGTCGAGGAGCCCTCGTGGCGCACGGTGATGAAACGGAGCGGCTCGTCGCGGAACGCGGTGACGATGCCGTAGAGCTGGACGCCGGGAAGCCCGAACGCCACCTTCACGCCTTCGCGAGCGAGAGCCTTGACGATCGCTTCACCACCGGTCATGCGTGCCATTGACGGCTCCTTGAATTCGTCGCTGCGCCTCGGCCGGCGGGGCCAGCCCTGCGCAGGGCCGAAGGGTATCACGCGCGCCCGCCGGCCGTCTCCGCCCCCGCGGGCGCGGGGCTCATCGTACACTACCGCCCGATGCCCGAGCTTCCCGAGGTCGAGGCCGCCCGCCGCTTGCTCGCGCGCACCGCGGTGGGGCGCCGAATCGTCACGGTCAACGTTGTGCGCGACCCGATCGTGTTCCAGGGCGTGAGCCCGGCGCGCGTGCGGCGGGCGCTGGTTGGACGCCGCGTGCTGGCGGCGCACCGGCACGGCAAGCACCTGTGGCTCGAGCTCGACGGCCGTCCCTGGCCGTGCTTCCACTTCGGGATGTCCGGCGAGATCGAAGTCCGTGGCCAGCGCCGCGGCCGGCTCATGACCGAGGGCCGCCGGGCGCATCCGGACGTCTGGCCGCCCCGATTCCTCAAGCTGCACCTGGTGCTCGACGACGGCACCGAAGTCGCGTTTCGCGACGCGCGCCGGCTCGGGCGCGTGCGGCTGCGCCACGACCCGCGCGCCGAGCCGCCGATCAGCCTGCTCGGCTTCGACGCGCTCCACCAGCTGCCGCCCCTCCGCCGCCTGGCGGCGCTCTTCGGCGAGCGCGCGGCGCCGGTCAAGGCGGTGCTGCTCGACCAGTCGTTCTCGGCGGGCGTGGGGAACTGGATCGCCGACGAGGTGCTCTATCAGGCCCGCATCGATCCGCGCCGCCGCGCGCACCTGCTCACGGCGGCGGAGGTCGGGCGGCTGCGCGCGCGCCTGCGCTCGGTCGTGACCACGGCGGTTCGAGTCGGCGCCGACAGCGACCGGTTCCCGCCGAAGTGGCTCTTTCACACTCGGTGGAGCAAGCGCCTGCGGAGCCCGATGACGGCGCGCGGCGAGCGCATCCGCTATCTGACGGTGGGCGGCCGGACGACCGCATGGGTCGCCGAGGTTCAGCGCTGAACGCGCCGGCCGAGCGACCGGTGGTAGCATGTCAGATCTTCTGCGGGAGGCGGTGATGTCGAATATCGCGCCGGTGCACCTCATGCGATGGATCGAGGAGAACAAGGGCCTGTTCAGCGGGCCGGTCGCGAACAAGGAAGTCTTTCCGGAGAGCGAGTTCATCTATCAGATCGTCCGCGGCCCGAACGCGCGGAACGACTTTCACATCGACCCGGGCGACGAGATCTTCTATCAGCTGAAGGGCGACATCACCGTGCGGTGCATCGACGCCGACGGCGCGATGCGCGACGTCCGGGTGCGCGAGGGCGAGGTCATGCTCTGCCGCGCCGGCACGCCGCATTGCCCGATCCGCCCGGCGGACACCTGGGGGCTCGTCATCGAGCGCAAGCGCCGGCCCGACGAGCTCGATCGGCTGGCGTGGTTCTGCGAGCGATGCGGCGGGAAGCTCCACGAGGCGACGTTCTCGTGCGCGAACATCGAGGTGGAGCTGCGCGACGTCATCCAGACGTTCAACGCCAGCGCGAAGCTCCGGACGTGCGCGAAGTGCGGCGCCGTCCTGCCGGTCCCGGCCGGCGCCGCAGCCCGCGACTAGGCGACGTCGGTGTACTTCACATCGCAGCGGTAGGTCCGGTACTCGCCCACGAAGAACGGCTGGAGCGGCGCCATGATCTCCCGGTAGAGCGGGCTCTGCTCGTAGGCCTGCATGTCCGCCGGGTTGTCCCAGAGGCTCACGGCGAAGCCGGTGTCCTTGTCCGCGGAGTCCTGCGCGAGCCAGCGACCGCGAAGCCCCTTGAGCCCCTTGCCCTTGGTGAGGACGTTCGCCCGGTAGGTGTGCTCGAACTCGTTCCACGCGCCCGCCCGAAGCTTGCCCCAGGTAATGCGGATCACCATGGCTGACCTCCTTGGCTGACTCGACCTCCGATCGCGCCGGCGTTGCCGGCGGCGGCCCGAGACATTCGGGCCTTTGTTCCAGGCGCCCGGCACGGCGGGCGCGGTGGATTCAGCGAGCGAAGTTGTCGATCAGAAAGCGCGAGATGCTGTGGCGCGACGGAAGGCTCGGGAGGCTCGAGCACGAGAACCAGCGGGCGTCCTCCAGCTCCTCCGGGTCGACCTTGATGTCGCCGCCCGCGTAGGTGGCGACGAAGCCGACCATGAGCTGGCTCGGGAAGGGCCAGTTCTGGCTCCCGACGTACGTGATGTCCTTCACGTCCACGCCGACCTCCTCCTTCACCTCGCGCGCCACGCAGCCCTCGAGCGACTCGCCGTTATCGACGAAGCCGGCGACCAGCGCGTAGCGGCCGGGCGCCCAGATGGACTTGCGGGCGAGCAGCACGCGATCGCCGTCGCGCACGACGACGATGACTGCCGGGTGCAGGTGAGGATAGTGCTCGTATTGGCAGCGCGGGCAGCGCTTGCCCCACTCGCCCGGAAGGCGCTCGGTGCTCTCGCCGCAGCGGGGACAGAAGCCGCTCGTCGATTCCCACCAGAGCGCCTGCATGGCCATGCCGCCCAGCGAGAGGAGATCGTCGGGCAGCCGCGTGCCCGCCATGGGCACGAGCGTCTCGCGCTGAAACTCCTCGGGGACGGCGGCGTCGCGCGGGAGCGAGGCGACCCAGCATTCGGTGTCGCCCCCGAGCGTGCCGAGCCAGATCGACTCGCCGAGCGCGCCGTCGAGGTTCGCGGGGCGGTCGCCGGCTGGAAGTCGGAAGCTCTCGCCGTCCGGGACGACGACGAGCTTCTGATCCTGGATGATCAGCCACTGTCCGCGCTCCCTCGGCGGCTTCGTGCCGCGCTTGGCCGGAACGAAGGAGCCGCGAAGGCAATCCATGTTGAACGGCAGGTAGACGGTCAGCGGCGTCGTCATGATCCCAGGAGGCCCACGTTGACCGGCGCGCCGCCGGCCTCGGCGCCGCGGCCGACCGCCGGTGCTTCGGCGCTGAGCTTCTGGAGGGCGGGCATGACCTCGCGCGCGAAGAGGCGCATGTTCCGCTCGGCGTCTGCGAACGGCATCCCGGCATAGCTGAAGACCCCGACGTAATGGCTGTTGCCGGTGCGTGCGTGGATGTCGAGGATCTTGTCGTAGCACTGCGCGGGCGTGCCCCACACCTGTAGATTTGTGAAATAGTCGACCACGGTGTCGGTCCCGTACTGGGCGATCTTCTCGGCCATCTTGCCGTAGTACTCGTAGCCCTTCGTCCGGGCGAGATGATCGCCCTGGAACTGATAGTGGTCGAGGACCGTCTGGTAGTAGCCGCCGATGTAGCGGCGCGCCATCTCCTCGGCGCGCTCGGCGCTCTCGTCGCAGAAGGTCCAGCCGGCCGAGACCGGCGGCGGCGCGTCGACGCCGTTCACCTCTCGGTAGATCGAGCGGTAGGTCTCCAGCTCCCGCGCGACCTCCTTCCACGGCTTCTGCGGGATGATGAGAATTCCCACGCCGAGCTTCGCCATGACCGGCAGCGATTCGGGCGAGACGGCCGCGGCGTACGTCCGGCCCCGGAACGACTTGAACGGCGCCGGCCGGATCGCCGCGCGCGGCTGCTTGACGAAGGTGCCGCTGTACTCGCAGTAGCCGGTCTCGAGCCCGCCCAGCAGCGTCTCGGCGGACTCGACGAAGCGCTGGCGCGACTCGTCCATCGAGAGGCGAAATCCGTCGAACTCGACCTTGCCGGCGCCGCGCCCGAGGCCGAGGATGAGGCGCCCGCCCGAGATGTTGTCGAGCATCGCGACTTCCTCGGCGACCCGCATCGGGTCGTGCCACGGCAGCACCACCACCATCGAGCCGAGCTGGGCGCGCGCGGTGCGGCCGGCCATGTACGTGAGGAACTGGAGCACGTCCGGGCACATCGTGTAGTCGGTGAAGTGGTGCTCGACGCCCCAGACCGACTCGAAGCCGAGCGGCTCGGCGAGGTCGGCCAGCCGGAGCTCCCCGGTGTAGACCTCGCGGTCGGTCCTGGCCTTGCCCGGGTTCTGGAAAACCGCCGCCATCCCGACGTGCATGGGCGCTCCCCTTTCGGCGTTGTATTATTGCCCCGATGAGCCCATTCGATCCAGCCCCCTTCGTCGAGCGGCGGCAGCGGTTCGCGGCAGCGATCGGCGACGCGCTCGCGATCGTGCCCGGCGCCCAGGAGCTCCGGCGCAACGGCGACGTCAACTACGAGTTCCGCCAGGCCTCGGATTTCTTCTTCCTGACCGGGTTCGACGAGCCCGACGCCGTCGCCGTCTTCAACCCGGCCGACGCCAAGGAGCGGTTCGTCCTCTTCGTCCGCCCGCGCGACCGGGAGATGGAGATCTGGAACGGGCGGCGGGCCGGGGTCGAGGGCGCCATCGCGACCTACGGCGCCGACGCCGCCTACACGATCGACCGTCTGGACGACAAGCTGCGCGAGTACATGCTCGACCGGCCGGCGGTGTTCTATCGTCTGGGCAGCGGCCCGTTCGACGGCCGGGTGACGCGCCTGGTCGGCGACCTGCGCGCCGCGCGGGCCCGCGGCCACGCCGCCCCGGTGCGGATCGAGGACCCGGGCCCGATCCTCCACGAGCTGCGCCTGCGGCGGTCGCCGGCCGAGCTCCAGCGCCACCGCCGCGCCTGCGAGATCAGCCGCGACGCGCACGTCGAGGCGATGCGCTATGCGCGGCCCGGGCTCTACGAGTACCAGGTGCAGGCGGCGCTCGAATACGTCTTCCGCGTGAACGGCTCGCCGCGCAACGGCTACCCGTCGATCGTGGCCTCGGGCCCCAACGCGTGCATCCTGCACTACAACGAGAACACCCGTCGTATGGAGGAGGGCGATCTGCTCCTCATCGACGCCGGGTGCGAGTGGGGCTACCACTCTGCCGACATCACGCGCACGTTTCCAGTCAGCGGGCGGTTCACGGCCCCTCAGCGCGCCGTGTACGAGGTCGTCCTGCGGGCGCAGCTCGCGGGCATCGCCGCCGCGCGTCCCGGCAACCGCTACGAGGCGATCCACGAGGCGGCCCGGCGCGTTCTCGCCGAGGGGCTCGTGGCGCTCGGCGCCTTACCGCGCGGGCTCGAGGAGTCGCTCGCGATGCACCACTATCGCGAGTTCTACATGCACGGCACCGGCCACTGGCTGGGCATGGACGTGCACGACGTCGGCGACTACAAGATCGATCGCGCGTCGCGGGTGCTCGAGCCCGGCATGGTGCTCACGGTCGAGCCGGCGCTCTACTTCGACCCCGAGCGCGAGACGGTCACCTATCACCTGCGCGAGTACAGCGAGGACGAGATGTGGGAGCGTCGCCTCCGCTCCGGCGCCGCTGCCGCCAGGAGGATGGAGGACGAGGAGAAGGCGAAGGCCCCGACGGTCGTCCACCCCGTGCCGCGGGAGCTTCGCGGGATCGGTATCCGCATCGAGGACGACGTGCTGATCACGGCGGACGGCTGCGACGTTCTCACCGCCGGTACCCCGAAGACCGTGGCCGAAGTCGAGCGCGCCTGCGCCGAGGCACCCCGTCTGCCGCGCGCCTGACGCGCGGCGCGCCCCCCAAGCCAGCGGCCTTGCGTGCGTGAGCCGGTCGCCCTCGCGCTGCTGCTCCTCGCCGGCTGCGCGACGTTCCAGCCCGAGCTCCGCGACGCGCACTTCACGCTGGTCAACCACGGTAACTTCACGTCGACCCAGCTGCAGCGCGCGCGCTCAGCTCGACGTCGGCCTCAGCGCCCTCGAGCGCTACATCGGCCCCATCCCCGCCCGCAAGTTCCCGGTCGTCGTGAATCTGCGGCCGGGGCGCGGCGTGTCGCACAGCTACGGCGGTCAGGGCGCGATCGAGCTGTACTGGGTCCACGAGGAGCGGGCCCCCACCATCCACGAGCTGACGCACGTGCTAGCGGGCTACACCTCGGCGAACGGCCACTGGACGCAGGAGGGGTTCGCCTCCTACATGCAGGGCGAGTACGGCGAGGACGTTGCCTTCCCGACGCAGAAGGTGGCGCACGGCCTCGTCAAGGTCATCCGGCAGGAGGGCAGCTTCCTCCCCATGCTGGACGTGATGCGCGATCGCAGCCGCGGGAAGTACTTCGGGCTCGGCACGCCCTGGGAGCGGTGGCTCGCCTACACGCAGTCGACGTCGCTCACCCGCTACCTCATCGAGACCTACGGCGCGGAGAAGTTTCTCAAGATCTACGACCGGCCTGTCGAGGCGATGGACTTCGCCGGGCTGTACGGGAAATCGATGGAGGCGCTGATCGACGAGTGGTCGAGATTCGTGACCGATCTTCCTGGTGACAGGTCGGCCGCGCGCGCGGTTTACTTCAGCATGAGGGGAGGCGGGCGGCGGCTACCGTAGCTGCGCGCGGCCCGTGCTGCCGACGGCCTTGACGAAGGCCTCCTGGGCGAGCAGGTTCCTGAGGGCCGCCGCCGCCGCGTCGTAGTAGGCGTCGCGGCCTCCACGACTCGACTTCGCCGTTCCGCCGGTCGTCGAGGTGAGGACGACCGTGCGCGTACGCCGCTCGTAGGCCTGCCACTCGATCTCGACGGAGCCCTCGCTGGAACGTCCTTGAGGGCCGCTGCACACGTTGAGGGTCACCGCCTTGATGGCGCCCGCCAGCAGTAGCTCGGCCTGTCCTTCTTTCGCCTCGTCGAAGAGCGACTTCGGCGGCCCGGGTGTCCGGTAGCCGGCTTTCTGCAGCTCGTCCCGGAGAATGCCGATGACCTCACCGGGTACGTCCTCGTCGACTCCGACTCGCCAGGTCATCGGGCCCTGCGGCAGGCAGAGCCAACCCTCCGAGGTCCTCCCGATCCTGGTGCCCACGGGGAGCTTGCTCACCAGCCGCGTCAACGCGATCTCGCGCGGCTCCGTCGGCGCGGGAAGCGCCTTCCTTTCCTCGAAGCGGGCGGGCGCCGGCCCCGTGGCCGAGCATCCGACGAGCGTGAGGAGGGTGAGAAGCAAGCCGAGTTGACTCCACGCGGCGGGTCGTGTCATTCGCCTGAGAATCGTCTCAAACCGCCGCGTGGTCAATGGGCCATGAAGGGTCAAGAGGTGCCGAGCACGGAGCGGATCGCGCCCTCCAGCGTCAGATGGTGAAACGCGAAGCCATCAGCCTGGAGTCGCGCCGGCACCGCCCTGGTGCTCGACAGCAACAGCTCGTCCGCCATCTCCCCGAGAGCGAGCCGGAGCGCGAACGCCGGCATGGGAATGACGGCCGGGCGCCAGAGCACGCGCGCGAGCGTCCTCGCGAACTCGGCGTTGGTCACCGGCGAGGGCGCGACCGTGTTGATCGGTCCGCGCAGCGTGTCGGTGGCGAGGGCATGACGGATCACGCCGATCGCATCCTCGAGGCTGATCCAGCTCATCCACTGGCGTCCGCTTCCCAGGACGCCGCCCAGGCCCAGCCGGAACGGAAACAGCATCTTGGCGAGCGCGCCGCCCGCGGGACTCAGGACGATGCCGATTCGTAGCGTGACGACGCGGACGCCGCCGGCGATCGCCACGGCCGTGGCCGCCTCCCACTCGCGTGCGACCTCGGCGAGGTAACCGGTTCCCGGCCCGCTCTCCTCCGTGAGGATCTCGTCGCCGCGGTGGCCGTAGTAGCCGGTCGCCGAGGCGCTGACGAGCACGGCCGGCGGCGTGGCCATCCGGCTGAGTGTCCCGGCCAGGCGGCGCGTCGCTCCCACGCGGCTGTCGCGGATCCGCTGCTTGTGGGCGGCCGTCCATCCGCCTTCCGAGACGCTCTCGCCCGCGAGATGCACCACGGCGTCGGCGAGCGCGGACCCGCTCGGCGTGATGGCGCCGGTGGTCGGATCCCACCGGAGCGCGCGCTCGCCCGGTCGCGGGTCGCGCCGGATGAGCCGGATCACGCCGTGGCCGTCCGCGATGAGAGACGCGATGAGCGCCGAGCCGAGCAGGCCGCTCGACCCGGTGACGGCGACGATCACGCCATCGCACCGCCGTCGACGGTGTAGATGGCGCCGGTGATGTACGCCGCGTCGGCGCTCGCCAGGAACGCGACGAGCGCGGCGACTTCCTCGGGCGAGCCGTAGCGGCGCATCGGGATGGTCGCGGTGAGCCGCTCGCGCTTGACGTCGACCTCGAGCTGCCGCGCCATCGGCGTGTCGATCGGCGCCGGACACACGGCGTTGACGCGGATGCCGTGACGGGCCAGCTCGAGCGACGCCGCACGGGTCAGGCCGACCACCGCATGCTTGCTCGCCGTGTAGGCGATGATGTTGGGCGAGCCGCGCAGCCCCGCGATCGACGCGGTGTTGACGATGGCGCCGCCGCCGCGTGCCCGCATGAGGGGCGCGACCACCTTCATCCCGAGCCACACGGCCTTCACGTTGACGGCCATCACGCGATCGAACGTCTCCTCCGGGTAGTCGACGAGCGGCTTGACGGCGCCGAGGACGCCGGCGTTGTTGAAGAAGATGTCGATGGTGCCGAACCGCTTGATGGCCGTCTCGGCATAGCGCTCGACGTCGGCCAGCCGCGTCACGTCGGCGTCGACCGTCAGCGCCTCGCCGCCCGCTTTCTCCGCCGCCGCCGCGCTCTGGGCGAGCGCCGCCGGCACGAGGTCGACGAGGGCCACGCGCGCGCCCTCGGAGGCGAAGCGCTCGGCGGCGGCGCGACCGATGCCGCCGCCCCCGCCGGTGATGAGCACGACCTTGCCGGAGAACCGCGCCGCCATCGCGGCGCCCATCTTGCCCTTGGCGACGACTCGACGCAAGCTTGGGGGCACCATGACGGAAGCCGAAGGGCTGAAGGCGCTCACCGGACCCGACGATGACGCGGCGGCGCGGGCCGCGGCCGAGCTGTGGGCGATGTGGCATCGGTCCGGCAGCTCGGACGTGGACGCGCTCCTGCGCGAGGGGATCCAGCTGATGGAGCGCCGCGATCTCGCCGGCGCCGAGGACGTCTTCGCCCGCATCATCGCGCGGGCCCCCGAGTTCGCCGAGGGCTGGAACAAGCGCGCGACCGTCCGTTACATCGCCGAGAACTACGAGGGCTCGATCGTCGACTGCGAGGAGACGCTCCGGCGCAATCCCAACCACTTCGGCGCGCTGTCGGGGCAGGGGCTCTGCTACATAGCCATCGGCCGCCACCGCGAGGCGGCCGCGATGTTCCGGCGCGCCCTCGTCGTGCATCCCCGCCTCCAGGGCGCGCGCCACAACCTCAGCGTGGCGATGGGCGAAGCGGTCCGCGGCAACGGCCACTAGCTCGAGGCGTGCACAGATGCTCGGCAGTCCCATCCCGCCGAAGCCAGCCACGGTGACGGCGGGCTGAGTCCCCGACGGCACGGCTGCCCCGTCGTTCTTGCCCGCAGGAAGACTCTAGCGAGCTCTCGAGAAAGCGTCGTTCAGCGACCTGATCCTGGCTGCGTCCGAGTGTCCGGTCCTTAGGTCTGGGGTGGTCCGGGACCAAGGTCTGATGGCACATGGCCTCGGGCGGGGCTGATGATCGGGGCCGGTAAAGCGTGATCAACCGAAGCTACGACATGTCGCAGATCTTCTTTGGCCCAAGAAGTCGGCGCGCAGACCGACGTGACGCACCCGCCGCGCACGATGCAGGGCGAAATGATCTCGATGCCCACCGGGAACTAGTTCTTGTCGGTACCCACGAGGAGGAAATGCGATGAGAAGAGGGTCGCTCGTTCTAGTCGCGCTGTTTGCTACCGCGGCGCTCATGGCCGCGCCGGCGGCCGCGCAGCCGAAGCCGAACATCGTCGTGATCATGGGTGACGACATCGGCATGTGGAACATCGGCGCCTACCACCGCGGCCTGATGGCGGGCCGGACGCCGAACCTCGACAAGATTGCCGCCGAGGGTATGCTATTCACCGACTACTACGCCGAGGCGAGCTGCACAGCCGGTCGCGCGAACTTCATCACCGGTGAATTACCGATCCGCACCGGCATGACCACGGTCGGCCAGGCCGGCGCCACCGTCGGCCTGCCGGCAGAGGCGCCGACGATCGCAACCGCGCTCAAGGCGCTGGGCTACGCCACCGGCCAGTTCGGCAAGAACCACCTGGGCGACCGGAACGAGTTTCTGCCCACGGTGCACGGATTCGATGAATTCTTCGGCTATCTCTACCATCTGGACGCGATGGAAGACCCCTGCCATCCGAATTATCCCCAAGATCTGAGGCCGCAGGTGGGCCCGCGCAACATGCTCCACTCGTTTGCGACCAACGTCGACGATGCCACGGTGGATCCGCGCTGGGGCAAGGTCGGCAAGCAAAAGATCACGGACGCGGGTGAGCTGTGTCCGAAGCGCATGGAAACCGTGGACGACGAAATCCGCGACAAGGCGCTGAGTTTCCTCGACAAGGCCAAGGCCGATGGCAAGCCGTTCTTCCTGTGGCTCAATCCGACCCGCATGCACATCGTCACGCATCTGTCGGCGAAGTACCAGGCGATGCGGAACTCCAAGAACGGCTGGTCCATCCACGAAGCCGGCATGGCGCAGCTCGACGACGATATCGGCATCGTGATGAAGAAGCTGAAGGACATGGGCGTCGACAACAACACGATCGTCGTGTTCACCACCGACAACGGCACCGAGGTCTTCACCTGGCCGGACGGCGGACAGACACCGTTCGCGCAGAGCAAGGGAACGGTCATGGAAGGCGGCTTCCGGGTGCCGGCGATGATCCGCTGGCCGGGCAAGGTGCCCGCGGGCAAGGTCGAGAACGGCCTCATTTCCGGGCTCGACTGGTTCCCGACTTTCTTGGCCGCCGCCGGCAACCCGAACATCGCCGAAGAGCTGAAGAAGGGTAAGCAGCTCGGGGATCGCACCTACAAGGTGCACCTCGACGGCTACAACCAGATGGACCTGATCACCGGCAAGGGGCCGTCGAATCGCGACGAGATCTGGTACTTCGGGGAAAGCGAGCTGGGTGCCGTGCGCATCGGCGACTACAAGTATCGTTTCATCGACCAACCGGCGGGCTGGCTCGGCGACAAGACCAAGCCCGACGTGCCCTACCTGACCCACCTCCGCCTCGATCCTTTCGAGCGTACGGGCTGGCCCGATAGCGGGACCAAGACCGGGGCGCAACAATACTTCGACTGGTTCAAGTACGAGTTCTGGCGCTTCGTATTTGTCCAGGGGCAAGTGGAGAAGCTCATCAAGACGGCCATCGAGTATCCGCCGATGCAGAAGGGTGCCAGCTTCAACCTCGAGGCCGTGAAGGCGAAGATCGAGGCGGCCCGGGCGGCAATGGGCAAGTAAAGTAACCCAGAGGGGTATTGGCCGATCTTCAGGGCGGGCGGCTCCGACTCGGCCGCCCGCCCGTTGGCCGAAGGTCCCCCTCCCCCACGTCGAGCCCTCACTCGCGCCGTTTCCGCCCCGCGCCCCGCTTCCGGTAGTCGCGGTGCCAGAGCTCGATGTAGTCGCGCGCATTTTTCAAGATGTCCTCGAGCTCCGTGGCGTCCATCTTGCGCACGGGCTTGGCCGGCACGCCCATGACGAGCCAGCCGGCGGGAACGATCTTGCCGGGCGGCACCAGCGCCCCGGCGCCCACCTGAGCGCCCTCCTCGACGACCGCGCCGTCCAGGACGACGGCGCCGATGCCGATGCGCACGTTGTTCATGACCCGGCAGGCGTGGACGACCGCGCGATGGCCGATCGTCACGAAGTCGCCGACGATGCACGGGAACTCCGGTGTCACGTGCAGCACAGAGCTGTCCTGCACGTTCGAGTTGCGGCCGAGCGTGACGTAGTTGTCCTGGTCGCCCCGTAGCACTGCGAAGGGCCAGACGGAGGAGCCGGCCCCGATCGTCACGTCGCCGATCACGGCGGCCTGCGGGTCGATGTAGGTGTCGGGATCGATCCGCGGCCGGCGTCCCGGCACCTCGCGGATCATGGCGTCGTCTCGCGCGCGCGCATCGTGGCTTCCCTCCGGCGGTGAAAGACGGCGAGCGGGATTATACTGACGCGCGCGCCCGATGAACGACATGATCGCGCAGACCGCGGAGGTTCGGGAAGCCCACCGCTTCGAGGTGGGGGCGCTCGAGCGCTACCTGCGCGACCACGTCGAGGGCTTCGGCGGCGCGCTCGACGTGCGCCAGTTCCGGGGCGGCCAGTCGAACCCGACCTACTACCTGGCGGCCGGGGGCCGGGAATACGTGCTGCGTCGCAAGCCGCCGGGCAAGCTCCTGCCCTCCGCCCACGCCGTCGACCGGGAGTACCGGGTCATCACGGCGCTCGGCAAGACGGGCTTCCCGGTGCCGCGTACCTTCGCGCTGTGCGAGGACGCTTCGGTCATCGGCACGGCGTTCTACGTCATGGACTGCGTGCACGGGCGCATCATCACCGATCCGGCGATTCCCGGCGTGACACCGCGCGAGCGGCGGCTCATCTACGAATCGCTCATCGACGTGCTGGCGCGCCTGCACACCACCGACTGGCAGGCGCTCGGTCTCGCCGACTTCGGACGCCCCGGCAACTATTTCGCGCGCCAGCTTCACCGCTGGACCCAGCAGTACCGCGCGTCCGAGACGGAGAAGATCGAGTCGATGGAGCGGCTCATCCCGTGGCTGCCCGCTCACATCCCGCCGGGCGACGAGACGGCCCTGGTGCACGGCGACTTTCGGCTGGGGAACGTCGTCATCCATCCGACCGAGCCGCGGATCGTCGCCGTGCTCGACTGGGAGCTGTCGACGCTCGGGCATCCGCTTGCCGACCTCGCCTACTACTGCCTGCCCTACCGCTTCACGCGCGAGTGGGAAGGGCTCGCCGACAAGAATTTGATGGAGCTCGGCATCCCCACGGAGCAGGAGTGCGTCGACGCCTACTGTCGGCGCGCCGGGCGCGGCGCGATCGAGGACTGGGAATTCTGCCTCGCCTTCGCGATGTTCCGGCTGGGCGCAATCGCCCAGGGCATCATGGGCCGGGTGGTCGCGGGCACCGCGAACGATCCGAACGCCGAGGAGCGCGGCCGCCGGGCACGACCGCTCGCGGACTCCGGCTGGGCGCTCGTCGCCTCCCGCGCCGGCTGACCCCGGCGCGCCGCTAGTCGCTCACCAGAGGCGCGTACTTCGCATAGAAGGTGCTCGAGAGCAGACCGCCCGGGTCGTATTCCCGCTTGGCCGCGAAGAACTCCCTGATCGCCGGATAGGACCGCCGGAGCTGCTCGGCCGTGTAGGAGAGCTGGTAGGGCAGGAAGAACGTGCCCCCCACGCCGGCGGCGACGTCGATCAGCTCGCCGGTCAGGGCCCGCATGTGCGCGTGGCCCGCGGCGTCGGTGGACTGGTTGAGATAGAGCGCGACCGAGAACATCTCCGCCCGCGCGTACGTGAGCGTGTTTTCCTCCGGCGGCACGACCCGTACCGAGGCATTCAGCAGATTGGCCCCGCGCGCGCGCAGCACGCGTCGCACGCGGTCGACGAACTCGACGAACCGGTCGCGCGGGACGAAGTACTCCTGGAGCACGTCGGTCTCGCCCTCGAGGCTGTTCTTGAGATGGCCCATGGAATCGTGCATCCGGTGGTTCCGCGACACCAGACACGCCTCGCCCTCGCCGAGCGCCTGGTTGCGGCTCACCGGGCACGATTGAAGTCGCGGCTCGATGTACTTCTCGCCCAGCCACTTGAGCCGCATCGGCAGCGATCCCTGCTTGGCCAGATTGAAGACGAGCCGCCGGAGCTTCACGGGGCGGGCCTCAGCCAGCGGCGGAATCACGCGGGCGCTATCCCGCCGGTAGAGGTACAGGATCATCTCGTCCAGGTACGAGTGGGGGGCCGTGGAGAGATGGCCGTACATCAGCTCGTACTGCGGCGCGGTGGCGATCTCGCCGGCGAAAACACCGGGGAAGTCGCGGTAGCGGAGCACCCGGCGCTCGGGCCGGTAGACGGCGTTCTCGGTCACGTCGATCTCGGCGTCGAGGATGACGCCGAAGAGGCCGTAGCCGCCGACGACCAGGTTGAACAGGCGGGGATTGTCGCTTCGGCTCAGCGTGCGAACCGTGCCGTCGGCGAGCATGACGCGCAGCGAGCGAACCGTCCGGCCGACCGAGCCGGCCCGAGGGTCCATGCCGTGGGCGTTCACGGAGATCGAGCCGCCGACCGTGAAGACGTCGGCCGACTGCATGGCCTTCACGGCGAATCGCGGATGGAGAAAGCGCTGAACGTCGCGCCAGGTCGCTCCGCTCTGCACGGTCAGGGTCCGGGTCTGGGCGTCGAGCGCCATGCGATTGAGCCGTGTCATGTCCAGGACGATCGCGTCGCGCGCGAACGCCTGACCGCCCATGCTGTGCCGGACCCCCGCGACCGATACCTTCAGGCCGTTGTCGCGGGCGAAGGCGAGCGCGGTGCGGACGTCGTCGCTCTCCCGCACCGCCACCACGCCGTAGACCGGCGTCCGGCTGAGGCAGCTCGCGTCGTTCAGCGTGCCGCCGCGCTGGACCCAGACGACCGACGCGGTCACCGCGGGCTGAACCCGGACGGGTCCGGACGGGCCGGCCCCGGTCGGCACGGGCGGACAGTCCTTCTCGCCCTCCGGCTCGGTGGCGTAGTCGATGGCCTTCCGGAGGGCGATCACCGCGAGCAGCAGGCAGAGGAAGAGCCCGATCACGAGCGCTCGCTTGAGCGTCCGCTGGAACCTGGTCAGCTTGCGCGTGGCCCGGCGGGGGCCGGGCTCAGTAGTCGTAGAGATGCTCGACGCTCGCGCCGCGGGCGGGCAGATCGGTCAGGATCACGTGCAAGGTCCTCACGGGCACTCGCACCGCGATCCGCTTCGTCGCGAGATTGGTCAGGATCTCCTCGCTGAACACGATGCCGCCCGCCGCGGGATGCAGAACCAGCTCACGCGGCGCGATCGCCGTCAGGAGAATCTCGTCGTTTCCGGCCAGGTCGTGGAACCGCACGCCCTGCTTCGCCAGCGCCGCGACGACGCTCGTGAACGCCGCGTAGCGCGGCAGCGCGACGATGGACGAGCGCGGGCCGAGCGTCTTGACCTTCCGGATCCGGTCGTCCTCGAAGATCCGCTCCGGCGCGTCGTCGAGCCACGCGTGGATCACGAGGTCCTCGGGCTGATAGACGCTGCGCGTGCCCAGCCGGATGAGCCACGCGTACGCGGCCTTTGCCGTGTACTCGGCGCTGAGGACGAATCGCCGCTCCCACTTGCGCACGAGATCGGGGCCCCACAGGGGCGTCTGGGTCCACAGGCGCTTCAGCTTCCCGGCGAACGGGAATTCGTACCACGGAGTCGCGTGGATGAACTCGGCGTACTCCTGAGCCGTCTTCCGGGCGAAGACGTCCTCGGCGGTGTGATAGAAGCCGATGCTCTCGCTGAGGGCGCCGACGGTGTTCTCGTATCCGCCCTTGACGAGGTTCTCCATCGAGAAGCTCATGCCGATGACGCCCAGCATCAAGTGGTTACCGGCATCGAAGGGATAGACGCGCTTCGTGGCCCGGCACACCTGCTTGTAGTACCGCCAGTACTGTCCGACGGCGGCGAAGTACGGGAACCGGCTCGGCGCGCGCGACTGCACGAACGACGCGTACTCGTCGGCGCTGTAGACGATGTACCACTCCGGCAGGGTCAGGTAGGTCGACGACTCGCTACGGAAGTAGCCCTTGACGTCCGCGGTGACGCGCTGAAGCTCCGCCGATCGCTCGGCCGGCCGGCTTCGAACGCTGAAGCAGTGGGAGCCGATGAACCACGCCGGCACGGCGAGCGCCACCAGGACGAGCACACCGGCCAGCACGGCCGCGAGTCCGAGGAGGGTCCAGACGCGGCGCCGCCGGCGTCGAGATCTACGCCGCACGGCCTCATCTTCTCGCAGAGAGGACGCCGCCCGAAATTTTTGTTCCCGGCCTCAGCTACCCGAGGCGCGCGCGGTCACCACGTAGCGGAGCGGGCCCCCCGGCACGACGGCGTCGAACGGATAGCAGGTCATCAGGATCAGCCCGGCGGATCGGTCCTCGCTCCGGATCACGGCCGTCCGCGAGTCGACCACCGACACCCCCTCGATCCGTAATCGCGCCGGTCGCCCGCCCGGAAGCTCCACGAGGAGCTCGTCGCCGGGCTTCATATACTCCAGAAAGCGGAAATGTGTGTCGCGGTGCCCGGTGACGATCGCCGTGCCCGGGGCTCCGGGCGCCGCGCTTCCGGGCGCGTGGCCGGGGCCGAAGGCGAGCGTGCGGCCGCTCACGCCGGACAGAACGATGAGATCGACGCCATGGGCCGGCACTCGCAGCCGGGCGACCGGCCAGGTGTCGGCCCACGGCCACGGCCGCGCCCGGGTCTCGCCCCGGGCGGTCCGGGCCCAGGCTCGCTGCAGCAGGTGCTGAGCGAGCCGAGCCTTGACGTGGATCCAGGCGCCCTGGCCGAGCTGCTCGAGCCCCAGCACGGCGAGGAGGCCCGCCACGACGATCAGGACGCGCCGCCGCGTCATGCCCTCGTCGTGCGGCGGGCGACAACGCCGAGCGCACCGGCGAGCAGGAGCGCCGCGAGCCCGAGCGCCAGGTGAACCGGTCCCGCCGTCGCGCCCTGGCCCAGACCGAAGACGGCGGTGTAGTCCCAGCCGTGCGGCAGATTCGTCTCGAGCGCCAACGTGTGAAGGTCCGCGCTTCCCGGCCGGACCGGCGTGACGTCCACCGCGATCAGGCTGGTGTGCGGGCTCACGAGGTGGAAGGCCAGCGCGAGCTCGAGCACCGCGCGGCGGATCTCGTCATCGGGCGAGCCGGTTCGTCGCGTGTCGAGCAGGCCGGCGATCTTCCCGCGAGCCCAGTGCACCGACAATCCCGCGGCCGCGTCGGTCGCCTGGAGTGCTAGCTCGCGCTCCCACCGGTCCGGGCCGAGCCGGCCTCGCAGCACCACGCGCGGCGGCAGCGCGGCGGCTCTCAGCGCGACCGTGACGGGCTCGCCGAGGTAGACGTCGGGGATCCGCTCCGGCACGGTCTCGACCGCGGAGCCGCCGGCGAGCTCGAGGCGCACGTCGGTCAGGGCCGGGGACTCGAGCTTGCCGAAGAGGGCGACCATCTTGTCCTTCACCTCGGTCACGCTGCCGATGTAGGTGAAGGTGCCGCGGCCGAGCCGGGCGGCTTCGCGCATGAAGTGGCTGTTCGGGGCCGAGCCGATCCCGATGGTGAACAAGCGATTGTCGCCGAGACGCTCGTGGATCGCGGCGAAGAGCTGCGCCTCGTTGCCGACGCTCCCGTCGGTCAGGAAGATGACCTGCCGCAAGCGGCCGGGATGCTCGTGACCGTCGAGCGCCAACTGGAGCGCGGGCAGCATCTCGGTGCCGCCGTCGGCGTGGAGCCGGCTGACGTAGCGATCGGCCAGGGCCAGGTTCTGCGGCGTCGCCGCCCGCGCATCGGAAAAGAGCGCGTCGGTCGTGTGATTGAAGCGGATGACGTTGAAGGAATCAGCCGGGCGGAGGCGTCCGAGGGCCATTTTCAGCGCCGCCTTCGCCTGATCGATCGACGCGCCGTGCATGGAGCCCGAGTTGTCGATCACGAAGATGACCTCGCGCGGCAGGCGAGCCCCGTCGAGCGCGCCGGACGCGGGTGGCATCACCATCAGGAGCGCGAACGTCTCACCGCCCTTGCGCTCGGTGAACAGGTTCGCCAGCGGCGCGGCCTCGGGGTGCGGCTGCCACACGAGCTCGAAGTCACGATCGGCCGGGACAGTGCCCCGAGCCAGCTCGATCCGGTAGCGGCCACCGGCCAGCGGCGTCGTCTGGATCTCGTGATAGGACGACTCCAGGCGCGCAGGTGTCGCCCCGGGATCGAGCTCGATCACGAGGCTGACCGGGTTGAGCGGACCCCGCGACGGATGGGCCACCGGCGGGGTGATGCGTGAGGCGTCGGGCACCTGATCGGTGTCGGGCGCCCATCCGGCGCCGCCCGAAGACGGCGGGGCCGGGGTCCCCGGGATGTAGCGCGGGCCCACGACCATCGGAAAGCGCAGCCGGAATTGCCCGCTGTCGTACCGGATCGCGTGCTGATACTCGATCTCGACGGTGATCGCGGCGCCCGGCGGCACGTTGGCGACGGACGTCGTGAAGATGTTGGGCCGCTCTTGCTCCACGAGGCTCGCGCGCTGCCCCGCGCGCTTTGCTCCCTCGTACTGGGCCTTGGCGGCGGCCCGCTCCTTGACGACGCCCTCGATGACGCGCTCGCCGATCCGCATCCGCAGGTGGTCGACGGCGGCGTCTTCGGGCAGCGGAAAGACGTAGATGCCTTCCGTCCACGCGCTGCCGGGGTTGGTGAACTCCTGGCGGACGCGCGCTCGCGCGACGATCCCGGTCACGACCATGTGCACGTCGGTGCCGAGCACGGGCGCGGGCACGAGCGCCTGCGACTCGGGTGTCCGCCAGAAGAGCGCGCCTTCGGTGACGCGCCCGGGCGGGACGGGGGCGCTCTCCGCCCCGGCGGCAGTGGCCGCCAGGGCGGAGATGAGGCTCGCGAGCAGGATCAGGCGTGCGCCGTGCCGTCGCGCACGCGCGATCGATCCGATCACCGGTCACCCGCCGGCGACGTGGTGCCGGTGAGCGCCGGATCGCCGGTGGTCGCGCCCGCCACGGTCGCCGGCATCGGCGCCGCCGCCGCGAGCTTGCGGAACTCCAGGTGGACGCGACGGTTGATCTGCTGGCACTCCTTCTCGGGCTCGTCGCAGAACGCCCCGTTCTGGCCCATCGTCACCATCCTGATGGCGGTCTCGGGAACGCCGAGCTCGACGAGGAACAGCTTCACGGACTCGGCGCGGCGCTGGGCCAGCGTCCGGTTGTATTCGACCGGTCCCTGGCGATCGGCGTAGCCCTGTACGAGTACCACCCAGGCGTTTGACAGGTCCATCGACCTGGCGGTTTCCTGGAGCACCCGGACGGCGTCGGCGCGCAGGCGCGCGCTCTTGAAGTCGAAGTAGACGTCGGCGTGGAAGACGCCGACGGGCGGCGCCGGTACCACGGTGCGCGGCCGCGCGGCCTG
>Ga0099791_10000193_pt1 | contig 21051 bp, 20 predicted proteins | sample Rivendell_Oct201_7_FD_77318 | JGI IMG/M metagenome (GOLD analysis project Ga0099791, IMG submission 77318) | Vadose zone soil and rhizosphere microbial communities from the Eel River Critical Zone Observatory, Northern California to study diel... | ecosystem: Environmental > Terrestrial > Soil... | reverse complement strand
GTGAACGCGACGATCTCGCCCAGGGCGCTGGCGGACCCGACGTTGCGCGCCGCGCTCAGCCCCTTGTTCTCCTGGTGGATGACGCGCACGCCCTCGTACCCATCGGCGATGTCGCCGGTCCGATCGCTCGAACCGTCGTCGACCACGATGACCTCGTACGCGGGATAGCGGAGGCGCTGCAGGGACGCCAGGCAGGCGTCCATCGTGCTCTCGGCGTTGTACGCACACACGACGACGGACACCTTTGGATATTCGGCCAGCGTCGGCAGCTCATCGGCGGCGTACCAGCGCTGGACCGCGCCGAACGCCGGCTTCGGACGGCGCTCCCGGTCGACCAGGCCGAACGCCCAGTCCTGGATCTCGTAGCCTCCGGTGAACCACTCGTCCGTGAACGAGAAGGTGAAGGTGCCGGCCGCGCCCATCGTGAGCGCCGTGCGCACCTGCCAGGAGAGCGTCGATGCCTGCTGCTCCGGCCCCTCGCGGCCGGAGTCCATGCCGAACTCGGTCAGCACGAGCGGCCGGTCGCCGGCCAGCGTGTGCAGCCGATAGAGATATCTGGCGAAGTCTTCCTCGCGATGCAGATAGACGTTGAACGCGAGGAAATCGGTGAAGTCGGTTTCGAGATATTCGGTGGACGGGTAGTTCGCGTAGCCGACGAGCCGCTCGGGATCGCGGCTCTTGACGACCTCCGCCAGCTCGCCCAGGAAGGCGGCGACGCGCCTGGCGCCGTACCAGCGGACGATGTCCGAGGGGATCTCGTTGCCGACCAGCAGCGCGGCCACCGCCGGATGGTGCTCGCATGCCTCGGCTGCCCGCGCGAGCGTGTCGCGGATCTCGCCGGTCAGCTTCTTCGAATCGAGGAAGCACACGTGCTCGGCCCATGGCACACCGACGAGCACGCGAAGACCGCGCTCCGCGGCCAGATCGAGCAGCCAGCGCGGCGGGACAGTGAACGTCCTGAGCGTGTTGGCGCCGAGCTCGGCCATGAGACCGAGATCGGTCTCGACCTTCTTCGGGTCTGGAAACTGATCCCCGCGGCCATCCGGGGCGAAGGGGCCGTAGGCGACACCCTTGAGCCGGACCTTCTCGGACCCGGCGAAGAAAAACTTGCCGCGCGCCTCGAGCCGCTCGCTGCTCAACGAGCGGGCCTCGAGCCCGCCGGACGCCGGGAATGCAACCACTCGAGCCTGCACCGAACCGACCTCCTTTGACCGTCTAGACCGAATTCGACCGGCGTCTCACCGCAACCCGTGTGCCAGAACCTGACAGCGGCCAAGTCAGCGATTGTGCGGGCCTGAGGTCAGGGATGCTGCGTCCTGTCAGGACGCTAGACTGACAGTTGCGTAACAGTTACACGTTAGAGAGACGATCCTGCCGACCGGGTATTCAGGCGCGGCGAAGCGGAGGGCGCGGCGCGGGGATGGGAACGCGACGATCCCACATCCGTCGGATGAGGCGTCGCCGCTCGCTCTCGAGATTCTCGATCGCCTCGACCGCCGACTCCGCCTCGGCGAAGCAGCCCGGCAATTCCGGATATTCCGCGCGGCGGAGCCACTGACCGCCGCGATCGACCGACTCGACCACGAGGAGATACGGCACGGCCTCGTAGTACGCGAGGTCGCGGATGTCGTCTCTCTCGCGCTCGGCGTGCGTCACGGCGCGAACGGCACCCAGGCGATCGGCACGCCCGCGTCCGACTGACGCGCCTTCTCAGTCGCCGAAATCCAGCTGTCGCCCTCGGGCAGGAGCACGGAGGTCGCGCGCACCCGGCACATGGAGGCATCGTCGAGAGATTGTCGTTGTCGTCGAGCGGCTCCGCGAAGGACCGTATAATTCGGGCCCATGAACACTTCGGAGATCCTCCGCGACGCCCGCGCCGTCCTCGACGACACCATCCAGCTCCGCCGCCGCATTCACCGCCAGCCCGAGGTCGGCCTCTCGGTGCCGCGCACGCAGGCGGCCGTCCTCGAGGCCCTCGCGGGGCTGGGCCTCGACGTGGGGACCGGCCAGCGCACGACGTCGGTGATCGCGCGCCTCACCGGGGCGCGGCCGGGGCCGACGATCCTGCTCCGCGCGGACATGGACGCCCTGCCGATGCAGGAGGAGACCGGGCTTCCGTTCGCCTCGGAGGTGAAGGGCGCGATGCACGCATGCGGCCACGACGCGCACACGGCGATGCTGGTCGGCGCGGCCCGTCTCCTGGCCGGCCGTCGCGACGCGCTCGCCGGCTCGGTGCTGTTCATGTTCCAGCCCGGCGAGGAGGGCTACCACGGCGCCCGGGTCATGCTCGAGGAGGGCCTGCTCGACAGCGGCGCGCCGCCGACCGCGGCCTTCGCGCTGCACGTGACGCATCGGCTCACCCCCGGCGCCATCTCGGCGCGCCCGGGGCCCGCGATGGCGTCCGGCGACACGATCCAGATCGCGGTGCGGGGCCGGGGCGGCCACGCGTCGGCGCCCCACGACTGCCTCGACCCGATCCCGATCGCGTGCGAGATCGTCCAGGCGCTCCAGACGCTGGTGACCCGCCGGATCCACGTCTTCGATCCGGCGGTGGTGACCATCGCGAAGATCGAGGCGGGGACGACCCGCAACGTGATCCCGGACACCGCGAATCTGCTCGGCACGATCCGCACGGTCTCGGAAGCTACGCGCGAGCGCGTGCTCGAGGGCGTGCGGCGGGTCGCCGAGGGCGTCGCGTCCGCGCACGGCGCCGAGGTCGGGGTCGAGGTGACTCGCGGCTATCCGGTCACGGTGAACGACGTGGGCTTTGCCGGCTTCGCCCTCGACACCGCGCGCGAGCTGATCGGCCCGGACGCCGTGCACACCGCCGGCTACCCGACGATGGCGAGCGAGGACTTCTCGTACGTGCTCCAGCGCGTTCCGGGCGCCATCGTGAACCTGAGCACGCGCCCGGCCGACGGCGCCGCGTTCCCGAACCACTCGCCGCGCATGCTCGTGAACGAGTCGGCGCTCGCCACCGGCATCGCCATGCACGTCGCCGTGGCGCTGCGGTTCTTCGCTCAGGGACGAGGGGGAGGCTGAGGGGGGCGTCCGCCCCCGGACGGCGCCTCCTTCTCGGCGGCGCGGATCGCCGCCGGACCGCCGTTCACCTTGACCCGCTGGCCGGTGTCCTTGAGCATCGCGCCGCTCCACTGGAACACCCAGTAGTCCTTCTCGACCATGTTGCCGACCAGAATCGTCTTGCCGTCCGGCGAGAAGACCACGCCCTGCGACCAGTGACCGATCGGCGCCTCTCCCACCCGCGACAGGGTCTTGCCGGTCACGCGGACGATGACGAGCTTGCCGGCGTCGTTGTAGAAGGGCGACTCCTTCGGGCGGTTGCTGCCGTTGTGAACGACGACGGCGACGACGGAGCTGTCCGGCGAGATCTTCAGCCCCTCGGCGGTGGCGCCGAGGACGCCGATCGTGTCGACGACGCGCGGCGGCTTCGCGCTCAGGTCGATGAGGCTGATGCTGTCGCTGTCGCCGGTGACGCCGCCGGCCAGGCTCGCCACCACCGCGAAGGCGCCGCTCGACGCGACGTCGAGCACGATCGGGCGCACGCCGGCCGTCATGTCGCGGTTGGTGTACTCGACCTTCGCGCCATCGATCGAGAGCACGGAGATCTTGTGGTCGTTGCTGCGCGAGACGAGCGCGCTCTTGCCGTCGGGCGTGATCGCCACCATGCCGCCGCCCGCCTTGGCGCCGCCGACCTCGACCATGCCGGCCGGCGTCACCGTCTTGCCCTGGATGGTGAAGACCGACACGGTGCCGTCGACCAGATTGGAGACGAGCGCGAGCGTGCCCTGCCGGTTCACCGAGATTCCGGCGGCCCCCATGCCCGCCTCGAGCGTCGCGATGACCTTCGGCGGATTGACGGTCAGATCGATCACGGTCACGCGGTTGTCGGGCGTCTGCTTCGTCTTGTCGTTCGGGTCGACCTTGTTGGAGGCCGTGACGAGCGCCAGGCTCTCGTCCGGCGTCATCGCGATGCTGAGCGGGGGCCCGACCACGCTCACCGGCGCCTTGACCTCGCCCACCACGCGCGGCGGCGACGCCTTGAGGTCGATCACCGATACCGTGTCGGGCGGGGGATCGGGTACGACCGTCACGACGCCGTTCACGTTGACCACCTTGTTCTCGTTGCCGGACACGGCGAGCTGAGCATCGGCGCGCGCGCCGAGCGCGTGAGCCGCGAGCAGCGCAAGGCCGAGCGCGAGCGGTGTGTGTCGACGCAGCGTCATGGCGTCCTCCCGGTAACGGATGGCGTGCCTCAGTCGGACTCGTCCTCTTCCGGCGACGGGTCCTCCCGCTCCACGAATGCGCGATTGGCGTCGGCCTTCCTGCGGAGATCGCTCAGGTCGGGCGCAAATCGCTCGAGCGACTCCCCCCGCCGCATCACGAGCGCCGGCGGCACGACCAGATCGCGATCGCCGACGTAGCTGGGGCTCCGGTTCTGGCTGCGCGCCTGCGTCCACAGTACGACCGCGAGGATGACGAACGGGATCGTGACGCCGATGCCCAAGGCGAATCGCGCGCGCATCGGGCTCGCGTTGACGAGGTGGGCCGACAGCGCGACCGACACCGCGATCGCGACCAGCAGGGGACCGACGACCGGCGACAGGTGGAGCCCGAGCGCCCCGTTCACGACGTCGACCAGGCCGGTCACGACGGAGACCACCGCGTACGCCGCCGCCACGATCACCGCGTGGCGCACCCACCGGGACTCGCCGAAGGCGACCCGGCTCGCGAGCGCCCACAGCGCGATCCACAGCCCGGTGAGGCCGAGCAGGGCGAGCAGCGTCGTGACGAGCGCGGTCGAAAGCTCGCGCGGCTGCGTGGTGCTCGTCCAGACCTCGAACACGGTGACGGCAATGCTCACCACGGATCCGGCCGCGAGCGCCTTGAGCTCCGTGCCGCGCGACCACCAGGCCGATCCGCCCCGGTCCGCTCGCTCCGGGGCGACGACCTCGCGGGCCGTCCGCACGCGCAGGCGGGTGTGGCCGACGCGAAACACGCCGCCGTCCAGCTCCGCCGGCTCCCCGCCGTGCCGGCGCCGGCCGGCGATCTCGATTCCGTTGATGCTCTCGAGATCGGTGACCGTGACGCGGCCCTCGGCGTCGACGCTGATCCGGGCATGGACCGCGGCGACGAACGGATCGTCGAGCACCACATCACAGGCTACGCTGCGGCCGACGGTGCAGCGCGCCTCCCCGCCGACCGCGCCGAAGTGATAGCGCGTCCTCACGCGGTGATGGCCGCTGAGGACTTCGACGACCATCACGGCTTCCATTGCATCGCATCCAGGTAGGTCTTGGCGAACGCGAGCGCCCGCTCCGGCGCGACCCCGGTCACGATCAGGCTCGACAGGAACCCCTGCCGCGGCCCGTTCTTGCTGACGACCCGCACGTGGAGGTCGTAGATCCCGTCGAGCTTTCGGTAGGCGCGCAGGCACACCGTCGCGTTGGCCGTGAAGCCGCCGAGCTCGACGTTGCGCTGCTTGCAGGCGAAGGGCGCGAGCTGCCGGCGGGAGCCGAACAGGTCGTCCGACCCCTTCGCCGCTTGCATCCCGTGGGCGAAGCGCCACGGATCGAGCGTGCGGGTGGTGAACACCTGGTGCTGGAACGAGAGCCCGCCCGGCTGGAGGTTGCGGCCGAGGTAGAGGGATGACTTCGCGTCGCACCCGATGCGCTCGACGCTCACGGGCTGGTCGGGCGCGGGGTCGCCGGCGGCCCGGCACTCGACGAAGGCCGCCGGCTTCGACGGCAGCTCGTACCCGTGATGATTCTGGGTCGGGAGCTTGGGGCCGAGCGCGGCCAGCATCGCGTCGGAGTGCGCGCGCACCTGGCGCGCGACCTCATCGCGCGCCTGCCGGACGTCGAGCGGTGGCTTGCTCGCGCCTGCGAGCAGGCCCACCGCGTGCTCGGCGGGAACCAGGAACGCGACGAGCTGCGACGCCCGGTAGCCGGCGACGTTGACCCCGATCACGTTCCCGGCGCCGTCGAGCCCCGGCCCTCCGGACATGCCGGCGTTGAGCGCGCCCGAGTAGTGAACGCGCGGCTCGAACGAATCCTCGACCCGCCCGTTGCTGATCCCCTCGGTGATCGTGAGGCCCACGTCGAGCGGAAAGCCGACCGAGTAGGCGCGCTCGCCACCGATGGCCGCGTTCGGCCGGAGCCGGAGCGGCGGCGGCGCGAAGCCTTCGGCATCGACGAGAGCCAGGTCGTGGCGAACGTCGATCGCGCGCACGGTTACGCGGCCGGTGGCGCCGGCGGCCGTCCGGTATTCGAGTCGGTACTTCTCGGGATAGAGGACGACCTCGCTCACGACGTGCCAGTTGGTGACGAACACGCCCCGGTGGCCGATCGCGAAGCCGCTGCCGTGAAATGCCTCGGCCGTGTTCGTGCCGAAAAACCCCTTGATCTGGATTACCGAGGGGCGCACCCGGTCGAGGATGACGCGCGCGGCGGTCGAGGCGGTCGCCGCCGACGGCACGGGCTGAGACCGTGCGTCGGCTTCGCCGGCGGGCAGCCGGCTCTGGGCGGCGCCGCAGGTGACGCCGAGGAGGACCAGCGCGATGCCCCGGGCGACGGCGCGGCCCGGCGGGCCCGCCCGATTCATCGCCGTCAGGGCGCGGCTACTTGATCAGGCCGTAGAACTTCCCGGCGTTCTCGCACGTGATCTTGCGGACCACGTCGGCCGGCAAGTGGCCGAACTGCTCCTCGATGTACTTCGACGACTCGGGCCACACGCCGTCGGTGTGCGGGTAGTCCGACGCCCACATGAGCGTCTCGGCGCCCATCTCGTGGATCATCTGAGTGCCGATGCGATCGAACTGGAACGTCGCCTTGCACTGGCGCCGCCAGTAGTCGCTCGGCTTCATCGTCAGGCCGAGGTCGCGGAAGCGATCCTCCCACTCGAAGTCCATGCGATCGAGCGCGTACGGGATCCAGCCGATGCCGCTCTCGCCGAAGGAGATCTTCAAGTTCGGGTACCGCTCGAGCACGGCGGAGCCGATGATCGCGGACAGGATGTTGACCAGGTTCATCTGAAACCCGCAAACGCCCTGGAACAGCGCGGCCCGGCGGGCGAGCGGGGTGGTCGCCTTCTCGCGGACGCTGGCCGGCGTGCTCGGGAACGTGTGGAAGTGCAGCGGCAGGTTCACTTCGTTGACGGCCTGCCAGAGCGGCTCCCACGCGGGATGCCACATGGGATCCATGTCCCACGAGCAGGAAAGCTCGAGCCCCTTCAACCCCATCTTGGCAACGCGCCGAACCTCTTGCACGGCGGCGTCGATGTCCCCGTAGGGCAGGCAGGCCAGGCCGATCTGCCGGTCGGGATAGTGCCGGCAGAAGTCCTTCAGCCAGTCGTTGTAGATGCGGAACATCTCCTTCGCCGCCTCATGGTCGTTCAGCCGGGTGGCGGCGCCGAGGATGCCGAAAATGACCTCGGCCTGCACGCCGTCGAGCTCCATGTCCTTGATCCGGAGGTGCGGATCGGTCGGCCGCCGAATGCCCTTCTTGCCGTCCTCGTACAACCCGACCGCAGCCATCTTGTCGACGCGGTAGTTCTGGCCGGGGACCAGCTTCTGGCCGCCCGGGCCCACGCCACCGACCAGGCCGAACGATGTGCCGTTCTTGCAGGTCCAGTGGGGACCGTCCGGGCCGTCGACGACGAACGGCATCCGCTCGCGCAACGCCGCCGACGCGTTGGCGGTGAACAGGTCGTTGGGGATCCAGGGCATGTCGATGTGACAGTCGGCAGAGATCCGAGAATATTGCATCGCGTCCTCCTCTCGAGGATGCTGCGCCCCCATCCTACTACATGACCGAGCGCACCAGGCCACCATCGACCAGGATCGTGGTGCCGGTGATGTAGCTCGCCTTCCCGGAAGCCAGGAACGCCACCAGGTACGCGAGCTCCTTGGGCTCGCCGATGCGCCCGACGGCGGTCTCGGCCGCCCGCTGGGCCAGGGCCTCGTCGACCGGGATGCCAAGCTCCTTGGCGCGGGCCGTCACGTTCGAGAGCATCCGCTCGCTCAGAATCGAGCCGGGGCAGACGTTGTTGACGAGAATGCCGTCGCGCCCGACCTCGTCCGCCAGGCTCTTGGCGAACGCCACCACGCCCATGCGGGTCGCGCCCGACAACGCCAGGTTGGGAATCGGCTGATAGACCGTGCTGGCCAGGATGTTGATGATGCGACCGCCGCCGTGCTTCTTCAGATGCGGGACCGCCTCCCGCGACATGCGCGCGAAGAACAGGAGTGAGCGCTGCACCGCCGTGGCCCACTGCTCCTCGGTGGCGTTGTGGGCCCGGGCCAGCGGCGGGCCACCGGAGTTGTTGACCAGGATGTCGAGACGCCCGAAGCGCTCGACGGCCCGCCCGATCAGCTCCTTGATCGTGTCGTAGCGGTCCAGGTCGCCCGCGAACGCGAGCACGTCGCGGCCCGTGGCGCCCCGGATCTCCTGGGCGGCCTTCTCGAGGTCGTCGTGCGAGCGGCTGCAGACGGCGACCCGGACCCCCTCCTCGGCCAGCACCTGGGCGCACGCGCGACCCAGGCCCTTGCTCGCTCCTCCGACGATCGCGACCTTGTCCTTGAGCTCGAGATCCATGGGTCGCGCTCAGGCCTTCTTGAAGCCGCCGTCGCGGTCGATCTGCATGAGCGCCTGCACGCCGGTGCTGAAGGTCGGCCCGCCGCCCGGCACCGCGGCGGACTCGATCGCCTCCAGCAGCTCGCGCTTGGTCGCGCCGTGCTGGATGGCGCGCCGCATGTGGGTGACGACGCCGTCCTCCCGGCCGCGATACGCGAGGATCCCGATGATGACCATCTCGCGGTGCTTGATCGAGAGCTCCTTGCCCTCGCCGACCGACAGGGCGCTCAGCGGCCCCCGCGCCTTGACGTATTCGGGATCTTCCTTCGCGACCCAGTCCCAGAAGGGGTAACCGTACGGGCTGGCGGTCTTGCCGTCGATCTTCTTCGGGCGAGCGCTCATCGCGGCCTCCTGTCGATCGCTTTCATCGCTTTGCGAGACTCGCCAGAAGGTATCACATGCCGGCGGGGGCCGTGGGCGCCCGGGCTGCGATACGATGCCCACGCATGGCGACGGGCGAAGCGCTGAAGCGGCTCGTGTGGCGGGCGCTGTCCCGGCTGCCCGAGTTTCGGATCACGCGGCGGACGCGGCACGGCGTCCTCGGCTTCAGCAGCCGCGATCGCGGGGTCGGGCGCATCCTCTTCATGCGCGGCGAGTACGAATACGAGCAGCTCGAGCGCGCCGTCGCGCTCGGGGGCTTTCCGTCGCGAGGCCGCGGCTGGCTCCTCGACGTCGGCGCCAACGTCGGCACGGTGTGCATCGCGCTCGCGCGGCGCGGCGCCTTCGCGCGGGCCCTGGCGGTGGAGCCGGCGCCCGACACCTTCCGGCACCTCGTCAAGAACGTGGCGCGCAATCGACTCGGCGACGCGATTCGCTGCGTGAACGCGGCGCTGTCGGCGACGAGCGGCACGGCCGAGCTGGAGCTGTCGACGAATTCCGGCGACCATCGCGTGCGGGTCGCCGGGCCGCTGGCCGCCGAGCAGTATCACGAGCACACACGGCCGCTCATTCGAGTCCCGCTGCGCCGGCTCGACGATCTTCTGGACGAGCACGGGATCGCCCGGGGCGACGTCGGTCTGCTCTGGATGGACGTGCAGGGGCACGAGCGGCACGTGCTGGACGGCGCGCCGAAGCTCCTCGCCAGCGGGGTTTCCCTCGTGGTGGAGCTCTGGCCCTACGGGCTCCGCCGCGCCGGCGTCGAGCCCGAGGCGTTCGCCGATTACCTCGGCACGCGATTCCGGAGCTACTACGACCTGGGGCAGGCCGCGCCGATCGCGCGCCCGACCGCCGAGCTCCCGGCGAGCCTCGGGCAGCTGGTGAGCTACAAGAGCTTCACCGATCTCCTGCTCGTGCCGTGACGAGGACCGTCTTGACTCTGGTCGCCGTCTGCGGGAGCCTCGGTGGGGCCCAACGGAGGGAGAGGCGATGACGACCCAGGCAATCGAGCCGCGGATGGAGCTGGAGCAGAACCTTCACATGTACCGCCAGATGGCGAAGATTCGCGCCTTCGAGGAGCAGGTGCACGAGCTGTACAAGAGCGCGAAGATGCCGGGCCTGGCCCATCTCTACGTGGGCGAGGAAGGCGTGGCGGTGGGCGTGTGCGAGGCCCTGCGCCGGGACGACTTCATCACGAGCACGCATCGCGGCCACGGCCACTGCCTGGCCAAGGGCGCGTCGGTGAACCGGATGTTTGCGGAGCTTCTCGGCAAGGAGCCGGGCTATTGCCGCGGCAAGGGCGGCTCGATGCACATCGCCGATCCGGAGACCGGCAATCTCGGCGCCAACGCGATCGTGGGCGGCTCGGCCGGCATCGCGACCGGCGCGGCGCTGTCGGCCAAGATGCGGGGCAGCGGCCAGGTCGCCACGTGCTTCTTCGGCGACGGCGCGCTCGGCCAGGGGCTGCTCTACGAGACGATGAACATGGCCGCCCTCTGGAAGCTGCCGGTCATCTACGTGTGCGAGAACAACCTGTACGGCGAGTACACCTCCTGCGGCGAGACGATCGCCGGCGAGATCCTGGCCCGCGCCAGGGCCTTCGGCATCCACGCCGAGAGCGTCGACGGCCAGGACGTCCAGGCCGTTCACGCCACCATGAAGAAGCTCGTCGAGCGCGCGCGCCGGGGCGAGGGGCCGGCCTTCCTCGAGTGCAAGACCTACCGGTACTACGGCCACCACGTCGGCGACGTGAACCGCGAGTACCGCACGCGGGAAGAAGAGCGCGAGTGGATGAGCAACCACGATCCGCTGCAGACCCTGGCCAGCCGGCTCACCGCGCAGGGGCTCGCCGACGGTGCGGTCTTCGAGCGCATCACCACCGACGTGAAGGCGGAGATCGACAGCGGCGTCCAGTACGCGCTCAGCGCGCCGTATCCGGACGCGAACCAGGTCGACCAGGACGTCTATGCGTAACGGAAAGAGGAGACCGGCGTGAGCCTGAGCCCCGAGGAATTTCGCGAGCACCTGAAGCTATCCTCCGCCACCGCCGGGCTCGCGCTGCCGGACCTCGACCTGCCCGAGGCGCACCACGTCATCCTGCGCGGCATGCGCTTCCACTATGTGGACTGGGGCACGCGCGGCCGGCCGCCGATGGTCTTCCTGCACGGCGGCGGCCTCAACGTCCACACCTGGGACCTCGTCTGCGCCGCCCTCAAGCCGGAGCGCCACTGTATCGCCCTCGACCAGCGCGGCCACGGCGACAGCGAGTGGTCGCCGTCGATGGACTACCGCACCGAGAGCCACGTCGAGGATCTCGACGCGTTCGTCGACCACCTCGGGCTCGACCGGTTCGTCCTGGTCGGTATGTCGCTGGGCGGGGCCAACGCCCTGGCCTGGGCGGGCGCCCACAGCCGCCGGCTCGCCGCGCTCGTGCTCGTGGACATCGGCCCGGAGACGCGCCAGGCCGGCTCCCGGAAGATCGCCGCCTTCACGTCGGAGGCCACGCCGCTCGACTCGATCGAGGACTTCGTGAACCGCGCGCTCGCGTTCAACCCGCGGCGCAACGCCACGCTGCTCCGGCGCAGCCTCCTCCACAATCTCCGGCGCATGCCCGACGGCAAGTGGATGTGGAAGTACGACCAGCGCCACCGCGGCCGTATCGATCCGGGGGCCGTCGAGCGGCGGCGCGAGCTCCTGTGGTCGGCGGTCCCCGGCGTGACGTGCCCCACGCTGGTGGTGCGCGGCGCCGAGAGCGACGTCTTCCACGACGAGGACGCCGAGAAGCTCGCCCGAGCGCTGCCCGACGGGCGCTGGGTGAAGGTGCCGGGCGCCGGCCACACCGTGCAGGGCGACAACCCGGCCGGACTGCTGGTGTCGCTGCGGGAGTTCCTGTCCAAGGTGACCGAAGGGGCGCGCCGGGTCTAGAATCGGTCAAACGCGAGAGGGAGGTCGCTCACATGCCCGTCATCACCCGCCAGATCGGTCTGTGCTTCGCCGCCGAGGTCGAAGGCATCGACATGGCCAAGCCCCTGTCCGCGGACGAGGTGGCGGCGATTCATGCCGGCATGAACAAGTACGCGGTGCTGGTCTTCCACGATCAGCGCATCACCGACGACCAGCAGCTCGCCTTCACCCAGAGCCTCGGCGAGCTCGAGCACACCGCCGGCGCGAGCCTGCGCGCGCCCGACGAGTACCGGCTGCCGACCACGTTCGCCGACGTGTCGAATCTCGACCAGAACAGCAAGGTGTTCGCGCGCGACGACCGCCGGCGGCTGTTCGCCATCGGCAACCGCCTCTGGCATTCGGACAGCTCGTTCAAGGTGGTCCCGGCGAAGTACTCGCTGCTGCATGCCCACAGCGTTCCGTCGAAGGGCGGCAACACCGAGTTCGCGTACATGCCGGCGGCCTACGACGCCCTCGACGAGGACACCAGGGCGCAGGTCGAGGACCTGGTCTGCGAGCACTCGCAGATCTTCTCGCGGGCTCAGCTCGGCTTCACCGACTTCACCGACGAGGAGCGGGCGCGCTTCAAACCCGTGCGCCAGCGCCTCGTGCGCGTGCATTCCGGTACCGGGCGCAAGTCGCTCTACCTGTCCTCGCATGCGGGCACGATCCTGGGCTGGCCGCTGCCGGAGGCGCGCCTGCTCCTGCGCGACCTGATCGAGCACGCGACCCAGCGGGAATTCGTCTACGCCCACAAGTGGCGGGTCGGCGACCTGGTGATGTGGGACAACCGCCAGACCATGCACCGCGCCCGGCCGTTCCCGGTCAACGAGCCGCGCGACATGCGCCGCACGACGCTCAAGGGCGACGCTCCTACCGTCGCTCAAGCCGCCGCCTAGCCTCGGGGCGTCAGGGCAAGAGATCGGCGACCGGGATCGCCGCGGTCGCGATGCGCGGCCCTGCCGACCGTCAGCGTGAAGGATCTGATTCGCGCCTCCGGCATCTGTATCTATAATCACGGAGAGAGCGTTCACGAGAGGAGGTGATCCCATGGCGAAAGGCACCGGCATGCGGAAGGAAAAGAAGAAGCCGAAGAAGAAGAAGAAGTAGCGTCGGATGAGTCGTCCGCTCCTGCTCAGCTGCGAGGCGATCAGCATGGCGTACGGGACCCGGTCGCTCTTCGACGATTTGTCGTTCGGGTTGTTCGAAGGCGACCAGGCCGGCCTCGTCGGTCCCAACGGCTCCGGCAAGTCCACCCTGCTGAAGATTCTCGCGGGCGTCACGACGCCCGATCGCGGCTCGCGCTCGCTTCGCGGCGGCGTGCGGGTCGGCTACGTGCCCCAGGATCCGGTCTTCGAGGCCGGTCGCACGGTCGAGCAGGTCGTGCTGGCGGCGCTCGCCGGGGTGGACGAGGCCGACCGGCCCGGCCGCGCCGCGCAGGCCCTCGGGCGCGCGGAGCTCGCGGATGGGCGCGCGGCGGTCGACACACTGTCGGGAGGCTGGCGCAAGCGGCTGGCCATCGCGCGCGAGCTGGCCGCCGCGCCCGACATCCTGCTGATGGACGAGCCCACCAACCATCTCGACGTGGCGGGCATCCTCTGGCTCGAGGACGTGCTGACCGAGCGCGCCCGGGCCTTCGTCGTGGTGAGCCACGACCGGTACTTCCTCGAGCACGTGGCCACGCGCATGCTCGAATTGAACCGCGTCTATCCGGCCGGACTGTTCGAGTCCGAGGGAAGCTACAGCCGGTTCCTGGCGCGCCGCGACGAGGCGCTCCGCGAGCAGGCCGCCTATCAGGAATCGCTGGCCAACACCGTGCGCCGCGAGATCGAATGGCTGCGCCGCGGCGCGAAGGCGCGCTCCACCAAGGCCAAGGGGCGCATCAAGGAGGCGGGCCGCCTCATCGAGGAGCTGGAGGACAGCCGGGCGCGCGGGCTCACGGCCACCGCCGGGATCGACTTTGCGTCGGCGCAGCGACGGACGCGCCGGCTCCTGGCCGCCCGCGGCCTGACCAAGTCGCTCGGCGGCCGGCGGCTGGTCACCGGGCTCGACCTCGTCCTCACGCCCGGCACGCGCGTCGGCCTGATCGGCCCCAACGGCAGCGGGAAGACGACGCTCCTGAGCATGCTCTCGGGCGAGCTGCCGGCCGACGCCGGCGTGGTCGAGCGCGCCGACGGCCTGAGGCTGGTGCGCTTCACGCAGGAGCGCGACGGCCTCGATCCCTCGCAGAGCCTGCGCCGCGCCCTCGCGCCCGAGGGCGACGCGGTCGTGTGGCAGGGCCGCTCCGTCCACGTCGCCTCGTGGGCCAAGCGCTTCCTGTTCCGGCCCGAGCAGCTCGAGGTGCCGGTCGGCCGCCTCTCGGGCGGCGAGCAGGCCCGGATCCTCATCGCGCGCCTGATGCGCGAGCCCGCCGAAGTGCTCATTCTCGACGAGCCGACCAACGACCTGGACATCCCGACGCTCGAGGTGCTCGAGGACAGTCTCGCCGAGTTCGACGGCGGGCTCGTCCTCGTGACCCACGACCGCTTCATGCTCGAGCGCGTGTCCACCGTCATCCTCGCCCTCGACGGCCGGGGCGGCACGGAGACGTTCGCCGACTACGTGCAGTGGGAGGCGGCCCGAGGCGCCGACGAGGCGCCGGCGCGCAAGGCGACGGGGCACGCTCCGGAGCGCGAGCGCGCGCGGCCCAAGCGCCTGGGCTACGTGGAGCAGCGCGAGTGGGACGGCATGGAGCGGGCGATCCTCGAGGCGGAGCGCGCCGTCGAGTCGTGCCGGCGCGCGGCGGACGATCCGGCGATCGCGTCCGATCCGACGGCGCTCCAGACGCGCTACGCGGCGCTCGAGACCGCGCAGGGCGAAGTGGACCGGCTCTACGCGCGCTGGGCGGAGCTCGAGGCCAAGCAGGCCTGACGCCCGCTCGGCTACTCCAGGCGGGTCAGCGTGACGTCGAGGGCGCGCGATCCGCGGTGACCGCGCTGCCACTGAACGAGGATCGGGCTCTGGTACTCGCCCTCGACGAATCCCCGGCGGTTGTCGTCCCGCGCCGCGACGAGCATGTGCACGGAGCGCCGCATCCGGAAGAACCGGGCGGCCGGGACGGCCAGCGTGCGCGCCAGCACCTTCTCGACGATCGAGCCCTGGAGCCCCAGCGTGTCGAGCCCCGAATTGAGCACGCGCACGAGGTCGTACTGGGCATAGCCGAGCGCCTTGCCCGGCACGGCACGGGGGTTCACCAGGACGCTCCAGGATTCCCGGGTCACGAAGCGCAGCGGGTTGCGCAGCACCGCCGCCAGGTCGTGCTGCATGAGCAGGGTCTCGAACTCGTTGACCGTCAGCGCGGCGTGCCGCTCGCCCGGATCGAGCGCCAGGTGCAGGCGGCCGGTCCCGACGCCGGCGCGCGCGACGAAGTCAGCCAGGTGGTCGTAGACGCCGAGCTTCGGGTCCTTCAGGTTGACCGACTCGATCGGATGGCGCGACGCCGGGATGTCGATCCGCGTGTGTGCGACGATCTTCTCGTGACTGAAGCCGATCACGCGTGTGCGCCGCCGCCGCGGCCGCCCCTCGTTGACCCCGTCAAGATCGACGAAGCACACCGTCTCGCCGGACCGGTTCGGGTGCGTGACGCAGGGGCGGAGCCCGCCCGCCATGAAGACCAGATGGGAATCCGCGTTGCGCGGCTCGACGGCGCGCTGGGCGGGGTCGAGATCCAGCCGCCGCTCGAGCTGGTCGTGCTGGTAGCCGGCGCCCTCGGGAAAGATCCGGCGCAGCGCGTCGACGTACGTGGGCACGCGCTCCGGACCGAGCCGCGCGATGAGGCTCCGGTCGAGGAAGCCGGCCGTCGTGTGCGCGGACCAGTAGAGGCAGTACGGGTAGGGCGTGAGCGCGTCGTGATACTCGGTCGGCAGGCGTGAGCGCAGCTCGACGACGTCGAAGCGCGCCCGGGGCGCCAACTCGAGGGTCAGCTCGAGCGGACCTTCAGCCATCGACGTCCATCGGGCCGCCGCCTACCGGTCGCGGACCGCCGCCGAGAGCGGCGAGCCCACGATGGCGGCCAGGCGCATCGCCGCGAGCAGCCGGATGGCGATCCACGAGGGGTCCAGCTCGGACCAGCGCAGGCTGAACTTCGGCGACCGCGGGAAGGCGTGATGGTTGTTGTGCAGGCTCTCGCCGCCGGTCAGCCAGGCCAGGACGCGTGAATTGTAGGCCGTGTTGCGGAAGTTCTGCGCGCCGGCCCAGTGCCCGAGGCCGTTGATCAGAGGGCTCAGCACCAGCACGAACAGGAATGCGTGCCCGAGCATCGCGACAATCGCCTGCCACCAGCCGATGAACAGCGCCGTGATCCCGATCCCGGCGAAGAGCCCGGTCCATCCCCACGAGAACACCCGTCGCTCCCACCAGTCGGGCCCCAGGTCGGGCGCGAACGTCGCGACGGTGCGCGGGTTGCGCGCCTCGTGGACGTAGTAGTACACGTTGCCGAGCTGCACCTTCCAGAAGCCGAGCAGCAGCGGGCTGTGCGGGTCACCTTCGCGGTCGGTGTAGGTGTGGTGCTTGCGGTGAACCGCGACCCACTGCTGCCGGCTCCCGCCGGTCACCAGCCACAGAGCGGTTCGGAAGAGCACCTCGACGAACGGCCTGAGCGTCAGCGCCCGATGCGCGAGCGCCCGGTGCAGGTAGATCGACGTCGCGAGGACGGCGATCTGTGACATGACCACCGACGCGATCGCGATGATCAGGATCTGACGGCCCACGTCCGCTCCTTTGTCAGTAGTCGAAACCGGCGCTCAGGCCGGTCCTCGATCGTAGAGTGGCTCGCGCGTGCGTGGCACGTCGCCGACCTTCGGGTCGCGGTGCTTCCGCATCAGGACCTGATAGAGGCCGAGTGAGCTGCCCTCGAACGCGACCGCCGAGCAGGTGAGGTACAGTCGCCAGGTCCGGTACGTGTGCTCCCCGGCCAGGGCCCGCGCCTCGTCGGCGCGCGCGCACAGCCGCTCGGCCCATTGCCGGCAGGTCCGGGCGTAGTGCAGACGCAACCCCTCGACGTCCATGATCTCCCAGCCCGCGCGCTCCATCTCGGTGAGCGTCCCGCTGAGGCTGGCCAGCTCGCCGTTCGGGAACACGTGGCGAAGGAGGAACTCGAATTGGCTCGAGCGCTTCCAGCCAAATTCGTGGACGATTCCGTGGTTGAGGTAGAGCCCGCCGTCCTTCAGGCGGGCGCGAACGCCTCCGAAGAACGCCGGGTAGTTCGGGATGCCGACGTGCTCGATCACGCCGACGGCCGCGATCTTGTCGTAGACGACCTCTGCCGGCAGATCGCGATAGTCCATGTAGTCGACCCGGCACGTGCGCTCGAGCCCCTCGCGCTTGATGCGCTCGGCGGCGTAGTCGGCCTGCGCGCGCGAGAGGGTGACGCCCTGCGCACGCACGCCGTAGTGCCGGGCGGCCCACATCGAGAGCCCACCCCAGCCGCAGCCGATGTCGAGCAGCGTCTCGCCGGGGCGCAGATCCAGCTTGCGGCAGACGTGGTCGAGCTTGTCCTGCTGGGCCTGCTCGATCTTGCCGTCGGGATCGCGATAGTACGCGCAGGTGTAGACCATCAGCGGGTCCAGGAACAGGGCGTAGAAGTCGTTCGACACGTCGTAGTGATGGGCGATCGCCCGCGCGTCCGTCGACTTGTCTCGCTTCACGACGCTGCCTCCCGCATCCCGAAGATTCCGCCGAGGACCACATGACGCCGCGCGGCGCCCGTGGCCAGCACGCCCCGCACCAGCGCGCGGGTGAGCGCGTCGGGCAGGCGCCCGAGCTGCCGGCCGAGCCAGCCCGGCTCCCCCGGTCCGTAGCGCTTCACCACCGCCTGCGCGTACGACTCGAGCGAGGCGCCGCGCCGCACGTGCGCCGCGACCGCTTCTGCCCCGAGGATGCCGCTCCGGATGGCGGGGCCGATCCCTTCGCCGCTGAGGTCGCGCGCCAGGCCGGCGGCGTCGCCGATGAGACAGAAACCTTTGCCGGCGAGTCGTCGCGGCGCCCGGCGCCGCACCACGTAGGCGTGGCCGCGGAACGGCTCGATCTTCAGATCGGCGGGGAGGTGTCCCGAGGCGTGCAAAGACGCGAGCAGCGCATCGCGCCGCCTGGGCAGGTCCGCGCCCGGCCCCGCGACGACGCCGATGCCAACGTTGAGCACGTCGTCCTTCGGGAAGTACCAGCCGTAGCCCTTGAGATCCGGCTCCACGTAGAGCACCGGCGCGGCCTCGCGGAGGATGTCGCGGCGACCCGGCGGCAGGCGGGTCTCGCTTTCCTGGGCGACCACGACCTCCTCGTCCTCCGACAGCTCGCCGAACGCCTTCGCGACCGGGCAGTGGTGGCCGCCGGCGCCGATGACCACGGGGGCCGTGAAGGCGCCGCGCTCGCTCACGACGCGCAGGTCGCTTCCCTCGGGGGTCACCGCGGTCACCCGGGCGTGCTCGTACGTCTCGACTCCCGCGGCGCGGGCCCGGTCGAGCAGGTGATGATCGAACTCGCTCCGGACGATGCCGTAGCTGGCCGGCCGGCGCCAGCGTGTCTCGTGGTGCGCGCCGGCGAAGGCGAATCCGCAGGCGGTGAACGGCTGAATGGTGAGCGGATACTTCTCGGGATCGACCTCGACGTCGGCCAGCGCCTCCGGCGTCACCCAGCCCGCGCAGACCTTGACGCGCGGAAAGACCGCGGCGTCGAGCAGGAGTGTCCGGAGGCCCGCCCGCGCGAGCCGCCACGCCGCCGTACTGCCCCCCGGTCCTCCGCCGACGACGATGACGTCGTGGGCCGCCACGTCAGCTCCGCCAGAGGTCGACATAGAGCCGCAGTCGTTCCCGAAGCGGCAACCGGATCTCCTCCATCGCGTCGGCGACCTTCATGCCGGCGAACAGATCGCCCTCGATGTCGAGCGCGCCCGCGACATAGGCCTCGGCGAAGTTGAGCGGGGTCGGGTCCCGCATGAGATGGACGAACGTCTCGGGCCGGTGTACGACCGCCGTGCACACCGGCGCGCCGTGGCCGAGCTCGACCAGCGTTCCGTCCCAGAGCCGGAACGCGAACCCGGTCTCCACCCTATCGAAGACCCGTTTTAGGATTCCCGCCGCTCGTCGGGAGCTGACGTTTCTTGGCAGCGCAATCATGAAGTAGTGGTGGCGTGTACTTGCGTGACACTAGCAGAGTGCCCGGACGGGGGCAAGAAATCTCGGCGCCAAGCCGACATCGACGTCGTTACACGACATTTTCCTCGATCGCGTGTGGGGCCGACGGCCGGCCGGCCGGGGCGGTCGCGGCGGTCGTCGGCTCCAGCCGAATCCGGCGCATGAGCGGCAGGAGCAGCGGGACGGCCGCGAACATGGCCGCCAGGAGCCAGAAGTCGTCGGCGTAGGCGAGGAGCTGAGCCTGCGTCATCGTTTCGCGATAGAGCATGGCCATCGCCTGGCGCTCGGCGGTGAAGGTGTCGCTGCCGCGAGCCACGAAGTGGCTCGCCCAGCGGGTCAGGCGCTCCCGCGTCGCCGGGTCCCACAGGGTGAGGTGGCTCACGAGCGTGGTCTGGTGGAACTGGCTGCGCTGGGCCAGGAGCGTCGTGACCACCGCAATGCCGATGCTGCCGCCGAGGTTGCGCGCCATGCTGTAGAGCGCGGTGGCGTTCACGAGCTTGTCGCGCCGGACCGTGGCGAGCGTGAGCGTGGAGAGCGGTACATAGATGAACCCCGCGGCGAACCCCTGGATGAAGCGCGGCAGGGCAAGCGCCCAGTAGTCCATGCCGAGCGTGAGCGTGGTCATCATGTACAGGCTGCCCGCGTTCAGGAGGCATCCGAACGCCAGCATCGCGCGCTGATCGACGCGGGTCACGATCCCGGAGGCGAAGAGCGAGAAGATGTTGCCGAGGCCGCCGGGCGCCAGCACCAGGCCCGAGGTCCACGCGTCGTAGCCGAGCAGCTTCTGCGTGAAGATGGCGACCAGCAGCATGCCCGCGAACTGGCCGAAGCCGATGATGGTGCTCAGGGTGACGCCGGTGGCGAAATTCCGATCGGTGAACACTCTCAAATCAAGGATCGGCTCGCCGGCCGTCAGCTCCCGGATCATGAAGGCGGCGAGCGCGCCGACGGCAACCACCGCCAGCGTGACGATCGTCGACGACGCGAACCAGTCGAGCCGCTCGCCGCGGTCCAGGAGGAGCTGGAGGCACCCGAATCCCGCGATCATGAAGGCCAGGCCCCACCAGTCGATCTTCAGCGATCGCCGCAGGTACGGCGGGTCGAACACGAAGGCGCCGGCCATGACGAACCCGACGATTCCGACCGGCAGGTTGATGTAGAAGATCCAGCGCCACGACCACTCGTCGGCGAGGTAGCCGCCCACGGTCGGCCCCAGGATCGGCCCGAGGATGAAGCCGACGCCCCACACCGCCATCGCGAGGCCGCGCTGATGGAACGGGAAAATCTCCCAGAGGATCGCCTGCGAGAGCGGAATGATCGGCCCGCCGCCGAGGCCCTGGAAGATGCGGGCGGCAATCAGCGTGGTCAGGTCCGGGGCGGCGCCCGAGACGAACGAGCTGATCACGAAGACCGTGGCGCAGATCATGAAGAACCGCTTGCGGCCGAAGAGCCCCGTCAGCCATCCGGTGGCCGGAATCACCACGGCGTTGGCGGCCAGGTACGAGGTGATGACCCACGACGCCTCGTCCAGCCCCGCCGACAGCGATCCCTGCAGGTGCGGGAGGATGACGTTGGTCACGCTGGTGTCGAGGATCTGCATGAAGGCCACCACCATGACCGTGAAGGTGATCGCCCATTTCTGGGCGGCGGAGATCGGGGGCGCTTCGGCTGCCGGGGGCGTCATGCTCAAGCTCGTGCCGTGCGATAGGATATGCGCCGGGAACCGCGAACGCGAGGGGACACCGCCATTATGAGGTGAGCGACATCGCGGTGTATCCTTCCAGGGACTTTCCGGCGCGGGTCCGGATCGGTTATAGGCTCGTCGATGAGGCGAGCCGGGCGAGGAGGGAACGGATGGCGGTCGAGGTGGCGGCGGCGCGAAGGCTCTTCACCCGCGAGGAGTACCACCGGATGGG
>Ga0099791_10000192_pt1 | contig 21060 bp, 20 predicted proteins | sample Rivendell_Oct201_7_FD_77318 | JGI IMG/M metagenome (GOLD analysis project Ga0099791, IMG submission 77318) | Vadose zone soil and rhizosphere microbial communities from the Eel River Critical Zone Observatory, Northern California to study diel... | ecosystem: Environmental > Terrestrial > Soil... | reverse complement strand
GTCATCGAGGACTTCTGGAAGGACGAGCATCTTCGCCGCGGCTACCAGCTGGTCAACACACCGCACATCGCCTCGGTGGATCTCTGGGACCAGTCCGGGCACACCGGCTTCTATCGTCAGAACATGTACTTCATGAACGTGGACGAGAAGGAGTACGTGCTGAAGCCGATGAACTGTCCGTTCCATATCCTGATCTTCAAGCGCCGGAAGAACTCCTATCGCGACCTTCCGATCCGGATCGCGGAGCTGGGCACCGTGTACCGCCTCGAGAAATCGGGAGTGCTCCACGGGCTGGCACGCGTGCGGGGCTTCACCCAGGACGACGCGCATCTCTTCTGCACCCGGGAGCAGGTCGAGACGGAGCTCCGGCAGGTGCTCGACTTCACGCGCTACATGCTGGACACCTTCGGCTTCAAGGAATACCGGGTGGATCTCAGCGTGCACGACCCCGAGCGGAAGAAGGATTACATGGGCTCGGACGAGGACTGGGAGCTGGCCGAGGGGGCTCTGGAGCGCGTCGTGAAATCGGCGGGGCTGCACTACCACCGCGCCGTGGGAGAGGCGGTCTTCTACGGCCCGAAGATCGACATCCAGCTCACCGACGCGATCGGGCGGAACTGGCAGTGCTCCACCATCCAGTTCGACTTCAACCTGCCGCGCCGGTTCGACGTGAAGTACGTGGGATCGGACGGCCAGGAGCACCAGGTCTTCATGATCCATCGCGCGCTCCTGGGCTCCATGGAGCGCTTCTTCGCGACCCTGATCGAGCACTACGGCGGCGACTTCCCGGTCTGGCTGGCGCCGGTCCAGGTGCGCCTGATCACCATCGCGGACGCGCAAGTCCCCTACGCCGAGGAGATCCGGCGCACGCTCCTCGAGCGGGGAATCCGGGTCGAGGCGGACCTGCGCGAGGAGAAGATGAACGGGAAGATCCGGGATGCCGAGATGCTCAAGATCCCCTACATGCTGGTCCTCGGCCGGCGCGAGGTGGAGGAGCGCACGGTCAACGTCCGCACCCGCCATAAGCCCAATCAGGACAGCATGAGCCTGGACGCCTTTGTGGAGAAAGTGGTTGCCGAAACGAAGTCCAGAACCTAGTATCCACCGGACAATTCGAAGCAGGAGCCGCCGGCTTCTCACCCCGAGGCGACAAGCTACCGGGGTTCTCGAAAAGAGATTCCACACCGGATCCCCGGGATCGCGGGTGGAGGCATTGCCGACGGGCGCATGGCGCGAGGAATTCGCGCCGTTCGCCCGCGCTCTTTTCTCTCCGGCTGGTCCCTCGCTTCGACAACCGTCCCCGCGCTGAGAGGAGGAACGAGCTATCGCCCCAACCAAAGAAGTACGCGTCAACGATCGCATTCGCATCCCGACCGTCCGGGTCATCGGACCGGATGGGGAACAGGTAGGAATCCTGGGAATCCGCGAGGCTCTCGCCTACGCCCAGGAACGTCAGCTGGATCTCGTCGAGGTTTCGCCGACGGCGCGCCCGCCCGTATGCCGGGTGATGGACTTCGGAAAGTACAAGTACGAGCAGAACAAGAAGCTCCAGAAGGCGCGAAAGAAGCAGCACGTCACGCATCTCAAGGAAGTCAAGTTGCGCCCGAAAATCGAAGAGCATGACTACACGTTCAAGGTGAACCACGGACGCCGCTTCCTCGAGCTGCACGACAAGGTGAAGTTCACGGTGACGTTCCGCGGGCGGGAAATGGCCCACACGGACGCCGGGTTCCGGCTCCTCGAGCGGGTCGTGAAGGATCTCGAGGAGGTCGGACAGGTCGAGAACGCGGCTCGCCTGGAGGGCAGGAATCTGGTCCTCCTGATGGTGCCGCGATCGACGGTCCAGAAGCCGCCGGAGCGGAAGCCCGCGCCGGCGGGGAGGGCCGCGTCGGCCGGAGCGGGGAAGCCGGTCGGAGCGGCGAAAGTCAAGTCGGGCTCCGCCGCGAAAGCGCAGTCCACCGGCGCCGCGAAGGCGCCGTCCACACCCGGGGCCACGGCAACGAAGCCTCCGGTATCCAGGAGCTAGGAGCACGCGATGCCGAAAATGAGAACCAACCGGGCCGCCGCGAAGCGATTCAAGCGGACGGGCACCGGGAAACTGAAACGGGCGAAGGCGTATGCGCGCCACAACCTGGGCTCGAAGTCGCGCAAGCGGAAGCGCCGCCTGCACGCTCCGGCCATCGTCGAGCCGACCGAACGTGATCACATGCGAAAGCTACTCCCCTACGACGCGTGATCCGCAGTACCGGATACGCGCCTCATGAGGTAACCACAGATGCCACGCACGAAGACCGTCGTCCCGGGACGGAAGCGCCGCCGCAAGGTGATGACCGCGGTGAAGGGAAACCGCGGCGGAAGGCGCAAGCTCTACCAGACCGCGCGCGAGACGCTCATGCGCAGCCTGCAGTTCGCCTACCGCGACCGGAGGGCCAAGAAGCGGGACTTTCGCAGGCTGTGGATCGTGCGTATCAATGCCGCCGCGCGTCTCCACGGCCTCTCCTACAGCACGTTCATCCGCGGCCTGAAAGTGGCCCAGATCGATATCGATCGGAAGATCCTGGCCGACCTCGCCATTCGCGACGAGCAGGCGTTCGCGCGTCTGGCCGAGGTAGCGAAACAGGCACAAGCCGCGGCCTAGGCGTTTCCCCATGACCGAACGGCTCGACGCCCTGGAGGCCGAGGCGGCGCGAGCGTTCGAGTCCGCCAAGGACCCGGGCTCGCTCGAAGAGGTCCGCGTCCGGCTCCTGGGCCGGAAGAGCGAGCTCACGGGAATCCTCCGGGGGCTGAAAGACCTTTCGCCCGAGGAGCGAGCGGTCATCGGCGCGCGGGCGAATCGTCTGCGCGAGAGCTGGGAATCGCGCTACAAGGAAGCGCTCTCGGGCCTCGCCTCCTCGAATGACGTATCGGGATCCGCTCCCGCGGCGCTGCATGACGTCACGCTCCCCGGCCGCGCCATCCCGCGCGGGCACGAGCACATCCTCTCCCAGGTGCTGCGCGAGGTGCGCGAGATCTTCTACGGCATGGGGTTCTCCCTCGCGGAAGGCCCCCAGGTCGAGGACGACGGGCACAACTTCGGCGCGCTGAACATGCCGAAGGGCCATCCCGCCCGGGCCGCGACCGATACCTTCTACCTCCGTCCGGACATCCTGCTTCGCACGCACACCTCCTCGGTGCAGATCCGCGTCATGGAGAAGCAGGAGCCGCCGGTGCGGATCATCTGCCCGGGCCGCGTGTACCGGAACGAGGCCGTGGACGCGACGCATCATTTCGAGTTCCACCAGGTGGAGGGGCTCTACGTCGACGAGAACGTCACGCTCGGGGACCTCAAGGGGACGCTGGACCGGTTCCTGAAATCCTTCTTCGGTCCCGAGACCGAGATGCGCTTCTCGCCCTCGTATTTTCCCTTCGTCGAGCCGGGCGCGCAGGTGGAGATCCGGTGCTTCTTCTGCGGCGGGAAGGGATGCCAGGTCTGCGGTCCGCTCTCCGGCGGCTGGCTGGAGGTGCTGGGCGCCGGGATGGTCCACCCGAACGTGTTCCGCGCGGTGAAATACGATCCCGAGCGATGGACCGGATTCGCCTTCGGCGCGGGCATCGAGCGGCTGGTCATGCTGCGCCACGGCGTGCCCGACATCCGGCTCTTCTATGAAAATGACGTCCGCTTTCTCCACCAGTTCTAGGGGACCGCGATGAAAGTTACCTGGTCGTGGTTACAAGACTGGGTCGAGCTCCCGGCCACTCCCGAGGAGCTGGCCCACGCCCTCGCCATGCGCGGGTTCCCGGTCGCCTCGATCGAGAAGGGCGTCTCCCTGGATCCCGCGATCGTCGTGGGGCGCGTGCTCGAGGTGGCGCCGCACCCGAACGCGGATCGCTTGCGGCTCTGCGTGGTGGAGATCGGCGGCGGGACGAAGCTCTCCGTGGTATGCGGCGCGCCCAACGTGGCCGCGGGGCAGTCGGTCGCCGTGGCGCAGATCGGCGCCAAGCTCCCCGACGGGACAAAGCTCCGCAAGAGCAAGATCCGCGGCGTGGAATCGGAGGGCATGATCTGCTCGGAGCGCGAGCTCGGGCTCTCCGAGGAGGCGCAGGGAATCTGGGTGCTTCCCGGATCGCCCCGCGTCGGGGGCCCCGTTCAGGACCTTCTGGGAGCGGGGGACGCGATCCTGGACGTGGAGATCACCGCCAATCGCACCGACTGCATGTCCGTGCGCGGCCTCTCGCGCGAGATCGCCTCCATCGGCCGGAAGCACGTGAAGCCGGTGCCCGCGCTGAAGGCGTCCGGAAAGGGCCCCGTGCCGCGCGTCACGATCGAGAGCTCCGGCGATTGCCGCCGTTACATGGCGCGCGTGGTCGAGGGGATCCGGATCGCGCCCTCTCCCGACTGGCTTCGGAAGCGGCTGGAGGCGACCGGCTCGCGCAGCATCAACAACGTCGTCGACGTCACGAACTACATCCTTCGCACGCACGGTCAGCCGATCCACGCGTTCGACGCGGACAAGGTGGAAGGACAGGAGATCGTGGTGCGCCGCGCCCGGGCGGGGGAGCGGCTCACGCTGCTCGACGGCCGCGACGTGACGCTCCATCCGGGCATCCTCGTGATCGCCGACCGCGTGAAACCGATGGCGCTCGCCGGCATCATGGGCGGCCTCCAGAGCGGCATCACCGACAGGACCACCCGGGTGATTCTGGAGTCGGCCGAGTTCTCCCCGGAGCTGACGCGAGGCGCGGCGCTGAGCCTCGGCCTCGATACCGACGCATCGCAGCGGTTCACTCAGGGCGTGGACCCGGCCGGGGTCGCCCTCGCGCTGGACGAGACCGCGCGGCTCCTCGCCGAAGTGGCATCGGGAAAGGTCCTCGATCCGGTCGTGGATCAGTGGCCCGGCAAGGAGGCGCCGAAGAAGGTGCGGCTCCGCCGCGGCCGGCTGGTGAAGCTCCTCGGTCTGGACGTGGATCGGGACAAGATCCGGGACGCGCTCGCGAGTCTCGAGATTCGAATGTCCGGCGAGTGGAGCAAGGGGGACGATTCCGCGAGATTCGAGCCGCCTTCCTACCGGAAGGATCTCGAGATCGAGGAAGATCTGATCGAGGAAGTCGCGCGCGTGGTGGGTTACGACCGGATTCCCTCGGTGATGCGCGACGTCACGGTTCCCGCGCGCGAGGAGAGGTCCGAGGCGCCCCTCGTAACCCGTATGACAGAGATATGTTGCGGGCTTGGATTCGACGAAATTCTGAGCACCGTCCTGGTCGGAGAGATACCACCCGAAGTGATCCCGCCGGACGCGGCGAAGGATCTCTGGGAGATCCAGAATCCCAAGAGCCGGGAGCTGAAGCATCTACGCCTCAGCCTCCTTCCGGGCCTCCTCCAGACCGCCGCGCGAAATCTCCGGCACGGCGCGCACGAGGTTCGTCTCGTGGAAGCGGGGACGGTGTTCCGCGCTTCACCTCCTCCGCTCGGGACGGAGCGCACCGAGATCGCGCTCGCGATCGCCGGCCAGAGCGACCCCTGGATGCAACCCGGAGCGGCCCCGGATCGGTACCTCGAATTGAAGGGCGCCGTGGAGAGTTGCCTCCGGGCTTTGGGAATTGACTCACGAAGTAGCGGCCCATACCATGAGCCTTGCTGGGCTCAGGGGGCCGGCGCTGCCGTGGAATCGGGCGGCAAGCGGCTCGCGAGGCTCGGGCAGGTCGCACCTGGACTTGCGGGGGCAGCCGGCCTGGAGCGGCCCGCTTGGGCGGCCGTTCTGGACCTCTCCGCGATCGCGGATCTGGTTCCGCCGCGGAGGCGGTTCACGCCGCTGCCGAGGTATCCCTCCGTGAAGCGGGATGTGGCGGTCGTCGTGGACCGGGCGGTCTCGCAGTCGGAGGTGGAAGAGACGATCCGGCGCGGCGGTGGAAGGCTCCTCGAGAGCGTCCGTCTGTTCGACGTGTTCGAGGGAGAGCAGCTCGGATCGGGCAAGAAGAGTCTGGCGTACGCGCTCGAGTTCCGCTCACCGGAACGCACACTTCAAGATCGGGAAGTCGACGAGGCCCTGCAGGAGCTGGTTCGTGCGCTGGCCTCGGCCGTGGGTGCTACTCTAAGAGGCGGCGTGGAATCGACCGCCGCAGGACGACCATGACGATGATCGCCGAACTCGACCAGCTGGAACGCAAGATTCAAGCGGCCTCGAAGCTCCTGGATCGTTTCCGCGAGGAAAAGCGAATCCTGAGTGAGCAGAACCGCGAGCTCAAGGACCGCGTTCGTGCCCTGGAAAATTCGGTCGGAAAGGAGAAGTCGTCGGATTGGAAACCGCGGCTTCAAGCGCTCGAGCAGGAGAAGACCTCGCTGCTCGATGAGCGTCGCGCGATGGCGCGGCGCGTGGAAGAGATGCTGGTGAAACTGTCCGTGCTCGAAAGGGCGGTACACGCCTAGTTTCCGTGCGGTCCGGCCCGCCTCCCGGCCCAGGACCGTCGCCAAAACGTAACGATCCGAGGGGATCGCAATGGCAACAGAACCGGACACGCTCAGCGTGACGATCTTCGGTAGCGAATACAAGATCAAGGGAGCCGATCCCGAATACATCGGAGAGGTCGCGGCCTACGTGGACGCGAAAATGCGCGAGCTCGAACGCCGCCTCTCCTCGGGATCTCCCACCAAGATCGCGATCCTCACCTCGCTCAACATCGCCGACGAGCTCTTCCGCGAACGGAAGGACAAGGATCGGCTGGTCACGGATCTGCAGGGCAAGGCCAAGAGCCTGGGCCAGGCCCTCGATGCCAGTCTGCGAGAGGATTGACCCGGATGGCGACGCGTTCCAGACCTGGAGGGGGAACCTAGAGAAGAAGCCACGAACGCGACCTTAGAGCGCCCTGCCATGTATGTGACACACCAGGCATTTTTGAGCCTCAACTCAAAATGCGGGAGCCCGAATCTTCGGCGTAGCGGCAGCCCGGCCTCATGCGGGCAACGTAAACCCGGAGCTGGGGCGCCCACCTGGAGTATCCAGGTTCAAAAGCCTTGTGTGAACGGCATCGGCGGGGCTTTTTTTATATAAAGGAGGCCTGACCCACATGCTGCTATCCCCGCTCGTAACCATCCTGGTCTCGCTGACCGCAGCTCTCCTGTCATTCTTCCTCGGCTGGACCGCGCGCCGCCGTATCGGAGAAGCAAAGGTGCTCGGGGCGGAGCAGCTGGCCGAAAAGATCGTCCGGGAAGCGGAGCGCGAGGCTGAAACGCAGAAGAAGAGTGCCTTGCTCGAAGCGAAGGACGAGTGGTTCCGCGAGAAGGCGAAGCTGGACCGCGAGACCCAGTCGATGAAGAGCGAGATGCTGCAATCGGAGCGAAAATTACAGGAACAGGAAGGGAATCTGAACCGCCGCGCCGAGGTGCTGGACAAGAAGGAGCGCGACCAGAAGCGCCTGGAGCGGGAGCTGGAGGTGAAGGGAGGGCAGCTCGAGGAGCGGGACAAGGAGCTGGCCCGGGTCCTGGTCGAGCAGAACGCCCGGCTGCAGCGCATCAGCGGCATGACGGCCGACGAGGCGAAGCAGCAGCTCATCACCAACCTCGAGAACGAGGCGCGCTCGGAGGCGGCCAAGAAGCTCCAGGAGATCCGCGAGGATCTGAACCGGAACGCCGAGCGCGAGGCGCGCGAGATCATCACCCTCGCCATCCAGCGCTGCGCGGCGGACCACTCCGCGGAATCCACCGTCTCCGTGGTCCATCTCCCCAGCGACGAGATGAAGGGACGCATCATCGGCCGCGAGGGCCGGAACATCCGCGCCTTCGAGACGGTGACGGGCATCGACGTGATCATCGACGACACGCCCGAGGCGGTCATCCTGTCCGGATTCGATCCGGTGCGGCGCGAGGTCGCGAAGCGCGCGCTGGAGCGATTGGTGACGGACGGCCGCATCCATCCGGGGCGGATCGAGGAAGTGGTCGCCAAGGTCCAGAAGGAGCTCGACGAGCAGATCGTCGAGCTGGGCGGCGCGGCCGTGCTGGAGGTGGGATTGCACGGAGTGCATCCCGAGATCGTGAAGCTCCTGGGCCGGCTCCAGTACCGGACCTCGTACGGACAGAACATCCTCCAGCACTCGAAGGAGGTGGCCTGGATCTGCGGCATGATCGCCGCACAGCTGGGCTTCGACGTGCAGCTGGCGAAGCGCGCGGGGCTTCTCCACGACCTGGGTAAAGCGGTCACGCACGAGGTGGAAGGCGCCCACGCCCAGATCTCGATGGACCTGGCGCAGAAGTACGGCGAGCCTCCGGTCGTCGTGAAGGCGGTCGGGTTCCATCACCACGATCCCACCGCCGAGAACCTCTACGCCGCGCTCGTCATGGCGGCGGACGCGGTCTCGGGCGCACGTCCCGGGGCGCGGCGCGAGAGCATCGAGAACTACGTGAAGCGCCTCGAGGCCCTGGAGAAGATCGCCGACAGCTTCCCGGGCGTGGAGAAGTCCTTCGCCATCCAGGCGGGTCGCGAGATCCGGATCCTGGTCGAGCCCAAGCACGTGGACGACTCGAGGGCGCTCCAGCTGGCCTCCGACGTGGCGCGCAAGGTGGAGAAGGAGCTCCAGTATCCGGGGCAGATCAAGGTGGTGGTGATCCGCGAGACGCGAGCCATGGAGTACGCCCGCTAGGGCTCCACGTGAACGTCCTCTTCATCGCGGATATCTTCGGCTCGCCGGGCCGGAGAGCCGTAAAGGATCTCATTCCCGAGCTCGTCTCCTCCATGGGCATCGATTTCCTGATCGCGAACGTGGAGAACGCGGCGGCGGGATTCGGCGTCACCAAGGACATCCTGACCGAGCTGAAGGCGGCGGGCGTGGAGTGCATGACGAGCGGCAACCACATCTGGGACCGCCGTGAAGCGCTTCCGCTCCTGGACCAGGAGCCGCTTCTCCTCCGGCCCCACAATTTTCCGCCCGGCGTCCCCGGGACCGGCGCGAAGCTCTTCCGGACGCGCGCGGGCGTTCCGGTCGGCGTGGTGAATCTCATGGGGCGCGTGTTCATGACGGACACCGACGACCCCTTCCGCACGGCCGACGCGGTGCTCCAAACGATGCGCGACCAGGCCAAGGTGATCTTCGTGGACTTCCACGCGGAGGCGACCGCGGAGAAGATCGCCCTGTGCTGGTATCTCGACGGCCGGGTGTCCGCGGTCGTGGGAACCCACACGCACGTCCAGACCGCGGACGAGCAGATCTTCCCCAAGGGCACGGGCTACATCACCGACGCCGGCATGACGGGCCCGCACGATTCGGTGATCGGAGTGCAGAAGGAGATGGCCATACGCAAATTCCTGACGCAGCTGCCCGTGCGCTTCGAGCCCGCGACCGGAAACGTCAGGCTGCACGGCGTCCATCTCGAGATCGACGAGGAGACCGGCCGCTGCCGTCACATCGCGCGCGTCGCGGTGGCCCTGGCCGAGGCGCCGGCCGAAGCCTCGTGAAGGACACGATGACCGCCACGGTTCTCTCCGGAAAGGAGCCGGCGGCCGAGATCCGCGCTCAGGTGAAGGAGCGATTCGCGCGTCTCGGGGCGCGTGGCATCATCCCTGGCCTCGCGATCGTCACGGTGGGAGAGCCGCCCGCGGGGAATCCCTACGTGCGCTCGAAGAGCCGCGCCGCCGAGGAGCTGGGAGTGCGCGCCCGCGTGGAGCGCCTTCCCGCGTCCACGGCCGCGAAGGTTCTCCACGAGACGCTCCTGGGATTGAGCCAGGACCGCAGCGTTCACGGCATTATCTTGCAATTACCCCTCCCGGCCCAGCTCCACGAGGATGAGTTCCTCGAGGACGTGGCGCCCGCAAAGGACGTGGACGGGCTCCATCCCTGGAACGTCGGGCGCTGGACGCACGGATTGAAGGCGCACCGGCCCGCGACGCCCCTGGGTGTGATCGAGCTCCTGCGCCGCCAGTGCGGCGACCTCGGCGGAAAGCGAGTCGTCGTGATGGGAAGGAGCCGGATCGTGGGGAGGCCGTTGTCGATCTTGCTCTCGGAGCGCGCTCCGGGCATGAACGCGACGGTGACCCTGTGCCATTCCGGGACGCGCGATCTCGCGGCGGTGGCGAAGGAGGGGGAGATCCTCATCGTCGCTATTGGAAAGAGGCGCATGATCGACGCCCGCTACGTCCGGCCGGGAGCGGTCGTGATCGACGTGGGCATCCACCCGATCGAGAACCCATCGCCGGGCGGGCCGAAATTCGAGGGGGACGTGGATTTCGAATCGGTGCGCGGTGTGGCCTCGGCGGTCACGCCGGTCCCGGGCGGGGTCGGGCCGATGACGGTCGCGCTCCTGCTCCGGAACCTGGCGGACGCGGTGGAAGCGCAGGAGGGCTCCCGATGAGCCAGCGCGGCCGCGTGCTCCCGCTCACCGTTCCCGGCGGGCAGAGCCGCGTCTACACCGTCTCCCAGCTCACGAACGATATCCGGAACGCGCTCGAGGACCGGATCGGCGTCGTGCTCGTCCAGGGAGAGGTCACCTCGGTCAAGCACGCCTCCAGCGGGCACACCTACTTCAGCCTCAAGGATTCGCTGTCCCAGATCCTGGTCGTGCTCTACTCCGATCGGAGCACGCCCGCGATCCGGAACTCGATCCAGGAGGGAATCGCGCTCCAAGTGGAAGGGGATGTCACCGTCTACGCGAAGCGCGGGGAATACCAGATTCGCGCGCTCCGGGTCGAGCCGGTAGGGTACGGCGCGCTCCAGGCGAAGTTCGAGGCGCTGAAGCGGAAGCTGGAAGCGGAAGGGCTCTTCGCGCCGGAGCGGAAGCGCGACCTTCCGCGCTATCCCACGCGGATCGGCATCATCACCTCCGAATCGGGCGCCGCGCTCCGCGACATGATCCGCATCCTCCGGTCGCGGGCGCCCTACGTCTCGATCACGGTGGCGGACGCGCGCGTGCAGGGGGAAGGGGCCGCGCAGGACATCGCTCAGGCGCTGGCCCGCATGAACGCCTTCGGCGGAGTCGAGGTGATCGTGGTCGGCAGGGGAGGGGGCTCGCCGCAGGATCTCTGGGCTTTCAACGAGGAGGCCGTGGTCCGCGCCATCGTGCGCTCGCGGATCCCGGTGGTCTCGGCCGTCGGGCACGAGGTGGACATCTCGCTCGCCGATTTGGCGGCGGACGTGCGCGCGGCCACGCCCACCCACGCCGCGCAGCTCGTGGTGAAGGATCTCGAGGAGATCCAGCGCACGCTCCTCGATCTCAGCCGCCACGCGCGCGAGCGCATCGTGCGCGAGCTCCGCGACGCAAGCTCGCGTCTTCGCGGGTTCGAGACGCACCACGCGCTCCGCAGGCCCACGCAGAGGATCCAGGACGGACGCCAGGAGCTGGATCGCATCGACGAGCGCCTCTCGCGGGCCCTCGCCGGGTGGGTGAGCACGCGCCGGCAGAAGACCGAGCTCCTGGCCGCCGGGCTCAGGGCCCATGCGCCCAGCCGCTCCTTCGAGCGAGCGCGGGACCGGATCGAGGCGGCCCGTCAGCGCGCCGTGCAGGCACTTCAATCCTGGATCGCGCAACGGCGGAAGCGAGTCGAGACCGAGGCGCGGCTCCTCGACTCCTTCGACCACCATAAGGTGCTCGAGCGGGGGTACGCGCTGGTCTGGAGCGAGGAAGGTGCCCGGCTCCTGAAGCGCGGCGCGGGCGTTCATTCCGGCGATTCGATCGAGGTTCAGTTCTTCGACGCGCGGGCCGGGGCCAAGGTCACGAAGGTCGTGTCCGAGAAGCCCGAGCCCGGGAAGGAGACGTCATGAAGCGCAAAGAGCCCGATTCCGGCGCGCCCCCGGGCGAGATTTCCTTCGAGCAGATGATGGAGCGCCTCGAGGCGCTCGTCTCGAAGCTCGAGCGCGGAGATCTCTCGCTCGAGGAATCGATCCGCGCCTACGAAGAGGGAACCAAGCTGGCGAAGCAGTGCAAGGCGGTCCTGGCCGAGGCGGAGAAGCGAATCCAGCGGCTCACGCAGGAGGGAGCCGCTCCTGCCCCGGCGAGCCGGGAGTACGCGGACGAGGAGGAGCGTGGGGCGGACGAGCTCCCTTTTTGAGCGCTACCTCGACCGCGCACGGCGGCGAATCGACGCGGTGCTCGCGGCGAGACTGCCGAGCGCACGCGAGGAACCCCGGCCGCTTCACGCCGCGATCCGCTACAGCGTCTTCGCGGGCGGCAAGCGATTGCGGCCCGCCCTCTGTCTTCTCGCCTGCGAGTCGGTGCTGGGAAAGAGCGCTCCCGCGATTCCGGCCGCCGCCGCGCTCGAGATGATCCACACCTTTTCCCTGATCCACGACGATCTCCCCGGCATGGACGACGACGACTGGAGGCGCGGACGCCCCTCGAACCACGTCGTGTACGGGGAGGGCATGGCCATCCTCGCGGGGGACGCGCTCCTGGCCCTCGCGTTCGAGACGCTCGCCCGGGCCCCGCAGGGGAAGGCGAAGGATTCCGGTACTCTGATCCGGATCGTCACGGAAGCGACCGGGCCGCAGGGCATGATCGGGGGCCAGGCGATGGACCTGCTCCTGGAAGGAAAGCGCGTGCCGTTCCGGCGCGTCCTCTCCATGCACTCGCGAAAGACCGGCATGCTGATCCGCGGATCGCTCCTCCTCGGGGCGGAGATCGGCGGAGCGACGCCCGCGCTCAAGCGCCGATTCAGCGACTACGGGAAACGCGTGGGGCTAGCGTTCCAGATCGGCGACGACCTCCTGAACGTGCGGTCGACGCGGAAGAAGATCGGCAAGTCCACCGGCTCGGACAAGGCGCGCGGCAAGGCCACCGCCCCCGGAGCCGTGGGGATCGAGCGCGCCGAGCGCGAGGCGGAGCGGCTTCTGCGCGAGGCGGGACGGATCGCCAAGGGCCTGGGAAAACGGGCCCAAGAATTCGAATCCTTCACCGAGTTTCTGCTCGGGCGAACGAGCTAAGCGGAGGCGAGGAATGGCGCTGACCCCGGCTTCGAATCCGCTCTTCCACGCGCTCGCGTGCGGGTTCCTGGTGCAGCTGAGCAAGGTGTTGACGTTCCTCTTTCGAGAGAAGAAAATCAACTTCCGGCGGCTGGTGGAGACGGGAGGCATGCCCAGCTCGCACGCGGCGTCGGTCTCGGCGCTCAGCACGTGCGTGGGGCTCCTGGAAGGCTTCGATTCCGTCCTCTTCAACGTCGTCGTATTCTTCAGCCTCATCGTGATGTATGACGCCGCGGGCTTGAGGCGCGCGGCGGGACGTCAGGCGACGCTCTTGAACCGCATCCTTCACGAGCACATCCAGCTTCCAGGGCCTCCGCACGACCGTCTGCGGGAGCTCCTGGGGCACACACCGCTCGAGGTGCTCGTGGGAGCCATCATCGGCGTCCTCTTCTCGATGGCCCTGTTCCGCACTCCGGGAGGACCGTGAGCACGCGACATCTGGACAGCATTCGGTCTCCCGAGGATCTCAAGCGGCTGCCCCCCGAAGCGCTTCCCGAGCTCGCGGAGGAGATCCGGGAGCGCATCATCCACGTGGTCTCGGCGAACGGCGGCCACCTGGCTCCCAGCCTCGGCACGGTCGAGCTGACGGTCGCGCTGCACTACGTCCTGGACACGCCGCGCGACATTCTCATCTGGGACGTCGGGCACCAGAGCTACGGGCACAAGATCCTCACGGGACGGAACGACCGCTTCGAGACGCTCCGCCAGGAAGGGGGGCTCTCCGGATTCCCGCGGCGAGCCGAGAGCGAATACGACGCCTTCGGGACCGCCCACGCCTCCACCTCCATCTCGGCGGCGCTGGGCTTCGCCTGCTCGCGCGACCTCAAGAAGGAGACCCACAAGGTGGTCGCGGTGGTGGGGGACGGCGCCCTGACGGGCGGTCTCGCCTTCGAGGGGCTGAACCAGGCGGGCGTCGTGGGGACGGATCTCCTCGTCGTGCTGAACGACAATTCCATGTCCATCTCGCCCAACGTCGGGGCGATCGCGCGCTACCTGACGCGGATCACGTCGGCCCCGGTCTACCGGCGTCTCGAGATCGACGTGTGGGAGCTCCTCGGCAAGGTGCCCGCGGGAGGAAAGGCGCGCGCCCTGGCGCGGCGCATCAAGGAAAGTCTGAAGAACCTCGTGGTACCGAACATCCTCTTCGAGGAGTTCGGCTTCAAGTACTACGGGCCCATCGACGGGCACGATCTCGGGACCCTGCTCGAGGTGCTGAAGCAGCTCAAGGAGGTGAAGGGGCCGGTGCTCCTCCACACGCTCACGCGCAAGGGCAAGGGGTACCGCTTCGCGGAGGAGGACGCGCGGAAATACCACGGCGTGAGCTCCTTCGACAAGCTGACGGGGACGAGCGCCAAGAAGCCTTCCGCGCCTTCGGCGCCCACCTACACCGAGGTGTTCGGGCAGACCCTCTCCGAGATCGCCGCCTCGGATCCGGAGATTGTCGCGATCACGGCCGCCATGCCGGACGGGACCGGCCTCGCCAAGTTCGCCACCTCCTACCCCGAGCGTTTCCACGACGTGGGCATCGCGGAGCAGCACGGCACGTGCTTCGCGGCGGGGCTGGCCGCGGCGGGAAGCAAGCCTTTCGCGACCATCTACTCGACGTTTTTGCAAAGGGCCTACGACCAGATCGTCCACGACGTGGCGGTGCAGAATCTTCCCGTGCGCTTCGCCCTGGACCGGGCGGGGCTCGTGGGTGAGGACGGGGCGACGCATCACGGCCTCTTCGACATCGCCTACCTCCGCTGCCTGCCGGGATTCGTCCTCATGGCCCCCAAGGACGAGAACGAATTCCGCCACATGCTCGCCACCATGGCCGCGTACAGCGGCGGCCCGATCGCGGTGCGTTACCCGCGCGGGAGCGGGCTCGGCGTGCCGCTCGATCCCCAGCCGAGGCCGCTCCGGATCGGCGAGGGAGAGCTTCTGGAGGAGGGAACGGATCTGGTCCTGGTCGCCTACGGGACCATGGTCGCGCAGGCGATGGCCGCAACGAAGCTCCTCGCCGAGAAGGGGATCCGGGCCGCGGTGATCAACGCGCGGTTCGCAAAGCCCCTGGACGACCGCCTCATCACCGAGTGGGCGCGCCGCACCGGCCGCGTCGCGACGCTCGAGGAGGCCGCGCTTCCCGGTGGATTCGGTGACGCGGTGCTGGAGCTTCTCTCGCGCATCCCGGCCCCCGCGATCCGCGCGCTCCGCTTCGGCGTCCCCGACCGTTTCTTCGATCATGGCGCCCGCGACTCGCTGCTCAGGAGCGCCGGGCTCGATTCGAGATCGATCGCTCGCGAGATCGAGCGCTGGCTCAAGGAGGAACCCCGACCGAAACCGGAGCCGTTGGCGCCGGTCGGATCGAACGCATGACGCTCCCACCCCGCCGGGTCGGTATCGTCGGGAATCGGGAGAAGAAGGGAGCGCGGGCCCTGATCCCCGCCCTCGCGCGCTGGATGCGGGAGCGCCAGATCCAGGTCCTGCTCGAGAAGGGGATCGCGGGCACGGTGCGCGGGCTGGGCGCGGGAGTGCCGCTCCAATCCCTGGTCGCGCGCGTCGACGCCATCCTGGTCCTGGGCGGCGACGGCACCTTCCTTTCCGCGGCTCGAGAGGCGGCGCGGGCCGACGTCCCCATCCTCGGAGCGAACCTCGGGGGACTGGGCTTCCTCACCGAGACCGCCGAAGCCGATCTCTATCCCGCGCTGGAGCGGCTGCTCCAGGGCGACGTGGAGATCGAGCCGCGGATGATGGTGGAGGCGCGCGTCCGATCCCGGAAGAGCAAGGCGCCCTGGATCGAGAGCGGATTGAACGACGTCGTGATCCACCAGTCCGACGAGTCCCGCATGGTGCAGCTGGATCTCCGGATCGGCTCGACCTCGATCGGCACGCTGGCGGCCGACGGCTTGATCGTGGCCACGCCCACGGGATCCACCGCGTACTCCCTCTCCGCGGGCGGCCCGATCATCCGCCCCACCATCGAAGGGCTCCTGGCGACTCCCATCTGCCCCCACTCGCTCGCCTTCCGCCCGCTGCTGGTCGGCGCCGGAGAGAAGATCCGCGTGCGCGTCGGGCAGAACGTGAATCGCGCCCGCATCACGATCGACGGCCAGGTCTCCCGGCCGCTCCTGGCGGGAGATGACGTGGAGATCCGGCGTGCGAAGTCTCGGGTGTCGATGATCTCCTTGCGGCGCGAATCCTTCTACGAGGTGCTTCGCGAGAAGCTTTCCTGGGCCGGCCCGTCCACGCGGACCCGGCTCAAGGACTGACGCGTCCATGCTCTCCTGGCTCTCCATTCAGGGACTCGCCCTCGTGGACAAGCTCGAGCTTTCCTTCGACCGGTCCCTCAACGTGCTCACCGGAGAGACGGGCGCGGGGAAGTCGCTCATCCTGGGCTCCATCGGGCTCCTTCTCGGCGAGCGGGCCGACCCGGACTGGCTGCGCGCGGGAGAGGAGCGCGGGTTCGTGGAGGGAGTCTTCAATCTCGAGACGCGCCCGGATCTGATGCAAGAGCTTCGCGCGGCGGGAATCGAGCCCGAGGAGGGCCAGGTCATCCTCCGACGTGAGCTCTCCGGCGATGGAAAGAGCCGCGCGCTTGTGAACGGTAAGACAGTGCTCCTCTCCGAGCTGCGACGCCTCGGGGATCTTCTCGTGGACCTTCACGGCCAGCACGAGCATCAGCTCCTCCTCCGCCCGGAGAGCCAGACGGAGTTCTTCGACGCCTGGGGCGGCCTGACCGACGAGCGGTCGGCGCTGGTGCGGGAGCGCGAAGCAATTGCCGGGGAGCGGCGGACGCTGCGCGAGGATCGCGCCGCATGGGAAGGCGACCGGGCCGACGAGGACCGCGTGCGCGAGGACCTCGCGGAGCTCGTGGCGGCGGAGCTTACGCCCGGCGAGGAGGAATCCCTGAAGGAGGAGCGCGAGCGTCTTCGGCATCGCGAGCGGCTGCTCGAGTCGCTCCGCACCGCGCGCCAGTCGCTGGCAGCCGAAGAGGGGGGCGCGGAGGGCTCGGTGCGGCGCGCCGCGCGCACGCTGCGCACACTCGCCGGCGTCACCCCGGAAGCCATCCCGCTCGCGGAGCAGGCCGAGCGTCTCTTCGATTCGGTTCGCGAGCTCACGGGAGCGCTCGAGGACGCGGAGTCGAAGGCGCTCGAGGAGCCGCTTCCGCTCGAGCGCCTCGAGGCGCGCCTGGACACGATCCACCGGCTGAAGCGGAAACACCGCCTGGACCACGACGGGCTCCTCGCCCTGCGCGAGACCCTGGAGGCCAAAGCACTAGCACTCGATCCCGGGACCGGACGTTCGCTCGAGGCGCGCGAGAAGGCGCTGGACGCGCGGGTCCGGGAGCTGGGCGCCGGGATCGATCGCCTCGTCGAGGCACGCCTCACGAAAGGCGCCCGCTTCGAGCGCGAGGTGGGCGACCGCCTGAAGAAGCTCGGATTCCAGAAAGCATCCCTCACGGTGCAGGGCGCCGAACCCGCCGAGGGACGCGACCGCGCGGCCGTGGATCCGCCCACGATCCCCGGATTGGAATTCCAGTTCCGCCCCAACGTGGGCGAGCCGTCGCGCGCCTTGAAGCGGATCGCCTCCGGAGGGGAGCTCTCGCGCGTCATGCTGGCGGTGAAGTCCCTGATGGCGGAACGGGACCGGGTCTCGGTCCTGGTCTTCGACGAGGTGGATCAGGGAATCGGCGGCGCCGTGGGGGAGGAAGTGGGAAAGATGCTCCGCGCGATCGGACAGCTCCGGCAGGTGCTCTGCATCACGCACCTTCCTCTGATCGCGGCCCACGGGGCGCGCCACTTCGAGGTGGTGAAGTCCACGGGCCGGGGCCGCACGACGACCGGCGTGCGCCTGCTCTCGGGGAAGGAGCGCGAGGAGGAGATCTCGCGGCTTCTCGCCGGAGCGCGGGTGACCGACACCACGCGGCGCCAGGCGCGCGAGCTCCTGCGCGCGGTCAACGCGGCATGATCGCTCCCACCCTGGAGGAATATGTTGCCTTGGCGCGCGAGAAGAACCTCGTGCCGGTGACGCGCGAGGTGCTCGCAGACCTGGACACTCCCGTCTCCGCCTTCACGAAGCTCGACCGAGGCGACGCCTCCTTCCTTCTCGAGAGCCTCGAGGGAGGGGAGAACTGGGGCCGCTACTCCATCCTGGGCTTCCAGCCCACGATCGAGTTCCGCTCCAAGGGCAAGGAGGTCGAGATCCGCCGCGGGGAGCGGACCGAGCGGCGGGAGAGTGCGGACCCGCTCTCGGTGCTTCAGGGGCTCCTGGCCGAGGTGCGCGCGGCCGACGTGGAGGGGCTGCCCCCGTTCAGCGGCGGCGCGGTCGGAGTCATTGGATACGACTACGTGCGTTTCCTCGAGAAGATCGGCTCCTCGCTTCCGGATGACCTGGGCCACCCGGACCTCCACTTCGTGTTTCCAGAGCTGGTGCTGATCTTCGACAATTTCCGGCACCGGCTCCGGATCGTCGTGAACACCCGGCCGGAGAAGGACCCGGAAAAGCACTACGAGCAAGCGGTGGCCAGAATCACCGAGATGGTCACGCGGCTCGCGGGAATGCCCCCCGCGGAGTACGGGATCCCTAAAGTCACGCCTCCGGTATCCTTTGTAAGCAACCTGGGCGAAAAGAAATACATGCGCGCGGTCGAGTCCGCCAAGGAGCATATCCGCGCCGGGGACGCCGTGCAGGTCGTCCTCGCCCACCGGCTCGACGCCGAGACCCCGGTGAGCCCCTTCGACGTCTACCGCGCCCTCCGGATCCTGAATCCTTCGCCGTACATGTTCTTTCTCAAGAATCGCGAGCGCTCCCTCGTGGGGAGCTCCCCGGAGATCCTGGTGCGGGTATCCGGCCGGAAGGTGACGCTCCGGCCGATCGCGGGGACCCGCCATCGCGGCGCTTCCCGGGCCGAGGACGAGTCGCTGGAGAAGGAGCTGCTTGCGAGCGAGAAGGACCGCGCGGAGCACGTGATGCTCGTGGATCTCGGCCGGAACGACGTGGGGCGGATCTCACGCGTGGGCAGCGTCCGCGCCACGAGCTTCATGGGCGTGGAGCGATATTCGCACGTGATGCATCTCGTGAGTCAGGTCGAGGGGGAGATGCGTGACGGGTTCTCCGCGTTCGACGTCGTCCGGGCGTGCTTTCCGGCGGGGACCGTGAGCGGCGCGCCCAAGCGGCGGGCGATGGAGCTGATCGAGGAGATGGAGCCCGCGCGGCGCGGGGCTTACGCCGGCGCGGTGGGCTATTTCGATTTCCACGGCAACGCCGACTTCTGCATCGCGATCCGGACGGCCACCTTCGAGAAGGGACGCATCCACCTTGGCGTCGGGGCGGGGATCGTCGCCGATTCCGATCCGGCCGAGGAATGGCAGGAGACCCGAGACAAGGGGCGCGCCATGGAGGAGGCGGTGCGGCTGGCCGCGCGGGGGTTCGACTCGTGATCCTCATGATCGACAACTACGATTCTTTCACCTGGAATCTGGTCCAGTACCTGGGCGAGCTGGGCAACCTCCCCGAGGTGGTGCGGAACGACGAGATCTCGGTGGAGGAGGTGGCGCGGCGAAAGCCTTCCGCCGTCGTGATCTCGCCGGGACCGGGGCGCCCCAAGGACGCGGGGATCTCGAGCGAGGTGGTGAAGAGGCTCTCCGGAAAGGTCCCCATCCTGGGCGTCTGCCTGGGGCATCAGTGCATCGGGGAGGTGTTCGGCGGCCGGATCGTCCGCGCCGACCGCCTGGTGCACGGAAAGACCTCGGCCATCATCCACACCGGCCGGGGCATCTTCGTGGACGTGGACAATCCCTTCCAGGCCACCCGGTATCATTCGCTGCTCGTGGCGCGGGAGGGATTACCCGAGACGCTTCAGATCATGGCGTGGACGCCCGAGAATGAGATCATGGCGGTCCGGCACCGGGATCACGAGACCTGGGGGGTCCAGTTCCATCCGGAGTCGATCCTCACCCCGTGCGGGAAGGATCTCCTGCGCAACTTCCTCCGCCTCGTGCCGGACGCGTCCAAGACGAAGAGCCGATAATGCGAACCGTTCTGCCGCGGCTGGATCGCGGCGAGCGCCTGACGCGGGAAGAAGCGGGCGCCTCGGTGCGCGCGATGATGCGCGGCGAGGCGGCGGATGAGGAGATCAAGGCTTTCTTGTTGTCGCTGGCGAGGCGAGGGGAGACGGCGGAGGAGCTTCTCGGGGGCGCGGAAGCGCTCCGGGCCGAGGCGGTTCCATTCCCGTCCGTCCGGAAACTCCTCCTCGATACCTGCGGCACGGGCGGGGACGGCTCGCAGACCTACAACATCTCGACCGCCGTGGCGTTCGTCGCGGCTGCCGCGGGCGTACCGGTGGCGAAGCACGGGAACCGCTCGGTCTCGAGCCGGTCGGGGAGCGCGGACGTTCTGGAAGCGCTGGGCGCCCGGATCGAGCTGGGACCCGAAGGCTCGGCCCGCGCGCTCGAAGAGACTGGATTCACGTTTCTGAACGCGAGACGATTCCATCCCGCGATGCGGCACGTGGCGCGGGCGCGGGCGGAGCTGGGGATCCGCACGCTCTTCAACTGGCTTGGACCGCTCTCGAATCCGGCGCGAGCCACACACCAGCTTCTGGGTGTGGCGGAAGAGAGCCGGGTCGAGATGGTCGCGAAGGTGCTCTCGCAGCTCGGAATCACGAGATCGCTCGTGGTCCACGGGTCCGGCGGGATGGATGAGCTCTCGCTCCTGGAGGGGAACGTGGCGGTGGAGACCGGACCGAACGGAGCGCGCACGCCTCGATCGATCGAGGCGCGGATGCTCGGGCTCCCGCCCGCGGATGTCGACTCGCTCCGAGGAGGCGATCCGGCGCGGAACGCGGTCATCCTTCGCGAGGTGCTCTCGGGCGAGCCGGGACCCCGGCGCGACGCGCTGGTGCTGAACGCCGCGGCGGCGCTCTGGATCTCGGGCAAGGCCGCCACCCTGGCGGAGGGGGCGATGCTCGCCACGGAAGAGATCGACTCGCGGCGCGCCCTCTTGGTGCTGGCCGCCTCGTCACGGTTGCCCGGACGCTTGGAGATTCCTGATGGCCCATTTTCTCACCACGATCGCGAGGGAACGGCGTGAGCGCCTGGAGCGCGAGGCGCTCCACGTGCCCACCGCCGACCTCCGGCGCGAGGCGGAAGCGCGCACCGG
>Ga0099791_10000189_pt1 | contig 21228 bp, 20 predicted proteins | sample Rivendell_Oct201_7_FD_77318 | JGI IMG/M metagenome (GOLD analysis project Ga0099791, IMG submission 77318) | Vadose zone soil and rhizosphere microbial communities from the Eel River Critical Zone Observatory, Northern California to study diel... | ecosystem: Environmental > Terrestrial > Soil... | reverse complement strand
GCCTCGTAGATCAGCTTCAGCTCCTCGCCTTCGCCCTCGGGATCCTCGCGGAGCTCGCTCGACTCGATCCGGATCTCGCGCTGAGCGAGCTCGCGGGCGCTCGTCACCGACACCCACTCGCCCAGGGCCATTGAGCAGGCACCCGCCAGGAGACCCGCCAGGCCGGTGACGAGAATACCGTAGCTGTCGACGGAGGCGCCGGCCACGCCCATGACGAGGCTGAGGTTCGAGCACAACCCATCGTTGGCGCCCAGCACCGCCGCCCGCAGCGCATTCCCGCCGACCGAACGATGCCGGCCCTCGAGTCGCCCCAGGAAGCTGCCTTCGAGGCCGCGCGGCTGGCTCGTCACGAGCTGCTTGAGCACTTTCGCGTGCCATCGCTCGTGAGCCGGCATCCCAGTACCGGCGGTTTCGGGCTGCTTCACGTAGGCGTTCTGGTCCACCGCCTCCTTCGCAGCGATGGTCGGGAGGACCAGCTCCGGCCCGAATCGCCGCGCGATCGCTCCGAGCACCCGGCTTCGCCAGGACGGCCGCCGGCCCGGGACCGACGCACCGACTTTGCGCAATCGATCCTCCCAGAACGCGATGTGGGCTTCCTCCATCGCGGCCAGGTTGGCGTATACCTTGGCGAGCCGGGGATCGGCTTCGGCCGCCGCCATCGCGCGATACTCAGCCGCGCTGTCGACCTCGTCCTGCCAGTTCTCGAGGTATCGCGGAATCTCGTCACGGTCGCTCATGCGCCGTCGCCTCCTGGTCAGCCGGACTTCTCACGGCTGACTGTAACGGCGCATGAGCCACTTATCCAGGGCCTGCTCCTTTGAGCCGTGGCCGTATCGAACGTCGACCATTTTCAGCGGCCGCCGGCTCGTTCACGATCCGAGGCATGGGCGACCACCGGCGCCTACGGAAGAACCCCCTCGAACGGCCGGGGCCATCGTGCACACGATTCTGCCGGAGCGCATCTCGGCCACGCCGAATCCGGACGGCGGCTAGACGTTTGATGTGATGACCGACTACCGGGCGGTCCTCAAGGAGTGCGGGTCCCGCCCGCCTCCCACCGCGGCGGTCATGGAAGCGCTACGCGGAGATGTCGGATGAAGTGATGCGCTTGACGCCCGCGGCGAGCATGTCTTTCCAGGCCTTGGCCAGCGACCCATCGGCGTCGATGCCGCGGCACGCGTCCTCGATGACGAGCGCCCCGAATCCCGCCTTGCGCGCGTCCAGCGCCGACCACGCGACGCAGAAGTCGGTGGCCAGGCCGACGAGAAAGACCTGCGTGAGGCCGCGGTCGCGCAGATAGCCCGTGAGCCCCGTCGTCGTCTTGCCGTCGGCCTCGTAGAACGCCGAGTACGAGTCCATGTGCCGGCGATAGCCCTTGCGGATGATCAGCTCGGCGTGGGGGATGCGGAGATCCTTGTGCAGGTCGGCGCCCGGCGTGCCCTGCACGCAGTGATCCGGCCAGAGCACCTGGGTTCCGTACGGCAGCTGGGTCGTCTCGAAGGGCTTCTTGCCGGCGTGCGACGACGCGAACGAGATGTGGCCGGGCGTGTGCCAGTCCTGCGTGAGCACGACGTGCTCGAAGGCGGCGGCGAGGCGATTGACGAGCGGGATGATCTGGTCGCCGTCCTTCACCGCCAGCGAGCCGCCTGGCGTGAAGCAGTTCTGCACGTCGATCACGAGGAGAACGTCGTGGGCGGTCGGCTTCATCTTCTTGCTCCCGGTTTGCGCGATCGCTTCCCGCGTGGCGCCGGCGATCCCGGCGACAACGAGGCTCGCGGCCGCGCGTCTGAGAAACGTCCGGCGGTTACTCCACGGCATGCCCGAACCTCCGTCTGCGGGTCCGTCGACAGGAGAATCTTGCGCCCGTGGCCGATCGGCGTCCAGCGATCTCGCGTCCGTCACCGGTGGGCCTGCGCGTGCGGCAGCAGGCGCTCGACGAGCGCCCGCATCTCCTTGCTGCTCCATTCGCGCGCCCCGGTCACCATGCCGGCCACGTCGCCGCCGGGACGGACAAGGAACGTCGCCGGGATGGCGGTGACCCTCCAGCGGTCGGACGTCTTGGAATCCGGGTCGAGGAGGATCGGGAAGGTGAGCTTCAGATTGCGCACATAGGGCTCGAGGAGCGCCCTGGGCGCGCCGCGGTCGACCGAGACGCCGATCACGATCAGGCCCCGATCGCGATAGCGGCTCCACAGCGCCTCGAGCGACGGCATCTCGAGGGTGCAGGGCTGGCACCAGGTGGCCCAGAAGTTCAGGATCACGAGCTTGTCACGGTGGTCCGCCGCCGAGGCGCGCCCACCGTCGAGCGTGGCGAGCGTGAAGGCGGGCGCCGGCTGGCCCTCCTTCAGCTCGACGACACCGGCCTTCTCGAAGAGATCGAGGCCGGGCGCCGCGGCGCCGTGGTGGCCCCCTTGCTCCCCCGGTCGGCGCGCCGGCAGGAACCAGAGGACCGAGCCCAGGAGGGCGATGGCGAGGCCCGCGCGGACCAGCGACTGGCGCCGGGTCGCCCCGAAGATCGCGTCAGACGCCCAGCTTTTCACGCGTCACCGGACTCTCTCTGAGCTCGTGTGACGAGGCCGCGAAGACGATCGAGCCCTTCTCCATGATGTAGCCCCGGTCGCAGACCGCGAGCGCGACGCGCGCGTTCTGCTCGACCAGCAGCACCGTCACGCCGAGGCGCTTGAGCTCGGCGATCATGTCCCGGATGTGCCGGATGAACGCGGGCGCCAGCCCCTGCGTCGGCTCGTCCATCAGGAGGAGCCGGGCGCCGGCCATCATCACGCGGGCGATCGCCAGCATCTGCTGCTCGCCGCCCGAGAGCGTCTTGCCCGGCTGCTCGATGCGCTCGGCGAGGCGCGGGAAATGGTGGAACACCTCGTCGAGCCGCCGGCGCCGGACCGCGGCGGATCGATCGGCGGCGGCCGAGAGCCCGAGCTCGAGGTTCTCCCGTACGGTCAGCCCCGGGAAGATCCGGCGGTTCTCGGGAACGAAGCCGACTCCGAGCCGGGCGATCTCGTGCGGCGCGCGCCGTGTGAGGTCGACGCCCTCGAACTCGATCGCGCCGCGCCAGGGCGCGAGAAAGCCGATGGCGGTCTTCAGGAGCGTCGTCTTGCCCATCCCGTTCCGGCCGAGCAGCGCGACCGCCTCGCCCGCGCGCACCTCCAGCGAGACGCCGAAGAGAATCGGTGTCGCCCCGTAGCCGGCGTGAACGTCCGTGAGCTTGAGCATGGCTACGCGTCCGGCGGCCCCAGGTAGGCCTCGATCACGTTCGGGTCGTTGCGGATCTGCTCCGGAGCGCCCTCGGCGATCTTCTCGCCGAAGTGGAGGACCGCGATGCGGTCCGAGATGCCCATGACGACGGACATGTCGTGCTCGATCAGCAGCACCGTCAGGCCGCGCGCGGTCGCGATTCGCCGGATCAGCGCCGTCGCCTCCCGCGTCTCCCCCGGCGTCATGCCCGCCGTCGGCTCGTCGAGCAACAGGAGCGTCGGCTCGGTCGCCAGCGCCAGGCAGATCTCGAGGTAGCGCTGCTCACCGTGCGAGAGGTTCTCCGCCGACTCCTCGCGCCTGGCCGCGAGGCCGAAGGCCTGCAGGAGCTCCGACGCCGCGCCCTCGACGTCGGGCAGGCGCCACAGCGACGCCAGCCGCCCCGACTCGCGCACGCGCGACTGCGCGGCGACGCGCACGTTCTCGAACACCGAGATCTCCGGGAAGATGTTGGTGATCTGAAACGTCTTGGCGACGCCGAGCCGGTTGATCTGCTCGGGCTCGAGCCCGCCGATGTCCCGGCCGCGGAACCGGATCCGGCCCCTGGTCGGCACGTGGAGCCCCGAGACCACGTTGAAGAGCGTGGACTTGCCGGCGCCGTTGGGCCCGATCACCGAGAAGATCTGGCCGGCCTGCACGGCGAGGCTCACGCTCGAGAGCGCCGCCAGGGCACCGATGCTCTTCGAGACGCTGTCGATCTCGAGAACTACGCCGTCGCGCGCCATCGCCGCCCGCCGAGGAGCCCGCGGATGCCCAGGAGCCCCCGGGGCATGAACAGCACGATGAAGATCAGGACGAGGCCGATCACGATGAAGTACCAGTCCACGTACGAGGAGACCTTCTCCTGCAGGAGGACGAAGAACGCGCCCCCGATGACGGGGCCGACGAGCGTCCCGAGCCCCCCGATCATGACCATGATGATGAGCTCGCCCGAGACCGTCCACAGCATGAGGTCGGGCGTGGCGAATGCCGAGCGCCCGGGGTAGAGGGCGCCGCCGAGACCGGTGATGAGCGCGGAGATCATGCAGACCGCCATCTTGTAGCGCTGCACGTTGTACCCGAGGAACCGTGCGCGGTCCTCGTTCTCGCGGATCGCCACGAGGACGCGGCCGAAGTGCGCGGTGACGAGGATGCGACAGACCAGGTAGGCGAGCCCCAGGTAGACCAGCACGAGGTAGTAGTTGCGCAGCGGCGTGTCGATGGCGAAGCCGGGGGCCAGGCTCGGCGCCGGGAGGCCCTGGATCCCGTCGGAGCCGCCGAAGGTCTGCGTGTAGCGGAAGAAGGTGTACACGACCTCCGCGAAGATCAGCGTGAGGAGCGCGAAGTAGATCCCGCGCCGCGCCGTGGAGAAATAGCTCACCACCAGGGCGTAGAGGCCCACGACGAGAACCGCGAAGAGGAGGCAGACCCAGAGCGAGACGATGCCGCGCTCCAGCAGGACGGCGGTGGCGTAGGCGCCCAGGCCGAAGAAGGCAGCGTGGCCGAACGAGACGAGCCCGGTGTAGCCCATCAGGAGATCGAGGCTCATCGCGATCGCGCCGAAGAGGAGCGCGTCGAACGCGAGCAGCAGGTAGAACTTCGACATGAAGGGCAGGGCCGGCAGCGCGGCCAGCGCCGCCCACACCAGCACGGCGCGCCAGGTGAGGGCCCTACTCAAGCACGCCCTCCCGGCCGAAGAACCCGCGTGGCCGCACGATCAGGACCACGATCATGATCGCGAAGATCGCGATCGCCACGCGCTGCGGGTTCATCCAGAGGGTCAGCAGGCTCTGGGCCAGCCCGATCACGAACGCGGCGACGACCGAGCCACCCATCGATCCCATGCCGCCGAGGATCACGACGATGAACGCGAGGAGGATCATCTCGACGCCCATCTGCGGGTAGACCGTGAAGATCGGCGCGAGCAGGAGCCCGGCCAGCGCGGCCAGGGCGGCCGAGCCGGCGAAGGTCAGGGTGAAGACGCGCGGGACGTTGACGCCGAGGCCGTCGAGCATCTCGGCATCCTGCACGGCGGCGCGCACGACGATACCGGCGCGCGTCCTGGTGAAGAAGAGCCAGATGGCCAGCAGGAGCACCGAGGCGGCGGCGAGCAGGAACAGGCGATAGTTCGGGTAGGTCATGCCGAGGAGCGGCGTGGACCCCGTGAACGGCGGCAGGATGCGCCGCATGTCGCCGCCCCAGATCTGGCGCGCGCCTTCCCGAAAGACGAGCGCGAGGCCGAAGGTGAGGATGAGGCCGTAGAGGGGCTCGCGCCGGTACAGCGGCCGCAGCGTGGTGACCTCGGTCAGGGCGCCGATCGCGCCGACCGCCAGCGGTGCCACCACGAGCGCCGCCCAGAAGGAGTGGGTGAGGCCGATCACGGCGATCCCGGCGTAGGCGCCCAGCATGTACAGCTCGCCGTGGGCGAAGTTCATGACGCCGAGCAGACCGAAGATGACGGTGAGGCCCAGCGCCAGCAGCCCCAGCGCGGCCCCGAAGACGAGGCCGTGCAGGAGCTGCGGCAGCAGGACCGCGACGAGATAGTCCAACTACTTCTTCTTGATCTCCCAGGTGAACCCCTCGACGGGGTCCTTGCCCACCATCGCCTCGCCGATCGAGTCGCTGCCGGCGATGCGGGCGATCGGCAGGTTCTTGCCGCCCTTCACCTGATAGAGGTGCATGTCCATGATGACCTGATGGTCTTCCTTGCGAATGCACTGGCGGCCGATGTGCGTGTTGTCGACGCACATGCCCTCGTGGGCCTCCGCGACCTTGTCGGAGTCGAACGTCTTGGCCCTCTCGACCGCCGCCGCCCAGAACAGCACCGCGTCGTACGAGCCGGCGGCGATGTTGGCGTCGGTGCCGAACTTCTTCTTGAACCGGGCGTTGTAGGCCTGCATGTTCGCGTCGGGGTTGTACGGCGAGAAGTGGTTCAGCTGCACGAACCCTTCCATCGGCTCGGCGATCGACGGCAAATCTTGTTGGAGGAGGAAGCAGTCGATCCCGGCCAGCTTGTACTTCTTCGTCATGCCGAAGGAGTGGAGCTGGGTCATCAGCCGGAGCGAGTCGGTGCCGGCGAACGCCAGGAACAGCACGTCGGGATTCGACTGGTTGATGGCGCCGAACCAGGGGCTGAAGTCCTTCGTGTCGAGCGGCGCGCCGGCGACGCCGACCACCTCGCCGCCGAGCTTTTCGAGCGCGGTCTTGAACTGGCGCCCGTCGGACTGGCCCATCGCGTAGTCGGTGTAGAAGATGTAGACCTTCTTGCCCATCTTGTCGACGATGTACTTGGCGAGCCCGGTCGCCTGCATCCGGGAGTCGGGCTGGTTCGAGAAGTAGTACTTGTGGAACTTCGTGGTCCGCATGAACTCGGCGCAGGAGACCGAGTTCCAGTGGATGGTCTTGTGCTTCTTGGTGACGTCCATCACCGCCAGCGTCGCGCCGCTCGAGACGGCCCCGACCAGCAGCTTCACGTCGTCCTGCAGGATGAGCTTCTCGGCCTTGCGGACGGCCGGGGCGGGCTTGGTCTCGTCGTCCTCGGAGACGATCTCGATCTTGTGGCCGAGAACGCCGCCCTTGGCGTTCAGCTCCTCGACCGCCATCTGGATGCCCCACGTCTGGTACTTGCCGTAGCCCTCGAAGACGCCGACCTTGGAGCCGAGGTCGCCGATCTTCACGACCTTGGGCTGCGAAACGGCGGGCGCCGACACCCAGACCAGTGTCGCGACCGCGACGAGCGCGACGAATCCCCACATCACACGCTTCATGAGCTCCTCCTCGCTGACGTTGACGACGTTTCGATCAGGGTCGACAGGACCTGGACGATTCGCTGGATCGGCTGGCGTGCCTTGGCCGGGTCGTCCGGCGGGGCACCGCCGGCCGCGGGCTTCACATAGCCCTCTGCCTCGTCGAACGCCAGCCGGACGGCGACCGACGACTTGCTGTCACGCATCGCGACGGCGAAGTCCACGAGGTTGTAGTAGCGCCAGATCGCCTCGAGGAACTTGCGTCCGGTGGCCGCGCGGCTTTCGGGCGTGCCGCCGGGCTCCCCGAGCTGGCGATCGGCCTCGAGCGCCAGGTCGCGGGCGAGCGCCGCAAAGAAGATCATGAGCCGCCGCTCCACCTCGGATCCGTCGCTCGCCCGGAGCGCGCCGCGCGTGCCGTCCTCGAGGCCGGCGGGCAGGGTCGAGGCCTGGGCGCGCATCGCGGCGCGCACGGCGCCGCTCTCGAAGAGCTGCGACGCCACGTCGAACCGCTTCGCCTGTACCGAGAACTTGATCTGCTTGAAGTTCGTGGTGACCGCGTTGTCCTGGGGAACGTAAGAGCCGACGTGATGCGCGGCGGCGGGACTGGTGATTGTCACGAGTATTACTGTAGCGAGTGCCGTGAGCACGGGTAGCACCGAGGGTGGCCTGACAAAGATGCGGGCCGGCTCCGGTCGCCCGAACACCCTTACGACACGCCCGATCGCGGGCGTCATCGCCCTGTCATGCGGAGCGCGACCAGGCCGACCAGCCACCAGAGCGCCGCGATGGTGGCGAAGCCGAACGGGATCCACACGAGCCACTCGGCGATCGTCTTCGCGCCGTCCGGACCGTACGAGGGAATCAACGCGCTCCATACGAGGTAGCCGACAGGATAGCCCGCTCCGCCCGTCGTGAGAAGCGCGGTGATCGACCGGCGGACCGCTGCGGATTGCGCCACGGTGGCGGCGACCATGGTCGTGGCGATGATGACCAGCCCCATGCCCTCGGCGTGCATGTGAAAGAGGCGCAGGCCCGCGTCGAACTTCACGAGCGCTTCGTCGAGGATGCGCTCGTCCACGTCGCGGACGCCGACGAGGCCGTGCACCGCGGGACGCGCCAGCATCCGGTCGCGCGCCCAGCGCGTCAGCTCGACCTTGAAGCGCGCCATGGAGGCGCCGCCGATCTCGGCGCAGGCGATCGAGAGCAGGGCCACCAGGAGGACCCATCGCGGCGGCACCCGCCAGACGGAAGCCTCGTCGGCGACGCTCATGCGCGACGGCGCGCGGCGACGAGCATCAGGGCGAGCAGTCCGGCGATCGCCGAGACGCCGAGCGGCGCGAGGATCCAGCGCTCGGCGAGGTCGATCCCGGCATCGCGCCCGAGCTCCAGCACCGCGGCCCCGTACACGAGATAGCCCAGGGGAAAGAGGCCGCCGAGCGTCAACACCACATAGAGAAGCGCCCGCGCGCGTCGGCCGGGCGTGAAGGCGGCGACCAGCGTGGAGGCGAAGAAGAGGACCAGTCCCACGCCCTCGGCGTGAAGATGGAAGAACGAGAGCGCCGCCTCGGCGCTGAAGATCGCCTGGGCGCGCACCTCGTCGTCGTACTCCGCGGAGCCCGAGAAGCCGTGGGCTTGAGGATTGGCTGCGACACGCGCGGCGGCGTAGCGCTGGATCTCCGGCTTGAGCCGGGACATCGCGGCGCCGGCGGTCTCGCCGAGCGCCATCATCGCGATGGCGACGAGGACGACGGCGAGGGGCGGGCGCCTCACGGGGCCGGACATTATCACCGCCGCCCCGGGTTTGTCATTATTCGCCGCCTGTGGCAAGGTTGGCGCGCTCATGCGTAGCGGCGCCGCGTATGTCGCGAGTCTCCGGGACGGACGGTCCGTGTTGCTCGACGGTGAGCGCGTCGACGACGTCACCAAGCACCCGGCGTTCGCCGAGCCGATCCGGTGCATCGCCGAGACCTACGACCGCGCGAAGGCCGCGGCGAACGACCCGGCGCTCACCTTCGCCGACCCGGCGACCGGAGCGCGGCACAGCAACATGTGGCTCGTGCCGCGCTCGGCGGAGGACCTCGGCGCCCGGCGGCGCGTCCACCGCTTCTGGGCCGAGCCGTCGTTCGGCCTCATGGGGCGAACGCCCGACCACGTCGCCTGCGTGCTCACCGCGTTCTCCGCCTGGCGGCAGCTCTTCGACCGCGGCGGCGCGCGCTTCGGCGACAACGTCGTGCGCTTCCACGCTCGGGCGCGCGCCGAGGATCTCTACGTGACCTACGCGATCGTCCCGCCGCAGGTGGACCGGTCGCAGCCCGCCCACCGTCACCCCGAGCCGTTCCTGCATCCGGGCGTGGTCCGCGAAACCGACGGCGGCATCGTGGTGCGCGGCGCCCACGCGATCGCGACGTCCGCGACGATGGCCGACTGGCTCTTCGTCTCCTACATCACGCCGCTGGTGCCGGGCGACGAGGACTACGCGATCTCGCTCGTCATGCCGATGAACGCCGACGGGCTGCGCCTCTATCCGCGCCGTCCGTTCGCGTCGATGGCGACCAGCGTCTACGACTACCCGCTTTCATCGCGATTCGACGAGGTCGACACCACGGTTGTGTTCGACGACGTGTTCGTCCCCTGGGAGCAGGTCTTCATCTACCGGAACGTCGACCTGATCAACGCCCAGTTCCACGACTCGCCCTCCCACACGACGGCCAACTTTCAGGCCCTCGTCCGGTTCGGCGTGAAGCTCGAGCTCATGGCCGGCCTGGCGATGCGGCTCGCCGAGATCCAGAAGGCGGAAGGCGACCCGGGAGTCCAGGCGACGCTCGGCGGGGACATCGCCGCGCTCTGCGCCGCGTTCGACGCGCTGGTGAAGGCGGCCGAGCGCTTTCCGCTGCTCACGGGCGGAGTGGCGCGGCCGCACCCGCAGTACATCTATGCGGGCATGGGGCTCCAGCGGCGGCTCATCGTGGACATGACGCGCACTCTGCGCGAGCTCGCGGGGGGCGCGTTCCAGATGGTGCCGTCGTCCGAGGCGGCGTTCACGAGCGCCGAGACCCGCGCCGACACCGAGCGCTACTACCAGTCGGCCGCCGCGGGCGCGCGCGAGCGCATCAAGCTCGTGAAGCTGATCTGGGATTTCGTCGGCACCGAGTTCGGAGGCCGCCAGCTCCAGTACGAGATGTTCTACTCGGCCTCGCAGCCCGTCGTGAATCGCCGGATGTTCCGCTCCTACGACTGGGCCGCCGCCAAAGAAGTGGTCGCGCGCTGCCTGGACGCGTACTGATGACCCCGCCGCCAGCTTGTGATCTCGGCGACGCGTGGGCGCGACGGGCACGGCAGCCGGTCGGGCTCGAGACGACCACGCGGCACGCGTGCGCCGTCCCGCGGCGGCTGGGCTCCATCCGGGTTCGCGTCGCCCGCCGCCGCTTAACCGGAACGGGTCCCTTCGAGCCCGACCGGCTGCCGTGCCCGTCGCGCCCACGCGGGAACGCGAGCCAGTGGTGACGGGGAGCACGACGATGCCAACGCTCGGACTGGTGAATGTGGGGGCCCTCGCAACCGGGATACTCGAGTCGCCGCGCGCCGAGGCGGAGGCGATTGTCGTGGAGAATGGACGCATCGCGGCGATCGGCGCGGCCTCGCGAACTGGAGCGGCGCGGGCCGACGTCGTCGTCGATTGTCTCGGGACGACGGTCATCCCCGGCCTCATCGACTCGCACTGCCACGTCGTGCTCGGAGACTACACGCCACGCCAGAAGACGGTGGACTTTCTCGACTCCTACGTGCACGGGGGCATCACGTCCGTGGTCTCGGCCGGCGAGGGGGTGCACGCGCCGGGCCGGCCGCACGATCCGGTGGCCGCCAAGGCGCTGGCGATCGCCGCCGCGAAGTGCTTCGAGAACTTCCACCCGAACGGGATGAAGGTCAACGCGGGCTCGGTGGTGCTCGAGCCCGGACTGACCGAGGAGGATTTCGCCGAGATGGCGAGGCACGGGGTTCGCCACGCCAAGTACGGCTTCGGCGGCTACGCGCAGCCGCGAGACGGCGAGCCGGAGGTGCGCCGCGCCCAGAAGCACGGCCTCTGCGTCATGTCCCACAGCGGCGGGACCTCGATCCCGGGCTCGAGCCCGATCAGCCACGAGGTGCTGCTGCACCTCTTGCCCGACGTCTGCGGCCACGTGAACGGGGGCACCACGTCGCTCGACGAGGCGGGGATCGACCGGATCATCCGCGAGACGACGATGGCGCTGCAGGTCGTCCAGGCCGGTAATCTCCGGGCCGCCCTCTACATCGTGAAGCGCGCCCGCGAGGCTGGCGCGCTGGCGCGCGTGTGCGTGGCCAGTGACACGCCGACCGGGACGGGCGTCATGCCGATGGGCGTCATGAAGAGCGTGTGCGAGCTGGCCTCGCTCGGCGATCTCGCGCCGGAGATCGCGATCGCGCTGGCGACCGGGAGCAACGCGCGCGCGTTTCGGCTCGCGGCCGGAAGCGGGACGCTCGCGGTCGGCGCGCCGGCCGATCTGGTGGTCTGCGACGCGCCGTCGGCGTCGCTCGCGAGCGACGCGTTGAGCGCGATCGCCCGCGGCGACATTCCCGGCATCTCCGGCGTGATCATCGACGGGCAGGTGCGCGTCGGCCGCAGCCGCAACACGCCCCTGGCCAAGCGCCTGGCGACGATCACCGGCGTCGCGGTCGCCGGCGCCGGGCACTGAGGACGGGGCACGCTCTCCGAATCAGCGGGCATTGCGCCCGAATGTCGCGGGTGAACTGCCCTGGGCCTGAACGCCCATGCGACGATCCCGCTACGGCGCGAGCTCGAAACTCGGGCGACGCGACGGGCGCGGCGCGGCCGCCTCTGGTTCCGGAAACCGAGCGCCCTCGGAGACGCGGTTGCGCGCGGCCCGTCTTCCATCAGCATCGCACGCGCGCTTTTTTTCATACGATTGCGCGAGATGCGGGGCACTGTATGGCGTGGCCGGAAAATGAGAGCGCACGGTGACGGCATTTTTAGGTGGCTCACGGTGTGGTCGGAGCACATTTGGTTATTGACAGATCGGGAGGGAAGGCTTAGGTTCGAGCCATTTCGCCACCCCCACATGATCGTGAAGTGGGGCGGCGAGGGCGTTTGGCGAGAGATCTGCAATTGACATTGGCGCAGGCTGAAGTCAGTGGCGAAACGAGGCGAGACAGAGTGCTGTTGAGCGCATTCCTCTGGGAGCGGTGATGCTCGACGTTGGCGCGGTGCTGTCAGAAACCCGAGAAGCTCCTCCGTGCGGACCCAATCTCGAGCACGACCTGTCCTTCTTCGAGCTCGAGGAAGCAGCCCGCGGGAAGCCCGAGCAGCGCTCGGGTGACGCGGTCAAGCCCGCCGAGGACCCGAACTGGGCGAAGGTGACCGACCTGGCGCAGGCGGCGCTGCTGCGCAGCAAGGACCTGCGCGTCGCGGTCCACCTGACGCGGGCCCTGGCCTGCACCGAGGGCATTCCCGGCCTCGCCACCGGGCTCGGCTTGATTCATGGGCTGCTCGAGCGCTACTGGGACGGCATCTACCCGCTGCTCGAGGCCGACAACAAGAACGATCCCACAGAACGGCTGAACGCGCTGGCGCCGCTCGTCGATCCCGACGTGATGATCAAGGACCTGCGCGACAGCTCCCTGGTCAACTCGCGCGAGCACGGGCAGCTCCGGGCGCGCGACATCGAGGTCGCGCTCGGACGGCTCGCGCCGTCCGCCAAGAACCCGGCGCCGGCCCGCACCATGCCCCAGCTGCACGCGCAGATCGCGGCGGCGTTCGCGAGCGATCGCTCGGTCCCGTCGGCGGTGCGCGAGGCCCACGAGCGCACCGCGGCGATCCAGGCGCTGATCAACGAGCGTGTTGGCAGCGCCCAGGGGATCGACCTCGCGCCGCTGCTGCAGCCGCTCGCCATTCTGCTCGAGGCGTGCGACACGGCGCTCGGGACGCGCACGGCCGATGGCGACGGCGTCCAGGGGGCGTCCGAGCCCGGCGTGCGCGCCGGCGGCGGCCCCGGCGATCTGCGGACCCGGGCCGACGCGGTGCAGATGCTCGAGATGGTCTGCCGCTTCATGGAGCAGCACGAGCCCAGCAATCCGGCGCCGCTGCTCATCCGGCGCGCGCAACGGTTGATCCAGATGAACTTCATGGAGATCGTGAAGGACCTGATGCCCGACAGCCTCTCGCAGATCGAGAAGCTGGCCGGCGAGATCGAGAAGTCCTAGGAGGTGCGAGATGGCCAAAGCCAGTAGCCAGAAGTTCATCGCCCGCAACCGCGCGCCCCGCGTCCAGATCGAGTACGACGTGGAGCTCTACGGCGCCGAGAAGAAGATCCAGCTCCCCTTCGTCATGGGGGTGATGGCGAATCTCTCCGGCAACCCGGCGGAGCCGCTGCCCGACGTTGCCGATCGGAAGTTCCTCGAGATCGACATCGACAACTTCGACCAGCGCCTCAAGGCGATGAAGCCGCGGGCGGCGTTCCAGGTGCCGAACACGCTCACCGGCGATGGCAACCTGATGGTCGATATCACCTTCGAGAGCATGGACGACTTCTCGCCGGCCGCGGTCGCGAGCAAGGTCGACGCGCTCAGCAAGCTGCTCGAGGCGCGCCAGCAGCTGGCCGCCCTGGTCACCTACATGGACGGCAAGAGCGGCGCCGAGCAGCTGATCAAACAGCTGCTCCAGGATCCGACGCTTCTGAAATCGATCGCCGCTGCCCCGAAGCCTGGCGAGGCCGAGGCGGAAGCGCCGAAGTCCTAAACAGTCCGAAATCCTATTTGACGAGGTCACGCTATGGCGACAGAGCAACAGGCACAGGGTCAGGGCGGGGCGTTCGAGCCCACTGAGCTTCAGTCACTTCTCAACAAGGAATTCAAGCCGCGATCCGACGCCGCGAAGGAAGCGGTGGAGACGGCCGTGCGCACGCTCGCGGAGCAGGCGCTGGCGCAGACCACGCTGATCTCGGCGGACGCCATCGGAACGATCGAGGCGATGATCGCCGCGCTCGATCGGAAGCTCAGCGAGCAGGTCAACCTGATCATGCACCACAAGGCCTTCCAGGAAGTCGAGAGCGCCTGGCGTGGGCTCAATTACCTGGTGACGAACACCGAGACCGACGAGATGTTGAAGATCCGGGTGCTCAACATCTCCAAGGCGGACCTCGGGCGGACGCTGAAGCGCTACAAGGGCGTGGCCTGGGACCAGAGCCCGATCTTCAAGAAGGTCTACGAAGCGGAGTACGGGCAGTTCGGCGGTGAGCCCTTCGGCTGCCTCGTTGGCGACTACTTCTTCGATCACACGCCGCCGGACGCGGAGCTGGCCGGGCAGATGGCGCAGGTGGCGGCGGCGTCCCACTGCCCGTTCGTCGCGGGAGTCTCGCCGACCGTCATGCAGATGGAGAGCTGGCAGGAGCTGGCCAATCCGCGTGACCTCACCAAGATCTTCTCGACGGCGGAGTACGCGCCGTGGCGGTCGCTGCGCGAGTCGGACGACGCGCGGTACCTCGGCCTGGCCATGCCGCGGTTCCTCGGCCGGTATCCCTACGGCAAGGCGAACCCGGTCGAGGAGTTCGACTTCCAGGAGGACACCGAGGGAGCCAAGCACGACAAGTTCACGTGGGTGAACTCGGCGTACGCGATGGGCGTGAACATCACGCGGTCGTTCAAGATGTACGGCTGGTGCTCGCGCATCCGCGGCGTGGAGTCGGGCGGGGCGGTCGAGGGGCTGCCGGTCCATACGTTCCCGACCGACGACGGCGGGGTGGATATGAAGTGCCCCACCGAGATCGCGATCAGCGATCGGCGCGAGGCCGAGCTGGCCAAGAACGGCTTCATGCCGCTCCTGCATCGAAAGAACACCGACCTCGCGGCGTTCATCGGCGCCCAGTCGCTGCAGAAGCCGTTCGAGTACACCGATCCGGACGCCACCGCGAACGCCAACCTGTCGGCGCGGCTGCCGTACCTCTTCGCGGCGTGCCGGTTCGCGCACTACCTCAAGTGCATCGTGCGCGACAAGATCGGCTCCTTCAAGGAGCGCAACGAGATGGAGGCGTGGCTGAACAAGTGGATCTCCCAGTACGTTCTGAGCAACCCGGCGTCGGCGGGTGAAGAGACCAAGGCCAAGTATCCGCTGTCGGCGGCCGAGGTCACCGTCGAGGAGATCGAGGGTAATCCCGGGTATTACAGCGCGAAGTTCTATCTGCGGCCGCACTATCAGCTGGAGGGTTTGACGGTGTCGCTGCGGCTGGTGTCCAAGCTGCCGTCGGCCAAGGGCGGGAAGTGACGTGCACGTGTCGGTAAGACGAAGCTAACCGGGGCAACCGAAGCACGAACGATCACGCGGTAGGAGTCTAAGGGAGACGACCCATGGCCGTAGACATGTTCCTGAAGCTGGATGGCATCAAGGGCGAATCGGTAGACAAGAGCCACAAGGACGAGATCGCGGTCCTGGCCTGGAGCTGGGGCATGAGCAACTCGGGATCAGCCCACCAGGGCGGCGGCGCCGGCTCGGGCAAGGTCAATGTCCAGGACCTGTCGCTCACGAAGTACATCGATCTTTCGACGCCGGATCTCATGCTGTCGTGCTGCAACGGTAAGCACATTCCCAAGGCGCAATTGACCGTCCGCAAGGCCGGCGAGACTGCGCTCGAGTACATGATCATCAAGCTGGAAGACATCCTCGTCTCCTCGGTCTCGACCGGAGGGTCGGGCGGTGAGGACCGGCTGACCGAGAACGTCGTGCTCAACTTCGCGAAGGTCGACGTGGAATACACGCAGCAGAACTCGCAGGGCGGAGCCGGGGCCAAGCCCAAGATGGGCTGGGACATTCCGCAGAGCGTCAAGAGGTAGGGAGCGAGGCAACAACGTGCTAGCGGAACAGACTCTGCGCGACGGACGTGTCGAGGAGGCCCTGGCCGAGCTTCAGGCCGAGGTTCGCAAGGCCCCCGACAACGCAGAGTATCGGGTGTTCTTGTTCCAGCTTCTGTGTGTGATCGGAGACTGGGAGCGGGCCCGCGCTCAGCTGAAGGTGCTGGGCGAGCTGAGCGCGGGCTCGCTCCCGCTCGTGCATCTGTACGGGGCCGCCGTCAGCTGCGAGCTGCTGCGCGCCGAGGTCTTTGCCGGAGCGCGGACGCCCCTGGTGCTGGGCGAGCCGTTGCCCTGGCTGGCCCGGCTCTTCCAGGCGCTGTCGGTGGCCGCGCAGGGCCACAGCGCCGAGGCGGCCGGGCTGCGCGCCGAGGCTCTGGAGCAGGCAGCGGCGGCAACCGGCATCATCGACGGTGAGCCGTTCGAGTGGATCGCCGACGCCGATTCGCGACTGGGACCGGTGTGCGAGGCGATCGTCGACGGACGCTACTACTGGGTGCCCTTCGAGCGGCTCCGCTCGATCAGGCTCGAAGCGCCGGCCGATCTGCGCGACGTGGTGTGGATGCCCGCGAAGCTCGGGCTCACCAACGGCGGCGAGGCCTCGGCGCTGATTCCCACCCGGTACCCCGGGTCGGAGTTGGACCGCAACGGACTGATCCGGCTCAGCCGGAAGACCGAGTGGGACGAGGTGGCGCCCGACACGTTCCACGGCCGCGGTCAGCGGATGTTCGCCACGAACGAGGGGGAGCATGCCCTCCTGAGCGTGCGGCGCATCGAACTCGGGGGAGCGGAGGCGTGAGATGGTCGAGGTCGGCGCGCGGGATGCGCTGCAGCCCGCCCTACTCGACCGTCTGACCGACCACGACCCAACGCGCAAGGTCGAGGGCCGGGACGAGCGCATTCTCAGCCGCGCTCAGCTCAGGGCGTCCGTGCTGCGCGACCTGACCTGGCTCTTCAACTCGACGAACCTCGCCAGCTCGATCGACCTGACAGCCTACCCGTTCGCCGCGCAGTCGACGCTGAACTACGGTCTCTCGCCGCTGGCCGGTAATCCCGTCGCGAGCCTCGACCTTCACGAGGTCGAGCGCATCCTCAAGGAGGCCATCCAGCGGTTCGAGCCGAGGATCCTCCCCGACTCCCTGAGGGTCAAAGGCATCGCGGCGTCGGATCCCATGAGCCACCACAACGTCGTCTCCTTCGAGATCTCCGGCGAGCTCTGGGCCCAGCCGTACCCGGTCGATCTGCTGATCAAGACCGACATGAATCTCGAGAGCGGCGAGATTCGTATCGCCGAGGCGCGCTGATGGACACCCGCATGCTCCGGTACTACAACCAGGAGCTGCAGTACATGCGGGAGATGGGGGCCGAGTTCGCCACCGCGTTTCCCAAGATCGCCGCGCGCCTGGCCCTCGACCCGACCGAGGTCGCCGACCCTTACGTCGAGCGGCTCCTCGAGGGATTCAGCTTTCTTGCCGCCCGGGTCCGCCTCAAGCTGGACTCCGAGTTCCCGCGATTCACCCAGCACTTGCTGGAGGTCGTGTACCCGCACTATCTGACCCCGACGCCGTCGATGGCGATCGTCCAGCTCGTGCCCTCGCTGACCGAGGGATCACTGGCCGCCGGCTTCGTCGTGCCCCACGGCACGATGCTGCGCGGCCAGATTCCGCGCGGCGAGGTGACGGCCTGCCAGTTCCGCACGGCTCACGACGTGACGCTGTGGCCCGTCGAGATCGCGGAGGCCCGCTACACGCCGTTCGCGGCCGACCTGCCGCTCAACACGCTCGGGCTCGCCGAGCCGGTGCAGGGCGTGTTGCGCCTCCGGCTCCGCACGCCGGCGCCGTTCACGTTCCAGCAGATCGCCCTGGACCGGCTGAACGTGTTCCTGGCCGGGAGCGACGAGGTCGCCCTGAAGCTCTACGAGCTCATTCTCGGCAGCGGCCTGGGGGTGCTGGTGAATCCGCCCGCACGCCCCTTGCCGTGGTTCGAGTGGCTGGGGCGCGAAGCGATCCAGCCGGTGGGTTTCGCTCGCGAGCAAGCGCTGATTCCGTACACGACCCGCTCGTTCAGCGGCTACCGGCTGCTGCACGAGTATTTCGCGTTCTCCGAGCGCTTCCGGTTCGTGGAGCTGGCCGGCCTCCGCAAGGCGCTGTCGCGCCACTCCGGGGACGAGATCGAGCTGGCGATCCCGCTGGCGCGGGGGGACGCGACCCTGGGGACGATGGTCGACAAGACCGGCTTCGCCCTCCATTGCACGCCGGCCATCAACCTCTTCTCGCGGCGCGCCGATCGGATCCACGTCACCGATCAGCAGGCGGAGCACCACGTGGTCGTCGACCGCACGAAGCCGATGGATTTCGAGGTCTACAGTGTCGAGCGGGTCGTCGGCTACAGCGAAGGGCTCGAGGCCGAGCAGGAGTTTCGTCCGTTCTACTCGTCGTTCGATTCGGACGGACGGCTCCCGGCACACGGCTACTTCAGCATCCGGCGCGAGCCGCGTGCGCTCTCCGAGAAGCAGCGCCGCGACGGCCCGCGGACCGGCTACATGGGCAGCGAGGTGTCGCTCTCGCTGGTCGATCCGCGCGAGGCGCCGTACTCGGGCAATCTCCGGCAGCTCGCGGTGGACGTGGTGGTCAGTAACCGCGACCTGCCCCTGTTGATGCCGGTCGGGACCGACCGGGACTTCAGCCTGGCGATCTCCGCGCCTGTCGAGGGCATCCGGTGTCTGCGCGGACCGAGCCGCCCGCGCCCGGCGGTTCTCGACGGGGAGATCCCGTGGCGGCTCACGAGCCATCTCTCGCTCAACTATCTGACCGTCGCGGATCTCGACGAGGAGCAGGGTGCGGCGGCGCTTCGCGAGTTCCTGGAGCTCTACGCCGATCTGGTCGACGCCGATATGCCGGACGCGGTCTCGCGCCGGCAGACGCAGGGCGTGCGCCGCGTGGCGGTCACGCCGCGCACCCGGCGGCTGCCCGCCCCCGGCCCCATCGTCTTCGGGCGCGGACTGGAGATCCGGATCACGGTCGACGAGGCCCCGTTCGCCGGGGCGAGCGCGTTCCTCCTGGGGACGGTGCTCGAACAGGTCTTCGCGCGACTCGCTTCGATGAACACGTTCACGGAGCTCGTCCTCGTGTCCGAGCGACGAGGGGAGATCAAGCGGTGGCCGCCACGGATGGCCGCGCGGCAGCTCGTGTAAGTCTGTTCGCGGCGCTCGCGCGGGCGCCCTGGAACTTCGATTTCTTCCAGGCCCTGCGGCGCATCGAAGGTCTGTTCGCCGACCGGCCGCGTCTGGGCCGGGCGCTGCGCCCGGCCGACGAGCCGATCCGCATCTCTCAGGAGCCTTCAGTCGCGTTCGCGCCGTCGACGCTCTCGGCGTTCGAGGAGAAGGGCGGCCGGCCCCGCCTCGAGCAGCGGTTCTTCGGCCTGCTCGGTCCCAACGGGCCGCTGCCGCTGCACATGACGGAGTACGTGCGGGAACGCCTGCTGCACAACGGCGACGCCACACTGGCGCGGTTCCTGGACCTCTTCCACCACCGGCTCGCGCTCTTCTTCTACCGTGCGTGGGCCGAGGCGCGCCCCACCGTTCACCAGGACCGACCCGGCGAGGATCGGTTCACCGTTTACGTCGGATCGCTGGCCGGGCACGGGCTGTCCGGCTCACGCAATCGCGACACGGTGCCCGACCATGCCAAGCGGTTCTTCGTCGCGCATCTGGCGCGGGGCCCGAAGAACGCCGAGGGCCTCGCGTCGATCCTGGAGGGCTTCTTCCGGCTGCGCACGCGCGTCGATCAGCTCACGGTGGGCTGGCTCGCGCTGCCGAAGGACCAGCGAACCGCGCTGGGTGGCGCATCGCGGCTCAGCGGCATACTCGGCCAAGACACGGTCGTCGGCGAGCGGGTCCGCGACGTCCAGAGCCGGTTTCGTATCGTGATGGGGCCCATGGATCTCGACCGCTTCGGTGATTTCCTGCCGGGGCGCCCGAGCCTCGAGCGACTCAGGGATTGGGTTCGCAACTATGTCGGGTTCGAGTTCGATTGGGACGTCCAGCTCGTCCTGTCCCGCGACGAGGTGCCGGGCATCCTCCTGGGCCGCGAGGGTCAGCTGGGCTGGACGACGTGGCTGGGCGCTCGGCGAGCGGCCACGGACGCCGACGATCTGACTTTGGCACCGGAGCGCTCGCGGCCGCGTCCGACGACTCTGGCGGCGGCATAAGAGAGGACGACCTATGGCGGAGATCAGCCGTGCGACCCTGTTCGGCAAGCTCAACCCGATCATGTTCAAGGCCGCCGAGGGGGCCGTCACCTTCTGCAAGCTTCGGGGTAATCCGCACGTCGAGCTGGTTCACTGGCTCTTTCAGATCATCAACCTCCCGGATTCGGACATGCACCGGATCCTGCGTCACTTCGAAATCGACAGCGCGCATCTGGTGCGGGATTTCCAGTCCATGCTGGAGAGGCTGCCGCGCGGCGCCTCGACCATCGAGGACTTCGCCGAGCACCTGCCCGACGCGGTCAAGGAGGGCTGGATGTACGCCACCCTCCTGTTCGGCGAGGCGCAGGTTCGCAGCGGCTACCTCCTGGTCGGGCTTCTCAAGACCACCCGCCTGCGCGATGTGCTCTACCGGATCTCCCGGGAGTTCGAGAAGGTGAAGGTCGAGACGCTGACCGAGGACTTCGCGCGCATCGTCAAGGGCTCGCCGGAAGACGCCCAGGGTGCGAGCGACGGCTTCGCGGCCGGCACGCCCGGCGAGGCGAGCCAGGCCATCCCGCCGGCCGCCATGGGCAAGCAGGAGGCGCTCAAGCGCTTCGCCTCCGATCTCACGGCGCGGGCGCGCGCGGGCCAGATCGATCCGGTCACGAGCCGCGACGAGGAGATCCGGCAGGTCATCGACATCCTGATGCGGCGGCGCCAGAACAATCCCATCCTCACCGGCGAGGCCGGCGTGGGAAAGACCGCCGTCGCCGAGGGCTTCGCGCTGCGAATCGCCAAGGGTGACGTGCCGCCCTCGCTGAAGGATGTGCAGCTCTGGGTCCTGGACGTCGGGCTGCTCCAGGCCGGCGCCAGCATGAAGGGCGAGTTCGAGAACCGGCTGCGCTCGGTCATCGACGAGGTGCAGGCCTCGGCGAAGCCGATCATCCTCTTCATCGACGAGGCCCACACGCTGATCGGCGCCGGCGGCGCCGCCGGCACCGGCGACGCAGCCAATCTGCTGAAGCCCGCGCTGGCCCGCGGCACGCTCCGCACCATCGCGGCCACGACGTGGGCCGAGTACAAGAAGTACATCGAAAAGGACCCGGCCCTCACGCGCCGGTTCCAGGTGGTACAGGTGCTCGAGCCGAGCGAGTCGAAGGCGCTCTTGATGCTG
>Ga0099791_10000184_pt1 | contig 21557 bp, 17 predicted proteins | sample Rivendell_Oct201_7_FD_77318 | JGI IMG/M metagenome (GOLD analysis project Ga0099791, IMG submission 77318) | Vadose zone soil and rhizosphere microbial communities from the Eel River Critical Zone Observatory, Northern California to study diel... | ecosystem: Environmental > Terrestrial > Soil... | reverse complement strand
TTCCCGATTGCGAATTCGGGCCGCCAAATCACGATGTACGATCCGAAGACTAAAGAGTTCAAGATGATCAGCACCTGCTTCCCGACCCATCACGTGCAGTTCGGCTTCGACGCCAATCGGACGCTGTGGGCGAGTTCAGGCGGCGCCGGCGCCGAGGTTCTCGGCTGGGTCAACACCAAGATGCTGGACGAAACCGGCGACGAGGTGAAGTCGCAGGGCTGGACCCCGTTCATTCTCGACACCAACGGCAACGGCAAGCGCGACGAAGGCTATGCGCAGCCGAACCAGCCCGTCGATCCGACCAAGGACAAGCGCATTCGCGTCGGCTTCTATTCGATTGCGCCGAACCCGAAGGATGGCTCGATCTGGGGCACCGTGACCGGGTATCCGGGGTCGGTGGTGCGGGTCGATCCCGGCCCGAACCCGTCCGAAACCGCGCTCGCGGAAATCTACGAAGTGCCGCTGCCGGGCTTCTCGCCGCGCGGCGGCGACATCGACAGCCAGGGCGTCATGTGGTCGGCGCTCGCCAGCGGGCATCTCGGCGCCTTCGACCGCAGCAAATGCAAAGGCCCGCTCAACGGCCCGAACGCGACCGGCAAGCACTGCCCCGAGGGCTGGACGCTCTATCCGCTCCCCGGGCCGCAGCTCGGCGGCATCACCGAAAACGGCAGCGGCGAGACGCCCTATTACGCCTGGGTCGACCAGCACGACACGCTCGGCCTTGGCAAAGACGTGCCCATTGCCACCGGCAACCAGAATGACTCGCTGATCGCGCTGGTCGACGGCAAGCCGGTCAACATGGTCGTGCCCTATCCGATGGGCTTCTGGGCCAAGGGCCTCGATGGCCGCATCGACGACCCCAACGCCGGCTGGAAAGGCCGCGGCGTGTGGTCGAACACCGGCAACCGCACCCCGTTCCACATCGAGGGCGGCAAGGAGAACTCGCCCAAGGTGGTGCATTTCCAGATGCGGCCTGATCCGCTGGCGAGGTAAAGGCAGCGAAGAGAAGCAAACGTGGGCGGCCGCACGGGACCATCCTGTGCGGCCGGTTTTTTGCAGAGCGTCGTGGTGTCGGTTTTCTGGGATTCGTTGAGTAAATCAGTTTCGACGGCTATCTCCTTATGCTGAAATGGACCGACCGTCCGAGGTAAGCGGCGACGGAGGAGATTGAGCGTTGGCGGGCAAGACGATCGCGGCCGCCGTTTCGAAATACGGCGCAAGCGTAAAACCCAAGTTGGCGAGCGTCGCTATTGGCGGTGCACCGGAAGATCAGCTTCGCGGGCCGCTCGACACGTTTGTGCGAGACTTGGCTGAGGTCGGGGGCTTTCCTGCCGATTCGGTCCATCTGGTCGGCGAAACGACTCTTGTCGGCCTCAAGACGCGTCCGGATTTCGCCGTCATTGTCGGCAATGCGCTTGTGGGTTTCATCGAAGTCAAGGCGCCGGGCAAGGGGGCCGACCCACGTCAATTCGACGACGCACACGACAAAGAGCAGTGGAACAAGCTCAAGTCGCTTCCAAATCTTGTCTACACGGACGGTAACGCATTCAGCCTCTGGCGTGACGGAAAGCTTGAAGCGTCGATCGTTCGCCTCGAAGGCAATGTAGAGATATCAGGAGCTAAGCTCGGTGCGCCCGCAACGCTGCTGCCGCTGATCAATGACTTTCTGCGCTGGTCGCCGATTCCGCCGAAAACTGCAAAGCAACTCGCTCATGTCAGCGCCCGTCTCTGCCGGCTGTTGCGCGATGAGGTCGTCGAGCAGATGGCGCGCGGCAGTCCCGGTCTCACGGGCCTCGCAGAAGACTGGCGGAGGCTGCTCTTCCCCAAAGCGGACGACGCGCAGTTTGCCGACGGCTACGCGCAGGCGGTGACGTTTGGTCTCTTGGTCGCGCGTGCAAGGGACATTCCCTTGTCAGGCGGGACCGAGACGGCGGCGCAGGAATTGCGCAAATCCAACTCGCTGATCGGAACTGCGCTCAGGCTGTTGACCGAAAATTCTTCCAACCAAGAAGCGCTCAAGACATCGCTCGGGACGCTGACGCGCGTTCTCCACGAGGTCAATTGGCACACGATTAGCAAGGACAAGCCAGAGGCTTGGCTATATTTCTACGAGGATTTCCTGGAGGTCTACGACAACGCGCTCCGCAAGCGGACCGGCTCTTATTACACGCCGCCGGAAGTCGTGTCTGCGATGGTCAATCTCGTCGATGAAGCATTGCGCGGCCCGCTATTCGAGCGGCCTGCCGGCTTTGCCGCGTCCGACGTGGTCGTAGCCGACCCGGCCGTTGGTACGGGCACATTCCTTCTCGGTGTGTTGCGCCGCATCGCGGAGACGGTCGAGGAGGACCAGGGCGGGCGCCGTGCGCGGCGCAATCGAGGCCGCTGCGAAGCGCATCATCGGCTTCGAAATGCAATTCGGCCCGTTCGCTGTTGCGCAGCTTCGGCTGATTGCCGAATTGCAGGCGCTGATGAATTCGCCGCCCTTGCCCGAGCTTCGCCTGTTCATCACCGACACGCTCGGCAATCCGTTCATCGAGGAGGAGACGCTTGGACAGATTTATGAACCGGTCGCAAAATCACGACGGGACGCAAACAAGGTCAAAAAAGAGCAACGGATCACGGTAGTCATCGGCAATCCGCCATATAAGAACCAGGCTGGCGGATTGGGCGGCTGGATTGAGAGCGGGAGTACCGGACGGGTGGCGCCGATGAATTTGTGGTTGCCGCCGCCTGAGTGGGGTGTCAGTGCTCACGCGCATCACCTCAAGAACCTCTATGTGTATTTCTGGCGCTGGGCGACGCTGAAGGTGTTCGGGTCAGGCTGGCACGAGGCGACCGGAGAGCCCAAGAAGGATCTCTACGGCGTTGTGTGTTTCATAACGGCCGCCGGGTTCTTGAATGGCCCCGGGTTCCAGAAGATGCGCGAGGACCTGCGTCGCGACTGCAGTGAAATCTGGGTGATTGATTGCTCGTCCGAAGGTCATCAGCCGGATGTGCCGACGCGCATCTTTCAGGGTGTTCAGCACCCGGTGTGTATCGTCCTTGGCGCGCGCTCTGAAAATAAGAACCGCGATGTCCCGGGTCGGCTTCGGTACACGGCGCTACCGACTGGCAAGCGTGAACAGAAATTTGAAGCTTTGGCAAAGCTCTCTCTTGCTGGTTCTGGCTGGGAGGATGGTGCAGCGGGATGGCGCGAGCCGTTCTTGCCCGAGCAAAGTGGCGCGTGGGCAACATTTCCGGCTCTCTCAGAATTTTTTGCCTGGTCAGGCCCGGGCGTGAAAACGCATCGCACTTGGATCATCTCGCCGGACATCCAAACTCTGGAGGACCGCTGGAAAGTCCTTCAACGAGAAAACGACCCCAAAAAGAAAGAGACGTTGTTCCATCCCGACCCCGGCGAGGGGAAGGCTCGCGCGCGGTACTTGGGCAAGACCGTGAGTGACGATCTAGGACCCTTTCCGACTCGAGAGGTAAGCGTCGAACGTGACAAAGGTCCTCTGGTAGCTCCTATCCGATATGCTTTTCGGTCTTTTGATCGCCAATGGCTGCCGCCGGATATGCGCCTTATGAGTAGGCCGCGTCCGGAATTGTGGTCTGAATATTCGACCAAGCAGGTTTACTTAACGTGCTTGGAAGCACACTCGCCAGAAAATGGGCCGGCGGTCACCTTTACATGCCTAATCCCTGACAATGATCACTACAAAGGCTCATTCGGCGGCCGTGTGCTTCCGCTGTGGCGCGACCGAGCCGCGACGAAATCCAACATCAAGCCCGCTCGTCTCACCCATTTGGCGGAAATTTTTGGGCAGCCGGTCACTGCAGAAGACGTGATGTCCTATGTTGCGGCAGTGATGGCGCATCCGGCCTTCACGACGCGATTTGCGTCCGATCTCGTGCGCCCCGGCCTGCGCGTGCCTTTGACAAGCGATGCAAGCCTGTTCGCCCAGGCCGTTGCGCTCGGCCGCGAGGTCATATGGCTGCATTGCTATGGCGAGCGCTTCGTCGATCCCAAAGCGAACCGACCTAAGCGAGCGCCGCGGCTGCCGAAGGATCACGCGCCGCGCATCCCGGCCGGCGGCGCTATTCCATCCGCGCCCGAGCCCCTGCCTCACTCGATGGAGTACGATCCAGCGACGAGGCGACTCAGGATCGGGAAGGGCTATGTCGAGAACGTCACACCCGAAATGTGGGCCTATGAAGTTTCGGGCAAGCAGGTGCTCTGGCATTGGTTCAGCTATCGCCGCCGCGACCGGAGCGGCCGCCGCCCGATCATCGGTGACCGTCGCCCGCCTTCGCCGCTCGATTCGATCGAGCCGGACCATTGGCTGCCCGAATACACGAACGATCTGATCGACCTGTTGCATGTGCTCGGCGGGCTCGTCGCGCTGGAGCCCGCGCAAGCCGACCTGTTGAACAGGATCTGTGAAGGCCCGTTGCGAACTGCCGAGGAACTCCGGGCCGTCGGTGCTTTCGCTTTGCCGGAAACGACAGGCGTGTCGAAGCGCAAGGGGAAAAACAAGAAATAGTCGGCTTCCGTGGGCTGCGGGGAAAAGTCAGGCGAGCGGATGCATGGCCCGTCAATTTCAGGCATGATTCAGGTGATTCGACATCGGAACCTTGCGAGAAAATCGTGTCTTCGCGCCAACGCGACCTCTTCCTCGACGACGAGCAGGCTGAGCTGTTCGACGATGCTCCCACGCCCGTATACCGAGCCGACCCGGACAAAGTGCGACAGGAACTCCACAAGATTCTCGCTGAGGCGCGGGCGGCGCAGACGATGCCCTGGGATGCCAAGGGCGTTTTGCTCTACCGCACCATTTTCCCGCAGATGACCAACTGGCTCCCCGAGGAGGAAGCCACTCAGCTGCGCTTCGAATTCGAGGCAGAGTTGGCGCGGCTAAAAGCGGCTTAAGCACTCGTAGGAGGGGCAAAAACTCGTGGCGGGTTCTACTTGGTCATGGCCGACTTGTCCCGGCCATCTCGATAATCGGCGCTGCGCCTTCCGTTATAGGAATTTATTCCTTAAGTCAGATTCTGGCCTCGGCCAGCGCCATTTGCGCAAAACGAAATACCCCTAAAAAATAGCGTCGAATCAAGGGATTGTGGGCACCCCAAAATAAGAGGGGCGCGTTGCAGTTTCTGCTTGGTCAGCTGCGCTTGTCCCGGCCAATCTGGCGTGCTTTGTCGAGGCCGAAAAACACAGGCGCGAGACATCGTTATGGCGAAATCCATCAAGCCTTCGCGCGGCCGGCGCCCTTCCGGCAAGGCGTCACGCGCCGCCAAAGAAGCGAGTGGCCCGAAGGCTGCGGCTGGTGCGAAAAAGGCGCTGCGCAAAGGCTTTTCGGCCCCGCGCAAGTCGGCGGTCGCGGCGCCGCGCGTCGTCGCAAAACGCGCCGCCGCTAGCGCCCGCCCTGCCCACTCTCCCTCGCGCCCACCCTACCGTCCCCCGCGCGCCGGAAACGGTAGGATGGGGGCGGCGGCAGGTCGGGAGGCGGGCCTCAACACTTCGGCCGTGAAATGGGTCTACGCCTTCGGCGGCGGCAAGGCTGAGGGCGGCAGCGGGATGCGCGATCTGCTCGGGGGCAAGGGCGCCAACCTCGCTGAAATGGCCAATCTGGGATTGCCGGTGCCGCCCGGCTTCACCATCACCACCGAGGTGTGCGGCTACTTCTACAGCCGCGACAAGACCTATCCGAAGGAACTCAAGGGCGAGGTCGAGACCGCGCTCGCTGAGGTCGGCCGGATCGCGGGCGGCAAAATTTTCGGCGATGCCACCAACCCGCTGCTCGTCTCGGTGCGCTCGGGCGCGCGCGCTTCGATGCCCGGCATGATGGACACCGTGCTCAATCTCGGCCTCAACGACTTAACCGTCGAAGCGCTGGCGCAGAACGCCGGCGACCGCCGTTTCGCCTACGATTCTTACCGGCGTTTCATCGCCATGTATGCGAATGTGGTGCTCGGGATCGACCATCATGTGTTTGAGGAGATTCTCGACGAGCACAAGGACGTCAACGGCTACAGGCTCGATACCGACCTTGACGCCGACGATTGGGCCGCGATCGTGCGGAGCTTCAAGGCGCGGATCGAAAAACTGCGCGGCGCTCCGTTTCCGCAGGACCCGCACGCGCAGTTGTGGGGGGCGATCGGCGCCGTGTTCGGCTCGTGGATGAACCAGCGCGCCATCACGTACCGGCGCCTGCACGCCATTCCGGAAAGCTGGGGCACCGCCGTCAACGTCCAGGCCATGGTGTTCGGCAACATGGGCGATACGTCCGCAACAGGTGTCGCTTTCACGCGCAATCCTTCGACCGGCGAGAAGCGGCTCTATGGCGAATTCCTCGTCAACGCCCAGGGCGAGGACGTGGTCGCCGGCATTCGCACCCCCCAGGAGATCACCGAGGCTGCGCGCCAGGAAGCTGGCTCGGACAAACCGTCGCTGGAACGGGCCATGCCGGCGGCGTTCGTGGAGCTGACGCAGATTTGCGCCCGTCTCGAGAAACATTACCGCGACATGCAGGACCTCGAATTCACCGTCGAGCAGGGCAAGCTGTGGATGTTGCAGACCCGGGCCGGCAAGCGCACCGCCAAGGCGGCGCTGCGCATCGCGGTCGAGCTTGCGGGCGAAGGCCTGATCGGCCGTAGCGATGCGGTGGCAAGGGTCGATCCCGCCGCGCTCGATCAGCTTCTCCATCCGACCATCGATCCGAATGCCGACCGCCGAATCATCGCCTCCGGCCTGCCGGCTTCGCCAGGCGCCGCTTCGGGCGAGATCGTGTTCTCCTCCGACGAAGCCGAGCTTATGAAAACGCAGGGCCGCAAAGTGATCCTGGTGCGGGTCGAGACCAGTCCTGAGGATATCCACGGCATGCACGCGGCCGAAGGCATCCTCACCACCCGCGGCGGCATGACGTCCCACGCGGCCGTGGTGGCGCGCGGGATGGGCAAGCCTTGTGTATCAGGCGCCGGCGCGATCCGGGTCGATTACGCGACCGCGACGCTGTCGGCGGCCGGCACGACGCTGCGCAAAGGCGACATCATCACCATCGACGGCTCGACCGGACAGGTGTTGGCCGGAAAGGTCGCGATGCTGGAACCGGCGCTGTCCGGCGAATTCTCGACCCTGATGGGATGGGCCGATAAGGTGCGCAAGCTCAAGGTGCGCGCCAATGCCGACACCCCGAATGACGCCCGTGTCGCCATCCGGTTCGGGGCCGAGGGCATCGGGCTGTGCCGCACGGAGCACATGTTCTTCGAGGAGGATCGTATCCGTGCGGTGCGCGAGATGATTCTCGCCGACGACGAAAAGAGCCGCCGTGCGGCGCTCGCAAAGCTGCTGCCGATGCAGCGTGACGATTTCATCGAGCTGTTTGAGATCATGGGCGGCCTGCCGGTGACGATCAGGCTCTTGGATCCGCCGCTGCACGAGTTCCTGCCGCACACCGAGAAGGAAATCGCCGAGGTCGCGGCCGCCATGAACGCCGACCCCAAGAAACTGGCCGACCGTTCCCGCGAGTTGCAGGAATTCAACCCGATGCTCGGCTTCCGCGGCTGCCGCCTCGCGATCGCCTATCCGGAGATCGCCGAAATGCAGGGGCGCGCCATCTTCGAGGCTGCGGTTGCGGCAGGCATTGCGACCGGCAAGCCGGTGGTGCCGGAGGTGATGGTGCCGCTGATCGCCACCAAGATGGAGTTCGATCTCGTCAAGGCGCGCATCGACGCCATGGCGAAGGCGGTGGCGCAGGAAACCGGCCAGACGCTTGATTATCAGGTCGGCACCATGATCGAGCTGCCGCGCGCGGCCCTCAAGGCGGGAGAGATCGCCGAAACCGCGGAGTTCTTCTCGTTCGGCACCAACGATCTCACCCAGACCACGTTCGGCATCAGCCGCGATGACGCCGCGAGTTTCCTTGGCACGTACACGGGCTTGGGGATTTTTCCGACCGACCCGTTCGTGTCGATCGACCGTGACGGCGTCGGCGAGCTGGTGCAGATCGCCGCCGAACGCGGGCGCAAGACGCGCCGCGACCTCAAGCTCGGCATTTGCGGCGAACACGGCGGCGACCCGGCCTCGGTGAAGTTCTGCCATGAGATCGGGCTCGACTATGTGTCGTGTTCCCCGTTCCGGGTGCCGATCGCCCGCCTCGCCGCCGCCCAGGCCGCGCTCGGCAAGGGCGCGGCGAGCACGGCGTAGGGGTCTGCGTCCGTTGGGTTGTAGGGGCGACCCTACGTTTCTTTCCCACCCTCCGTCGGCGTGAACAAAATGAACATGTTGGCGACCACGATGGTGGCGGCCAGGTAATAGAAGGTGGCGATGATGCCGTAGTGGTCGGCGATCACGCCGCCGATCAGGGGGCCGATGGCGGAGCCTACGGCCTGCGTTCCGAACAGAATGCCGATGCTGGTGCCACCGAGCTGCTTTGGCGTGGCGTCGAGGACCCATGCTTGCAATACGGCTCGGATCGCGAACAGGAAGAAGCCCAGGAACGCCACGAACAGCGCGAATGCCGGCGAGCGCCCGGCGAACGCCATGAACAGCAACACGACGCCCGACATCACCATGCTGGTCATGATGATGTTGCGGCGGCCCATCCGGTCGGACAGGTGACCGCTCACCGGCGCCGCCGCGAATCCGGCCGCCTGCAGAGCAAACAGACTGCCGCCGACCCAGGCGGGCGAGTAGCCGAGTTCGTTCGCCAGAAAGACCGGGAGGAAGGTGAGGAGCGTCATCGCCGTCATCGCCCGCACAGCCGAGCCGAGCGAAAGCATCAGCACGGTGCGATTGGCGAGCAGGAGACGGACGCCTGCGAAGGCGTGCCGGGCAGGGCGCCGGACCCGGCGTGACCCGTCCTCCTCCAAATCGGCGCCACCGCCGCGGCCGAGCAATAGCAAAAGCAGAACGGATGCAACGACGCCGGGAACGACGTTCATGACGACGACATCGCGCCAGCTGAACGCGGTGAGCATGGCGCCGACCGCGAGCGGTGCGACGGCATCGCCGAGATTGCCGCCCATCGAGTGGATCGAAACCACGAGCCCGCGGCGCTCGGGGTGGTTTTGCGCCAGCAGCGGTATAGCGGTCGGATGCCACAGATTATTGCCGATGCCGACCAGCGCGGCGCAGGCCAGCAGCATCCAGTAGCTGTGGGAAAAGCCCATCACCAGGTAAGGCAGGCCGATCCAGGACAGCGCGACCGCCATCAGCAGTCCCTTGCGGCCGATCGCATCGACCAGCATGCCGCCCGGCAGGTTGGAGAGCGCGCCGGCGGCGAACTGGCAGGTCAGGATCGAGCCGATCTGGCTGAAGGACAGGCCGAGCTCGTTGCCGATCAGCGGTAGTAGCAGGTAGAACGTCGCCGGGTACCAATGGGTCATCATATGACCGGCCGAGATCAGCCACACCTCGCGAAATGAGTTTTCGCGTGCTGTCTCGGCCGTGATGGTGGTCATTGATCCTCCCCCGGGACCCCCTTGGGACCGCGGGCGTCCCGCCCGCTTAAGAAGGAAAGCGGAGGGGGCGGGACGCCCGCGGTCCCAGGGGTCCCAGCGTTCCTTACCGTCGCTGCTGCGTTCCAACAAGTAACACTCGCGCGCACCGATTTGAAAGTTGCATGAGGCGCGTGATAGACATGCCGCCATGACATCGCTCCTCCGCGTCCTCGCCATAAGTGCTGCTTTGCTGGCCGCCGGGCCGGCGTTCGCGCAAGCGTATCCGGAGCAGGGCATCAAGATCGTGGTCGGCTTCCCGCCGGGCGTCGCGCCGGACATCACGGCGCGGCTGCTGGCGGATAAATTCGGCGAGGCGTGGGGCAAGCCGGTGGTGGTGGAGAACGTCACCGGCGCCGGCAGCAACATCGCGACCGATCGCGTTGCCAAGGCGGCGCCCGACGGCTACACGCTGCTGATGGGCGGTAACTCGGCGCTCGTCATAAACCCGAGCCTCTATGACAGGTTGCCGTACGATCCGGTCCGCGATTTCGCGCCGATCTCGCAGGTGTTCATCGCGGCGAATCTCCTCGTGATCCATCCGGACGTTCCGGCCAAGACCTTGCCGGATCTGGTCGCGCTCGCCCGAACGCAGCCCGGCAAGCTCACCTACGGGCATGCCGGCATCGGCACCTCGCAGCATCTGGCAGCCGAGTTGTTCAAATATATGGCCCATATCGATATCCAGCCGGTGGCCTATCGGGGCACGACGGCGGTGTTGCCGGACCTCCTCGCCGGACGCCTCACCATGTCGTTCGCGAATATTCTCAACGCGCTCCCGCTGTGGCGCGAGGGCAAGCTCACGGCCTTCGCGGTGACGTCGCGCGAGCGCTCCAGCGCGGCGCCGGACATGCCGACCATGGCGGAACTGGGCTATCCGAAGTTCGAGGCCGTGCCGTGGTTCGGCCTGATGGCCCCGGCCGGCACGCCGCAGGCCGCGATCGACAAGATCCATCGCGAGACCACCCGTGCGCTTGCGCAGGGAGATATGCGCAGGCGCATGGCGGAGCTCGGCGTCGACCTCATCGGCAACACACCCGCCGAATTCGCCGCCGTCATCAAGGCGGAAATCCCGCGATGGGCCGCGGTGATCAAGGGCGCCGGCATCAAGGCGAACGAGTAGCGCGTGAGGAAATTCTTCATCGCGGCTATTCTACTCGCCGTCGGCGCGGCTGGGCTTTACTGGCTCATGCGCCCCTCGGCGCTCGATGCGGAATGTGCAGGCTATGTGGACAATGCGGCGGTCGCGATCTCGGCGCATTGGAGCAAGCGCGCGCTTCTGAGCCGCGCAACCCCGAGTCTCGCGAAGCATATGAGTGTGAAACCCGAGGAATTCGACGCCTTTTTCGAGAATACCTCTACCGGCTTGGGTGCTTTGCACCGGTATGAAGGAGCGACTGGCCGGGTAACGGTCGTCACGAGCGGCCAACCCACGGTCGTGACGCCCGGAACAGGGCCGGGGAAGCTCGAGACCGACATAACAGCTTTGTACTTTGCCAGCGCCAAGTATGAGAGGGGCAGCGCGACGCTGCGGTTCTGGCTGTCCAAGAAGGACGGCAGCTGGAAGATCGATCAGCTTGATATCGATTCAGCCGACCTCGTCAGCAATCTGGCAAAGCGCAAGGGCTAATTCTTACAGGGTCAATTCGGCTCGTGGACACGGGCGCTGGCCCCGGGCCAAACTGAGGCCGGCCCCGGTGGCTCAACCCGTCCTTGCTGCGGACTTAGTGCGCAGCGTGCATGAAGATCGAATTCTCATAGGTCCCGCTCCCCATCTCCTCGCGCCGAAAGATGCCGTGCCGCATGATCCATTCAAAGGAATCTTCGAATGTCTCCTTGGTGTACGGCTCGAATACGAGGCGCTCGCCCGGGCCCCATCGGCGCGTGTCCATCTGATCATGATAGCGCACCGGGAACTCTTTCTTGTAATAATGGGTGAAAAGTTCCGGGCGCAGATCGATATCGCGCTGTGCCCGACGTAACGCGCGGAAGAATTTGCGGACGTCCTCGGGGTCCGGCGTGCCGGTGATCATCGCTGCCATCATGAAGGTGGTGTCGATGATCTTGCGAAAGCCCAGTTCCTCAGCGAAATAGTACGGTCCGCTGAACAGCGATGCGGCAGGCACCTTCCGGTCGATCAGCAACTCCATTCGGCTGAACAGAAGGCCGTCGTTGAAGGACAGGTTGATCTGTTCGGGCTTGAGGTACTGCTCCAGCCCCTGGATCGTCGCGTAGTGACTGCCCGATTGATAGCCGACCGAGATCGGGATGCCGGCGAGGTCGGACGGAGACTTCACGGGCGAATCCGGCGCCACGAAAACGCCGCAGGGCGAGACCGAGTAGCAGTCGGCATAGAGTTTGCCGTGACCATTGGAGGCGGCGACATTCATAGTCCAGTGGCAGGCGCCGCTGACGTTGCAGGCGCGGCCTGATTCCAGCGTCTGATAGGCGCCGACCTTGTTGCCGATATGGTGGCTGCTGGCATTGCGCGAATCCATGGTTTCGCGGAACTCGTACGCGAGGCCCTCGGCAGCGAAATATCCCTTTTCCTCGGCGACCCATTCCTGCAGCCGGAAATGCGGCGCGACCACGAATTTGTTCATGGCGATCTTCCTCTTGCTGTTTTTCAGTCTTTTTACCTCATCGCGATAGCGTTTGCGAGCAGCTGAACCTATTCGGCCGCGACCCTCGCGGCCTCCCGCGGCGTGAAATGATCGCCTTCTGGCGTCATATCGAGACGGCGGCGATGGAAAGCCGCGAGCGTCGAGCGGTGGCCGATGGAAATGACCGTCGTCTTGGGCAGGTGCTCAGCGAGCGCAGTATACATTTCGGCCTCAAGCTGTTCGTCGAGCGCGGACGTGGATTCGTCGAGGAACAGCCAATCCGGCCGCATCAGCAGCGCACGGGCGAGCGCGATGCGCTGCTGCTCGCCGCCCGACAGGCGTTGCGACCACATGTCCTCGCGATCGAGCTGGTCGACCAGGCCGCCGAGACGCGCATCGTTTAGCGCCTTGCGGATGGCGTCGTCCCCATAGGCGCCGGGTTCCGCCGGATACGTGACGGCGGCGCGCAGCGTGGCGACCGGAATGTAGGGCTTCTGCGGCACCACCATCACGCGCGCGCCCTCGGGAATGCGAATCCGCCCTTCTCCGTAGGGCCAGATGCCGGAGATGGCGCGAAACAGCGTCGATTTTCCGGATCCGGATGGCCCGGCCAGCAACACGTTCTCGCCCGGCGCCAAGGTCAGCGCGTTGGCGGTCGCGATGTGACGGCCGTTCGGCAAGGCGATGTCCACGTTTTCAAGGCCGATCTTCGCAACGGCGCCGGCCGGCGCAGGAAGACGCTGCGGCCCAGCCGCATCGAGCGCCTGCGCGTGCTCGATTGCGTGATCGAAGGAAGACAGGCGGTCGACCACCGATTTGAACCCCGCGAGCGAGGTGTAATAGTTGATGAAGAACGTGAGCGCGTCAGAGACGCTCCCGAAGGCGTCCGCCGTCTGCGTCATCGCGCCAAGCTGGATCGTTTCAGCGAAATAGAACGGCGCCGTGAAGAGGTACGGAATGATCGGCGAGAGCTGGCCGAACGTCGCGGTGAATCCCAGGAGCTTCATGCGGCGGTGAATAAGAGCGATGTAGTTGGCGATGACGGCGCCGAAGCTTCGCCCAAGCGAGGATCGCTCCGCACGTTCGCCGTTAAGAAGCGCGACCTGTTCGGTGTATTCGCGCAAACGTGCCAGCGAGAACCGGAAATCGGCCTCCATATGCTGACGCTCGAAGTAAATGCCGATTAGCTTGCGTCCGATCAGATGGCTGACCAGCGTTCCGCTGGCCGCGTAGATCAGGGCGACCCAGAACAGGAATCCCGGCGCCTTGATGTCCGTGCCCGGCAGCGTGAAGTTCTCTGACAGGCTCCACAGCACGATCGAGAAAGACACCAGGGAGGACACCGTCGAGATCAGCAGGATGGAATAGGAGTAGAGTCCATAGGATGTGGTGGCGCCATCGGAGCCGCCGTCGATGAATCGGTTTACGTCCTCCTGGATGCGCTGATCGGGGTTGTCGGCCTGGGTGCCGGCAAGGCTGATGTGATAGTGGGTGTGGCCCGCGAGCCAGCGTGCGATCAGATGGTCGGTGAGCCAGCGCCGCCAGCGAATCACCAGCATGGACTGGGTGAAGAATTCAACCACCCTGCTTGCCACCAAGATGAAGGCCCACGGCGTGAAGACGAACAGGAGCTGGTGCCAGAACGCGGCAGCATCCCGGTTCTGAATGGCGTTAAACCAGTCGCGGTTGAAGAAGGACAGCCGGACAGTGATGCCCACCTGCGCCTGATTGATGAGGACGAGGAACACCACCATGGCGACCGCGATGCGGCGCTCCGTGGCGGTGAACGGCCGAAATGGCCAGATGCGCGCCTCGGTGTGGTCGGTCGTATTGAAATAGCGGTCGGCAATTCGGGTGATCTGCCGCACCACGTCGATCTGCGCCACCGCATAGACCAGGATCGAGAAGATCGCGACGGTCAGGGGCAGCGATTCGGGCGGCAGATACGCCTCGTAGTCGGCCGGCCACAGCTTCACCCTGCCGGCGAGCACCGCAAGGCCGAAGACGATGGTTTCGGTTGAGAAGATGCCGATGAAGATCTTGAGAAAGCTTGATATCGCCGTCGCATTGAAGGTGGTGAAAGCGCACAATAGCGCGGTGGCGCCGAGAACCGCGGTGGTTGCATCATCGCCGGTTGCCGCCACCGCGAGCGCGATGATGCCGAACAATGCGAGGCCAATGCTCAAGAGTTTCATGGGGATATCCGGGGAGCCCCTCCCTACTTTCCCGGCATGCGGGGAGGGTAGGGAGGGGGGCGCGTTAGGGGGTCGGCTACAGGACCATAGACCGCAACCAGAATCTACGGGCGTGCGGTCGCAGTGCAATGTCGGGTAGAGAGCGTGCCATCTATGCTTGCGCTCTCTTGCGGGCTAATCCGCCGCGTTCCTCGATGAACTCCACCACCGCGTCGACGCCGTCGCCGGCCCGCACGTTGGCGAATACGAACGGCTTGGCGCCGCGCATGCGGGAGGCGTCGCGCTCCATCACGGCAAGCGAGGCGCCCACATGTGGGGCGAGATCGATCTTGTTGATGACAAGAAGATCGGACCGCGTAATGCCGGGGCCGCCCTTGGACGGAATCTTGTCGCCGGCTGCGACGTCGATCACGTAGATGGTAAGATCGGCGAGTTCCGGCGAGAAAGTGGCCGCCAGGTTGTCGCCGCCGGATTCGATCAGGATGAGATCGAGGCCCGGGAATTTCGCTCGCATGTCGGCGACCGCCGCTAGATTCATAGAGGCATCTTCGCGGATCGCGGTGTGCGGGCAGCCGCCGGTTTCGACGCCGGCGATGCGCTCGGCCGGCAGGGCGCCGGAGCGCACCAGGTACTCGGCATCCCATTTGGTATAGATGTCGTTGGTGATTGCCGCGATCTCGTAGTGATCGCGCAGGCGCTTGCACAGCGCATCCATCAAGGATGTCTTGCCGGAGCCGACCGGGCCGCCGACGCCGACGCGAAGGGGACCGTGGGGATTGTTCGTCATGACCGGAACAGCCGTGTGTACTGCGTTTCGTGCCGCATGCCGGCAATGTCGGCGCGCAGGGTGGCCGAGCCGATGTCGTCGAGAGCGGTTGCCAGCGCCCGCTGCGCTGTCTGCACGATCGGGGCTTCGAGCGCTGCCAGCACGCGCTGGCCATCGGTCTGGCCCAGCGGAATGAGCCGCATGCCGGCCGACACCAGGTTGGACGCAACGCCGTGCAGGAAGGCATGCAGCGCGGGGACAAGCGCGATGCCGTGCGCCGCGCAGGCGGCCGCGACCGCGACCGGGTAGGCGAGGGGGCCGTCCCAGGCGGCCGTGAGCCGGTCAAGCACGGGAGTTGCCCACGCCGCCTCGGTGATCTGCAGGAAGGCTTGGCCTTGCGCGGTCGTTTCCAGGAAACGTTCCTTGGATCCGGCGAGCGCCGCCGCAAGCTCGGCCGTGGCGGCAAGAGCTTCGTTGTTGCCGTGTACGGCAGCGCGGTGAGCGTGGCAGAAAATTGCGGCGTCACAAGACACACTGCCGCGGCAGATCATGGTCGCGAGCCAGCCCGTCAAGGATTCGGCATCGCGAATATCGCCAGCTTCGACGGCCCATTCGAGGCCGCCAGAATACGAGAACGCGCCGACCGGATAGGCGGGGGACATCCAGGTCATGAGGCGATAGAGGGCGCGGTTGGGGAGTTCTTCACCTCCCCCAACCGAAGTCGGCTGTTGCCGACTTCGGTCACCTTGTTGAGTGGCCGAACCCTCGCTATAGCGAGGTTCGGCTGGGGGGAGGTCGGCCCGCGTCGGCGGGCCGGGAGGGGGTGACAGCGGTTCCGCGTATACTGCGTCGCTGTTGCCTTCTGCACAGCCGTCACCCCACCCCGGATTGCCTTCGGCAATCCGACCCTCCCCCTGCAGGGGAGGGTGGACGCCGCCGGCGCGTCCTCCGTTGGTGCGGGACGCCTCAGCCACGACCGCCCCCCTCGCCATGCCGGTGCCCATACGCCCCGCGTTCCGGCTCGAACGGCGCTTCGATCGGCGTCAGAACTGCACCGAGCCCAATCAGCATCTCCGCCAGCACGTGGTCGCACCGTATCCGCAGCTTGTCGCCGACGATCTCGACTTCGGCATGGCGATTGCCGAGATGCCATGCCAGGCGCGCCATGATGGCGGTTTGTTCGGCGGCGCCTGCCGCCGCGATCTCGATCAGCGGCTCAGGTCTCGCGACCACGGCGACGATCGCGCCGTCGTCGAGCAGGAGGGCGTCGCCGTCGCGCAGCGCCGTTGCTTCGGGCAGATCGAGCAGAAACTTGCCCCCGTGCTCGCCGGTCATCACGATCCGCCGCCGGTAGCGCTCGTCGGCATCGAGCGCCACGTGGTCGCTGGCCTCGGCCGCGCGCCACGCCCCGGCGCGCAAGACCTGCGACGCCCGCTTCACGGCGCGTATGCGTTCAAGGGCCTCGGGCGTCATCAAAACAGAAAATACCTCTGGGCCATCGGCAGCACTTCGGCGGGCGCGCAGGTCAAAAGCTCGCCGTCAGCCGTCACTTCATAGGTTTCGGCATCGACCGTGATGTCGGGGGTCGCTCCGTTGTGCACCATGCTCTTCTTGCTGATGTCGCGGGTGTGCTCGACGGCGACCAGTTGTTTTTCCACGCCGAGCTTGTCGCGGAGGCGCGCCTTCACGGCGGCAGCAGAGACGAACACCAGCGAGCTTGCGGTCAGGGCCTTGCCGAAAGCGCCGAACATCGCGCGATAATGGACCGGCTGCGGCGTCGGGATCGACGCATTGGGATCGCCCATGGGGGCGGCCGCGATGGTGCCGCCCTTGATGACAAGATCGGGTTTTACCCCGAAAAAGGCCGGCGACCACAACACGAGATCGGCCAGCTTGCCTTTCTCGACCGAGCCGATGTGTTTCGACACGCCGTGGGCGATCGCCGGATTGATGGTGTATTTGGCGACATAGCGCTTCGCCCGGGCGTTATCGTTGTCGCCCTTGTCCTGAGGCAGCCGGCCGCGCTGCTTCTTCATCTTGTCGGCGGTCTGCCAGGTGCGGATGATGACCTCGCCGATGCGGCCCATGGCCTGGCTGTCCGACGACATCATGGAGAGCGCGCCGAGATCATGGAGAATGTCCTCCGCCGCGATGGTCTCCTTGCGGATGCGGCTTTCCGCGAATGCCAAGTCCTCGGCGATCGCCGGATCAAGGTGATGGCATACCATCAGCATGTCGAGATGCTCATCGATGGTGTTGCGCGTGAACGGCCGCGTCGGATTGGTGGAGGAGGGCAGCACGTTCTTCAACCCCGCCACCTTGATGATGTCGGGGGCGTGGCCGCCGCCGGCGCCTTCGGTGTGGAAGGCGTGAATGGTGCGGCCTTTGAAGGCCTTTATGGTGTCCTCGATGAACCCTGACTCGTTGAGGGTGTCGGTGTGGATCATCACCTGGATGTCATGGTCGTCGGCGACTGAAAGGCAGCAGTCGATCGCGGCCGGCGTCGTGCCCCAGTCCTCATGCAGCTTGAGCGCGCAGGCGCCGGCCTTGATCTGCTCCTCCAGCGCCGCCGGCCGCGACGCGTTGCCTTTGCCGGCGAAGCCGAGATTCACGGGAAACGCGTCGGCGGCCTGGATCATGCGGCCGATATGCCACGGACCGGGCGTGCAGGTGGTGGCGTTGGTGCCGGCGGCCGGGCCGGTGCCGCCACCCAGCATCGAAGTGATGCCCGACATCAGCGCTTCTTCGATCTGCTGCGGACAGATGAAGTGGATGTGGGTGTCGAAGCCGCCAGCGGTGAGGATTTTTCCTTCGCCCGCGATCACTTCGGTGCCAGGCCCGATCACGATGGTGACGCCCGGCTGGATGTCGGGATTGCCCGCCTTGCCGATCGCGGAAATCCTCCCTTCCTTGAGGCCGACGTCGGCTTTGACGATGCCCCAGTGATCGAGGATCAAGGCATTGGTGATGACGGTGTCGACGGCGCCCTTCCGGTTGGTGACCTGGCTCTGCCCCATGCCGTCGCGGATCACCTTGCCGCCGCCGAACTTCACCTCCTCGCCGTAAATCGTGAAATCCTTCTCCACCTCGATGATGAGATCGGTATCGGCGAGCCGCACGCGGTCGCCGGTGGTGGGGCCGAACATATCGGCGTAGGCGCGCCGCGGCATCGTGACAGGCATGGGCAATCTCTCTTTAGCGGGCACCGGTCATTTATCGACGTTGGCCCAGAATCCGCCGTTCCTGTTCTTCCATCTCTTCGGCGATGGCCGCATCGATATCCTCTTGCGTGACAGGGCGTCCGATCGAAGGCAGCTTCAGCGAGTCAAGGCTGTCGAAAATGCTCTTGTTTCTCGCCAACATCCGGACCGAGCCGTCGGCATCGTCGACATAGAAATCGACGATATCCCCGGCCTTGAGGTCGAAATGGTCACGGACGGCCGACGGTATCGTGAGTTCGTCGTTTGAGGACATTCTGGCTTCATAGTGAGGCATCGCCCGCATTCCTTATTTCATTGCCGCTATTCTACAGGATCCGCGCCGAGTAAGGGAAAGTCAGAGTTTCCCCATCACTTCCTGGCGAAACCCATAAACCGCGCGTGCCCCCGCGAGCGCCACCAGCGTTACTTCGCGGGTCTGCCCAGGTTCGAACCGCACGGCCGTCCCGGCCGCGATATCGAGCCGCATGCCGCGGGCCTTCTTGCGGTCGAACTTGAGCGCCGGATTGGTCTCGAAGAAATGATAGTGGCTGCCGACCTGGATCGGCCGGTCTCCGGTATTGGCGACCGTCAGAGTCACGGTCTTGCGGCCGGCGTTGAGCTCAATATCGCCGGGCCGGGTGATGATTTCGCCGGGGATCATGGGCATGTCCTAGCCTGTCATTGTCCGCGAAAGCGGACAATCCAGTAACCACAGTATGTCGGCTGTTTTCGCAGACTCAAAGGTCGGTGAGTACTGGATGCTCCGCTTTCGCGGAGCATGACAGCGTGATTGGCCGGTGCCGCCCACATCATCTTATCGGCTCATGCACGGTGACAAGCTTCGTCCCGTCCGGGAACGTGGCTTCGATCTGGATTTCCGGGATCATCTCGGCGATGCCGTCCATGACCTGATGGCGCGCGATCACGTGGGCGCCGGCCTGCATCAGTTCGGCGACGGTCTTGCCGTCGCGCGCCCCCTCCATGATGAAATCGCTGATGAGCGCGACGGCTTCCGGATGGTTGAGCTTGACGCCGCGCTCCAGCCTGCGGCGCGCCACCATGGCGGCCATGGCGATCATGAGCTTATCCTTTTCGCGAGGTGTCAGGTGCATGGCGGCCGCGTCGCATCGGGTTGAGCTAATGGTGGAATTGATCAGATCAGTTCAGCCAGATTCGCGGCAGTGCGCGATGGCCGAGGGCGGATAGCAGGACGACAAGGTCGTGACGTAGCGCGGCGCCGTCGCGCGCCGCAAGGCGGGCGAGCGCGATGCCGTTCCAGGCGGAGATGCCAACCTCGCCGCGAAGTTGGGCGTAAGCGGTGCGCACTGCCGCAACCGCGACGTCGTCGCCCGGCACCATGAGCACGGTGCCGATCGCTGTGCACCCGCCTGCAACCGCAGCCTCCTTGAGGCGGTCGGTTACGGGGCCATCGAGCCGGAAGTTCTCGGCAAAGATCAGACGGCCATCGCGGCGGACCCGCCAGCGGTCGATGACGCTGCCCGCGCGCACGGTTTCGCCCATGGCGGAGCGCCCGAACACGATCGTCTCGACCAGGAGGAGCTTCGCGCTCCGGGCGAGTGCAATCGTGATCGTGCGGGCAAGGCGGGCGCGATCGAACAGGATCGTCTCCTGCGGCAGCCACGTGAGTTCGGCGCCGTCCTTAAGGGTCGCGCACACGTCAAGGCATGCATCAGGGCCAAGCGAACGGTAAATCTTTTCCGCCGCTGCCGTGGTCACCGTGAGCTGTGCCCCGGCGTCGAGCGCGAGATCGACCGCGAAGCGGTCGCCGCCCGCGATGCCGCCCGCAGTGTTGACGAGCACCGCCTCAGGTCCACCCGCGCAGGCGTTGGGAAACCGCACCCGCAGCGAGCCGTCCTCGCGGGTCGTGGTGCGGCGAGTACCGCTCGGCGTCGCCGCAACGGCAAGGCAGACGCGGCCGACGGCGCGGTTGGCGGCGAAGGTGCGCTTAACCTCCTCAAGCGTGGCACCATCGCCTCTGACGCGGCCGCCACCTCCCCCTGGAGGGGGGAGGTCGGCCCGCGCCAGCGGGCCGGGAGGGGGTGACAGCGCTTCAACATATGCTGCGTCGCCGTCACCCCACCCCGGACTGCCTTCGGCAGTCCGACCCTCCCCCTGCAGGGGAGGGTGAAGCCGCCCGTGCGCCCGCCGCTCCATCACATCCGCTCAGATCGCGAGCGCACGTTTCAGCGCCTTCTCGTCGATGTCGGCGCGCGTGCTGGCGTAGACGACCTGGCCGCGATCCATCACGGCGAAATGGTCGCCCAGTTCGCGGGCAAAGTCGAGATACTGTTCCACCAGCACGATCGCGATCTCGCCGAGACCGCGCAGATAAGCGATGGCGCGGCCGATGTCCTTGATGATCGAGGGCTGGATGCCTTCGGTCGGCTCGTCGAGCAGCAAGAGGCGCGGCCGCATGACGAGGGCGCGCCCGATCGCAAGTTGCTGCTGCTGCCCGCCCGAGAGATCGCCGCCACGCCGGCGCAGCATGCCGCCGAGCACGGGAAACAGCGAGAACACCACCTCCGGGACGGTGCGGTCGTCGCGCTTGAGCGGCGCAAACCCGGTTTGCAGATTTTCCTCGACGGTGAGCAGCGGGAATATCTCACGGCCTTGAGGCACATAGGCAATGCCGCGGCGTGCCCGCTCCGACGGCCGCAGCGTGGTGATGTCGTTGCTCTCCCAAGTGATGCTGCCCTTGCTCACCGGATGCTGGCCGACCAGCGCCCGCAACAGGCTGCTCTTGCCGACGCCGTTGCGCCCGAGCACACAGGTCACGGCGCCGGGCGCGGCTTTGAGCGAGATGCCGCGCAACGCCTGGGCGGCGCCGTAGTGAAGGTCGATGGCGTTCACTTCGAGCATGGGTTACCTCGCTCCGACTCGGAGCTCGTAGGGTGGCAAAGGCGCGTAGCACTGCGCCCGTAGAGCAGAAGGACTATCGCGCCTTTGCCCACTCGGTCGTGACTCCCGAAACGGTGGACAGCGTGGGCAAAGGCGCGAAAGGCACGTCGCAAGCTCGCGAACTCGTACCGTGCGCCTTTGCCCACCCTACGTCCACAGGTTACCTCCCCAGATAAACCTCGATCACGCGCTCGTTCTCCGAGACCTGATCGATGGAGCCCTCCGCGATGACGGTGCCCTCGTGCAGCACCGTCACCTTGACCCCGAGCTCGCGCACGAAGGTCATGTCGTGCTCCACCACGACGACGGTACGCTGGCGGTTGATCTCCCGCAGGAGTTCGGCGGTCTGGTGCGTTTCGGCATCGGTCATGCCGGCGACCGGCTCGTCGAC
>Ga0099791_10000181_pt1 | contig 21703 bp, 15 predicted proteins | sample Rivendell_Oct201_7_FD_77318 | JGI IMG/M metagenome (GOLD analysis project Ga0099791, IMG submission 77318) | Vadose zone soil and rhizosphere microbial communities from the Eel River Critical Zone Observatory, Northern California to study diel... | ecosystem: Environmental > Terrestrial > Soil... | reverse complement strand
GTTCACCTTTACGGCGAAAGAGCCCTTCGTCGCATAGGTATGAGACTGGGTGTTCGGGTTCGTAGCTCCACCAGCAACCTTCGCAGTACCGTCACCGAAACTCCAGGAGAACGAGTAAGGAGTCGTACCACCAGACGCTGACGCTGTGAAACTTACTGCGGTACCAACGGTACCTGTTGTTGGCGCAGTAGTAAAGACAACAGCCAAGGTCAGTGGAGAGATCGTAATCGTCGATGATGCAGTGGCAAGCTTAGCGTTCGCATCGGTCACGTTCACCTTGACAGTGAAGGTTCCCTTCACTGCATAGGTGTGAGATTGAGAGTTCGGGTTAGTCGTGCCACCAGCCACATTCGCCGTCCCATCACCAAAGTTCCACGAGAAGGAGTAAGGTGCTGTGTCACCGGACGCGCTGGCCGTGAAGCTCACGGAGGTTCCGACTGTTCCGGTTGTCGGGGCGACTGTGAAGACGAGAGCCAGCGGTGTCCCGCTGATGGTAATGGTAGCGGAGGTTTGGGCAAGCTTAGCGTTAGCATCTGTCACATTCACTCTAACTGTGAACGTTCCCTTGACGGCATAGGTGTGAGACTGCGGGTTGGGGTTGGTAGAGCCGCCTGCAACATTACCGGTTCCATCACCAAAGTTCCAGCTGAACGAATACGGTGTGGTTCCGCCAGAGGCAGTAGCGGAGAAGCTTACAGGTGTCCCAACAGTGCCAGTGGTAGGAATGGTCGCTCCAATAATCAACGATAGCGGGCTTATTGTGATTGAAGCAGATGCAGAAGCTATCTTACCATTTGCATCTGTCGCGTTCACTCTGACGGTGAATGTTCCCTTGACGCTGTAGGTGTGAGATAGAGTATTGGGATTAGTTGTGCCGCCAGCTTGGTTGCCAGTTCCATCGCCGAAATTCCAGCTGAACGAGTAGGGTGTAGAACCACCTGAGGCAGTCGCTGTGAAACTAACAGGTGTCCCAACGGTGCCCGTAGTTGGGGCGGTTGTAAGTGCTACAACGAGCGTTAACGGCGAGATAGTGATGCTTTGGGCAGGTGCCTGAGCAACCTTGGCTGTAGAATCTGTTGCGTTGCCATGAACAATGAACGCGCCCTTCGTATTGTAAGTGTGGGACGCGGAAGCAGTCGAACCAGTGTTAACATTGCCAGTGCCATCACCAAAGTTCCAAGTGAACGTGAAAGGACCAGTACCACCAGAAGTGGTACCAGTGAAGGCAACCGCAGTGCCAACAGTTCCTGTAGCAGGACCAGCGATACTATAGGTAAACGCACCACCACCGACGGCAACGGCCAACCGACCCACCTCGACAATATGAGTCAAGGCAGCATTCGCCGTTTCCGTAGCAGTCACCTTGACGATACGGTTAACAGCTGTCGCAAACGTGTGCACCACCGACGTAACATTACCAGTAGTGGTGGCGGTCCCGCCATCACCGAAGTCCCAAACATACCTGAAGGTGTTTGATCGGAAAGCAACTGGATAAGTTGGAGCGCCTGTGAAATAAGACGAGAACGCGGTGAAGTTGATGGCTTGACCGGCATTAATGCTGGTTGTGTTCCCGCTAACATTAACGGTGTAAGCCGCAGGGGTACCGGTCACGTTGTTGGCGAAAAAGATAGTGACCACATTACCAGATGGAGAAGTCCCAATCTGGGTCTCTGGAGCATCATTAACCTTCAGAGACGCATTGTACAATCCCGCGAAGTGATAGGTCTCAGCAGGAGCCGTAGTGATCTCGGTCACACCACTCGGCGGGTTCTGCGCGGCCGCAGCAGGCGCAGGAGCCGAGCAGACCACTGTTGAGAGGGCACTGCCTGGGCAGAGCCTCCAAGCGATCGCATAGCCAAGGGTAGAGGTTGTTACGCCGCCAAGCCACTTACCAGTAAACCCACCGGTAGGACCCGCAACGTTAACTGTCAACGTCGAAGCCAGTGGACTCCCGATAAGCGCGAGAGGCAAATTCCTAGAAATGGAGAAGCTGTGCGCAGCCGAGTCAGTAACAGTAAGCGTCGTACGGTAGATCACAGGCGGCGGCGCGGTCTGAGAGGTAGTCTGTCCAGTAGCTGAAACCTTCGCAACGTAGGTGGGCGCGTCGTTGCTGCTAAAGTCCCAGCTATAGGTGAAAGGAGCAGTGCAACCAGGACAAACAGCCGCAGCAGCAGAGAAAGATAACGGCGCACTAGGAACTTCAGGGTTAGGCAAAAACGACCAGCTTTCCGCGAGGTTCAGAACTGCCCCAGCATTGAGAACGTTATAGATGCTCGTGGTATCAATGCTCGTCGGAGCATTCGTATTATGCTGAACATTACCCGGATTGGTCAGCGTGTCGCTGACAATCTGGACAGGAGTACCAGTGCTTGCACCGACAAGGTCGAACCGAACTCTGAACAGCTCGGAATTACCACCCTGCTGAGGAGCACCCACCAAGACTTGAGCAACACGAGCAACACCATTCACATTATCAACAGTCTTAGCAAGCGTAAGAACGAAAGCACCGACCGGAAGGCCAGTACCACCCCAGATCAAACCCGACTGATCGATAATCACACCATTCAAAACCTTCGGATCAAACTTGACACTAATATCATAACCATTGATAGTCGTAGTTGAGTTGAGAGAAGCGACCACCTCAACCGTCAGACCACCCCCAGCACCCGCCGCGACTACAGCCGTCGGATTATCCGAAACCAAGGGATGGATTGCCCCATCGGTGTCGCCCAAGTAGGTTGCCTGACAGCTAGAATCAAAAGTACCATCGAAATCAGGAGCAGAATATGGAGCGGAGGTTGTTACCGATGCAGGGAACAGTGCTCCCTCAATATTAGAGCCATAGGCGCAATCCAAGCCCAAGAAAGTGTTGGTTACCGCACTTACAGGGTATACTCCGGGGAATAGGGAGTGGTTGCCCGAGAGCTGCGTTAGATAGCTTGCGGCCGGGAGTGCGAAGAGGATTAGGAGGGCTACTAGGGTTAACAGTCTTAGATTCTTCTTATGATTCATACTGTAACGTTACTCCGAAGCGTATAGGCGGGCTTGACTGTTCCTGTTGATATAAGAGTTTGCTATCACGAGTCGATTCTGGATATCCCAAGACGGTTAGGGAAAGCGAGGTATTCCTCTGAACGACCCTGTCCGCGCAAACTCTCATCGTCGGCGGGTCTCGTTTCGTTGAAAATAGGCGGTGCGAAGGAATTTTCAGAATTCCACGCGTGGAATCCGTCGAAATGCGCCGCGGGACAAGACCCCCTCCCACCTTTCCAGATCAGGGAACCGACCGTGGGCACGACCGTCAAAACCTACCTAGCCTTGAACTCAAGGGCCATAGTCCGTTAAGGTGTGCTCAAGCTATTGGAAAGAAAAGCCGCTAACTTGAGGAATTGAAAAACGCAGTGCCGAGTAAGGTCAGCATTATGGAGTCCGGCAGCATTTCTGTGCCAAGTACGCCGCGATCGAACGGTGACGCATTTACTTCTCACAACCGTTGATCTCCAGGGACACTCACTCAATTTTTCGCCGATCCACACTTGAATTATTGTTACCGTCCACAGCGTTGTCCGAAACAGGCGACCAAGATCTCGCAGGCGCAAATTACGATTTTGCTAAATTGTTTCCCCGCGCAGAAACGTCACCAACATGACGAGACAAACGCGACCCAAGATGTTCAATCTACTCAGGTATGATTTCAAACCAGAAACAAAAAATCATCGATCGAAAACGATCGAAATACTTATGCGAGGATATTTAGGACTGGTGCGGAAAGAAAAACTGAATGATTTCTGTTTCAAAGTAAAGATCGCATAACACTCGATCCTCAATCATTCAATCTACTTCTTGACCGAAGAATTGGGTGGTCCTGTATCGCTAGGACTAACCGAACTTGCTCGACAAAAGGACAGAGAGAAAATTCGTAAGAGTTCACTTCGAGTTTGCGGTCTGGACAGAATCATTTACGTGACAAAATGTGGGGGTCGAATAGCTGCATCTCGAATAACGAAAAAAACGGTCATTTCCACAAATCTAGTAGATGTAGCAGATTCGATCGCGAAATGCGATTGTGGATAATCGCAACCCGGAAAGTCAAGGGAGATTCAACGAGGCGCTTCGGAGGAGAGAAAACTGGGTCTCTCAGCAATAGCGCATTTTTCACTTGAGATACAACTTGTTTCTTACGGATTCTCGGTCCCAAGGAATAAAAGGGCACAATGCACGAAGATTAGCTTTGGAACAAGGATCTCTGGAATAACTTGAAGAAATGCCCCACTTGCAAGTCAATCAGTCCAGATGAGGAGACAACATGCGGGGTCTGTGGAGAGAGCCTCGAACACGTCGCTCCCATGACGGAGACCCTTGACCAAAGCATTCTAGAAGACAAGCTGGAAGAATCGGCCGCAGAACGACAGTTTGTACGAGAAGAGCGGAAAGTGGACGCTGTCAAGCTGTCTGTGGGCCTTTCAGTCGGCCTTGGAGTCCTCGCGTCAGGAATAATCTTGATCACCTACGGAGGGCTAGCATTAGGCGTCATTTTCTTGCCAATAGGACTATGGATCATCGTCTCAGTCTCCCTGGGAGGGCTGGGACCCAGTGCTTGGCATCGATTGTTTGATTATAGAGTCGTCCGCATCCCGTGGAGCTGGATACACTCCGAAGAATCAGAAGAGGAAGACAAAAGAGAGAAGAATGAGAAAGCTGAGAACATCGAAGCTCGAAACGAGAGCGACAAGTCGAGAAGAGAGCGCGAAGAAAGCGGCTTCGACTAGAAAGACTACGAGACAAGTCACCACAACTATGCAACCCGTTGTCCTGAATAGCGCACTCGACCCAAGCAAGGAACTCAGGACTACGATCATCACGACAGACGGTGTCGCTTCCCAGCGAATGACAGTAGCCTACTCAACAAGAGCCACAACAGAAACCGTTCGAATTGCTCTCTGGGAAAACTCCAAGAATGCAAAATCTGACGTTTAGTCTCGGACGTGCCGGAAGAAAATTCGAGAGCTAATTGATCGCAGAGGCTAAAGGCCTTTAGAAAACGTGGAACTTTGAGAGCGTCAATAGCAGATAGATGATTCCAAGCGCAACCAAAAAGGCAATCGGTGTAGCCAGAGTTCTGCGAAGAAAATTATACTCTCCGAACTGAAGTGACCGGCCGACCTTTCTATCTACGAAGAAAGCGACACCGCCAATGATTGATCCCATGATTCCAAGGAAGGCCCAAGGTCCGTAGTAGGATCCTATGATCACGGCTCCAAGTGTGCCAAACATGATTGGAAGTCCCATCAGGGCGATGAAGAAACCCTGCATCGAATCGAACATGTTGGAAACCCGATTAAGAATTCTGCCAGTTCGCCCGCGAGGCTTCGATGTCTCAAGATGGATTCTCCGGAACTTGTCAACATCAAAATAATGACTCCGCTGGGTATCCTCGTCACTTGTCAAAGTAACCTCGACACCGACCCTTCAAGGCCAGAACGATGGAAACCTATCCGGGGCATTTTAGCGCTGATCCACCAACCTATTCAAACTGAGCCCCGTTTATGCTTATCCCCACGCGTCTGAGACTGTGGCGAACTTTAAACTGCCCTGTTCCATTAGCTACATTCCCGGGATAAAAGCAGAATGCTCCTCTTGAAGACTAGTAAGAGAGACCTGCTTATGCTAGTCTTCGCAGCGGTAACTCTTGTAGTGCTCGTGGTGGCGACGTTCGGGGCGATGAACTATCTCCGCTTCTATCCCGCGATAACCAACATCCAAGTTCGCATAACCTCCCTGCAAACAACTGTCCTCAACGACAGCACCGGCGCACCTATCGCACTCCAAGTCGAAGTTGCCTTCTCTGTAGAGAACCCCACAGAATATACAGGGCTCTCGCTAAGCCATTTTGAATCGACCTACGACGTAGTAGCTTTTACGTCCCCGACTGGCAACGTTACAACCTTCGGAAGCCCCCTCCCATATAACACGATAACGGGGCCTCTAAATCCCGGGGACATTGTGAAAATAAGAACCAGCCCCTTCAACGCAACAGGCGATGCTCCGCGAAGAGCAGGCGAGCCAGGGACCACGATACGACTCGTATTTCACCTCGACTTTGTCCTCTCAAGCTTCCTGAACAAAGTGTCCTCAGTAATACCATCCTACGATTGCACAAGCTCAGGGGAACCCACAACCTGCGAGCAGACAGGGATGACCCTCATCACCGCACCGGGAGGAATGGGGGGAGGAGGCGGTGGTGGAGGCGCTTAGAACGGCAGCCACAAAGATCGGCTGGATTCTCGCTACGGAAAACAGACGGAGCGCCGTGCTCATACCGCTCTGGAGCTTAGCAATAACCGCAGCATACTCTCAGGCGATATTCCAACGAGCATACATGACGTTCCTCGATTACGGACTCGTTTTCCTCATCTGTCTCATGGCAGGAGCAATTACCGAAGACCTGGGAAGGGCACTCCTAAGCTACCTCGCGGCGATGGCTCTGGGGACATTCTTGCTACTCATACTGCTATCATATCCAGCAAGTGCCAACACCCTCCCAGCTCCAGGAGGCCTCCTGTTCACCTCGCTCTGGGTCCTCATCGTCTTCACCGCGGTTTTTCCACTTCCATTCATCGGATATCTAGTGGCGACCATAATTGGCGCAGCCATAGGCGAGAAATACTTCTAGATCCAGTCAGATATCCTAGCATCCAGAAAGAGATCTGCGAGAAACAAGCTTAGCTGAAGCCGCGCTTCTGGACTGAAAAACTGCAAAGCTTTGGATCGCAAGCGACTTGGCTCTTGGAACGAATAAATAGACGCTACCCCTTTTTCAGTTGCAGATGTCAGAAGGAGTTTTGTCGGCACCAGCGATGAGATCAGAATACTAGGGACGACGGATGGCGTCACATCATGTTCGGGAGGTTTGTACAATCAAACCAAACTGGCGTGCCTTGACCGTATGCCTCGCCATTCTCGCCGCTATGGTTTTCGGAAACATCGTGCCCTCTCGCGCTACTCCAAGTTACAGTGTGAACGGTTTCACCAATTCCGGGTTTGAGAATCCGCCCGGCTTCACAAATGGTACGATCCCAGGATGGGGAAGGGAGTTCTTCGATGCAAACGCCGGAAGCGAGACAGGCGTGGACTGCGCACAAGCGGTTTTTGGATATTGCTCAGCCAGGCTGGACATAGCCCAAAGCGATGTTCGCCTGTCGAACCAGTCGGAGACAATCACGTTCGGTCACACATCACTCTTTCAAGTGCTCCCCGCAAACACGTACTTCAGCAACCTCACGGATCGCCCTGACGGACTAGACGTCTGGCTGTACATCCAACCCAAATTCGCAGGGTATCCTCTCGTCCAGCTCAGATTCAAAGCGGCTAGTACCATCGAGATGGACTATGTCCTGATCAACTTTCCCTTACTCGGAACCGGTGAATCGAACTCGACAAACCAAGGAGAAGCGGGTAAGGCAATCAAGTCCTTCGTCCTCGGGGCTCCTACACTCTCCCAGTGGAATCACGTGGAGAGAAACGTCAGACGAGACTGGGAGTCCACGATGAGATTGTCCAACGGCACAATCGTCCCAGGATTCCAGCTAAACGACACTCTGTTCAGAGTTGAGATAGAGGCCTATTACTACAAGGACACTTCCTCAGGGAAAGTCTATGGAGAAACAGTCTGGGCTGACAACCTGAACCTGTACGTGGACTCTACGAGTCCACCACCTCCGCCTCCACCAAACAACTACTACGCAAACTTCAACCTCATCGATTCGAGTGGAACATCGGTCAACAACTTGGTGAAATGGAAACTCTTCAACTCGACTGGTTCAGAAGTGGTTGGATATACTAAGAGTGACCCTTCATTGTCGCTCGAGCCATACTACTTGGACGCATACTATCCGACGTTGACAGGTCAAAATCCCGAGCCATACAGGATACTTCACGAGAGAATGTCTCTGAACGTGACAGTTACCGTCCCCTTGCAGATGTACCCTCAAACATTGGTCGCTGGCGGTTATGTCGCTTTCAACAACACCGTTGCCTCGCTCAACTTTTTTGCTCAGGACAACCTAGTGCTGAACTTCACAGCGAGCCGCGGGTCCACTGGACCATATCTTATCGTTGCGGATGCCCCAAGCAGACCACTCTTCATCACGCTAAACAACACGGTGCTCTCGCAAGGACAGTGGACCTACGATCAAGCTAGCTCTGTTGTCAGAATCCAGACATCAGATCTCGGACTCTTAACAACCGTGTTCAAAGCTTCCATAAACTGGGCACGGTTCAACTTTACAGACCTCAACGGAAACCTCGTCAACTCAAAAGTTGCGTGGCAACTCTACAATGCGTCAGGAATAGTGCCTTACACCCAGGGAGATGTAAATCTCCGAGGCGGACAGGCCTACGAGCTAAGAGTATACTATCCAACCTCCAACTTACCAACTTATCTCGTAAACGCTCGACGAGTACCTCTCAACGTAACGACCAATATCCAGCTGGCGATGATTCCCGAATCTTCAACACCGGGAGGCTACGTCGCCTTCAACAATACCATAGCCTCTATCAACATCGCAACACAGGATGCAAGTCACGCAAACTTCACCGCGACCACAAACAACAATTCTCCTTACACCATCATCATGAACGTTCCTAGAAAAGTTCTCTCAGTACAGAGAACCAGCATGACCCTCACCGAGGGAACAGACTGGACATACGACCCAACCAATTCAGTTATCAGAATCACCACAACCCAGTTAGGCACATTCTTCATTGACTTCAGGCCCACCTACAACTACCCCCTCGTGACCTTTCATGATGTCCAAGGGACAAACGTGAACCCCAACCTCACAATCAAGCTCCTCGACTCTCACGGAAATATTGTCAACAACGCGGGCACGCCATTGCCTCAAGACAATTACACTCTAGAGGCGTACTTTAACGGATACCTGATGTACAAACAAACTCTAACACCAAGCAGCAGTCAGATCGTCCAACTCTCAATGATCCGCATCGGCACAACACAAGGCCGGTTCATCGCTATCAACTCATCCATCAACTCCATATCACTACTCGAAAACAGCGCGACTAGGCTGCAGTTTACCGCTGTCGGTCAGAGCCCAGCGTTGATCATAATAGCCGCCCCAAGCAAGCCACTAAGCATTGCGCTCAATGGAAACACAATAAACACTTGGACCTACAACAGCACCACCTCGACAATTGCGATTCAAACCTCAGAGTTCGGAACGTTCACGATCACATATTCCAATTCGAACACCCTAACAATCCCAATCCTCTACCTAGGCGCGGCAATTGGTGCGATCGCATTGGCTACTGCAGGCCTCATGTTCCGGAAAAGAACCCGGTCAAAAACTCCGACACAACCGCCACCAATCGAAGAAAAAGGTTCGACAAAAGAACAGCCAAAGTCGAAAACAAGAACCCCTCAAAAGGGTCAGCGAGGACGGCCATAGCGGGGTATGCAGATTCTACGAGTCCGCCCTGTGATGCTAGTTGCGATCATGATTTCCACAGCTCTCCTCGGGGTTTCAGGCATAACTGAAGCACATGGGGCAGGCCCGCTCAGCGGAAGTTTCACCATAAACCCCCAGTTCATACTAGCTGGAGGGAATGACAGCTTCACGGCTGCAGCATTAGGCGGATTGTCACCGTACAAGTTCAACTGGACGTTCGGTGACGGTCCTCTAGTAGCCAACGGAAGCTTCGTCACTCACATCTTTACCCTAGCCGGAAGCTACACAGTCACGTTGAACATCACTGATTCTACTCCTGTGCTTCCGATGAAGATTAGTATCACAAACGCCGTTACAGTGCACGGGTCACCCCTCAACATGAACGGATGGTCCGTGAATTGGAACATAACAGCGTTTCACGGGGTTGAAATTTACAACTCATCTTACAATGGAGTACTGACTATTCGTGACGCGTTGATCAACGGTATAAGCGTCGTCTATTTCCAGCAGCCACCGGGTCTCTCATGCCTCTTCTTTGACGACTTGGGACGCGATGATCTTGCGGCCTCGATCGCAGGCTTCACCGTTCAGAACTCCACGGACTCGTCAAACCCGTGGTTCGAGATAAGAGCCAACTTCAATCCCTCGCTTGTCGGGTACAATTACACGCAGTTCTGGCGGTTCTACAAGAGCGGAGAGTGGGATGCGACCCTGTACGTAGGCCACATCGGATGCGGCTGGAACCATTACTATCAACCCCACTATCGGATTGACCTAGCCATCGGAAACAAGAATCGCGATCTTATGAGCCAATATGCCGCGGGCGGAGTCTGGCAGAACCTCATCTGGGAAGGAAACTACACCGATAACGGATTCCGGGATAATTCACACAACGCGACGCAGTGGCGGTTCGGGGACGGCACAGGCTATTACTACGTTGTTCCAAGCGTCAACCCGTACGCAGGGGACATGCCGAAATTTGCCTCAAAAATCTACCTGGTCAAAGATAGGCCGGGAGAACTTGAGCCCGATATCAACCCGCCCGTATCACCCCCCGATCCAATCAACTTCGTAAGCGGAGAACTCGCCTACCGGCAAAGCATCGCCTTCTGGTATCTCCCAACTTTCGGAGACCATTGGCTCTACTCAGTCGGCCAACCTGCGATCGGCTACCCGAGCATCGTTAGCCTATCGTTCTATCCCCGTGGAATCTAGTGCAAGGAAAACAAACTTGCAACGTACCCTAGGTAATAATCGCGGCTCGGATTAGATGACCCACCGATCCTTCTATGCGATCATCCTACTCACCATACTCGTCCTACCGCTCACCTTAGGGCAATCTGCTGCAGTAGCAGCAGGGACGGCTCCGCGCGCTACCTATCAAACAACGGGGCCCGCTGTCCAAATGTACTACCAGATAATTAACAACACATCATTTGAAACAGGAATACAGCCCTGGACGCTGATCGCGTTTAACAACTACACGTCAGGCGTCGGCGTCACGTCACCAGGATACAATGACATCTCTGCCGCTCAGCTCAACCTTAGCTCTGGAAACCTCACCATCGACTCACACCTTACTCTCCTACAAGACCTGTCTCAGATCGGCGTTGCGTTCGCCAACGGGCTCCGACTGAGAGCCGCCAGCCAAGTCGGAGTGTTGACCGGGAACTCGATCACGGATAGAGTAGAAGTCTCGCTGACACTAGCGATCTCCAAAGGGAGTCTGGCAAGAATCCACTACGTTATCGCCAGCGGCACGGCCCTCCCATCGAACAGCAAAAGTGACGCTTACATCGCCGTCCCCGGGCTCGGCGCCGCGCCTTGGATAATTCTCGACAGAAATGTGACCCGCGACGCGGCCAATACGTTCCCTACAATCTTCAACAGTCTGAGCACTGTGAAGGACATCGGGCTCTCCGTTTTCTCTACCAGCCAAGGCACTCCGACGATAGACCCCAGAATCAAGTATTGGGAGACTGGAACTGACATCTACTGGAACACGACCGAGACAGTTGTTTTCGACCCCGACGCTGACGGATTCTTCAATCCAGCCACCGACTGGATCCTCTACAACAGAGGAGTACCACCGACCAATCAGGTGCTCAGCACCGATCTGAAGATAAAGTACGTGGACACGAACCTCAACGGATACTGGGACCCGGGAGAGCCCATCGTTTACGACTTATACAATGAAGGGGTCTACGACTTTGCCCTCAACGACCCCGTGATAAACGGAACCGTTGTTGCAGGAAGCCTGCTACAAGACCCGATCCGAAAACAGACAACTGCGCTATTCGATCAGGTGGAACTCTACTCGCCCACGGGAAACATCAACTGGACACGTAACGGAGGATTCGAAACCGGAGACCTGACAGGATGGGGAAACATTGTAGGCTTCAAAGTAATAGCGAACCCAACCCGCTCAGGATCTTACAGCTCAAATGGCACAGTCACCGGAACGCCTGCGGCGTTGGCGCAGAGCATCGATGGCCGACCTGTAATCGACAGTACTACCAGCTTACAGGCATCAGCATATGTCGGAAGATTGACCGGTACAACATCCGCCGACAAGGCTGACGTCTGGCTTGGACTAGTGGACAGCAGTTCCCAAGCGAATCCCCTCTCCATCTACTACTATTTCAAAACCGGAATGGGATCAATACCATCCAACACTACAGACACGGTCAATCATCAAGCAACCAATTATGGAACGCTCGGTCGGTGGCTCAACCTCACTCAGGACTTGCTATCTGAAACACGATACTTCGACGCTATGGGACACACCGGGCCATACCGCGTTGAGGCCCTTGTGCTTGAAGTATCGGCCCAGACCGGCGCGACCACTACTGCGTACTTCGACGACATCTCAATAACAAGTGCGGCCCACCCAATCTACTACGCTGTCGACGCACTCAACTCCACCTACCTCTACAATGCAAACAAGCCATCACAAGGATCATTCTACTTCAGCGTTCCCGGACAACAGTCAATAATGAACATAACCACACCGAACGGAACGCCGCTTCAAACTAGCGACTATACAACCCAGCTCATCCAAAGCTCACTCCAAATCACAGTTCCAACCACCACAGGTACCAAGTATCCTTCACAAGGAGACTGGCACATCTACACAACATCAAGAAATGCGCTGGCCAACCTCTTCGCCACCATGCCAGGTTCCACCAGCTCATCCTCCAGCTTCAACTCCGGCTCAACAGTAAACTTCGCTTCCCAGACAAAAGACCCCAGCGGACTTCCGTTGGCTGGATCCAACGTCACTTTCCTTTTCTACTCCACCAAGACCCAAGTCTTCAACGGGAAAACCGATAGTCAGGGCTGGTACAATCAGACAAACGTGGCCTTGCCACAAGACGCAGGGACAAATATTCTGGAGGCGATAACCGTGTCTTCCTCATACATTGGACTTCGCACAATCCAACTGACAGTCAACAATCTAACACCTTGGGCGATCATAATCTACGTGTCGATCGCTGTTATCGCGCTCGCGATATTCAGCCTTCTTGTGATTCTCTCAAAGCGGAGAAAGAGAGTTGGACTTGTTCCTAAAAGCCCCTCATCTTCCGGCAAGAATCCTGCAGGACGAAAGGGACCGGCGAAACCTTAGCGCGTTCTACTACCGGGGTATTGTCTTCTTCGTCACGATCCTGGACCCAATGTGCCCCATTAGCAAACTGCTGACCTCCTCGGCCTCAAGGCTTGCATAGAATTGAAATTTGTCTTCCCCGGTAACTAGGGTTATGTTGGTAGAATCAGGACCCTCGCCGACTTCGACGCTGATGATCTCCGAGTAGCTAAGATCAAAATTGTCCTTATTCGAGGCAAGAACCTTCTCAACATCAACCCCATGGAATCTCTTGCCGCTCAAGTCAGCCTTCGGTTTGTCAGGATCCTCGAAAGCACCGCTGTGACCTCCCAAGATGAACGCAGAGGCCAATCCCCCAGCACCCTTCTTTGCCTTGTGGACCACCACAATCCTTCTGTCAGTGACCACTAATTGTAATTGTTCAAAGCCCATTCTAAGTCTCGCGTTGACAGGTATAATACCCGCCACCACTTCTGATTGCCCGCTCACTGCTCTAGCCTTCCCAAAACTCTACTCTTGATCCTTCAAATCTTCACTCTTTGGCTCAAACCAAGGACCCTGACCAATTATGGTTGGAACAACCGAAACATTCCCCTAAGACAGGCAACAAGATCGTCATCAAAACCGAATGTCTTCTTAGGGACACACCACAGTAGTTGATTCTAAAACAACTCTTGTACCAGCGAACGCGCTAACGGGGGATGGATGGGTGGCGGAACTTGCTCTTTTTCGCCGAGTCCTGCGGAAGTAGACGAACATGATAACTGCAAGCAAGGGAAGCCCTAGAAAGGCGGAGATCTCCGCCCCCACAGTGAACGGATCGAGCGGCGATGCTGTAGCGGAACCCCAAAGAGTCGTGTTGATCATGCTAAGGGTAAGGAGTTTGCCCTGGCTATCGCTGTAACTGTAGCCGCAAAGCGCTCCGGTCGCCCGATCCCAAGCCAGTCTAACGGTCGGAGTCGGGCCGGAGAGGATGAAGAATTGAGAACCCACTGCTTCCCGAGGAACACCCCCGCAGGTCAACGTGTTCTGGGCGACTACCGTAATGTTTGTCCATGTATTGAATATCGGGTCGTGTACTTGCAGACCTGGCGCGATGGCGAAGAAGAAGGTCGAGGTGGAATTGTAGCGTTGACCCGAGAAGACATCTATCCAGAAGTTTGGCGAAATATGACCGTCAGGGAAGAAGTTCACGAAGCTAGCCGTCACATTAGTCCCGGTTACACCCAAGACCTTCATCTGAGTGACGAGCTCGCCAGGGATGTAGCCATAGTTTCCCGAGATAGAATAGTATGCGCTGTCACCTGGCTTGAGTGGTGTATAGTAGCTCAGGGAGGACCCGGGTGGAACACTGGACGCGACGATCACTACACCCAGAACAAGTACCGCAGTCACAAAGGCGCTTGCAGAACGCAATTCCAGCTTCCCTAACTAGGCCAGACGATGAACCAAAACATAACCATTGTTCCGACTTTCGGCTACGCGTTTGACCACACTGTCACGGTCATCCTGATGCCCGGAATGACAACCCTGTAGTATCCTCGTTCTTGACCTTCGCAGATTCAGTTTCGTTCGCTTTTACGTCCTTGCATCAGTCACCCACCCTCGTGGTCGATAGGGCAAGAAGACCTTCAGGATTGACGAGGCGATTCGCTTAACAGCCAGCATTTCCAAGAGAGACTGACGAGATTCAAGTGTCCACCTCTATGCGATCCCGAGATCCAAAAGGTAGTCAAGGATGCGCATATGAGAAGACACTCCGACTCCCGCTACTGATCACTCTTCTCGGTCTCGTTCTCGTTCCAACCTCCGCGTCCACAATTCATCCAGCGAAAGCCGCGGCGCTGCAATCCCATCCTCCAATACTAATCGTTGGAAATGCCGAGTTGAACAACAGCATCTATCATAACAACGGAGTGACTCCCGGTGGGAACGGGTCAGCCTCGAACCCCTACGTTATCGAGGGCTGGAATATAGCTGCACCCCCCAATGTAGACGGCATCGATATAGAACAGACCAACGCCTCCCTGATCATAAGGAACGTCAGCACCCAAGGGGGCTATGTCGGGTCAAACGGAATATTCCTCAATCAGGTAACCAACGTAGTAGTGAAGGATGTCGCGATCTCCAGGTTCAATAATGGTATCTCGATACTTCTTTCCAACGCCACTGTCGAAAACAGTATGATCTCCTCCAACGGGCTGTACGGAGTAAGCATCCTTGATGGTGAGAACGTTAACCTGTTCAACAACACAATCACACTCGACATGGGGGACGGGATTCACAGCAACAACTACTGCGTCAACTGCCTCCTGAACGTGACCGGAAACACGATCACCTTCAACCTCTCAGGCATTATCCTGCAATCCATGAACAACAGCTTCATCTCCAAAAACAACGTCCTCACCAACATCCAGAAGGGAATAGGCGTCTACAAGTCAACGTATGTTCTCATCGATCTCAACAATATCACCAGCAACGAGGTCGGGGTCGACTTGGGCGGGTCTACCAACAGCTTGATTCACCACAACAACTTCCTCTACAACTCCGTCCAGGCGTTGGACAATGAGACTGGACGAAACAGGTGGGATGTGGGATACGCCAGCGGAGGCAACTACTGGTCAGACTATACTGGCGTTGATCATTGCAGCGGCCCCGCCCAGAACGCGTGCCCGAGATCCGACGGGATTGGAGACACACCACGGATTTTTTTCAACAGCGAGGATCGTTACCCCTTGATGCAAATCTTCGTCCAGACCGTGATCCATGATGTTGCGGTTTTCAGCATCATCCCCTCTTCACTATCAGTGAATGAGAGCCAGACGCTTTACATAGCAGTCGTAGTCAAGAACGAGGGAGTTGCAATCGAGAACTTCACACTAACATTCTACTATGACAGCGCGCTGATAGGATCTCAGACAATACTGCCTCTTGCTCCAAGCGCGTCCCAGACGGTCCTATTCAACTGGAACACGACAGGCGTTCCCGCGGGACTTCACACCTTGAAGGCAACAGCCTCGACCGTCTGGGGCGAGATAGACGTGGCCGACAATACTCTAACGACGGGACCGGTCGAGGTCAAGATTCCTCAAGCAACCCCGCCGACACCACCACCCTCCCCACCGCCAGCCCAACCCTCGGCATCACCAGACTATTACCTCGTCGGAGGACTCGCCGTCCTGTTCATGATCTCCATCCTCGCCGTCGTGACTCGCAGGACGAAGCACAGAATCCGCTGACCACCCGCTGACAGCTCTAATTGGTTACTTCTTGTTCCTATCCGCGTCTTCATCCGTTTCTAGCATTTTGAAATATTTCTCTCTTCCAGCAACCCAACGCTCACCTACCAGCTTGTCGTCATACTCCGAATGTTCCACGTGTCTGTCGCTGAAACGCACGTACAGCAAGACAAAGACCACTATGAAAGCAACCCAGATCAACGCCGTAGGGATACTAGTCAACAATACAAGGCCTAGAAGGGCGAACGCTACCGGCACCAGAAGCCAGCCCACTCTTTTGAGAAAGGAAATAACCGCATCATCGATGAAAATCTGTTTAAGCCATCTCAGTCGCGACAATAACATGACTCATGAGGTACGAACGTAATAACGGTGGTGTTCTTCCAATCTCAGTGTTGCCAGCTATGCACCCGATCTATTGCACCTACCCTCGATCCTCCCCCGGTTAGATCACGCCTAATTCGTAACTTTTCTTTTCGGCTAACTAATTCGTGACCCCCTAGGGTGGTCGATTTTTCCCGCGCCCCGCCCTTCACGAAAACACCAATATGACTAGGCACCCCGCTAGCAACTCACAAAGAGATATCCAGGCCAAGGCATCCGACAGCGCCACCCGGCTGTCCAAGCCTCATAGACTATCGTGTACCAAGCAAACAAAAAAAAGAGAGATGTGGATTTGGTTTCCGGGCTAGCCGCCTGAAACAGCAAGCTGTATGCCGGTCGAAGCTGTATTGGTAATCGTGCCGCCGCTCAAGGTGACAAAGGTGGAGGTAAAGGTACCGTGGAGATCAATCCCGCTGTTGGTTGGTATCTGATCGGTCCATCCGGGAATGATGCTGAACGACAGTTTTCCAGAGCTACTGCGGGGGTCGATGTTGTGAAGCCATCCCACGTTAGTGGTCGACTGGGTGGTGTCGGTGACATTCGTGTTCTTGAGCATGTACGTCTGGGTCTGATTTGCGCTGACCGTCGAAGTGGCGAACTCGCTCGCCGTCACACCGATAGTGTACGAGACAGTGGTCGGGCCTGAGGTAATCAGCGACCCAGGTCCGTGACTGATTATGGTATTCGTGTTGGGATTTACGTTGATCGTGTCGTTTTCCCTGAAGTTCCTCCAAGGACTGGTTGGGTTCAGGGTCTGGTTGGCGAAGAAGTTGTACCACTTGTAGGTGCTGCTTCCACTGTTCTGCAAGCTGAAGATCGTAAATGTGGAGATTATTTGAGCCGAGGCGAAGTGGCTTCCGGTGTCGGTTGTGAGCTGAAGAACCATGGCCCAAGACCCAGGCGGGGAACTTGTGGCAGCAAGAAGAACACTCGCAGGGGAGGTCTTGGTATTCGGTGTAGCGCCCGTCGATAGAGGGGCGAACGCTGGAATCACGTTCGTGAGATGTTGCTGCGCCCAAGCGAATTCTGCGCCGACCGCGTAGTCGAACCCTGCGATAACTTGCAGAGCCGCGGCCTGCTGTGTTCCGCCTGGTAGAGTATTGAAGATCTTAAGTCCTTCCGCGATCAATGGAAGATTTGGTACTTGCCCCTTTATGAGTCCGGGGATCGAGTTCTGAAGAGTTGTCGGGGTTCCTCCCACCACTACGGATGGGACGCCGTTCAGCACAGTCGAGTCGATAACAAGGAGTATTGTCGGGTCGAGAGATGAAGCCGATTGCAACCACGCGCCGTTGATAAAGAGAATCGAACCGCGCCCTAGGAGGGATAGTCCGGAGACCCCGGATAGAATGGTTAGGGAAGAAGTCTGGCCTTGTAAGTCGACGACCAGCGGGTCTAGTGGGCTGGAAACTCCTAAGACGTATGTTGGTGTCGATGACTGGGCTGCTGCGCGAGGAAGCTGGCTGGCGGAGAGAGCGGCGAAGGCTAAGCCGATCAATAGAGAGGCGTATAGAGAAGTTTGCATTGGAATTTTCCGGGTCAATACAAACACAAACGAACACACCCCATATCATTTGTAGTTAACGATAATTCCGAACTCCGAGAATATCGAGAAAAAATAATATCGAGTTTCAACATATCTGACTACTTCTATTAGTATCCTGCCACGATCCTACATCGATGGCTCTGGATATCTCTATATCGCCGCAGAAGGGGAAATCATCCAAGACAGTGGATAGCGGAGCAGAACCCGTTCAACAATAGTCGCAGGCTCTCGCGATCTGTGGCTATCAGAAGAAAGCGAGATCACCCAGAAATCAGCTCTGAACCGGAATAAGCCCGGTATTTCGGGCATGGCTCCTTTACTCGAAGTCATACTCGAGGAAACGCCTTTGAAAAAACGGATCTCTTGAGGGTCCTTCGACCTGGAAGCAGAGGGGATGAGACTGCTTCCATTCAAAAACAAGCATGCTTTTCTCGACCCCCCGGGGTGGTCGATTTTCGCGCGCCCCGCCCTTCACGAAACAACGCGAACCCCGACCTGTTTCTAGTAACTCATATAACGTGTCTGGGCCGCGCCCTCAGAATAGCCTGCCCCGGTGGCTCAGCCTGGTAGATCCAGAAGCAAGCCAAGAGCGTTGCCTTGGTAGACTCCTCAAAAAGGCAAAGGCCACGGGTTCAAATCCCGTCCGGGGCTCCAACCCCCCAACACTAAACGTGAAAAAGCAAAAATATCTGAACAGGTATTCAGAACCTGAGCCAAGAATGAGGGCTAGTACTGTAGTACTGACAATCGCTCTTCTCCTACTAGCGACAGTCCCAGCGGCCGCGATTCGAGCGGCATCGACGACAACCTCGACAATTGATTCTTCCACGTCCCGACACCCCTTCGGCCCGACTGCCGCGTTCACCTACAACCCCTGCGTAATGTGCCTAGTAATCGGAGACCTCGTATTCTTCAACGCCAGCTGGAGTGCCAGCACCTTTGGCACCATAATCCTCTACACCTGGAGCTTCGGCGACGGAAGCCCGCCTCTCAACACTACAAATCCATCAATCAACCACGACTATCCAGGCCAGCCAGCCCAGTGGAAAGTTACACTTACCGTTACAGACAACCACGGACAGATGGACACGATCACACAACTTGTAGTGTTCGACATCCACCCGCTCTTCAGTTTTCAACCAAACCGGCCGCTGGTCGGCCAGCCCCTAATCTTCAACGCTAATGGCAGCATAAGCTACAACACTAACAACCCGATCAAGATGTACCTCTGGACCTTCGGGGATGGGACAAACTCCACAGGAGTGATTGTCAAGCACACCTACGTTGCCCCTGGAATCTACAGAGTGGCATTGACGCTGGTAACATCCAATGGCAACCCTCAGATCTCGGAAACGGTCCGAGTGGGACACAAAATCTTCCAAGGCATCTTCAACGCCGTTAACGTCACCATAACTGGCTCCCTCAACTTCAACAGCACATCCAAAATCCTGACCGGCACACTTGACGCAACCACCGTCAATATGACCTCAGGCATAACATTATTCTCGAAAACCATCAACTTCACCCTCACCTACTCTCTAACAATGAGCACACCAAGATTCCTATTGGTCGTTCCAACCGGGCAATATTCTCTCGGAGTGGGCTGCAACTTCAACCCTGATCCTACCGGAACAATCTGCATCCTGTCCAAGAACCCCGATGTTGCAAACCAGGGAACAGTGAACATCACTGACGTCGCGGTCATCGCTATGAGGTTCGAATCAACCGCCTACGATGCCAACTGGGACGGCAACGCAGACCTCAACAACGACGGAGTAGTCAACATAGCCGACCTAGCAACAGTAGCTTTCGACTACGGTGCGATCCTAGTACAGTAGAGCCACTCAACGTCTATTGAAACATGCCTTAAGCCGCACTATGGAGGCTTGATATCGGTAAATAACGCACTCTACTGGGAGGAGGTGCCTTGCTTTAATTGCGCCACCCGCTCTTTCCAAGCGGGCAACTCTGCCATCTGACTTAGAGCGTTCTTCTCCGCTTGCTCGCGATTCATCCACCGCGTGTCCATAGCCGTCTTGACCAGATCCTCGAACTTTTTCTCAAACGGCAAAAGCTTACCATTCATATCAGTACAGTGGATACAATACCGGTTGTTAGGGTTCTGAGCGCCGTGCTGCTCGTTCGTTTCCATCGGCATTCCGCAGCTCTCACAGCGCGAAGCGAGAGACATAGTTCCGACACGAACAGGAGACGGGACAAGAAGTAATAACCTAACCGGACATTACGCGAGAAGGCGCGAGTAACAAACAATCATCAGGCTCCGCTAAACCTATAATAGTCTATAACCCAGCCCAACGAAGATTGTCACTAGAGGAATGCTTCTATTGCGGGGAAAGGGCCCCCGAGCCCCGTTCCAACTTCTCATACAACTAATGCTATTCGGAAGAAAAAAACCCACCGAAGAACCAACACCAGTCACAGCTCCCGCAGCCATAACCAAACTAGAACCCTTTCCGATTCCCGACACGATACAGAAGACTGTAACCGAATCGGATATCGCGAAAGCACGAAACAAGCTCCGAGTGGCCAATCTCGAGAGAGACATCATAGGAGACGCCCTCACCAAGATCTACGAAGCCGAAGCCAAAGGCACCATCAACGAGCCAGAAAAAAACCAGATGATCCAGCCATACAAGAACGATCTCAAACGAGTAGACGGAGAAATCGACACCTACAAGAAAACAGTCGATCTCTACGAGCTGGAAGCAGCGAAAGAGGATCTGTTCAAGAGATTCCAAGAAACATTCCTCGACATACAGGCACGAATCGAAAAGATCCGGCCATCCCTCAACCTACCAGCCTCAACCGAGACCAAACCCGCAGAGCCAAAACCCGCCCCAGCCAAGACAGAACCAGCAGAACCAACGGACGAAAACGCTCCTCCAAAGGAGAAACCTCCGAGAGAAAAAGCGAGAAACAAGGCTGAAGAAAAGATCGAGACCATCAGAGAAGAAGTCCTCAAAGCCATGGAACGACTCGAACAAATAGAGACAGAAGGATAAGCGCGACAAAGATGAGCTGGGTAGAAAAAGCACGTCTGAGCGCGGCAGCGCAAGCAGTCCGAGAACTCAGAGACCGCACAACAGTCGGGCTTGGCAGCGGAACCACGGTCCTCAAAGCCCTCGATCTCGCCGCTGAGAGAATCAAGAAAGAACGTCTCAACATAAACTGGGTCCCAACAAGCTACCAGATGGAGATCGCGGCAAGAAGACTCGGCCTGAAAATCACCACATTGTCCGAAGATATAGAACTGGACCTTGCGATAGATGGTGCCGACCAGGTCCAATGGAGATCACTAGACCTCGTCAAAGGCGGCGGTGCAGCTCTCCTGAGAGAAAAGATAGTAGACTCTACAACCAAGAAGCTCGTCATCATCATAGACGAAAAGAAACTAGCGAAGACGCTTGGCGGAGAACAACCCATCCCCGTCGAGATCACACCG
>Ga0099791_10000171_pt1 | contig 22203 bp, 20 predicted proteins | sample Rivendell_Oct201_7_FD_77318 | JGI IMG/M metagenome (GOLD analysis project Ga0099791, IMG submission 77318) | Vadose zone soil and rhizosphere microbial communities from the Eel River Critical Zone Observatory, Northern California to study diel... | ecosystem: Environmental > Terrestrial > Soil... | reverse complement strand
GATCGGGCGTGTCGGAGCCACACCGCATCTCGCGATGATCGGGCGTGTCGGAGCCACGCCGCATCTATCTCAGGCCACCCCCGGTCCAAGCCGGCCTCGAGGACCCCGCTACAATGACCCGCTACGAAGTGATCGGCGTCGGGGGGATCGGCGAGGTGCGTCAGGGTGACGACATCGGCCGTCTCGTCGTCGAGGCAGCCGAGCGCCAGTCGACGCCGGTGCGCGCGGGCGATCTCCTCGTGATCGGCCAGAAGATCGTCTCGAAGGCCGAGGGCCGCCTCGTGAGGCTCACCGACGTCGAGCCCTCGCCGATCGCCCTCGCAATGGCCGCTGGGCTTGCCAAGGACGCGCGGCTCGTCGAGGTCATCCTGCGCGAGTCGCGGCGCGTGGTGCGAATGGACAAGGGCGTCCTCGTGACCGAGACGCATCACGGCTGGGTGTGCGCGAATGCCGGGGTCGATCAGTCCAACGTTGACGCCGATTCGGTCGCGCTCCTGCCCGAGGACTCCGACCGCTCCGCGCGCGCCCTGCGGGATCGCGTGCGGGCGCTCACCGGCAACGACGTCTTCGTGATCATCACCGACACGTTCGGCCGGCCCTGGCGCGAGGGCCTCACCAACGTGGCGATCGGTATCGCCGGGTTCGCGCCGCTGCTCAGCTATCTCGGCGAGCGCGATCCGGCCGGCCGGCCGCTGCAGGCGACGATCCTTGCGCTGGCCGACGAGCTGGCCGGCGCCGCCGAGCCCGTCATGGGCAAGCTCGACCGCGTTCCGGCGGCGATCGTGCGGGGACTCACCCTGAAAGCGAGCGAGGAGGGCTCGAAGCCGCTCCTGCGCGATCCGGCGCGCGATCTCTTCCGGTAGAACGGGGACCCGATGAACATTGCGATTCTCGGCGGCACGGGCAAGGAGGGCGCGGGACTGGCGGCGCGCTGGGCGCTCGCCGGCCACTCCATCGTCATCGGCTCGCGCGACGCCGAGCGGGCGAAGACCAAGGCCGCCGAGCTCCGCGAGGCCACCCACAAGATGGCCATCACGGGGGAGTCGAACGCCGAGGCCGCCCGGCAAGGCACGGTGATCGTCATCGCGCTGCCGGCGCAGGGCCTCGCCGCGACGCTCCCGGAAGTCCGCGACGGCTGCCGCGGGAAGGTCGTGATCTCGACGGTCGTGCCGCTCACGTTCGGAGGGCCGCGTCTCTTCACCCCGCCACCCGCCGGCTCCTCGGCCGAGGAGGCGCAGGGATTGTTGCCGGACGCCAAGGTCGTCGCCGCGTTCCACCACATCGCGGCCCACGAGCTGTCGGCGACGGATCACCCGATCGAGTGCGACCTGCTCATGTGCGGCGCCGACGCCGCCGCCAAGGCGACCGTGACCGAGCTGGCCCGCTCCATGAGCCTGCGCCCGATCGACGTCGGCGCGCTCTCCAACGCCGGGCCGCTCGAGGGCATCACCGCGGTCCTCGCCACGATCAACCGGCGCTACAAGCTGAAGAACTCCGGCATCACGATCACCGGTCTCTGACCCGCGCCGACCAGCCGCGGCGGCGCGCCCGACGATCAGCGCCGCGAGATCGCCAGCCCCAGGAAGACGATCACCGCCGCCAGCAGCAGCACGATGCGGTCCATCCAGGCGATGGCCGACAGAGCGGGGCGTGGATCGTCCCCATCGGCGAGCGCCCGGGTGAGCCGCGGCACCTGGGCGAAATCGCGCTGACCGGCGATGGCGACGGCGCCGAGCACCAGCATGAACTTGAGCGCCAGGGTCAGCGCGGCGCCGCTTTCCAGCACGCGCTCGAGCGGACCGAGTCGCGTGACGTTGTAGAACCCGGTCAGGACGACGAGGGCAACCGCCGTCCACGTCGCGGGGCGCCCGCGCCGCAGCATGTCGGCGACCGGCGCCTGGCCACCCCGCCGCGCCGCGGGCAGGAGCACGTGAGTCTGGTACGCGAGCCCGCCCACCCAGACCACGGCGCTCAGAAGGTGCAGCCACAGGATCAGAAGCGTCGGCGTCACGGCGCGGTCAGGAGCGACACGATCCGATCGACGTCCGCGAGATTGCCGAAGAGGAGGTCGGGCTTGCAGGACGCCAGCTCGTCGGTCGGATGCTGGCCGGTCGCGACCGCCACCGCGATCGCGCCGCAGCTTCGGGCGCACTCGACGTCGAGCGGGGTGTCCCCGATGATCGTGATGCGGTCGAACGTGAAGTCGTAGCCGAGCGCGCGCGCCCGCTCCTGGGCGATGGGCGGCAGTCGGCGACGATCGGCGTTGTCGCCGCCGTAGGCTGCCACCCGAAAGAGCGGCCACAGACCCGTCGGCGTGAGCTTGATTCTGGCCCCGGCCTCGATGTTTCCGGTCAGGAGCCCGACGACAACGTCGTCGCGCTGACCGAGCCGCCGGACGATCGCGTCGACACCCGGCAGCACCTGCACCCGCGAGCCGTCGCCGATCTGAACGGCGAGCTCGCGCGCGTAGGCCTCGAAGCACGCGTCGAGGCGGGCCCGGATGCGCTCGATCTCCACCCCGGCCGCGGTCATGAGGTCGTGAACGATGCTCAGGTCGGTGCGGCCGCGGAAGTCGAACCGCTCGATCGCGCCGGCGGTGCCGTAGGTTTCCTCGAGGGCTCGCGCGAACGCCGCGCGGCCGGCGCCGCGCACCGATACCAGCGTGCCGTCGATGTCGAAGAGGAAGAGGCGCACCCTACTGGGGGGCCAGGCGGCGGAGACGCGCGACCACCGCGGGAACAACCTCGAGCACCGTGTCGATCTCGCCCGCGGTCGTCCAGCGGCCCAGCGTGAAGCACAGCGAGCCCTCGGCCGCGGCGCGGTCGCAGCCGATCGCGCGCAGGACGTGCGACGGCTCGCCGGTCATCGCCGTGCAGGTGGCGCCCGACGACGCCGCGATGCCCCGGAGGTCCAGCTCCATCAGGACGCCCTCGGCCTTCACCCCCGGCACCACGATCGAGGCGTGATGCGGGAGCCGCGCCGCGCCGCGAGCGCCCGTGAGGCGCGCGTCCGGGATCTGCTCGAGAAGCCCCGACAGCAGCCGGTCGCGCAGCCCGCCGAGGCGCGCCGCCTCGCCCGCGATCTCGATGCGCGAGAGATCGGCCGCGACGCCCATGCCGGCGATCGCCGGCAGGTTCTCCGTCCCCGCGCGGTAGCCCTGCTCTTGCCCACCTCCGAGGATCTGCGGCGCGAGCTTGACCGTCGGGCGCACCCACAGGGCGCCGGCGCCCGGCGGGCCGTACAGATCGTTGGACGACAGCGTGAGCAGATCGATGTGGCAGGCGTCGACGTGGATCGGGACCCGGCCGGCGGCGCCGACCGCGTCGACGTGGAACGGCACGCCGCGGGCGTGCGTGATCTTACCGATCCCCTGGACCGGCTGGATCGTGCCGATCTCACCGTTGGCGGCCATGATCGAGACCAGCACCGTCTCGGCTCGGATCGCGCGGGCCACCGCTTCGGGGTCGATGCGGCCGTCGGCGTCGACCCCCAGGTAGGTGACGGTCCAGCCGCGCTTCTCGAGGTCGCGGCACGAGTCGATCACCGAGATGTGCTCGATCGCCGACGTGACCACGTGACGGCCGGCGGCGCGCTGGGCCAAGCCCTTGATGGCCAGGTTGTTCGCCTCGGTCGCGCTGCCCGTGAAGATGACCCCGGACGGCGTCGCGGCGAGCAGGCGCGCCACCTTGGCCCGGGCTCCGTCCAGCGACGCGCGGGCCTCGAGACCCAGTGAGTGCTGTGCGTTGGGGTTGCCGACCCCCCCTTCCATGAAAGGCCGCATCAGGGCAACGACCCGGGGGTCGACGGGGGAGAAGCCCGCGTAGTCGAGGTAGACCCTCGGTCCCGCCGGCGGGAGGGGAGGCCTACCGAGTCTTTCGGACGAAGAAGCGGAAGGCCGAGCCATCCCTCTCTATCCCCAGCAGCTCGTTCCCGGTCCGGGCCGACCAGCTCTTCATGTCGGCCTCCGAGCCCGGATCGTCCGAGGCCATTTCCAGAATCTGTCCCACGGTCATGCGCCGGAGGGCTTCACGGGTTTTCACAACGGGCATCGGGCAAAAGAGCCCCAGACAATCGATTTTCTGATCCGCGACGAGCGGCATATCGGCTATTTCCTTGAAAATTCTGACATTGACCGGGTACTGCAGCAATAGAATAATCTGGTGATGTCGAGACAATTCTCGGGGGATGCCGCGTCCGCGGGACGGCTTCTGAGACGCAAAGTCCTGCTGGCGCTCACCCTTTCGTCGCTGATTCCAATCCTCGTCCTGGGGTACGTGGTGCACCGATACGTTCAGCCCAGCCTCGACCCGGCCCACGTCGGCCGATTCTACGGCCTGCAGGCCCTCATCCTGCTCACCGTGGTCGCGATGCTCAGCGGCGCGTACATCATGTGGTCCCTCGGCCGGGCCTTCGCGCGGATGACGGAGCTCCTGTCGACCGAGTCGAGGCTCGCCGAGATCGGGACCCGGAGCGACGAGGTCGGCACCCTGATGAAGTCATTTTCCAGCATGCTCGGTACCGTCGAGCAGCAGGCGATGGACATCAATACCTTCGCCATGCGGCTCGACGCGGCATACCGGGAGCTCGAGGCCACCAACGCCAAGCTCAAGGAGACCTCGTTCAAGGACGAGGTGACCGGGCTCTACAATCGACGCTTCTTCTCGCTCCGCCTCGAGGAGGAGATCTCGCGCTTCAGGCGGTTCAATCACCCGGTGTCCGTGGTGGTGCTCGACCTGGACGGGTTCAAGAGCATCAACGACGAGTTCGGCCACGCGGTGGGCGACGAGACGCTGCGCGACATCGCTCAGATCCTCATGAAGCACTCGCGCGGCATCAACGTCGTCTCGCGCTACGGCGGCGACGAGTTCGCCGTCCTGCTGGTCGAGACGTCCAAAACGGGCGCACGGCTCTACGCGGAGCGGATCCGGCACGTCGTCGCGACCTTCCCGTTCTCGCACGGCAAGAACGTCACCGCCAGCTTCGGCGTCTCCAGCCTTCCCGACGACGAAGCCACGACGTCGGAGGGGCTCTTCCGGGCCGCCGACGAGGCGCTCTATGCCGCGAAACGAGCGGGCAAGAACCAGGTCATGGGCGCCGGGCCGGCCGAGAAGGCGGACTGACATGGAGCGGCGTGACATCCTCATCGTCGACGACGATCGGCAGGTCCGCGAGGTCCTGCACCAGATCTTCCTCGGCGCCAACTACAAGTGTCTGCTCGCCAACGACGGCCGCGAGGGGCTCGAGGTGTTCCGCGCCTCGCGGCCGCCCCTGACCGTCACCGATCTCAAGATGCCGGTCATGGGCGGTATCGAGCTGCTCCAGCAGGTCCGGCAGGTCGATCCGGACGCGGCCGTCATCGTCCTCACCGGCGCCGCCGACGTGAAGACCGCGATCGCGAGCCTCCAGCTCGGGGCGTACGACTTCATCATGAAGCCGGTGAACGTGGACGAGCTCCTGATCGCCGCCGACCGGGCCCTCGAGCGGCGCCAGCTGCTGATCGAGCGGCGCCAGTACCAGGAGCTTCTCGAGCGCCGGGTCGTCGAGGCGACGCACGATCTCGAGCAGGCCTATCGGCAGCTCCAGGACACCTACCGGACGACGCTGGAGGCGCTCGGCTCCGCCCTCGACACGCGCGACGTCGGGACCGAATCCCACTCGCGGCGCGTCCACGGCTACGCGCTGGCGACGGCCCGCGAGTACGGCGTGCCGGAGAAGGACCTGGCCGACCTCGCCCACGGTGTGCTGCTCCACGACATCGGCAAGATCGGCATTCCCGACGCCATCTTGCTCAAGCCCGGTCCGCTCACTCCGGAAGAGTGGGCGATCATGCGGCGCCATCCGGAGATCGGCAAGCAGCTGGTCGAGAGGATCCCGTTCCTCCGGGGCGCCGTGCCGATCGTTTACGCCCACCACGAGAAGTGGGACGGCACCGGATATCCGCGCGGGCTCAAGCGCGAGAACATTCCCCTCGGCGCGCGAATCTTCATGGTCGTGGACGCCTTCGACGCCATCACGTTCGATCGCCCGTACTCGAAGGCGCAGCCCTTCGAGGCCGCGAAGGCCGAGATCAAGCGGTGTTCCGGCAAGCACTTCGACCCCGACGTCGTGGCGGCGTTCTTCCGGGTGCCCGAAGCGCTGCTCGACGAGATCCGCCGCAAGAGCGTCGAGCCGTAGCCCGAGGGCTCAGGCGGACTCGTCCAGGTCCAGCTCGTCGCTGAGGCGCAGGATGCGCGTGTAGGCCGCCCACAGATCGGTCTCGCTGACCCCGAGGTCCACGCAGTCGCGCAGCAGCTTGCGGAGATCCTCGGCGCCCTCCACGGCCTCGTCGCGGCAGCCGGCGTCGGCGAGACGACGGATGGACATGGCGCGCATCGCCGCGATGCCCTCGAGCGCGCGCACGATCGCCGCGCGCGTCTCGGCCTGGCGCTCGAGGCCGATGGACTCGAACCGGAGCGCGTGGATCAGCGGGTCGAGCGCCTCCTCGTAATCGCCGGCCTCGAGCCGGCGGCTCCCGAGCTCCGCGTAGCCCCACCAGAGCCGCTGATCCACCTCGTCGCGGCGTGTCGGCGGCAACGCGTCGGCGGGAATCGCCGCCAGCACCACTTCGGCCCGCTTGAGTGATTCGAGCGCCTCGGCCTCGCGGCCCCCCTGCATGCTGAGGATCGCCTGGGCGGTGAGCTGGCCGACCTCGGCGCCGAAGGTGCTGGAGAAGAGCCCACGGAATCCCGCGGCGCGGAGGGTCGGCAACGCGGGGTCGTCGAGCGCCTCTCGGAGCAGCTGACGGGCCCCGCCGAAGTCCTGCCGCTGCAGAAGCGCTGTGGCGGTGAGCTCGTAGGCGTGCCAGAGCGCGTCGTAAGCGGCTTCGCGCGCCCCGGCGAGCCCCGCGTCGGAGGCCACCGCGGCAAGCCCGCGCTCGCTCCACGCGATGGCCGATCGGATCGTCGCGACCCGGTCGCCCGTGTCGTGACCGGCCGCGCGAGCGAGCCGGGCTTGCGCGGCGTCGAGAGAGAGCGCCGCGAGGTGGCGGCGATAGGTCGGCCGCTCGGTCTCGGGCGAGGCGTCGATCGCCGCCTCGAGCGCCAGGCGCGCGCCGTCATCGTCGCCGAGGGCCTGCTTGGCCAATCCGATCACCGACTGAAGCGCCGCGATGTCGTGCGACGTGCCGGCCGGCCACTGCACCGGGAGCTTTGCCAGCATTTCCTCGCCCTCCGACACGACCTCGCTGAAGCGCTTCTCCTGATAGAGAGCGAAGCACGTCTCCACGAGCGGCGAGTCCCGCTTCGGTTTCGGCTCCGCCGCCGGGGCGGGTGGAGCCGCGTCCCATCGCCGAAGAGGCTGCGCCAGCGTGGGCGGCCCCCCGCCGAGCCTGGCGACGTCGGCCGCCGGCGGCTCCGCGCCCGCACCGGGCGGAGTCTCTGGCGCTCGCAGCATGCGGTGCGGCCGCGCGTGGGGCGAGATCTTGCTCCGGCGTCGGCGGAGGGACAACGCCGGGGCATCCGGCTGCTTCGGCACGGCGGGCTCCGCCGCCGGAGCCGGCGCCGGGGGCTCGGCCAACCGCACCGGCTCGGGACGCTCGATCGGGCGGATCTCGAGGCGCTCGGGTAGCGGTACGGGCTCACGCCGCTCGGGAAGCGGAACGACGTTCGTGGGAGGCGGCGGCGGAGTGACGGGCGAGGGCGGCGGACTCACGGGTGCGGGTGGAGAAAAAGTCACGGGTGCGGGCGGTGAGATCACGGGTCTCGCCGGCGGCTCCGGCACGACGGATTCCGCAGGCATCACGGGCTCTGCAGGCGCGACAGGCTCGACGCGCACCGGTGGCTCGACGTAGCCGGCCGGTCGGCGAAACACGGTCTGGGCGGGCGGCCTCGACGGCGGGAGGCTCAAGGTCAAGCGCGGGGACACGAGTGGTTCGGCCGGGCGTGATGCTGGTGGTGTTGGCGAAGAAGCCTGGGGACGCCGAACCGGATGGCGAGGCCTCGAGGGCCAGACCTGCTCGAGCACGCCCAGGATGAGCAGCATGCAGGCTCCGGCGAGCACGCCAAGTATCAGTGCTTCTTCGCTCAGCACGCCAGATCCACCGGCCGCCGCTCGGCCACCGAACGGTACGCCGCCAGCACCACTGCCAGATCGCGCCGACCCGACCGGCCGTCGGTCTCGGGCGGCCGGCCGGAGCCGACCGCGTCGGCGAACGCCCGGAGCATCGCGTCGTGACCCCGCGAATCGCGACGGAACAGCCGAAGGCGCATGCGGCCGCGCCCCCGGGACAGGGTGAAGCGCCCGCGATTGTCGGCGAAGATCGTGCCGTCGACGCCCGTCACTGAGGACCATTGAACCCGCGGAGCACCGCGAGCGCCAAGAGAATTGGACACGAAGCCGACGATCCCGCCCGCCAGCTCGGCCAGAATGTCCACCGCGTCCTCGCCGCCCAGCTCGACCGTCTGGGGCGGGCGGAGCGCGAAGACGCGCCGCACCTCACCACCCCACCAGCTCAGGTTGTGCACGTAGTGGATGCCGCCGTCGATCAGGACGCCACCGCCCGCGGCGCCCGCCGCCAGGCGCCAGCCCGAGTGCTGGCGGTACCCGCGGGCGACGAGGTGAAGCGAGCGCAGGGCGCCGAGGGCGCCCGACGTCAAGAGGCCGTGGACGTGGCGGAACGCGGGCATGAAGTGAAAGTTCTCGGCGACCATCAGCACGCGCCCCGCGTCCCGCGCCGCCGCGATCATCCGATCGGCCTCCTCGACCGTCGGCGCGATCGGCTTCTCGACGAGGACGTGCAGGCCCGCGCCGAGCGCCAGGAGGGTGTCCGCGCAGTGCCGGTCGTGCGGGGTGCAGATCACCGCGGCCTCGGCGCGCGGATCGCGCGCGGCGTCCTCGTATGCGCCGAACGCGTCGGCCGCGCCGAACTCGCGCGCGAACGCGCGTGCCCGGGCGAGGTCGCGGCTGGCGACGAGCAGCGGGACGCCGAGCCGCCGGGCCGCGACGGCGTGACGGCGCGCGATCCAGCCGCAGCCGAAGAGCACGAGCCCTCGCAGCCCCATGAATTTTAATGCTAGCATGCGACGAGGAGGACACTCATGCGCCGCGTCGCCGTCATCGGAGTCGGAGTGACGAAGTTCGGGCTGCACGACCGCACGTCGGCCGAGCTCTTCGCCGAGGCGGCCCAGGACGCGCTGACCGACGCCGCTATTCCGGCGACCGCCATCCAGGCGCTCTACTACGGCAACGTCGTCGGTGGTGAGACCGAGCACCAGCTCCACACCGGCCCGCAGGCGGCGTCGGTGCTGGGCATCCCGTCGGTGCCCACGACCCGCTTCGAGACCGCGTGCGCCAGCTCGCACGCCGCGTTCCGCCACGCGGTGATGGAGATCGCCGCGGGCGTGTCCGAAGTGGTCCTCGTCGGCGGCGCCGAGCGCGTGCTCAACGTCTCGACGGCGGAGTCCACCGAGTACTTCGCCTACGCCTCCGACGCCGTCTGGGAGCAGCCCCTGGGCCTGACCTTCCCCGGCGTGTTCGCGCTGATCGCGCGGGCGCACATGGAGAAGTACGGTACGACGGAGGCACAGATGGCGGCGGTTGCCGTGAAGAACCATCGGCACGGCGCGCTCAATCCGAAGGCGCAGTTCCAGAAGCAGATCACGATCGATCAGGTGCTCCGGTCCGCCTACGTCGCCGATCCGCTCAAGCTCTTCGACTGCTGTCCGTTCAGCGACGGCGGTGCCGCCCTCGTGCTCGCCTCCGAGGAGGTGGCGCGGCGTCATCGCAAGCCGGTGTGGGTGCTCGGCTCCGCGGCGGCCTCGGACTGGATGCTCCTCGGCGACAAGCGCGACCTCTCGCGCGTGCCGGCGACCGAGCGCGCGGCGGCGGCGGCGTATCGGCAGTCGGGCCTCGGCCCCCGCGACGTGGACGTCGTCGAGCTGCACGACTGCTTCACGATCGCCGAGATCGTGGCCACCGAGGGGCTCGGCCTCTTCGAGCCGGGGGCGGGCGGCCGGGCGGCCGAGGCGGGCCGGACGAGCCTCGGCGGCGAGATTCCGGTCAACCCCTCCGGCGGCCTGAAGGCGAAGGGGCATCCCATCGGCGCGACGGGCGCCGCGCAGATCGCCGAGATCGTCACGCAGATCCGCGGCGAGGCCGGGCCCCGCCAGGTCGACGGCGCCAAGACCGGGCTCACCCACACGCTCGGGGGCAACACCGCGACGGTCCTGGTGAGTCTCTTCGGCCGTGACTGAGTCGCCCATCACCGCGCGCGCCTTCTTCGAGCGCGTGCGCGCCGGCCAGCTGACGGCCCTCAAGTGCGGCTCGTGCGGAGAGCTCGCCATCCCGCCCCGGCAGCTGTGCCCGGCCTGCCATACCCAGGCGTGGCAGCCGCTCGACCTGCGCGGCGAGGGTACGATCGCGAGCTTCACGATCATCCGGGTCGCGCCGAGGGCCCACGCGGGCGATGCCCCCTACGCCCTCGCGGTCGTGAAGCTGCGCGAAGGCGTGTCGATCCTCGGCCGGCTCGTCGACATCCCGCTCGACAAGGTCGGCGTCGGCCTGCCGGTTCGCTTCCGCCCGCTCGTCATCGGAAACCAGGCGACGGTCGGCTTCGGACCTTCCAGCGCCGCCTAGGCGAGCTCGACGACCGGCATCAAACCGTGGAGTAGCCGCCGCTCACGCTGATCGTCTGGCCGGTGACCCAGCCGGCGAGATCGGAGGCCAGGAACGCGACGAGCGGCGCGACGTCGTCCGGCTTGCCCAGGCGCCGGATCGGATAGAACGCGAGGATCCGCTCGCGATTCTTGGCGAGCCACTCCTGGTCGGCGTGCGAGGTCTCGATCCAGCCGAGCGCCAGCGCGTTCACGGTGATGTTGAAGCGCCCCAGCTCCTTGGCCAGCGTGCGCGTGATGGAGAGGACGGCGCCGCGCGCGCCCGCGGACACGCCGAGCCGCGCCTGGCCCACGCGCGCCGAGTCGCCGACGATGCTGATGATGCGCCCGCCTTTCTGCGCCGCGAGCTTCGGCGCGGCGGCGTGGCAGATGTTGAAGACGCCGTAGAGGTCGACGTCCACCTGGCGGCGCCACTCCTCCGGCGTCGTCTCGAGGAAGAGCTTGGCCTCGACGTAGCCCGCGTTGTTGACGACGACGTCGAGGCGGCCGAGATCGGCGACGATACGGTCGATCATCCGGCCCACCGCCGTGTAGTCGGCGACGTCACCCTGGTACGCCACCGCGCGGCCGCCGAGCCGCGTGATTTCCCCCACGAGCGAATCGGCGTCCGCCTTCGAGTGCAGGTAGTTGACGGCGACGGCGGCGCCCTCGCGGGCCAGCGTCAGGGAGATCTCGCGCCCGACGTCGCGGGCCCCGCCGGTCACCAGGGCGACCTTCCCGCCGAGCCCGAGATTCACGCGCCCGCCTTTCGGGTCAGCCGGAAGAGCCGCTCGGGAGTCACCGGCAGCTCGGCGACCTCGATGCTCAGCGGCGCGAGGGCATCCGCCACCGCGTTCGCGATGGCCGCGGGCGCGCCGATCGTCCCGCCCTCGCCCATGCCCCGGAACCCGCCGAGCGTGACCGGCGACGGCGTCTCCACGTGGTGCACCTCCATCATCGGAATCTCGCACGCGGAAGGCACCACGTAGTCCATCAGGGTGCCGCTGAGCAGCTGCCCCTGATCGTCGTAGACGATCTCCTCGAGGAGCGCCGCGCCGATCCCCTGCGCGACGCCGCCGTGCACCTGGCCGTCCACGATGAGCGGATTGACCATGCGCCCGCAGTCTTCCACCACGACGTAGCGCAGGGTCTTCACCTCGAGCGTCGCGCGGTCCACCTCGACCATCGCCGCGTGCGTCGCGTTCGACGCGGTACCGTAGTACGGGTCGTAGAAGCGCGTGGCCTCGAGGCCCGGCTCGAGCCCCTTCGGGAGATGCTTGGCGCCCGAATAGGCGGCGCGGGCGATCTGGCGCACCGTCACGCTGCGGTCGGGCATTCCCCGCACCGCGTAGCGGCCAGCGGCCAGCGTGACGTCGGCGGGGTCGGCCTCCAGGAGGTGGCCGGCGATCACGAGCATCTTCTCGCGCACGGAGCGCCCGGCCAGGATGGCGGCGCCCCCCGCCAGCACGAGGCTCCGGCTCGCGTAGGTGCCGGTCCCGTACGGCGAGGCGTCGGTGTCGCCGTGGACGACGCGCACGTCCTCGATCGGCACGCCGACCTCGTCGGCCACGATCTGGGCCAGCGTCGTCTCGAGCCCCTGGCCGTGGGAGGCGACGCCGAACACAGCCGTGACCTTCCCCGCGGGGTCGAAGCGGATCGTCGCCGCCTCGGTGCCCGTGGAGACGGGCATCCCGGGCGAGACCGGAATGGCGGAGCCGATCCCCGTCAGCTCCACGTAAGACGCGAGCCCGATACCGACCCAGCGCCCGGCGGCGCGCGCCCGCGCCTGCTCGTCGCGCGCCGCCTTGTAGTCGAGCGCCTCGCGCGCCTTCTGGAGCGATTCGGTGAAGCTCGAGCGGTCCCACACGATGCCCGACGGCGACTTGTAGGGAAAATCCTCGTCGCGGATGAAGTTGCGGAACCGGATCTCCGCGGGATCGAGCCCGAGCCGACGCGCCGCCCGATCCATGAGGCCCTCGATGACGAAGACCGCCGGTGGCCTTCCCACGCCGCGATACGGGCCGAGCGGCGCCTTGCACGTCGCGACGCCTCGCGCGCGTCCGCGGTAGGTCGGCACCCGATACGGGCCCGGCAGAAAGCTGATGGTCTGCACGGGCTCGATGGCGGCCGTCCACGGATAAATCGAGTAGCCGCCAACGTCCGCGATGACCTCGGCCCGGAGCCCGACGATGGTGCCGTCCTGGTTCAGGCCGAGCTCGGCGTCGATGATCTCGTCCCACGCGTGCGTGGTCGCGAGCAGATCCTCGCGGCGGTCGCCGATCCACTTCACCGGACGCCCGAGCCGCCTGGCCATGACGCACGTGGCGATCTCCTCGGGATAGAGCGAGGCCTTGGCGCCGAAGCCGCCACCCACGTCGGTCGCGATCACCCGGATCAGGTGCTCGGGCATGTCGAGCAAGTCGGTCAGGATGTCCCGGACGAGGCCGGGGCACTGGGCGGACGAGCGCAGCGTGAGCGCGCCGCTCCCCGTCGCGTATTCGGCGAGGCAGCCCCGGTTCTCCATGCACACCGGCGTGTGACGATGGAAGCGGAAGCGCTCGCGCACGACGAGCGCGGCGCCGGCCACCGCCGCGTCGACGTCGCCGCGGGCGAACTCACGGCTGACCAGGAGATTCGTCTCCGCCTCGTCGTGGAGCACCGGGCTCGCGGGGTCGAGCGCCGACTCCACGTCCCGGACGACCGGCAGCGGCTCGTACTCGACGACGATGCGCTCGATGGCGTCCTCGGCCACGTACCGGCTCTCGGCGGCGACCATCGCCACCGCCTCGCCGGCGTGGCGCACCTTGCCGAGAGCGAGCGGCGGATAGCTCGTGGTCTTGACGTTGGGCGTCTTGGACGCGGCGCGGACCGGCTTCGCCGAGCGCGCGATGTCGTCGCCGGTCAGCACCGCCGCGACGCCGGGAAGCGCCAGCGCCGCCGATGCGTCGATTCGCCTGATGCGCGCGTGGGCGTGGGGCGAGCGGAGAAAGGCCGCGTACAGCATCCGGGCCGGGCGGTGGTCGTCGACGAAGCTCCCCTGCCCGGTCAGGAGACGAGGATCCTCGCGCCGCGCCACCCGGGCGCCCACGAGCCGCGGCAGGCCGACTCCCACGCGCGCTCTCCGAACCTAGCGCCCGGCGGCGAGCACGGGAGCGGCGGCGCGCACCGCGTTCACGATCCCCTGATAGCCGGTGCAGCGACAGAGGACGGCGGAGATGCCCTCGCGGATCTCGCGCTCGCTGGGCGTCGGGTTCGTGCGCAGGAAATCCAGGGCGGTCATCAGCATCCCCGGCGTGCAGAAGCCGCACTGCAGGCCGTGGTGCTCGCGGAACGCCTCCTGGAGCGGATGGAGCTTGCCGTCGCGCATCAGGCCCTCGACGGTCGCGAGCTCGGCGCCCTCGGCCTGGACGGCGAGCATGATGCACGAGCGCGCCGCCTCGCCGTTGAACAGGATCGTGCACGCGCCGCAGATCCCGTGCTCGCACCCGACGTGCGTCCCGGTGAGGCCGAGGTCCTCCCGGATGAAGTCCACGAGCAGCTTGCGCGGCTCGCACCGGCCCTCGTGCTCGACGCCGTTCACCTTCAAGCGGACAGTCATCATGTCAGCCACGGGCAACTCCGATCGCCCTCGTGAGGGCGCGCTTCGTGAGCACTCCAGCGAGGTGGCGGCGATAGTCGGCCGAGGCGTGAATGTCCGCGTCCGGATCGACCAGCTCGGTGGCCCGCCGCGCCGCCGCGTCGATCGCCGCTTCGCCGAGCCCCTCGGTCTCTAGAATTTCCTCGGCGGCGCGCAGCCGCACCGGCACCGGGCCGGCGCCCGCGGTGGCGAGGCGCGCCATCGTGCAGCGCTGGCCCGCCCGCACGACGACCGCGGCGATCCCGACGATGGCGAAGTCGCCGTGCCGGCGCGAGAACTCCTCGAGCGCGTAGCCGGCGCCGGCCGGCATCGCGGGCAGCCGCACCTCGGTGAGGATCTCGTCAGGAGCGAGGCTCGTCGTGAGGTAGGTCTGAAAGAGGTCTGCGGCGCGGATGACCCGCTCGCCCCTGGCGCCGCGGGCGACCACCTCGCCCTCGAGCGCCGCGAGCACCGCCGGGTATTCGGCCGACGGATCGGCGTGGGCGATGGAGCCGCCGATGGTGCCGCGCGTGCGGATCGGCAGGTGCCCGACCCACCGGGTGGCTTCCTTCAAGAGCGGCAGCCGCTGCGCGACGAGGGGTGAGAACTCGATCGTTCGCTGGCGCGTCATGGCGCCGAGGCGGACCTGGCCGTCCTGCTCCCGGATGTAGGCGAGCGACGCAACCCGATTGAGGTCCACGAGCGCCGCCGGCCGCGCCAGGCGGAAGTTCAGCAGCGGCATCAGGCTCTGGCCGCCCGCCAGCACCTTGGCGTCGCCGCCGTAGCGGCCGAGCGCGTCCAGCGCCTCATCGAGGCTTGTCGGGGCGTGATACTCGAACTTCGGGGGTTTCATGGTAGCGGGGTCATTGTAGCGGTGTCCTCGAGGTCGGCTTTGACCGAGGGTGGCCTGCCTCAGATGCGGCGTGGCTCCGATCCGCCCGATCCACCGTTGCCCGATTCACCGTGGTTGGATCGTGGCTCCCGGCTTGGCTTTGTCGCGCGCGATCGATGGCGTGCCAGAGTCTCGAGGGGGTCATCGGCAGCTCGTTGATCCGGATGCCGAGCGGCGCGAGGGCGTCGCTGACCGCGTTCGCGATGACCGCGGGCACCGTCATCGACGACGACTCGCCGAGCCCCTTCGAGCCGAGCGGCGTGAGCGGCGACGGCGACACGATGTGCGCGATGTCGATCTGCGGCGCCTCGCTGGCGGTCGGCACCAGGTAATCCATGAACGTGCCGGTCAGCAGCTGACCGTTCTCGTCGTACGCGAGCTCCTCGTAGAGAGCGCCGCCGAGCCCGTGCAGCGCGCCGCCGTAAATCTGCCCCTCGGCGATCATCGGGTTGATGATCGTGCCGGCGTCGTGGACCGTCACGTAGCGGAGAATCTTGATCGCCGCCGTCTCGGGATCGACCTCGACCGCCATGACCTCGGCGATGAAGCCGTACGTGTTGGACGAGTTCACCCGGTCTTCCGCGTCGACGGCCTTCGCCACCGTGAAGCCGAACACCGCGGTCGCCTGGAGCGCCGGCTCCATCCCGTCGGGCAGCGACTCCGTGTTCCAGTGGGCGCGACCGGCCAGGTCCTTGATCGAATACGACGGGCCCTTGCCGGTCCGCGGGCGCACGGCGCCGTCCCGGAACTCGAGCGAGGCCGCCGGCAGCTCCATGAGGTGAGCCGCGTAGTCCACGAGCTTGGCCTTGAGCTTCCGCGCCGCCAGGGCCACCGCGCTGGTCCCCACCGACCCGAACCGGCTCGAGTACGTGCCGGAGGAGATCGACCACACGCGGGTGAACGTGTCCATCTCGTCCACCACGGTCACGTCGGCGGGCGCCAGCCCGAGCTCGTCGGCGACGATCTGGGAGACGACCGTCTGGTGACCCTGGCCCTGCGGCGTGGTGCCGAGGATCGCGATGACCCGGCCGAGCGGGTCGATCTTGATCGTCGCCGCGTCCACCGCGCCGGACTTCGGCAGGTATTCCGGCTTCGCGCGGAACTGCGGGTCGAGCGCGGTGGCCACGTAGCCCATGTTCGACACCGACGGGTCGACCGCGAGCGCGAGGCCGATCCCGACGTAGCGCCCGGCGGCGCGCGCCGTCGCCTGCTCACGCCGCAATTCGTCGTAGCGGGCCAGCTCGAGCGCCTTGTCGAGGGCGGCCGGATAATCGCCGCTGTCGTAGAGTCCGCCGGACGGCGTGCGATACGGGAACTGATCGGGTCGGACCAAGTTCTTGCGGCGCACCTCGACGGGATCGAGGCCCAGCCGGTCGGCGAGCCGGTCGATCATTCCCTCGGTCTCGAAGTACAGATGGCCGCAGGCATAGCCGCGATTGGGCCCGGTGAGGCTCTTGTTGGTCATGACGACAGAAGCATCGACTTCCAGATGTTGGAAACGGTATGGACCGACAAAATTACCGGTCGGACGAAAACTGCAACCCGGCTCCGGGCTCCTGATGTAGCCGCCTACATTATCGAGCCACCGGAAGCGCATGCCGAGGATCGTCCCGTCCTGGCGTGCGGCCACCTCGCGATAGGCGACTCGATCCGTGCCGCTCGACGACGCCAGGAGGTGCTCGCGCCGGTCCTCGATCCACTTGACCGGCACGTCGAGGCGCATGGCGGCCAGAGCGACCAGGGCGATGTACGGATAGATCGACGACTTGATGCCGAAGGAGCCGCCGATGTCGGGCGGCACGATGAAGCGCAGCTTGTTCTCCGCGAGACCGAGCACGCGCGCCGTCAAGGGGTGCATGATGAACGGCCCCATGAAGTTCGACCACACCGTGCACACGCCGTCGAGCGGTTCCCAGCGCGCGATGACGCCGTACGTTTCGATCGGCGTCGAGCCGTACTTCGGAAAGCTGAACCGGTCGCGGATCACGACGTCGGCGTCCCGGAAGGCGCCGTCGGGATCGCCGTAGACCAGGCGTCGATGTCCGGCCAGGTTCGATCCGACCGCCTCGTGGAGGACCGGCGCGCTCGGATCGAGCGCGCGCTCGGGATCGACGACGACCGGAAGCGGCTCGTAGTCGACCCGGACGAGATCGGCGGCGTCCTCGGCGACATAGCGGTTTCGGGCCACGACGATCGCCACCGGCTCTCCGACGAACCGGACTCGATCGGTCGCCGCGCAGTAGTAGTGGACCGGCGCCGTGACCCCGACCGAAAAGGGCTTGGTGTGCCGGGCGACGTCTTCGCCGGTGAGCACCCCGACGACGCCGTCGAGGGCCAGCGCGGCCGACAGATCGTAGCCGCGGATCCTCGCGTGGGCCAGCGGCGAGCGCACGATCGCCGCGTGGCGCGCGTTGGCGACCGGAGGGTGATCGTCGATGTAGGCTCCGCGCCCGGTCAGGAGCCGCGCGTCCTCGACACGCTTGACCGGCTTGCCGATCCAGCCCGTCTGGGTCACGACCCGCCGGCGAGCAGGAACGGCACGTTCGCGTTCTTGGCCACGACGCGAAGCTGGTCCATCAGGTCGTCCGGAATCGGCACGCCGTGCTCGAGCCGATCCTTCTTGTTCGCCCGCTCCGGATCGCCGGCGACCAGCACGGGCTGGTTCGCATCGACGCGCTTGGCGTTGTGGAGCACGTCGATCACCTGATCGAGATCTTCCTCGAACTCGCCCTCGGCGCGGAAGGCGCGGGGATCGATCGCCATGAAGAAGTGGCCGATGTTGTGGGGATCGGACTGCTTCTGCGTCTGGTTGCGGATCGGCGAGAACGACGCGCCGGCCAGCGTGCCGGCCAGGACGTGCACCATCACCGCGAGCCCGTAGCCCTTGTGGCTACCCGCCTCGCGCGTGCCCCCGAGCGGTGTGATGCCGCCGTCGCGGTCGGTCACGTGCTGGAAGCCCTTGGCCGAATCGGTCACAGTCTTGCCGTCCCCATCGATGACCCAGCCCGACGGAAGCGGCTTGTGATTCTCCTTGTACACGCGCACCTTCCCGGCGGCCACGGTGGTGGTCGCCATGTCGAGCTCGAACGGCGGATTGCGCTTCGCCGGCGCAGCGAACGCGAGCGGGTTGGTGCCCATGACCGGCTCGGTCCCGAAGGTCGGCACCATGGTCACGCCGCGGGTGGCGGAGGTCACCATGCCGATGACGCCGCGGTCGGCCGCGATGCGCGAATAGCAGCCCGCCGCCCCGAAGTGGTGCGAGTTGAACACGTCGACGACACCGACGCCGACCGCGAGGCTCTTGTCGACCGCGAGATTCATCCCGCAGGCGGCGGCCGGATGGCCGAGCGAGGCATCGGCGTCGATCAGGGCCGTCGCCGCCGTCTCGCGCACCTTCTTGAAGACCGGGCGCATGTTGAGCCGCCCGTTGCGAAACTCCCGGTCGTAGGTCGGGAGCATCCCGATCCCGTGCGAGTCGACGCCTCGGAGATCGGTCTCCACCATCATGTCGGCGGTGGTGTCGGCATGGGCCTCCGACATCCCCCACGCTCGGAACACGGACACGAGCTGACGGCGAACCTGCTGGGCCGGAACACGCATGACCGTTTCTCCGCTTCGGGACTCAGCCGCGGCCGACGAACGGCATCTTGTTCGCCATGACCGTCATGAAGAGCACGTTGGTGTCGAGCGGCATCCGGGCCATGCAGACCACGGCGTTGGCGACGTTCTCGACGTCCATGGTGGGCTCGATCATCGTCGTGCCGTTCGGCTGCGGGACGCCCTTGGCCATCCGCTCGGTCATCGGGGTGGCGGCGTTGCCGATGTCGATCTGCCCACAGGCGATGTCGTACTTGCGGCCGTCGAGCGAGGTGGCCTTGGTGAGCCCGGTGATCGCGTGCTTGGTCGAGGTGTAAGGCGCCGAGTTGGGCCGCGGCGTATGGGCCGAGATCGAGCCGTTGTTGATGATTCGCCCGCCGCGCGGGTCCTGGTCCTTCATGATCTTGAACGCTTCCTGCGTGCAGAGGAACGAGCCCGTCAGGTTGGTGTCGACGACGGCCTTCCACTGCTCGACGGTCAGGTCTTCCAGGAGCCCGGCGGCGCCGATGCCGGCGTTGTTGAACAGGAGATCCAGCCGCCCGAACGCGCTCTTGGTCTGCGCGAAGAGCGAGCGGATGGCCTGAGGAACGCAGACGTCGGTGGGAACGACCAGCGCTCTGGAGCGCGCGTCACCGGCCTCGGCCGCCACCGTTTCCAGGGCGTCCTTGCGCCGGCCGGCCAATGAGACATGGTATCCCTCTCGCAGCAGCGCGAGCCCGACCGCCTTACCGACCCCGCTCCCGGCGCCCGTCACGATCGCAACCTTCTTGTCCATGTCCGTCATTCTCCTGATGGCCGTGTTGGTGGAGCCGCCCGACAGCCTACCACCGATGCGGCGTCTTGCGCCGGGCCGCGGAATCCGGTCGACGCGTCAGGCCTTCCGCGGCATGATGGGCGCCGGGAGGGCCACATGGGCAGGATCGTGTACGCGGCCGCGATGTCGCACGTGCTCTACCCCGACTACTACGGCCAGAACGTCGGGCCGCACGGTCGACGGATGGTGGAGGAGCTGATCGGCGTGGTGCGGGCGATGGGACGTACGCTCATGGCGGCCGCGCCCGACGCGCTCGTCGTCGTCGCCGACGATCACCTCAACGTCTTCTCGTTCGACGCGGTGCCGGCCCTCTGCGTCCGGGTCGGCCGCTCGGTGAGCCGCATGGTCCAGGCGGACGCGATCGAGTTCGACCGCGCCCTCGACGGTCTCCCGGAGCGCTATCCCCTCCACGAAGATCTGGCCAACGGCATTCTGGAGAAGGGCGTGCAGGCCGGCTTCGACTTCGCCGCGTCGTGGTCGGCGCCGCTCGACCATGCGTTCCTGAGCCCGGTCTCCACGCTGTACGGCGACCGACCGGTTCCGCCCCTCGTCCCCTTCTGGGTCAACTGCTTCGTGGCCCCGCAGCCGACCGCGCAGCGCTGCTTCGCGGCCGGACGTCACATCGCGCGCGTGGTGGCCGAGGGGCCGTGGAACGTCGCCGTCGTCGCGACCGGCGGGCTCAGCCACTTTCCCGAGCTGTCGCTGGCGCGCGTCGGCCAGTCGGACCCGGCCTTCGACCGGCGCATCGTCAAGCTGATGGAAGCGGGCGACCACGAGGCCCTGACCGCCCTCACAGCGAAAGAGCTTCACGAGAGCGGCTCGCACGAGCTGCTCAACTGGCTGGTGCTGCTGGGCGCCGTGAGCCCCGCGCGCGCCCGGGTCCGGTTCTTCGGCGAGATGGGACGCATCGACCTCGCTGCGCTCGAGTGGGACGTGGCATGAGCCGCTACGAGACGAACGTCGTGCTCTATCGGCTGAAGAAGGACCCGGCCTTCCGCGATCGCTTCCGGGCGAATCCCGGCGGGGCCCTCGCCGACGCCGACCTGTCGGACGAGGAGCGGGACGCGTTCGTGCGCTGGGACACGCGCAAGCTCAACGAGCTCGGCGGCTCACTCCATCTCCTGGTCTCGATCCCCGGCCTCGGCGGTCACTGACGATCGGTTCGCCGCTCGCCGTCCTGCTGCTGGTCACCCTGCTGGTCCGGTTTCCGTTCTTCTTCCCGCCCTTGATCGACTGGGACGAGAGCACGTTCATTCTGGTCGGGCAAAGCCTGGTGGACGGGCATCTGCCGTACGTGGAGCTCTGGGACAACAAACCGCCCGGGGCGTTCGTCCCCTTCGCCCTCACGATCCTCCTGGCCGGCCGGCATATCATCGCAATTCGCCTGCTCGGCGCGGCATGCGTGCTCGCGTCGGCCTATCTGACGTTTCTGATCGGCCGGCGTCTGTGGGGCTCCCGGGCGGGCGTGCTCGCCGCCGTCATGTCCGTGGTGTTCGCGTCGCTGGCTCCCGGGGGCCCGCCGACCATGACGGAGACGCTCGCGATGGTCCCGGTCATGGCCGCGCTGGCAATCTTGATCATGTGCCGCCACGGCGCCGGGACGGGCTTCGCGGCCGGCCTCTTGCTGTCTCTCGCGACCCTCGTGCGGACGAACCTGGTCTGTCTTCTGGTCGTCGGCGGCATCGACCTGCTGATCCGCTCGGCCGCGCGCGATCGAGCACGCGTGGCTCGCCTCGTGGCGTCGTACGCCCTCGGGGCCCTACTCCCGCCGGTCCTCGTCAGCGCGCCTTATCTGGTGACCGGCACGTGGAGAATTCTCGTGGAGTCGGCCATCGTGGCTCCGCTGTACTACGCCGACCTAGAGCGCGGTCCCGGCGCCGCGCTCGGCGCCCTCCTCGCGACGCTCGCTCAGTACCATCTCGCTATCTTCATCGGATTTCTCGGGGGGACCGTCCTCACGACGCGCCACTGGGCGACACAGGTCGGGCCCCAGCGGGGGCAGACGCTGCTTCTGTACGCGTGCGTCGCCGCGGTCACCGGCTCGATGATCTTCGGCGGGCCATTCTACCGACACTACGTGATCCAGATCGTCGTCTTCCTGGCGTTGATCTCGGGGCATTTCTACTCGACGCTCCTGCGGCACCGCCACGTTCGGCCCGTCATTGTCCTGCTCGCCGTCGGCCTGGCGTTCCCGGTCTGGGTGCTGGCGGCCGCGTATTGGGATCTGGGAACGAAGACCCTCCGCGGCGACCAGGACGTCGTCTACCAGCTGGCTAACTATCTACGCGCCGAAAATGTCCGACGCGAGCCCATCTATCTCTTGGACTACCATCTCGTGTACTGGCTGACCGAAACGAAGCCGTTGTCGCGGGTCGTCACGCACCCGTCGAACATCGTCCGGGAGTCTGTTCTCGAGGTTGCCGCCGGGCCCGGTGCGACACGGGAGAGCGAGATCACGCGTTTGCTCGAGATGCATCCGCTCTTCATCGTCAAAAAAGCCAACACCGGATACGTGGACGCCCACCCGGAGACGAAAGCCATTCTCGAGCAGGCGCTCGGACGCGACTATGAGCTCGTGCGAAACATTCGGGGGGCGCTGGTCTACAAGAGAAAGGCGGACCGGCTCTCCGAGGCGCGGCCGGCGCCGCCTTTCGAG